>OKSC01002358.1_pt1 | contig 16217 bp, 17 predicted proteins | sample 1601161 | NCBI WGS metagenome assembly OKSC01 (sample SAMEA3541552, study PRJEB24748) | human gut metagenome | biome: human gut; feature: human-associated habitat; material: faeces | place: China | collected 2012
TTTATCTAACGGCGAAGTTTTCTGATTTTTGTAACACATCATTGACAAACCTACAAATGTTAGCAGAAAATACAATGGATGTTGTCGAATTGTGCAATCCCGTTCGCACATCGGTCTTTCGGTTAATAGTTTTATTGTGCCGGTGGAGCTGCCACAGCGGTCAGCTTTCGCCGACCGCTGTTTTCGGAATTTTTTAGGACGAAATCTTATAGTTGCCTTAACTTTAAAATTCCTTTCCGTCGGGAACAATACGGATATTAGGCAGGTTTTCCTTTACACGCTCGGCAATTTTCGTGAGCTCCTCCCATTCGTCCGGCTCCAGCTCTTGCCAATCAAGCTCCGGCGAACGGGAAAGAACCGCTTCCACGGCTTTTTTAATTCTCGGAATATACCGCGTCCAAATTCGGTTCTCATTTTTCATAATAAGGTCGGCTATAATAACCTCCGAAACATAATCACCCACGGTGGTATCCTCAAGCGCCCAGCCGCCCCTTTTTACCGAATTTTCACCGTACTCTCTGGTATTTGTCACATAGTAAAACCATTCCAGACTCTCTATGCAACCGTCCATTGTACCATGCTTCATACTGTTTCCTTCTTTCATTTAACATATAATTTATGACCGTTATCCACCACCTCAATAACTATATTTTTATATTTGGCGGTGAATTGGGTTACCACATTCGCGCAGCTGTTGCACATCGGTCTTTCGGTTAATAGCTTTATTGTGCCGGTGGCAGAGGTGTTGTTTCCGAGCGAATTTGCAATATCGCTTAATATTTTGTATTCCGTGTCCACATCACGCATAAAGCCGCCAATTTCCGAGGCCGTGAACACAGGAGAACCGGGCTTTAACGATATGTTTGACACAGCGTTCGGCGGCTTCATATCACCAAGCGCATCTATTTGGCTATGAGCGAACCAATCGGTTTTAAGCCCGCTGATATTTACCTGCGCAACCGCCACATTGCCCTCGGTCGCAAGTTGTTTTATAAAAGAGCCTCTGAAATTTTTAGCCTTGCTGATCAGGGATGCGTCGAGTATTCCGTCAAGTGCTCTTGTGGTGATTCTGCCCGTTTTAAGAGCATATGCCAGTTCACTGGCGGTGTGATCTCCCGCAATTCTGGCAATATCGTCAAGCTTATCAAGGAATTTGGCATTGTTTGCATTTTTTATTGCGGACGCAAGGAAACCGATACCCTCAACAGTGCCTATTACACCGCTTGCAACATTAAGCGTTCGTTCCCACCAAGGCAATTGCCTACCGGTTAAATCCTTGCCGACTATTCCTTGCCCCAGCAGTACCAGGCTTGCGGGGATTTGAATATACGGTATCATTGTGCCGGCAACGACCAACAGCTGTGCCAGTTCAAGCCAGGACTGCTTGTTGCGCTCTTTCCATACCTCGTCAAAAACAGCGGAATGATCCCGAATATCCTGAGTTATGTCAGCCTGTTCAAATATATCATATTTTTCGCCGCTTAAAATATGCTTCGATATTATTTTGCGCGCATTAGGGCTATTTGAAACAAGTCTGTTTTCTAAAAGAATATAATTTACCAATTGAATGCTTTGCAGCAATTCGTTTTGTTCCGCTTCTGCCTCTTCCGCCGAGTCCAACCCTTTAAGAACGGCATACTGCATAGGTGAAATATACGCATAGCTTGAATATTCAGTGAGCAGCGAAAAACAAAATACAATTTGTTCTGAAAGCTGCTTATCCGTCAAAAGAATCTCAACCCTGCAGCACGCCTGATACCCACCATCAGCCGTAGTCGCGGTGATAGTTGCCGTTCCTGCGCGCTTTGCGGTGATTCTGCCGCTGTGTATTCCTACAGTTGCGACATTATCATTGCTGCTGCACCATGTTACCGACTGATTGGTTGCGTTATACGGTATAATTGTTGCGCAGAGATACTCGACATCACCCACATTCATTGTAAGACTTGTCGGGCAAACCTCAATATCCGTAACCGCTATAGGTCGGTTGACCGTAACTCTGCACTCTGCATACTTTCCGCTGCCGTCCTGCGCGGTTGCCCGTATGATAGCCGTGCCTGCGCCCTGCGCCGTGACATAGCCGCTGTCGGGGTTGACCCTTGCAACACCGTTGTTGCTGCTGCTCCAGCAAACGCATTTATTTGTCGCATTTGTCGGGCATATGCTTGCTTTTAACAATACCGCACCGTTAGGATTTAATGTGTAGCTTGAATGATTAAGCGTAATCGAGCTTACAAGTATATCTCCCGTTACGCTCACATAACAGGTGTCGTACTCTCCGCTGCCGTCCTGCGCTCTTGCGGTTATTGTGGCACTGCCTATTCCTACCGCTCTTACTGTTCCGCCGCTTACAGTGGCGACTGACGGATTACTGCTGCTCCAGGATATGCTCTTGTTTGTGGCGTTTGCCGGGCATACCGTTGCGGATAAATCCCTGCGGTCGCCCTTTTCAAGCGAAAGATAGCTATAATTTAAGCATACCGAATCGACGCATATATTCCCGCTTGTTACATTTACGGTAATATAATCCCACTTGCTGCCGTCTACTTTAGACTGCGCATAAATTCTCGCAGTACCCGCAGACCTTCCGTATATATAACCTGTTGCAGCATTAACAGTAGCAACCGCTGTTTTATCGCTGTACCATGTTACATCCGTACAACAATTACTGCTTGCTCTTACGGTAGCATAGGCGCCGTAATACCACTCGCCTTTTCGTATTGTTACACTGCCTGGATATACACTTACCGAATATACCGACATTCTTCTTTACCTCCATTATACATTACTTTTTTCATCCTTTCAACTAAAACATTTTTTGGGTGATTACCCTGTCGTCTCTTACAAGGTTCACATTAAAGGCTGTTTCTCTGCCCTTATCGTCCGCTATGGGATGACAGCTCTTACCGTACTGCCATACGGCAATATCCTGTCTTGTAATGCCCGACGGTGCAAACGGCGCCCAGTTATCCGGGTGAATAAGGTGGGTCGTGGTTACACGGTCGTACTCTTTAAGAGACGGAGCCTCTGCCCATACAATGCACTTTTCAAATATTTCCCTATCGGTCTGAAGCCCCCTGCTGAATTCGCGGTCGAAGCTGTATGCGGCATCTGTATTCGCCTTAAAGCCGGGTGTAAAGCCCTCGGTCATAAGACCGTCCGCAAAGCCTTTCATAAAATCGCGGGTCAAGTTTTCCTCACCTATTTCAAGAAAAACCGCCGTGTTCTCGGGAATACCCAGCTCATATGCGGTAACGTCGATCTTCTTTGCGAGAATTCTGCCCTGTTCCTCGGTCTGCTTCGGCTCGCCGTCTGTATAGATTGCCGCAATTTTGCAGCCCATACCGTGCAGGAAGTCAATTTCCTCTTTTGTAAGCGCATTTTCGCCCGTAAGATTTCTGCCCCAAAAGTTGGGATACACCTTGTTTCGCACAGCCCATTCAAATTCGGTCAGATTATTCTGAAGAATATCGTTAGACGGTGTGTGTGAATCGACCCCGAAAAGAAGTCTTTCACCCTGATTGTTTGTTGAAACCTCGGCAACATTCGCCTCGGTTTCCGCTGCTTTTTCGGTCATTACGACCTGTTCTGTTCGTTTAGCTTTTTTACAAGCCATTGTTTTTCCCTCTTTCTTTTTATTTAATGTTTTTTCGTGCGGCGTCCCGACACTTTGCAATTGCTTATACAGTATAAAAAATAACCCTGACAGTCTACGTTAGGGTTAGAAAAAATTATTTTTGTTGCAGATGCAGAGAAACATCGGTTAGCCTTCGCCGACCGATGTTTTCTGTAAAGGGATGTTTAATCAATTTAAACCATTTTAATCCTCCCTTACCTTTTTAAATCCAATACACTATATAAATATAATCTGTCGCATTCCTCATTTGAAAATTTAAAGTGTTTATTTATCAATTACGCCCCAAATAAGCAATTATTCCAATCCTTGATTGTAGCATTAACATTTTTTATGTAAGTAATTAAACCACCGGCTTTTGGTAGCTCATTATAATCTTATTAAGCGTTTCCGTTTCTTCAAAGCTTAAGGATAATTTCACTCTTTCGGCATTTATTTTCTTGAGTAACGCTATTTCGCTGTCGTTCATATACATTCTGTCCAAATAAAATCCGTCAATAACATACACGCCGCCGTTATACCTGCCCGTTTTCACATAAATCGGGAAAATATCGCTTATTTCATCAATATCACGCTGTATGGTTCTTACCGAGACACCAAACTTCGCCGCAAGCTTCGGTAATGTTTCATGGCGGCACTGACACAGAAACCTCATTAGCTTTAAACGTCTTTCGGCTGTCCCAAGGCAGGTCACCTCCTTTTTTGTAAATCCGTCTCATTCTTATCATCGGATGTTAAAATTACACCGTTTTTATCCAGTTTTTGCGAAATATTTGTTTTATAAGCAATTATATCACTTTATTTCCGATATAATTGTCATATTTTGTAGATTTTTTAATTTTTTTATAAAAAACACGTGTAATTCATCGAGTTACGGGTCATAATTTAAATATCAGCGTAAAAAAAATACCCCGACAGCCTGTGTCAGGGTAAGAAAAAATTTTTCTTTTATTTTTTAAAGCAAAAAGCAACTCTCGCATGCTTCGTTGGTTATTTCATTAATTAAAATTCTGTCCGTAATTTCTTGCTCGGTAATTTCGTAAGAGGTATTATGAGATTTTAAAAATACTTGCCGCACCGAAAGCGCTAAGCCTACCGCCACCGCGATTACGCCTGTTATCAAAATAACACTTTTTTTCATGGCAATACGTCTTTCAAATATTATTTTGTTTTTTACAATGCCTCAATAAACGACTTCATATATTCTTTATTCAAATAGCCGTTCACGGTATTATTTGCAAAATAATCCGCCGTTTCCCGCTTATCGCTTATATAAGGGGCGATAAACTCCTTATCGTATTTCAAAAGATATTTGTAAGAATATTCAAAAGCTTCAAAATATCCCCGATCTATTAAATACTCCGCATAGGCAATCAAATCGTCGTCCTTTTGGGAATAACCGTTTATGCGCTCGGTAAGAAAGGCTTTACATTCGCCGCTGTCCCTGATATATGCAACCGCTTCAAAACCGTACCTGTAATATTTTATTCCGTCCGAAAGGTCGTCGGTACAAAAGTCTTCAATTCCCGTATTATGCTTGCTTTTAAATTTAAGAATACTGTTATTAAAATTCTTTAAATTTACGGAAATTTTTTCATACACGCATTTCTTTTTGCCCGAATCCGTGCGGTAAAATTCAAGCTCGGTGTAATCGCAAGCAACGGTTTTTTCATCAATATATGTGGTAGTAATACTGCTTGAAGAATCAGACGTAGGCATACCTTCGGGAAAATAAAGAGTCTTTACCGTAACAAACAGCCCAACGGCAATAAGCAGGCACAAAGCTCTTGCCACCGTTACCGTAGCTTTGCGGCTCTTTTTGCCGCCGCTATCATAAGCGAAGAGACCGAAGCTTATAAAAAGAGTTATCCAAAGCGCCGCGGCAAACAAAAGGACTATAAGCTGCAATTCAAAGCCGAATGACCGTTCATACGAAAATAAAAACGTATTTCTGTATTTAAGCAAAAAATGCTCTTTGACCGCCTGCCCGTGCAAATAATAAGCCGCATACCACACAATAACCGCCGCAAGCGCCAAACAGCAAAACCAAACGCCGCGATTTTTAAATGCTGCTTTCCTTTGCGGTATTATAAAGCTTTTTGCGAAATAAAACATCCAAAACAGCGCCGCAGCTTCGGTTAAAAGCGTTAAAACCTCCGTAAAAACGCCCGGCAGCAGCTTAAAAGCCCATTCAAGCAGATCCGCCGCAAGCCTTACCGTAATACAAAGCGGAAGTATCTTTTTAAAGAACACTCCGAAAAAGTTAACGTATTTCGTAGACGGGCTTTGCGATTTGAAAAAGCAAGCAATAACAAAGACGGTAATTACAAAAAGTATTAAATTTGATAAAACCTTAATTATTATAACAGGAATACCGCCGCTGAAATCATGTATTGAAACCTTGCGGTTTATGGGTCCTGCAATGAATATCATAATATTAAATAATATTATGTAAACCGTATATTCGGCTGCGGATACATATTTCTTCATAAAAACCCCCGTTGTTATTGCTTGTTTGTAATTGCGGCGTATTACTCACCTTTTTGTGCGGATATATAATCCGCCGCCCCCGATAAAGCTTTTTCGGGATTTTTCAGGTCGGTAAATATTACCAAATTATAAGACGCGGCGTTTTTAACAAACGAAAAATCATAGCGGTTGCGGTAGTTGGGCTTTCCCTTAGCCTTCTCACGATTATAATAATCGGCATACAGGTTGCCCTTGTAATTAAACCAGCCGTAGCCTAATTTTTCAACGATAGAAGAATAATAATGATTCCCCGCAAAAGCGGCTGAAAGCTCGCCGTTTAAAGGGATATACGAACCTTGATACCTCTGTTCCTCTTCCCTAAAGTAAAGGTTGAGTTCTTCTGCTCTTTGCTCAGTTACAGGCTCGGCATAATAAACTATAATGCCTTTAAAGCCCTTGATTTTAACCGTATTTTCATTCTCTGTTCTTTCTTCGGGCATAGGTAAACGGTCGGAAATCTTTTGTAAAAAATCTTTATCAATTTCAATAGGCTCAAAGGAGCTTTTATTGTTATCCCATATTAAGTAAAGAACCGAGGTCAACAGAAAGACCGCAATTAATAAAACCGAAATTATCCTTAATCGGCGGCGCATATTATCCTCCCATTTGTGTTTTTAGGCTTGCCTAATTCGTTTATGCGCTTATATTAGGCAATCTCGCCCCAATTAAGCATAACGCTTGAATTTATTATGCTTTTAATACTGTAAATTCCGTCGCTTAAAGCCTTTTTGCGCTCTGTATTATAAAAAAACATATACCTAATAATGCATCTTTCATCATCAAAGCCTATGCAGCAATAATTATCCTTATACAGGCTATCGTCAAGAATGACAGAGGCTATTAAAAATGAACCGTAATAGTTTTTGTTATTGCTTTCGTCTGGGGTGTCGGTGCTGTTTAATATATGCTCCTTTTGCGATAAATAGGTTTCAGGCTCATATTCAACATCCAATGCAAATACCGTATTCGACGCGCTTTTTAAGGTCAATCTTGCGTCGTTATCTCTGTATTTAAACGAGATATTATTACCGACGCCGGACTTTGCAAAGCTTTCAAAAAAGCTGCCGGCTTCCTTTCCGCCGTTGTATTTAATGTAATTACCGTTTAAATATTCTTCAATTGAATCCGTTTTTTGAAAATCGGAATACCTATGGCTCAAATAAACAAACGGAGATATAAATGCCGCTATAATGATTATAATTGCTGCTGCAGTTAAACACAAAGCAGTTGTTTCTGCTTTTTTGATTTTTTCAAAGTTTGAATACATCATAAACACTCCAATTATAATCGACCGACTTTAACTATACTGCATTTCTTAAGGTCAAGATTACCCCACCAAGCAAACTAAAATATCTAATTACGGCGGATATAATCTTTTGATTAACAATTGCTTGCATTATGTAAAAGATGTGCTACGTGCAGGGTATATATTCGATGCAAAAATAAAAAAAGTTATAAACAATTCTGATATTATTGAACCTAAAGGTTTTATATTGACTTTTTCATATAATTATGTTATATATTATATATAATATTCATAATATATATAGGAAGTGAAGTATGTGATGTTATCGTTTTTAAAAAACAATCGTAAACTGATATTTATTCTAATATTTTCAATTATTATATTAATTTTTATTGCATTTAAGTTATTGTCAACATATTCCTATTCTTATAACAATTGGTTAGCTGAAAAAGAATTCAATAAAATGTGCAACTTTATAAAAACCACTGAAATCGACTATATTCAATTAACCATAAACGATAATTGTGCTGAGATTAATATTGAACAGATAAATAATATTAATGAACTATCAAAATCTTTAACTTATTCGAAATTATCACCAGAAAATTCAACATCAATTGATAAAAAGCAATTCATTGGTTTCCAACTATATTTTTCCAACAATGCCAGTATTGATTTTGGTACAATTAATTCAACCGATTTTAAGGTGACATATAACCAAAAAACTTTTTATGTCAAATCCCCAGTATTAACCGAATTCATCGGTTCCGACACATTTACCCAACTACAAAAAGACTGGAATTCACTTGCGTAGAATTCCAGTCTTTTCATTTTTATGCAACTAATGATTTATGAATATAGCAAATACTTTAATTATATCAAATAAGTTGCTGACTTCCACCAAAATTAACGGTAACATTTCCGTTTGCTGATGGTGAACTTAAAATTGTTGTTCTAATTTGGAAGAATATTTTATTATCGGAAGACATGTATACATTATTTAAAACCGCATCAACTTCCAACAGTGAATATTTTTTATACAAAACGGGCGAAAATTTTGATCCAACTTGTTTAGTATAATTACCACATGCGGAATACATTTCATACTCTTTAGTAGAATTATTAAAGTTGTAATTTGAAATTATATCTGCTGTATCACTCAATATGCTCCAAGTATCCGATAAAGCCGAACCTATTTTCCCAAGATGTCCCAGTATTGTTCCAGCATACGGAACACCGCTTCCACTAGTTCCACCATCGTGTTTTGAAAATTTGCATTTGCTTATATATGCCGGATTACAACATCCGACCATAAACAATGAAATACCGGTATTACTTGTAGTAATATATGTATGATCGTCATCCGCATAAACAATTACAATTTCATCCCGAGGGCAAGGATAGTAATAAATTAAAGCGTTATATTTTTTTTGAAATTCAAAAGAAACCACCCTATTACTACTTGCACTGCCACTATTAATACTAGTTTTCAAATCCCAAGCTGCTACTAATGAACAATACTTATTGTCTTGATAGAAAGTATCTATATAATAGCATTTGTTTATATGTCCATAAACATCTCGTTTAGTTCCATATTTAATTCCAGATGATTTAATTTGATTTTCAAAAATATAGCCATAGTCAAATATCGCTGTATCTCCAGTTTTTTTACTCATAATATTTGTCTCCTTCTTTACTTTGATTTTATACTTTTATTTGTATTTTGCTTATGAAATGGAATTTCCCAAAATTCCGTTGATAAGGCATCGTTTTTTTCAAGGTCTGTAAATTCAAAGCTATCAGAAATTTCATTAAAATATTTATTTATGTTCGGATATTCCGATAAATTAATTACTTCTCTAATAACAATCACATTGGTGCTATTATCCGAAACATACGCAAGTTTTATTAATGCATATCCATCATCAACTTCATATTCGGGATATAAGATATCCCTACCTTTTGTTATAGAGAAATTTAAAACTGTGTAATTAGATGAGTTTATTTTTGCAACCACTTTATTTTTCATAAGCATTGAATTAGAATCAACCTTAATCAAATTACAATTAAAACTAACCGTATACGATTCAAATATTGTATGTGCTGTAAAGGTCACATCAAACGAGCCCGAATTTTTGGAATCAATATTTAAATTTTCTAAGTCAAATTTCTTTAAGCTGAAAAAATTCTCTAAATTTTTTGCCGCACTATAATTCACAGAAACACTGTTTCCGATATTATCACGTATTGGATGACATCTCTCGCCATATCTCCAAATCGAAATATCTTCTTTAGTTATACACGATGGACAATATGGTTCCCAGTAGTCTGGAAGTGTAGTATGTGCATTATTTGTTCCATAAAATTCTGGTTTGGTCGGTGACTTGGCCCATATTTTACACAAACCAAAAAGCTCTGAATTCGTTTGATAAGATCTGCAAAATTGACGATCAAAATCATATAGAGAATCAGTATTCGCAAAAAATCCAGGAGTATATCCATTATCAACTATTGTTTTTGCATAACCCAACATATATTCTGCTGTCAAATTTGCTGATGGTTCAATCTGTAAATACAATGTTTCTCCGCTTGTAATACCAAGTTTCGAAATAATATTAATTGTATTATTGGCATCTAACATACCTTCTTCTTGTGTGGTTTTGTTGCTTTTTTGAATGTTATTATATATAGGTATAACCTTACAACCATTATTGTTCAAAAAATCAACTTCACTTTTTGTCAATGCGTTATCGCCAACAATATTTCTTCCCCAAAAATACGGATGGCTCTGATTGCGCACAACCCATTCAAACAATGTTAAATTATTCTGCAAAATCATATCTGATTTTGATGTTGAATCAACTCCAAAAAACATATACAGTGTTTCGTTTGGTAGTGAAGTAATCACTAACTGTTCACCTCCTTTATTGTCATTATTTTTCATCATTTTTAATGCTTTTTTACATGCCATAATTTTTCCTCTTTTCAAATAATAATTTTTTGATCGGTCTCCCAATCTCTTGCAGCTGCAAGCGTAGTATAAAACACAACCCTGACAGTTTCCGTCCTAATTAAAAAAAATTTTATGATTTTTTTAGGGGAATTATAAACAGTGCGATAACAGTCGGTTTTATTCTATTCAATTTCAAGCGTACCGCTGTCTCTTAGTTTTGTTATTTCATTTAAAACCGAAATCATTGATCTGACCTCCTTCCTTTTATTTTTCTTCAAACTCAAACTGTTTTGTGAAATCGGCGTCCCGATTTCTCACAGCTGCATATACAGTATAAGAAATAACCCTGACTGCTTACGTCAGGGTTAGAAAAAATTTTTTCTTAATTTTTTACTTTTTCTTCAAAAAACCTCTGTGATTTGGATTTTGCATGCGATATGCGCGATATCAGCTCCTTTTTATCCTGCAAACGCCCGCATCGGCAAAGAAAATCCGCAATATCGTCAAGACAAACAAATGCTTTTTTCTTATATGCCTCGGAATACTCTATTTCCAGCTCAAAATCCGTTTTGCCGAGATATGTGTTCTTGTCAAGTACAATCTTACAAAACACATCATCGCACAGCTTCAGCCTTTCGGTGACAAGCTCGCCTTGAAAACGAAGCCCCAGCGCATTAAAAACAGTGGGGTCGAACTCCGCTTTTTCACATATATCGGTTTCAATGCTACATTCTGCGCCATCGGCATTGTGTTTTTTCACCGTAGCCTTATAAAGTCCGTTTTTATGCCTTATGCGACAGGTTATGCCCTTTTCATTCATAGAAAGGTCATCGGTATCAAAATAATAATTTGTTTGAAGGTTTACCGCCTTATGCTGGCACTTAAATCTTGCCAGCGTGATGTATTCCCCCTCCGTCAGCATAGCCTTTATTTCACGTTCAATCATTTTTCCACCGCCTTATTATCTTACCCGAGCCGTTTTTGGGTATTTCCTTTACCAAGGCTATTCTTGCGGGCATTTGATATGCGGGCAGGCAAGCCTTGCAAAGTTCCCTTACCTCTGCGGGGTCAGAAAATTCCCCCGCCACGGTCAGCACTATCTGCATGCCGAGCCGGTCATCTTTTTCGCTGCATGCCAGCACTTCCCTTACGCGCGTATCGAGCTTCAGCGCGCTTTCTATCTCCTGCGGATAAATATTCATACCGGCTTTAATTATAAGGTCGTCACTCCTGCCCTTTATTTTAAGCAGTCCCGCTTTATTCATAAGCGCGGTATCTCCCGTGCAGAGCCAGCCGTTTTTAAGCACCTCCGCGGTTTTTTCGGAATTGTTATAATAGCCTGCCATAACATTGTCGCCCTTGACCCACAAAACACCGGTTTCCCCTTTTTGGACTTCATTACCGTTACTGTCGAGAATTTTAAGTGACACGGATTTTAACGGCAAGCCCACGCAATCGGGATAAGCCTTAAACATTTCGGGCGGCAGGTAAGCCACCCTCGGCGAGCACTCGGTAAGACCGTATATATGATAAATTTCGGCGGTCGGGAAAGCCGCGGATATATGCAGACCTGTTCTGCGGTCCATACATTCGCCGCTTATACAAATGCACTTTAATGTAAGGTCTTCTTTTTTCAGGCGCGCCATCATACTGAGTAACGTCGGCGTGCCGCAAAAGGCTGTTATACCATACTGCCGCAAAAGCATTAAAACCGCCATGGGGTTAAAGCCGCCCGAATAAAAGCGTATTTCCGCGCCCTTTATGAGCGCCGTTAAAAACTCGCCCGTAAGCACCGCGCAATGATACAGCGGGCGCGCAATAAGTATCTTATCCTCCCCCGATATTCCGAAATAAGCCGCTATATCCGACACATTCGCAATTATGTTTTTCTCGGTAAGCATAGCGCCCTTGGGAGCTCCCGTAGTGCCCGAGGTGCACATAATAAGCGCGGGATGAACCTGCGACTCGGTATATGCCGCGTTTTTAATGCGCATAATTTGCAGCTCGCCGTTTTCATCGGTAATTACCGCATCGGGGCTTACCAAATCCAAAATTTTATTGCAGTCCAGCTCGCCGTATCTGCGGGAGAGCGGCACTGCCGTAATACCTGCCGCAAAGCAGGCAAGCAAAGCCATACCCGCCGCCATTTCGGATTCGCACAGAACGGCGCAGCATTTTATTCCTTTAAGCCTTTCGGAAAAATTCTCAGCAAAAACAATCAGCTCCTCAAAAGTCATCTCGGCGCCGTTTTCGCACACCCTTTTATTCGGATTTTTTTGCATTTTACTTTTCAGAAATTCCCACAGCATTTTTTTCAAGCTCCTTTTTCATTTTTTCTGTAAGCTCAGTTAATATTTCCCGCTCGGTTTTTTCAAGCCTTAAAAGCTTATCCGAAATAATCGGCAGCACCGAATCACGGCGTTTCATATGATGAGACGCATATAACATTCGCATTGTATCTGCCTCTTTAACAAGCGGACGGTATTTTTCGCTGAGCGTGTTATCAAAATGCAGTGCTTCCTCAACCTTGATTATTCTTTCAAGCATTACCTTTTTATGCTCCCAAATAAGGCGGAAAACACGGCGGTCCATTCGTTCATACGGTATTTCCCCGCGGTATAATCTCATAACATACGCGGAAATATAGGTATGGACCGCTATTCCGTAAACCCTGCCTTCACCTTCAAAAGGATATTTACCGAGATCCGAATCCAAATATCCTGTAAGGCTGCCATAAACCGTTTCCGGTGAAAGCTGTACGCTTTCATTTGTCATCTTAATTGCGCAGAAGGTCCCGAAACGCCCCTTTCTTTGAGCTGCAATTCTCCCCGCGTCAAAAGCACTTTGCGGCGTTTGAAATTTTGTATACCGCCATTCGCTGTCATATGCGTAAACAGAATAGGTTTTATTATTCCGGTCATATCCGCAAATAAGCCCGTTATGTAAAAAATGGCGTTCATGATACCAGCTTTTGCCCTTTACATAATAATCGTCCACATCCGTAAAATATACGTAAAAGCCTTTATCGAGCATATTTCTTATAATCGGATTTATATAGCCTCCGGCAAACCGTGTAGGCATAAACTCTTTTTCAATACACGGCATATCAGCCCATGAAGAACGTTCCACGCCGAGCTCGGGTGTTGTGAAGCCCGTCAGGAATTTTCTGTTGCAAAAGAGATTCACAGCATTATTAAGTGTCCATATTTTTCCTGCGGAATTACCCACGCCAATCGCGGTTGCCGGTCCCTGGTGATGATATGTACTGTACATAGGCTCTGTAAGCGGCAGTTCGATTTTCTTTTTCATATTACTCGCCTCCGTATTTTTTAACCATATCTATAACGCTTTGAACGTCGGTCAATTCGAAAGGATTCATATCCTTTTCATCCAGCTCTATTCCGAACTGTTCCTCAATTTCAATAAGCAGCGTCACCATTGAAAGGCTGTCAAGCACCAGATCCTCCTGTAGCCGCGCGCTGTTTTTAATTCTTTTTTCACCGCTCAGCTCGGATAAAATACCTTTAATCTTTTTTTCCGGTTTCATTTTTTATCACCCTTTCTACCTCTTTTTTTACGGCGTTATAGCAATCCTCCACCGAATTTTCGGTGGAAATAAGCACGCCGCCGTTAGCCTTGCATATGGAAATATATTCGGTGCGAAGCCTGTATTGCAGCTCCATATCTATATACCTGTTTTTTTCCGCAGCGCGGCTGCGCACTCTTTTAACCGCCGTTTCCACCGGCACATCAAAGAAAAACGCCGCGTCCGGTTTTATAACCGCCCTTGCGATTTCATATATCCAGTTATCGTTTTCAAAGCCCCTGGCTCTGAGATTGGCAAGGCAGGAATAAAAATACCTGTCGCTTATTACAATATCGCCCTTATTGAGCCTCGGCTCTATCACCCTGCTGCCGTGCTGCAATCTATCGCTTGCGGCAAGGAGAGATAAACTTCTGTAATCGTAAGCGTCGTGGTCGGGGCAGTCCATATAGGTTCGGAATATATCCGATGTACGCACGGCGTTTGTGGGCTGCTTTGTAAGAAAAACGCCGTGCTCCTTTTCCAAATCGGCTTTAAGGCGCATTAGCATAGTCGTTTTTCCGCAGCCGTCCAGCCCGCAAAAGGTAAACAAAAAGCCTTTTGTGCCGTTCGGCTTCATATTAAGAGTTTTCAATGCTTCCCGCCTCCCTTAAAAGCGATTTTCTGTTTTTGGCAAAAAATCTTTTTACAATATCCTTTTCGGTATAAATATATTTTTTCTTATCCTTGGGGGATATAACGGTATGAATAAATTCCGGGTCGTTTTTAAGTATTTCCTCGGCTGCCGCCACGGCATAATAATTGTCAAGCTTGAAAAGCCTCAAAGTATTAATTACCGCAAAGGCGCATATTTTTTCCGTTCCCAGTTCTCTTGCCCTTTCAAACAGCCTTTCGGTTTGCTCCCTGTCGGCGCCTGACAGCAAAAGATAAATGTCAGCGTATTTATACGCCGTCATATCCCGCATCATTTCAACCCAGGGCAGAGTGGCAGCCTCCTTATACAAATGGCTGCACAAATGAATGAAAAAATCGTCGCGCCGCAGGGTTCTTACCCGAAGGTCATCAAATTCTTCGGTAACCGCGTTGTTTATCATTTCGCATACAAGCCCTGTGTCCCCCGGTTTATAATCAAGCGAGAAATTAATATCCACCTCTAAAAACCGCATTGCGGGAAGTCCCACTTCCTTAATGTAAGGAACAGTCTCGCCGCGCGTCATTTTGGATTCGATTATTTCCCGTCTTGTGGCGGCTTTAAATTCTCCGTTTCGTATATTTCCCTGCTTAAACCCGGCGGCTGAAAGCCTTTTCCCTATTTCGGTAACATCCTCGGGCTTAACAAGCAGGTCAATATCGTTTGAGGTTCTGTAGCCCTCGGGGTACAGTCTGCAAAGATAGGCGCCTTTAAGCATTGCGTATTTATCGCCGCAATCGGATAATATTTCCCCCAAATACCGCACGCAAGCGAAAAAATCGCGGTTTTTTTCAATGTTTTGCTCATATGCCGCCTTAAGCGAATTTGCGAATTCACGGTTTACTGCACCTACCAAACCGTGCTTTTTTAAGGTTCCGTATGCCGCCGCCTGCATACGGTTGAAAAACAAATGTCCCAAAACATTCGGCGTTGCAGCCGAAAGCAGTTTTTTGTCGAACGTATGCTCTTTAAAGCTGCAAAGACTTTTAAATAATTCTTTTTCCTTTTTTGTCATAAATAATCTCCTTTTAAATTTTTGTATACTGCGAAATAAGCGTTTCAAGTATTTTCGTTTCATCAGCCGATAAATCGCAAACAGACCCTTGCCGTGCTGTACGCAACAGCTTATTCAAGACTGTAAGCTCGCTGTCGGTCATATACATACGGTCCATTTTGTAGCCCTCCGTCACATATACGCCGCCGTCATAGCGCCCGCACTGCGTATAAATAGGCTCTGTAATACTTAAAGCTTCAATATCCCGCAAAATTGTTCTTTCGGAAACGCCGAACTCAAAGCTTAAATTTTTTACCGTTTCATGCCGTCTGCGGCAAAGAACGCGCATGATTTCCCGTCTTCGTTCGGCTGCTCCCATATTGCTCTACCTCCTTTCACGGAGATAGCTTACAGCTTAACCCTGACAGCTACTGTCATGATTAAAATTTTCATTCAAAAAAAAGTTCTCAATAAGCATCGATGTTTTTCACAATGCTTATTGAGAACTTTTAAGGTTAAAATATATTAGTATTTTTTGGATAAATTATATTACATTATGGCGCTCTCTTTCTTAACCCACACTGTTAAGAATAGCGTCTATAACGCTGTAAAGCATATTTCTTTTA
>OKSC01002383.1_pt1 | contig 16018 bp, 17 predicted proteins | sample 1601161 | NCBI WGS metagenome assembly OKSC01 (sample SAMEA3541552, study PRJEB24748) | human gut metagenome | biome: human gut; feature: human-associated habitat; material: faeces | place: China | collected 2012
CGGCTGACGGTGCCGAACTGCTGATGCACATCGGCATCGATACGGTCAAGCTGGGTGGCAAGCACTTTACCTACCTCGTCAACGAGGGTGACAAGGTGAAGAAAGGTCAGCCGTTGATCCGCTTTGAACTGGAAGCCATTAAGGCCGAAGGCTATCCCGTGACCACGCCGCTCATTGTCTGCAACACCGATGACTATGCCGCTGTCGTGGCTAAAGCCAGTGGCACCGTAAAGCAGGGCGATGCGCTGCTGGAACTGAAGCACTAAGCGTTTCTCCCAAACTGTAAGGCAGGGTTGTTATAAAAGGGGGGCTGTTGCAAAATAGCCCCAACAAAAAAATGAGATAGACTTCCCCGAAAGGGGATGCCTATCTCATTTTTTGTTGTAAGCTGAAACTGCAATGAACCAACTACAACATGAACAGTATCGCAAAGTTAATCAATCGGAATCTACATGGCTTACAACGGCAAAGGCCGCAAGGACGCCTTGCCGATGAAGTTCTAAAACATATTTTCTCTGTCAAGAGGCACCTGCAAGCTGTGGGTGCCCCTTGATACAAATTGACTGCCTGAAAAGTTCTGATTTCCGGCAGCCGGAAATAGACTGAAATGACGCACATTACAACCAAGCAAACCGAAAAGGGGGAGCCTATGGAGAAAATTCCTTTTATTCTGCACGAAAAATTTCGTTCGGACAACAACGAACAGCGCAAAGAACATTTTCAAAAGAAATTTGAACGATATATCGTTGACAGACTGTCTGCTGCCGATTCGTCAAAGACCTGCGACTGACAGGCCGTCCTTGCAACGGTGCAGCGCATGAAAGCAGCAATTTATTGCCGCCTGAGCAAGGAGGACGAAACCAGGAGCGGTGAATCGGAAAGCATCCAGAACCAGAAGTCCATGCTGCTCCAGTACGCTATGGAGCAGGGATTTGAACTCTACCAGATCTATTCCGATGAGGATTACTCCGGCATCGACCGGAACCGTCCGGCGTTCAATGCGATGATACAGGCTGCCAGCGAACATAAATTCGATGTGGTGCTGGCAAAGACCCAGTCTCGCTTTACCCGGGATATGGAACTGGTGGAAAAATACCTGCACGGGAAGTTCATTGAATGGGGCATCAGGTTCATCGCTGTGGTGGATCATGTGGATACCGGCGATACGGCGAACAAAAAGTCCCGGCAGATCAATGGGCTGATCAACGAGTGGTATCTGGAAGACTTGTCTACCAATGTCCGCTCGGTGCTGGATCATAAGCGGAAGGAGGGACAGTATATCGCCTCCTTTGCCTTGTACGGCTACCAGAAAGACCCGGCAGCGAAGGGGAGGCTCCAGATCGACCCGGAGGCAGCGGAGGTGGTAAGACGCATTTTTGCATTGGCACTCAGCGGCGTGGGAGCCCACAAAATCGCACAGATTTTAAACGAGGAGGGGGTGCCAAGCCCTACAGCGTACAAGCAGCAGAACGGGGAGCACTACCAGCTTGCCCGGAAAACGCCCTGTGAGCCGCTGTGGAGCAGCGGGACGATCTACCAGATGCTTCACAACCAGACCTATGCCGGGGATCTGGTGCAGGGACGACACAAAAAGGTGAGTTACAAGTCCAAGCGGACGGTCTGGCTCCCCAAGTCCCAGTGGATCGTGGTGGAGAATACCCACGAAGCCATCATCGACAAGGAAACCTACGATACGGTGCAGCAGATGATGCAGCGTCGTACCCGCAGCGATGCCGGGGGTATGATCCATCCCTTGGCAGGAAAGGTGGTGTGCAGCTGCTGCGGCAGCATCATGGAGCAGACCGGTCGGCCGCCCAAGGCAGACGGCACCCGTATGCGCTATGTCCGCTGTCGGATGCACCAGCGTGCGCCCAAGCGGTGCGGGAACAAGACCTGCACCAACTTGGATGACCTGCAAGAGCTGGTGCTCCGGCGCATCCGGGAATATGCAGAGGAATATTTCGACCCGGAAAAGGTGGAACTGCCCCGGCGGGATGATTCGGTGCGGCAGCGGGAACAGGCAAAGCGCAGCGAGCTGAAACGGCTGCAATGCGAAGCGGACCGGCGGCGCAAAGCCATGCAGCAGCTGTATCTGGATAAGGCGTCCGGCCTGATCGATGCCGTTCAGTTTTCAGAGATGAACCGGGCGTTTGGGGAGGAAATAAAAAGTGCGGAAAACCGCATCCGTGGCTTGGAAGCAGAGCTGGAACAACAACTAAAGGAAACGGACGTCGTTCAGGCGCAAAGGCAGCGCGTGCGGGAGCTGGCACAGATTCCGCAGCTGACCCGTGAGCTTGCGGTGCTTCTGGTGCGGCGGGTTATTGTCGGCACAAAAGACCCGCTTACCGGAAAGCAGGAGATCACAATCGAATGGGAGTTCTGAGCCGGGAAACACCCTGTCTGCCCGTTGGGTTGTTTTCGTCCGCCCATGTGGGATAGACCTCACTGGAAGCAACATTTGCGATATAATCCCGGAAGGAGACCGTCACATTGCGGGCGGCAGCTGCCGGTTTGCCCAGATGCACCGTGATATTTTTGGGGATGATGACCTGTTCCAGCACCCTGGGCGTGCAGTTTTCCCGCGGCTGCGGGCCGCTGCCGCCGCTGCCGGCAAACAGGGCGTGCGGCGGGATGACGATGGGCGCGTCCGGGATGTCCTTGCCTTCCTCCGTGTCGGGCAGCATCTGGGGCTGTGCCAGCGTTACCTGTCCGGCAAAGATCTGGATGCCCTCGATGCGTACCGTGCGGTAGCCGGGCTTTGCGGCGGTCAGGCTGACAATGGCGTAAGGGCGGGTGGTGTTGTTCTCGTCCAGCGAGAGGGTGCAGGCGGGGGCTTCAACGGGGATATCGGCGGCGCTGCCGGTCGCATCGGTGATACAGTGCAGGGTAAAGCCGTCCCCCTGCACCGCAACGGTCACCCCCTCCATGGGGGCAGACTGGCGGGCCGCAAAGGTCTGGATGCGGAGAGTTCCGGTGTTTTTCATGGAGATACGCTCCTTTGCTGGTAAAAGTATGCTTCTGCCCCAGCGTATTCCGTCCGATGCCCGGGCGTGCATGGCAATGTCCGCGGCAAACAAAAAAGCCGCCCGTAGGCGGCAGGGGGAGAATAGCTTATTTGGCGCTGTCCTTGGCAAGGGCGGCGTCAATATTTTTTTGCAGGGCGGCAAGGTTTTCTTCCTTGTCAATGCCGCCCAGCAGGGGCTGGCCCACAACATTGCCGTCCCGGTCAAAAACGTAGGTGGTGGGGAAAGCCATGATGTTCAGTGCAAACTTGCCGGCCTCGCTGCCGGAGGCAAAGTAGATGTTGCGGTAGCTTGCGCCCTTTGCAGCCAGCAGCTTTTTTGCGGCCTCGATGCCCTGCTGGTTGCCGTCTAGCGTCTCGGTGTTGATGCCGATCACCTCGCCGCCCTGTGCCTTGACCTTCTCGTTCAGGGCGTTCAGGTCGTCCAGTTCCTCCACGCAGGGCTTGCAGCCGTTGAACCAGAAGTTCACCACCGTAAAGGCATTGCCCGCAAACAGGCTGTTGTCCACCGGGTTGCCCTCTAAATCGCTGCCCTCAAACTGGGGGAAGGCAGTGCCCTGTGCGGCAGCACTGGAAGAGGTGTCCTCTGCGGGGGCAAGGGCAGCGATCTGATTTTCGATATCCCGAATCTTTTCTGCATCGGCGGTCAGGGTCTTGTACTCCTCATCCGAGAACTGGTCTTTTGCCTTTTCCACGGCACTCAGCAGAAAATCGCCGTAGTTCGTGCTGAGGGTGGTCTCAGTCACGTTCTTGTCCATGGAAGTGAACACCTTCTCCCACAGGGCATCGTTTGCGGAAAGGATCTCGTTTTCCTCGGCCAGCAGCTGCTCCTCGGTCTTGCTTTCCGCAGCCGCAGAGGAAGCGGCAGAAGAGGCAGTAGAGGCAGAGGACGCGCCCTGCCCGCAGGCGGCAAGGCTGAAGGCCAGCGTAAGGCTGAGCAAAAGTGCGGTCACACGGTTGAATTTCATGGTTTTACTCCTTTGTTGTTTCAGTGTTTGATTGGTCTCCCAGCCCGAATTTGTACTGGATGGCATCTGTGGGACAGGCTTTCATGCACATCCCGCAGCGGATACATTCGGCGTGGTTGGGGGTCTTGGTAATGTCTACGTCCATCTTGCAAGCCTTTGCACAGGCGCCGCAGGAGACGCATTTGTGAGTGTCTACGCGCATCTGGAACAGCGAGACTTTGTTCAGCAGTGCATAGAACGCGCCCAGCGGGCACAGCCACTTGCAGAAGGGGCGGTAGAACACCACGCTGCCCACAATGACTGCCAGCAGAATGCAGGCTTTCCATGTGAACAGCTTGCCCAGCGCGGCGCGGATGCCCGCATTGGTCAGGGAGAGGGGAATGGCGCCTTCCAGCACGCCCTGCGGGCAGAGATATTTGCAGAAGAACGGGTCGCCCATGCCCAGCTCATTGACTGCCAGCATGGGCAGCAGCACCACCATGACTAGCAGCACCGCGTACTTTAAATAGCGCAGCGGCTTCAGTTTCTTGGTGGAAAGCTTGGGAGAGGGGATCTTGTGCAAAAGCTCTTGAAACCACCCGAACGGGCAGAGGAAGCCGCAGATGAACCGTCCCAGCAGCACCCCGAAGAGGATCAGGATGCCGGTGATGTAGTAGGAAAAGCGGAATTTGGAAGAGCCTATCACCGCCTGAAATGCCCCCACCGGGCAGGCACCGGCAGCGCCCGGGCAGGAATAGCAGTTCAGCCCCGGTACGCAGACGTATTTGCCACTGCCCTGATACAGTGTCCCTTTGGCAAAGTTGGGCAGGTGGATGTTGGTCAAAAGGGTTGCCCCGGCCTGTATAAAGCCCCGGAACCGGGCGAGGGGCGTTAGTTTTTTCTTATCCAATGCCCACACACTCCATACACAGCCGGATGGCTTTTGAAAATACGGTGTCTGCCTCGCCCCGCCACACGCCGAACAGCAGCATCATCACCCCGGCGGCAAGCAAAAGCAGCTGCGCCTGTTTTTTTGTCATGAACATCATAGCCTCCTGTTGTTTGATGGCACCAGTATACACCATGGGAGATAAAATTTCTGCTAAGAAAATCTTAACACGAATCTTAACACCGTCTGCTATAATCTGTTATAATGAAAAAAACGCAATTTTTATGGGAAGGGTGGAACACAAGATGCGTCTTTTGGTGGTAGAGGACGAGCACTCCCTGCGGGAGGACATTGCCCGGAAGCTGCGGCTGTCCGGGTACGAGGTGGACGCTTGTGCAGATGGCGAAGCCGCGCTGGAAGCACTGGCGACAGAACGGTACGACCTTGTACTGTTGGACCTCAACCTGCCCAAGGTGGACGGGATGCAGGTGCTGCGCAGCTTACGGCAGCACGACCTTGAGACCTGTGTGCTGATCTTATCAGCGCGCAGTGAAATTTCAGATAAGGTGGAGGGGCTGGATGCCGGTGCGAACGATTATCTTTCCAAGCCCTTCCATCTTGCAGAACTGGAGGCCCGGGTGCGCAGCCTGACCCGGCGCAAGTTCATCCAGCAGGATGTATGTTTGTGCTGCGGGAGGCTGAGCTTCAACACCCGCAGCCGCGTTGCTGCTGTGGATAGCCAGACTCTTGCGCTGACGCGGAAGGAGAGCGGTGTACTGGAATATTTGCTGCTGCATCAGGGACGCCCGGTCAGTCAGGAAGAGCTGATTGAGCACGTCTGGGACGGCAGCGTGGACAGCTTCAGCAACTCCATCCGGGTACATATCTCTGCCCTGCGCAAAAAGCTGCGGGCGGCGCTGGGCTACGACCCCATCCGCAACCGCATCGGGGAAGGCTATGAGATCGGAGGAGAGGTACAATGAAGCGTTTGTCCCTGCAATGGCGCATCACCCTGCTGACGGCGCTGCTCATCGCCTGTGCCTGCGTGTGCATGAATCTGCTTTTGTATCGCACCGGCGTTACCGGCATGGATGCCCTCAACGGCTTTATGATGCAGTACCAGCCCGGCAGTGCGGATTCGTTGACCATCGAGATCCCGCAGGAGGAAATGTCCAGCCTGCTGTCGCATTTTTCACAGGAAGTCTACGATGCAAAGGTGGTTTTTGGCCGCAAGGGCTGGTGCATCACCGCCGTGGTCACCATCCTCAGCGCAGCCATTGCTTATTTTGTCAGCGGCAGAGCGCTGAAGCCTTTGCAGCAGCTTGCGCAGCAGGCGCAGCGGGTCGATCAGGACAGCATTGCCACCGTCCGTCTGGACGAAGATACCGTGCAGGAATTCAGGCAGTTGAGCCGGTCGGTGAACCGGATGCTGGATGGTCTGGCACAGTCCTTTGAACTGCAGCGGCAGTTTGCGGGGAACGCCGCCCACGAGCTGCGCACTCCGCTGGCTATTTTGCAGACAAAACTGGAACTGTTTGCAGAGGAGCACCCGGCCATGGACGCCGAGACCGCCGGGCTGGTCAGTTCCCTGCGGGAGCAGCTGGACCGCCTGACCGCCCTTGTGCGCACTTTGCTGGAAATGAGCAATCTGCAATCGGTCTCCCGCACCGACCAGATCGCCCTTGCACCGCTGGTGGAGGAGATATTGACCGACCTGACCTCCCTTGCCCAGAAAAACAATATCTCCCTGCAGCAGGACTGCGCGGAACTGGGCATGGTGGGCAGCGATGCGCTGATCTACCGGCTGGTGTTCAATCTGGTGGAAAACGGCATCAAGTATAACCGCCCCGGCGGCGCGGTGCACGTCACCCTGCGGCAGGAAAAGCAAACTGCCGTGCTGCGCGTTGCAGATACCGGCCCGGGCGTCCCCGCAGACTGCCGGGAGAGCATTTTCCAGCCCTTTTTCCGGGTGGATAAGTCCCGCAGCCGGGAGATGGGCGGTGTGGGGCTTGGGCTTGCCCTTGTGCGGGAGATCGCCGTACTGCACGGCGGCAGCGTGACCGTGGAGAGCAGCAGCGAAAACGGCACCACCTTTGCCGTCACCCTGCCGCTGGAACAGCCCTGTTGAAGCAAGCAGGGCATGGAAATCGTGCTTCCGAATAAAGGCTTCCCCCCGGTCGGGGGAAGCCTTTTGCCCAGTGACGATTTGTGCAAGCATGGGAAGGGACTTTATTTTTGGCACACGGGGGAGTATACTGGAAGCAGCAGGCCCCGGAAAATAAGAAGGACAAAGGAGATACTGAAAATGCAGGCAACCATTCACAACGAATTCCTGACCCTGACCGTGGACACCCACGGTGCAGAGGCCGTCAGCCTGAAGAATGCCGCAGGCGAAGAGATGCTCTGGCAGGCCGACCCCGCCATCTGGAAGCGCCACGCGCCCATCCTGTTCCCGTGGACGGGCAAGCTGGTGGACGGCACCTTTACCGCCAAGGGCAAAACATGGAAGGGCGGTCAGCACGGCTTTGCCCGGGATCTGGAGCACACTCTGCTGCGGGCAGAAGGGGATACCATCCGGCTGGAACTGCGGGCAGACGACGCCATCAAAGCAGAGCGTTTTCCCTATGATTTTGTGCTTACCAGCACCTTCCGTCTGGAGGGCAAGACCGTGCACCATACCCTGCAGGTGACGAACCCCGGCACCGAGGAGCTGCGCTTCGGCATCGGATTCCACCCAGCGTTCAATGTGCCGTTCGATGCCAAGCACACCACCACCGACTACGAGTTTCGCTTTGACCGGCCGGAAAGCCCGGTCATCCTCGATGCCAGCCCCAACGGTCTGCTGAGCGGCAAGAGCTATTACCAGTGGAAGAACCAGCAGGCTATCCCGCTGACCGATGACCTGTTTGCCAACGACAGCTTCTGCATGGCAGGCCTGCGCACTGAAACTATCGGCATCTGCGAGAAGGACACCGGACGCAATATCACCTGCCGGGTGGAGGGCTACCCCTATTCGCTCATCTGGTCGGCTCCTGCAAAGCCGGTGCGCTTTGTGTGCATTGAGCCGTGGCACAGCCTGCCCGCAGCCGTTACCGATCCGCAGGACTGGGAGCAGCGCGCCGCAGCCGCCTGCCTTGCCCCCGGCGAAAGCTGGCAGACTACCCTCAGCACCACCTTTGAACGGTAAGAAAAAAGCACGCAGAAACGAAACGGCATGCTCTTGACAGAAAACTCAAAAGTGGGTATAGTGTAAATAGAAAAGGCACTGCGACAAGCGGTCAGCCCTTTTGATGAACCGTCTTAGAAACTAAGAACCGTCACCGGTCAGGGTGACGGTTCTTTTTTGCTGAGAGTGCCGCAGCAGAGAATAAGCAGTTTATCCGCAATAGGGCAGCTGTTTCCCTCTGTGACCCCTCCTGTGAAAAGGGGACAGCGGAACGCCCGCAGGCGTTCCACTGTCCCGAACTATAAAATATTCTTTCCGCTGAAGATGGCCAAAGCGCACGCGGCGGCCATTCAGATCGTCCCGCGCAAAGGTTCAGAGAAGCGGTTGCTTAGTAAGCAACGCCCCAGTAGACCATGGCCTTGGCGGGCTTGCCGCAGCAGGGGCACACATCGCTGAGCTGCTCCTGCTCAAAGGGCATGCAGCGGCTGGAAAGTCCGGCCTCTTCCTTCATCTTCATCTCGCAGGCCAGATCGCCGCACCACATGGTCTTGATGTAGCCGGTGTTGGCTTTTGCCAGCTCCTTCACCTCGTCCATGGTGGTAGCAGCCCAGGTGCGCTTTTCGCGGTTTTCCAGTGCACGCTGGTACAGGTCCTTGCGCAGAGCCTCCAGCTGGGCGGGAATGGCAGTCTCCAGCTCGTCCAAGCTTACAAAGACCTTCTCGCGGGTGTCGCGGCGCACCAGAACGCACTGGTTCTTTTCCAGATCCTTGGGGCCGATCTCAAGGCGCAGGGGCACACCCTTCATCTCCCACTGGGCAAACTTCCAGCCGGGAGCGTTGTCGCTGTCGTCCAGCTTCACGCGGGCGTACTTGCTGATCTTCTCGGCCAGCTCGGCAGCCTTTTCGGAAACGCCGGGCTTGTGGGCGGCAATGGGCACCACCACCACCTGAATGGGGGCAATGGCCGGGGGCAGGATCAGGCCGTCGTCATCGCCGTGGGTCATGATGATAGCACCAACCAGACGGGTGGAAACGCCCCAGCTGGTCTGGAACGGATGATGCAGCTGGTTGTCGCGGCCGGTAAAGGTGACATCGTAAGCCTTGCTGAACTTGTCGCCAAAGTAGTGGCTGGTGCCGCTCTGCAAAGCCTTGCCGTCCTTCATCATGGCCTCGATGGTGTAGGTGGCCTCAGCACCGGCAAACTTTTCCTTGTCGGTCTTGCGGCCCTTCACCACGGGGATAGCCAGATCCTGCTCGCAGGTGTCTGCGTAGCAGTTCAGCTGCTGCTGGGTCTCAGCCTCGGCTTCGGCAGCGGTCTCGTGGATGGTGTGACCCTCCTGCCACCAGAACTCGCGGCTGCGCAGGAAGGGACGGGTGGTCTTTTCCCAGCGCACCACGCTGCACCACTGGTTGTACTTCATGGGAAGCTCGCGGTAGCTGTGCAGCACGCGGGACCAGTGATCGCAGAACATGGTCTCGCTGGTGGGACGCACTGCCAGACGCTCTTCCAGCTTGTCGGAGCCGCCCATCGTGACCCACGCCACCTCCGGCGCGAAGCCATTGACGAGCTCGCCTTCCTTCTGCAGCAGGCTCTCCGGGATCAGCACCGGCATAGCCACATTCTCATGGCCGGTAGCCTTGAACCGGGCATCCAGATCCTTCTGGATCAGTTCCCAGATGGCCTGACCATAGGGACGCAGGATGATAAAGCCCTTCACACTGGAATACTCCACCAGCTCTGCCTTTACGCAGATGTCGGTGTACCACTGTGCAAAGTTTTCTTCCTGACTGGTGATCGCCTGCACGAGCTTCTTGTTGTCTTTTGCCATTTTGTTATATCCTCCCAAGGCCGTGCGCCAAACGCTTTACGTTCCGCACGAACCATAATAAAGCCCCGTCTGCCTGCACGGCCGTGTGCCGCACTGCAAAGGCGGGGCTTTTGCCTAAAAGAATCAGTTCTGCGCGTGGCTGTCCACAAAGTTTACCACATCGCCTACGGTGCGCAGGGACTCGATAGCGTCGTCCGGCACCTCGATGCCAAACTCGTCCTCCAGCGTCATCACCATGTCTACGATATCCAGACTGTCCGCCTCGAAATCGCTCATGATATCGCTTTCCAGCGTGATCTTTGCCGGGTCAACGTCCAGCTGCTCAGCCAGCAATGCACGGATTTTCTCAAAAGTATCCATTCCTGTGGTCTCCTTTTTGCAGTTGTATTGCATACGCGTACAGCCCGCCGTGCCCCGGAAAAAGCCTCCGGTCTCCGGCACAGCCTTGCCTGCTGTACAAAGCGCTCTCTTTTTTTATATCCCATGCAGTGCGTATTGTCAAGCCCTGTTTTGCAGCAACTGAAGAAAATTGTCTGAAAGCTGCTTTTTCCCTTGACATCTCGTGCCGGTTTTTTTATCATTATAAAGTAATGAGTTTACAGGGACTGACCAGTCCCTTTTATAAGGAGCGATAAGCATGAAGCTTTCATTCACCAAAATGCAGGGCTGCGCCAACGATTATATTTATCTGGACTGCCGCACCTCCGGTGTGCCGGAGGAGATCGCGGCGCTTTCAGAGCGCTTGTCCCGGCGGCACTTTTCCATCGGCGCGGACGGCATTATCTGCATCTGCGCACCGGTCACAGCCGGGGCAGACGCCATGATGCGCATCTTCAATGCGGACGGCAGTGAGGGCAAGATGTGCGGCAACGGCATCCGCTGCGTGGCCGAGTGGCTGTACACCCACGGCATGGCAAAGCCGAAGCTTGCCATCGATACCCTCAGCGGCTTAAAGACCGTTGCCCGCATGGGCGAAGGGCTGTGGCAGGTGGAGATGGGTGCCTATACCGCCATGGCGGCGGCGCTGCCCGCCGTGAACATGGGCGAAGGGCCGCTGGTGGATCTGCCCCTTCAGGTGGAAGAGAACCTGTGGCGGGTGACCTGCATCAGCGTGGGCAACCCCCACTGCGTGACCATTGTGCCGGAGGTGGACAGCCTGAAGCTGGAGCAGATCGGCCCGGGCTTTGAGCACCACGAAAACTTCCCGGAGCGCATCAACACCGAGTTTGTGCAGGTGGTGGACGCCACCCACCTGAAGATGCGCGTGTGGGAGCGTGGCAGCGGCGAGACATGGGCCTGCGGTACCGGCACCTGTGCCACCGTGGCAGCCCTGACCGAGCTGGGCATCTGCCCCGCCGGAGAGGACGTCCATGTGCAGCTGCGCGGCGGCGAGCTGACCATCCGGGTGCTGCCCGGCAAGCAGCTGCTGATGACCGGCGCTGCCGAGACCGTGTGCGAGGGCACGACCGAAGTGTAAATAAGAACCCTCTCAGTTGCCTAACGGCGACAGCTCTCCCTTCGGAGGAGCTGGCATCGAGCGAATGCGAGATGACTAAGAGGGTTGCACCAATAAAAGAAGCGAGGGAAAGTATCATGAAGATGAACAAGCATTACAACGAATTGAAGGCCAGCTACCTGTTCGTGGACATTGCCCACAAGGTGGCTGCGTATCAGCAGGCACACCCGGAAAAGGAGATCATCCGTCTGGGCATCGGCGATGTGACCCAGCCGCTGGCAAAATGCGTGGTGCAGGCCATGCGCGACGCTGCCGAGGAGATGGGCACCAAAGAGGGCTTCCACGGCTATGGCCCGGAGCAGGGCTACCCCTTCCTCAAGCAGGCCATTCAGGGCTACTACGCAGGCCGCGGCACCCAGATCGCCGAGGACGAGATCTTTATCTCGGACGGCGCAAAGAGCGATCTTGCAAACCTGCTGGGTCTGTTCGATGTGGACAACACCGTGCTGGTACCGGACCCCGTGTACCCCACCTATGTGGATGATAACGTCACCGACGGCCGCAAGATCATTTACAGCCGCACCGGGCAGGAAAATGGCTTCCTCGGGATGCCGGACGAGAGCGTGAAGGCAGATATCATCTATATTTGCAGCCCCAACAACCCCACCGGCGCTGCCTACACCCGCGCACAGCTGAAGGCATGGGTGGACTACGCCCGCAAGAACGATGCCATCATCCTGTACGATGCTGCCTACGAGTGCTTCATCTCGGAGGGCGAGCTTGCCCGCAGCATCTTCGAGATCGAAGGTGCACGCCAGTGCGCTGTGGAGATCTGCTCCTTCTCCAAGATCGCAGGCTTTACCGGCACCCGCTGCGGCTACACCGTCGTGCCCAAGGAGCTGGAGCGCGAGGGCATGAGCATCAACAAGCTCTGGCTGCGCCGCCAGACCACCAAGTTCAACGGCGTGCCCTATGTGGTGCAGCGCGCCGCTGCCGCCGTGTTCACCGAGAGCGGCATGGCCGAGATCCAGTCCAATCTGGACTACTACCGCCGCAATGCAAAGGTGATCGCCGATGCACTGGACGAGTGCGGCGTGTGGTACTGCGGCGGCAAGAACAGCCCCTACATCTGGCTGCGCTGCCCCGGCAACATGAAGAGCTGGCAGTTCTTCGACTGGCTGCTGGAAAACTGCGGCGTTGTGGGCACCCCCGGCGTGGGCTTTGGCGAGTGCGGCGAGGGCTACTTCCGCCTGACCGCCTTCGGCGATGCAGAAAAGACCAAGCTTGCCGCCGAGCGCATCAAGACCGCTATCAAGGCACTGTAAAACCTATAAAAATAGCACCCGCTGTCCGTTTTGGGCGGCGGGTGTATTTTTTTTGCGCACCCTCTTGACAAACCTGTATCTACTGTATATACTGTACATATACGGACGAAACACGAGCACCAAAGGAGCAGCCGATGGAACTGTTTATCAACAACAAAAGCGGCGCGCCCATCTATGACCAGATCTACAACCAGATCAAGCAGCAGATCATCAGCGGGGCTTTGCAGCCGGACGAGGCCATGCCCTCCATCCGGGGGCTGGCACGGGATCTGCGCATCAGCGTCATTACCACCAAGCGCGCCTACGATGAACTGGAAAAAGAGGGCTTTCTTTACGCAGTACCGGCCAAGGGCTTTTTTGTAGCCCCGAAAAACACCGAGCTGCTGCGGGAAGAAAACCTGAAAAAGATTGAAGAACATCTTACCGAGGCCGTCCGCCTGTCCGCATCCTGCGGGCTGAGCAGGGAAGAGCTGCGGGAGATGCTGGAACTGCTGTGGGAGGACTGAACATGAACGCACTGGAACTGCAGGGACTTACAAAACACTATAAGGACTTTACCCTTGGGCCGCTGGACCTGACCCTGCCCGGCGGCACCATCTGCGGCCTGATCGGCGAAAACGGAGCAGGCAAGAGCACCACCATCCGGCTGATCTTAGATATGGTGCAGCGGGACGGCGGCACCGTGACCATTCTTGGCAGGGACAGCCGCACTGCTTCCGTCCGTACCAAAGAGGAAATCAGCGTGGTGCTGGGCAGCGAGGGCATCCCCCTGTGCCTGAACGCCGTGCATGCGGGCAAGGTGATGGCGGGCATCTACCGCAACTGGGACGCTGCCGCCTATGCGGAGCTGTGCCAGAAATTCGGTCTGCCGGATAAAAAGCAATATAAGGACTACTCCACCGGCATGAAGATGAAGCTGTGCATTGCCGTGGCGCTGGCACACCACCCGAAGCTGCTGTTGTTGGACGAAGCCACCAACGGGCTGGACCCGGTAGTGCGGGACGAGGTGACCGACCTGCTGTTGGATTTTGCCCGGGACGAGAACCACTCCATCCTCATCTCCTCCCACATCGTCAGCGACTTGGAAAAGCTGTGCGATACCATCGCCTTCCTGCACAAGGGCAGGCTGCTGCTCTGTGAGGAAAAGGACGCCCTGCGGGAGGAATATGCCTTGTGGCACGGCACGGCGGCGCAGCTGGCGGCGTTGGACGTGACCGTGTACGGCAAGCGGGTAACCCCCTACGGTGCCGAGGCACTTGTGCGCCGGGATGCAATGCCCACCGGGGCAGAGCTTACCCCGGTAAGCATTGAGGAATTGTTTGTACTGATGGTGAAAGGGGAAGATGTGCAATGAAAGGTCTGCTATTGAAGGATGCCTATCAGACGTGGTGCTATATCAGATGGATCATTCTGGTGTCGATTGCTATGATGCTGGTGGGAACGTTTTTCATGAAGGAAGGGTCTAATTTCTTTATGCTGTACGGCGGGCTTTTGCTGGGAATGTCGCCCATGACATTGCTGGCTTACGACCAGAACAGCCGGTTCAGCGCTTACTGCGCTGCTCTGCCGGTGACAAAAGAGCAGATCGTGGGCGGCAAATACCTCATCGGCTTGTGCGGTATGGCGCTGGCGGAGCTGCTGAGTATGGCGGCGCTGGCAGCAGCACAGTTGCTCTGGGGTACGGTAACGGTGCAGATCACCGTGGCGACCCTGCTTCAGGTGGCTATGCTGACCCTGCTGGGCAATATTATTTTGCTGCCGCTGACCTACCGCTTTGGCTACCAGAAAGCCCGGTATGTGTACTACCTGTGCATCGGTCTGCTTGGGGGCTTTATGGGATATTTCGTCTCTTCGGGGGACAGCGCTTTGGACAGCATCCTGCCCGCCAACGGTTCGCTGCTGGTGCTGGTGGTCGTGCTGGCGGCGGCGCTGGCGCTGTATGCTCTCTCGTGGCGGCTGTCCGTTGCATGGTACGGAAAGGCAGAGCAGTAAAATGAAGAAAAGTCAAATCGCGGGCATCCTGTTCGGTGTTGCCATGGGCGCTTTGTTCAGTGTGTCGCTGGGAACAGTCGGTTTTGCGCTGGGAGCAAGCCTTGCAAACTTGGGCATGGTGATGTTTGAAGGGCTGGATGACCCGCCAGATAAAAAATAATACAAAAAAACAGGTGCACCGCATCTTTATCAAAAGCGTTGGCTTTTGAAAAGGCGGTGCACCTGCTTTTTGCTTTTTATTCTGCGCTGTAAGCGCTGCCCATGATCCACGGGTTACTTGCGGAATATTTTGCGTGGTTGCGCAGGTAGGTGACCCATGCGCCGTAGCCGTTGCCGGCCGAAAGGTGTACGCCGTCCGGTGCGGCGATCATCTCTTTCAGGTTGCCCTCGCCGTCAGCCAGCGCCTCCCACAGGTCCAGATAAACGCAGCCCTTGCTTACAGCCAGCTGTGCCAGCTGCTCGTTCACGCCGCGCAGCACGTCCGAGGCAAGCCCCGGCTTCTTTTCCGCTGCCGCAGGCCGTACCGGCGGGATGGACTGTACATAAATAATGCAGTCGTCCCCCAGCGTTTGGCGCAGCTCGTCCAGCATCTGGCCGTAGTAGGCCAGAAAACGGTCAGATGCGCCCAAGGTGGTTAAGGTGTTGGTGCCCAGCAGGATATACAGCTTTTTGGGCTGCGCCGCTGCCAGTACATCCAGCGCCACCTCCTGCCCGCGGGTGGGGCTCTTGACGGCGGCGCGGTTGACGATGGCGTCCGGTCCCACACCCGTATAGCCACAGATGAGCGCGCCGCTCAGATTGATTTGGTAGTCTGAGAAGCCCACCGTCAGGCTGTCGCCCAGAAAGGCGGCGTCCGAAAAATAGCTCAGGTCTACCTGACCGCAGGTCGGCTGCCGGATAACACTGGCGTCATAGGCCTTAATGGTATAAGCGCCATCGGTCTGCCGGGCGGGGCCGAAGCTTTCCAGCTGTACCGCCTGCGCCGCGCCGCTGCTATCGGCTGCACCCTCGCTGCCGCTGCCGGAGGCCGCCTCGCCCTGCATGGGCAGCGGTGCCAGAATGTTCTGTGCAATGCCGCCTGCGCCGGTCTGCGGGGTGCTTTCTTCCTCCACAGTCCCTTTTTCCAGAATGGCGGTCACCGCATAGGCGACCAGCAGGATGGCCACAATGACTCCCGCCAGCCGCAGCTTGCCGCCGATGCCCCCGCGTGTGCGCCGCCGGGGTGCCGAATGATACTCGTGTGAAATGCCCATATTCTCTGTCCAGCTTTCTGCATTTATCCCAACAGGCAGGCACTGCTGCCCGGTAAATTTGAAGTGCGCACCTATTTTATCATATTTTTTTTGCCTGTGCAACCAATTGGGTCTTGCATACAACAGGCAAAACAGGTACA
>OKSC01002387.1_pt1 | contig 16009 bp, 25 predicted proteins | sample 1601161 | NCBI WGS metagenome assembly OKSC01 (sample SAMEA3541552, study PRJEB24748) | human gut metagenome | biome: human gut; feature: human-associated habitat; material: faeces | place: China | collected 2012
TGACGATGATATCGTTGAGCTTCTCGGCGGTGGTCTGATTCATGCGAAAAAAGCACCCAATTTCTCGGATGCTCTTTCTTTTGATGATATAATAATAGCACATATGAATAGGACATAAAAGGACATCTTTTATTTTTTATATTTTTAATAAATTCAATCCTTTCCCGTGTATTCTTTGCACTTGTTTCGCACTATACCCTAATTTTTGTGCTATTTCTTCCCACTTCTTGAGTTCTATGTATCGCATACGCAGAACTGCTGCCGCTTTCGGATCTGATATATCCAATATTGCATCCTCGATCTCCAGTCGCTTTTCCAATGCTTCGCACATTTTGTCTTGTATTTTTGCATGGACCCGCTCATACTTGATCATAATGTCCGACAGGTCGGATTTGCTTGTTGATCCTTTCGGCATGTCGGATAGCTGCTGGATCGGAGCAGACATCGTCACCTCTCGTAATGATCGCTCTTGATCTCTTAAGTCCTTGATCTGCAACATAATATTGCGATATTGACGCATATACTCTTTTTTTACTTCGTTGCGTGCTCTTCTCTGTCTGCGTTCTGCTTCTCGTTCCTGTCTCACAGCGGAACGAATCGCTTTTGCTGCAGTTGGATCTTTATATTCTTCTCCATTTTTGTTCTGCATACGTTTCTCCTTCCATGGGATCTATTGTGATACCGGTGTTACAAAGCGGTTATTTTTCGCCTTACGTTTGCCGTCTGCATTGTATTGGCTTTCCGGCTTATAAAATCCGCACTCCTCTATATCGCAATACAACTTTTTCAGTCCTCTACACATTCCCTTGTTTGAATGTCCAAACTTCGCATCATACATGATGCAGTCTTTTTTTACGCTCATTTCTCATTCCTCTCTTTCCTTCTGCAGCCATTCCAACGTACATTGATAACAGTTTTTATTCATCTCCCCATTGCAGCCGAAATTCCTATTAAATCCCTCATCATACTCTGCCGGACACATAATAAATATTGCTAAATCCTTGTCCGACATTTGCCGGATTCTGTCAGCATTAGTCATCTTTCCCACCTGCCTTTATTATAGTAATTGCTCTTTCTATGCCTCGGTGAAAGAAATCATCATATTCAGAATCAAGGCATGGACTAACTTCTTCAACATATCTGTCAAAATCAGCATATGCAAGTTCCCTTTCTTCTTCTAACTGTTCCACAATCTTATCTACATCATAGGCAGTAGGTTGTTTGTCAATCAACATTTGTGCCGCATTTCTTGTGTCTTGTGCAAATTCACTTTCACCAGCAAAAACTTCGTTAAAATCAATCTTATCTGCATCAATCTGTCTCATTTTCATCACTCCAATCTAACTTTTGACCGCAATGATAACACCACTTTGCAATGTTTGTCCCGGTAATTCCTAAATTGCAAATCGGGCAATAATATGTATTAACATACCTAACTATTTGACTTTCGCTCTTAACAGGCTTTTTAGGTATCTGCTTTTCTCTCGCTAACAGCTCTTCCAAAGTCCCAATCTTGCGATATTGACGCCAATCACTTAATGCTTCAAAATAATTGCTTTTCATATCCTGCAATTCTTCCGGTGTGCCGATTGCACGGTACTGTTGTACTTCTTCAAGTGCCTGTATCGCCATTTCGTTAGCTTTGTAATCATCTTCTGTAAACTTACAGTCGTTGTTCTCGTCCTCAATCTGCATAAACAATCGCATATTTTTCAGTTTTACTATTGCTTCGCTCTCTTTCATATTATCCCTCGCTTTCTAATAATTCGGGGTTGTCAAATATGTTTCCAACAACCTCTGCATTAACAATGTTTATCCAATATCCTAAGTCTTTGCGATAATTCCTGCTCTCTGACCAATCCACATAAAATCCTATGTGCTCTGCTTTTTGACTATCAAAGCAATTTTGATATGCTCCATATCTGATTTGTGCATATAGATCCCTAAAATGATATTTTATAACATCATTCTCCCAAATCAGCTTACCATTCTTATCTTTCAATCCTGTGCATTGGCAGATGGTGGATGGGTCTACTTCTGTCCACCCGTCTGTTTCTCCATGAGAAAAGAACATTGATGTAGGCTCAAATATTAAATGTACTGGTTGTTCGTATTCATTAAAACCTAATACATAATATCCAGTTATCCACTGTTCTTTTTCTGGGAATTCTCTCCAATCAAGTCTTTTTGCTTTGAATAAGTATCTATCTTCCATATTCTCTCCTTTCAGTATTTATTTGATTATGGATATATTTCTCTTTACTCTTTCCTTTTCTCTCTTCTTTTTTGCTTCCGGGAAAATAAAATTCATAGCATCATTCCAACCTTTTGTATAATTATATTCGTTGATATAATCTTCATAATTCCTCATTGTTGGCACACTTCTGTATAGTGGTATTTCTTCCATATTCCCTCCTATTCTTTCAAATCTTCAACCTCTTCTTTTGTTGCTTCTCCGTCAATTGTTTCAGTCCAATACTTCCACCCGGCTTCATAACCATACATTGTGAATTTCTTGCCACATTTCTCGCAAGTGTATGTGTTGGTGTCTCCGGTATAGCAATCAACACGATCATCGCCTATATATGTATCTTCGTAAGATGGCTCATATTCTTTGCCACAATAAGGGCAGATAATATTCTCGTCATCTTCATAATTCCAATAACTACTACTCATTCCGTGCGTTCCATCTTTATAAATCTTTGTTAATCTCTCCATTACTACTCCTTTCCCTTGCTGCAGAACGGAACATCATCAGCAACATTTCCGATACTGGTCTACTCCTGTCTTGCCTCTTTGCTTTCTTGATTACTTTAAGATTGTACCACTCACCTTGATAAGCCATTCCGGCTGGTACGTACACGCCTACCCGGCAAGGAATCTCTTGCTTAATCTTCTCGTACACTTCTTCTGGCATTACATAATAGTTGTAATCGCCAATAAAATTATGACCATTCTTGCTATGAAAATCATCGACAGACGATTTAACCTCATAACAATAAAAGTCACCTTTTTCAATGCCAGAAACAGTGTTGTTCACTGGTTTAAATTTCATAAAATCAACTCTAACCGAATGTGATGTCGCCCAATCAAAAGTCACCTCTCTCGCCCAATAGATTCTGGGGTCATTGTTCGGGCAGATATGTTTTAATATTGACAGTGAGAGAATTGCTGTGATCTGCGGTCTATTGCTCATCTGTCTCCTCTCCCTTCCTTACCTCTGGTAGCGGCGGCAGTGGCATCCAGAACAATACCTTATCCTTCCACAATACCCAGCGTCTTTGCTTGCTGTATGGATCTGTTTTTACTGTGTCAATTCCGTATTCCGGCTCATTTGTATAGCCCAGCCGGCAGATCAAATACTCTCCATCTTTGTCCGGAACTTCTTTGACCTTAGCGGATACCCATTCCCTCGCTAACTGCTGCCCTATCGAATCCTCTTCCTCATGTTGCACCGGTGCAACTTTTTCACTTTCCTCGGTCTGATCTATTACCTCAACCTGCTCTTCGTTAATCTGTTCGATTTCATCCTCACAGGCTTCCTGCTCAATCTCTTCCTCTGTATGTTTATCCACATTGTTATCAACAATGTTGTCCAGTTCTTCATGATCTTCTGCGATCTGTTCCGCTGTGTCTGTATGTTCCTTAGGCTCTGCTTTTTGTTCGAACATCGCCATTCCATATATCCTCTGATATACTGCTTCCGGAGTGCCTAGCCATTCATCCCAGCATTTAATAGTGTTTGCTATCCATGCCCATGGTACCGTTTCGTGTTCGTTTGTTCTTACATTCACAAATGCCATTGGCAATTCTGTCCCCTGTATGGACATGAGCACAGTTCCAACCTTGGGAACTCTCGCCCTTGGTGTAGCCACCCCATTCGGTGCTAGTGCTAATACAACATCCTTATCTCCTACCGGATCATTCTGCATAGCTGCATATATTCTCGTGAATATTTCCGGATTATTTTGCAAGTGATAGTATATAGCCTGTTGGTACCAGCAATCCATCTTGACCGGTGTGCTTGGAATATCTTCGAGCATCACCTCCATGTCAGTGATGTTCTCTTCTGCCTTTATGTCCTTTTTAATATCCTGCAGCTCTGCTTTTGTCGTTTCTGCCGGAATGACCTCGATCACTTCATCCGACATCGTCAACATCTCCTGTAATTTTGCAACGCCCCGATTGCTGTATCTCTGTTCCAGCGCAGGAGAGTTGCCACCTACACTAAAACGGTCATTGATCGCAATGTAACGTGATACTGTCCCCTTATCGATGCCGTATTCCGCTTTTGCAAATTCATACAAATTTGGATATCCGCTTTCGTACAATATTGTCGTATCTCTTGCCTGCTTGAGCAGATAACCAATCTTAACAAAGTGGTCTGCTGCCGACAGCAATTCTTTGTCTAACGCCGCCTTAAACTGCCCATAGTTGTTATATTCTATCAATTCTTCCATGTTCTTCCTCCATTCACACTGCCGGTGCCATCGCTCCTGCATCTGCCATTGCTCCGGTATCTGCCATTGCCGGTCTTAATTTACGTTGCTTCACATTCGTGTACTGTTCCAGCCACTCATCGATCTGATTTTCGTTCAAACCGATTTCATGGTTATTCTTCGTGTTGTGTGGACCATACCACTGTATCACGCTAAACTTAGTGCTGATTTCCACCGTTACAAACGGCATATACGGCACATCCTTTTTGCGTAAAACCAATATGTAACTTTTTCCTGTGTTGTGCTTTCGCATGTAACTTTCCCCACCAACGCAATGATGTTGTAATCGACCCTCATCGATGATCTCTGACGCACTTTTGCATGGGCGGATCATGTAAGCCCCGGATTCATAATGGTATCTCTTGTCCAATTTCTTAAAATTGTTTCTAATGCTCGGAAATGCCTTTTCATTTTCTGCTTTCCATATATCCTGTTCTTTTTTGTTCTGCTCCTTAACCATCTGCGCATGTCCTTCGTACATGTCATGCGGAAACAAATAAACCGTATTGGTCATGTCGTATCCTAATTTCGCTCTCATGTCCAAATAGTCGGCATATGTCCTGACCACCCGATTAATATCTACTTTTGCCTGTGCTGCTACCTTTTCCGCATAATTTCTGAACTTCGTCATGCTCATACAGCTCAAAATGCTCTCATACGCATCTTCATCCAAAGCACATTTTGCAAGCCAAACCTCCATATCTTCGTTCCATTGCAATCCATGGCTCTTTTCATATCGCATTGCCCGCAGCATATCAATATCTCCATGATACTTGCGCAACGTCCGGAGTTGTTGCTTATTAATTCCAAGCAAGTCACATACCGTCTTTGCAGATTTATTTTCCAGCAGGCTCCAGTCTCCGTATGTAAAATGATGCACCAGCTTTTCCAGTCCCATCTTCGTTAATATTTCCACCACCGGATTGATGTTGTATATCTGCAGGTAACCTATTACATTTGCAAAATTGACATGCATCTTGTACCACTCTACTCCGCTATATTTCATCCTTGTGTTTGCCAATTCTGCATAAGATCCCGGCCACATCTTGCCTTCGAGCCGTACCGGTTTTTCCCCTGCATACATTCCATAGTTACAATCATCCCAATACCACTCCCCCAAATATGGATTGTATTTTTTGTAATCATATTGCACGTTTTTCCTGCCCTCTTGGATAAATGCTCTTGCTATCTCTGCTTCATATATTCGCTCGTATTCAGCCGTTCGGACCACCTCAACCTCAACAAAGCGGGCTACAATCTTCCCTGGGTCTTTCGTTCCCTGCAACATATACGCCTGTTTCGTCTGCCTATACACTCCTTTGTAGTATCCTGCTGCCTTATAAATTCCCTCCGCACCACATAAAGTGCACACGCCAGGTTCATTGTGGTACGGTTTCTCTCCCTGTCTTGCCATATCCTCCAGCGTGACAGGTTCGAACGTATACTGTGCTGTCTTTCCACAGCACGAACACTGTACCGTTGCCATGCGTCCTTTCTTGTGATATGTCAACGTATGCTTACTCGCCAATTCTTGTTTCTCCCAATTAATCATTTCTTTCGGGATTTCGTATAAACATTCACGTCGCTCCTGCAACGCCTTGCGTCGCCGTTCCGCAGCTTCATAGCGTTTGTTGTCCAATATCCTTTGTCTCGCAATGTCCACCCATTCCACCCATGTACGATCCCTATATAGCGGATTATTTACCGGCTTGGCACCCTTAAAGAAATCCCGAATTGTGTCGTAATCCTCTTTGCTGATGTCTATATCATTTACCGACATCTTCATCGCAACGTTGTATTGATGCCACGCCCCTTTCTCATAGACACCATAATCTTTCTGTGTCTCACCTATCGTGATCGCTGGCTCTTTGCTTCGTCCGGCTTTATATACCCATACGATCAGCGCAGCTTCTCCTCGAAGTGTCCGCACTGCTGCCACAGCATGTTCTTTGTTGCTTTGTCGTGGTTTTGGCGGTTCTTCTAATATCATCTTTCTCTGCATCGTTATCCCTCCTTAAACCACTCGTCAAATAACGATTTCACCTTATGTCCCAAATAATATTCTGTTACAAGCCGTTTATCCTGCTGATCCGTTGTAGATCCTGCAAAACATCCTCCCTGTTGATGTTTGCGCGCATACGCATATATCGCATCATAGATTCCTTTGAGCCTTGCGCCTTTTTTCATGATTCCTCTTGCCACTTCCTCGTTTTCCATCATCGCAGAGATGGCAAACACGGAATAAAATCTACACATCGCTTCTACAGACCCCTCTAAAGTCTCCAACTCTACTCTCATCCGTCCCAGTGCCGCCGTTATCGGTGTGGCAAGCTCGTCCGACATTCCATCCACATAATCTTCTACTTCATACGGGTCTATCCCGTTTTCTTTTGCCAGTTCCTGCAGTCCTTGTATATCTCCCTCCGCACGCAATCCTGCTGCCGTTTTGTTCAGTTCCTCTGCAGAGTCAAACTCTCCAAATTTCGTAAACAGTTGCGCCGGTGCAACTTTCTTTGCCATAATAGTTCCCCTTTCCCGGGGCAGATCTATCCGCCCCGTAGTACCTGATCAACTTGTTCTATGTGTGACATGTTATGTGATACAGCTAATATATCTTCCCACCCATCAGCAGACGGATAATATCCTCGCTTTCGTAAAACGCTTCGCCATCAATCCACTGGCAGGGCATTTTACGGAAATGCTTTTCGAAATATCTTCTCGTTCTTCCCAGTGCAGCACTGATCTGATCGATGTTGAAACTGCCGCCCTCCGGGAACAGCTCTACAAGCTGATTCTGCAACCGCTTCTTAAGTTCCAGATCACGCACTCTATTCTTGTGTGGTCCGTCATCGCCTTCATGCTCTTCCTGTGTCAATTCAATCAGATTTAGACCAAAGTCTAATCCCCCTTGTGATCGAAACACTATATGATGCTTATGCATCCCGAATATATCGTTACCTTCCATCGTTTATCACCTTTTCTTTCCTTTTAGCCCGTGCTCTCTGCCGTTCCATCTCCTGCGAGTATTTATTGGTCTGTTCAGATACTACGGAAATGCTGTGTCCTGCTGCCTTTGTCAACACCTTATCAATCAGATCTGCATTGATCGTCCCTTGGTATCGATCATTTTTGTTGTTCTGGAAGCGGCACAAGTTAAAGCCACCATCCAAATAATCAGATGTGGCATGGATCTCCAAACAACATTTTTTATTTAGATACGACAATGCTTTGTATGTGATCCACAGGATTGCCCTGTCTGTCGTTGTGTTTTTGATGCATCCATGATGCATTGCTACATGCTTGCCATACTCCAGCGTTATGCTGTACTCTGCATGTTTGCCTTGCATCTGCATATCCAAATAAATCTTAACCGGAGGCATTGTTGCTACATTGATCGGCTGTTGTTTTTTCACTGGATCAGCTCCTTCTTTCTTTCGCAGTCGCGAATATATGTAAAATCCACCAACAAAGTCTGAATGGTAAATCTTAGAATCCAGATACCTGCATTTGCCATAGAATATCTGCTCCATCTTCTTACCAATCTCATCGCCGGCCATCACTAGATCCTGCATCTTGCGTCTTGTCAGCTTGGTCACTGACTCTTTGATGATTGGCTTTTTTAAATTTCGACTGCACTGCACGAGATGCTTTCCTCCGCTCTCCATCTTTGTGATGTATCTGGCAAAGCCCTCCAAGCCAAAATCATCATCCGGTTCTGCATATTTACACTCGCAGCGCCCCTTTGTCCATTTGGATTCTGCAATGTCTCTGTCCATTTTTGACATGATCAAATGATGATGAATCCGCACCTTCCGGCTTTCCGCACCTTCCGGTACAAATTCGATCACATAAATATATTGCAATGCCGTCATCCCCTGCTTCTTACGGTAACGGCTTATTGTCTGCAGATAATTGCGAATATCTCTTCTCGCTCGGTCCAAGTCCGGCAGATCACCATCACGATAGGTCAGCGTGACGATCAGATCACCAGAATGGAAATTGGCGTTCATTAGTCGCACAATTCGCTTTTGCCGGTTCTTTAAGTTCAGCTTTTTCTGCACCTCTCTACTTGCTTCTCCTTTCGGAGTTCTTGGAATGTCCGATCTGTTCATAAATACCGGGTAGACATTAGACTCTACGTAATCCCCTGCAATGATCCGCTGGTGCATGATCCTACATGCCGGGAGATTCTTCATCTTGCGTCTTACTCTCTCTTCCCTAGTCTCACTCCCGAACACTGTCGTATCATAGCAATCCTCTAACTCTATCTGTGCATATGCCGGATTAGGTGAAACCCGCCATGCCTGTCCATATACATCTGCAAAATCATATTGGTAATACTGTAATTTCGCCATACAACACTTCCTGTGATTCATTTAATAATACTCATTACGAGGTCGGCAAAGAGCTGTATGCTCTTGTCAATTTCAAAAAAAGGTCGTATACTCTATATGTAGTTATAGGTATTGACCTTTTAGTTATAGGTGCGCATTTGCCAGAATGTGTACCTATTTTTTAGTTATATACGGTATACCAATCCTCCGCGAGCATATCAGCCTGTGACGCAAGCCATCCTATCTGTATACCAGATGTCCCTGCAAAGGCAATGGCCTTGTTTCCGATCGCATCATGCTCACAATTCACAATCTCGCCATCTGGTGATGAATAAGAGATGCCTGTTGCCAACTGAATGTACTGTTTCTTACCATTCCAGCCTTTTCTAGCAACCTTGAACCCCATCTTTAACAGTTCCAATGCACCGCCAAAGGTCATGCCACCATCACAGGAGCGGTATGCCCTGTCGAATACATCTTTCGGTGACCATGATTCGTAATTATCAGAATCCGTATAAACAACAAGATATCCCTCATCTGCTGGATTTTCATTCTCTGGGATAGTCCATCCACGGTATGCATTGTAATCTCCTCTGTTCATAGGTTTTGCTTCTATCATCTTTGTACCAATATACTTCTTCATTTTCACTCTCTCCTTTACTTTGTAATTCCAACAACATGTCCATTCTCAAGCACTACACGCTTGTCCTTTTTTTCCATCAATTCAATGCAACCCTGCACTGTGATCTGTTCTAAATTCATGCCTAACGCCTCCTTTCCCTTCCAATAGAAACAGCACGGGGCACACCAACGGTAAATGGTGAGTATCACTCTGCAGCTTGTTAGTATCAAATCGGGAGGTAATTGCTATCTGTGTGCCCCTTGCTGTTCCTACTGGTTATTAACTTGCTTGTCCTATTAGGTTTTCTAATTGACAGGCACAGCACGGAGCACACTTCTTTTGTAACAGTCCTGTTCCGTTCTGACAGCAAATCATCTTGGAGCCTGTGTGCTCCATGCTGTGCCTGCCAATATTCTTCTTATTTTATTGACATCAATTTTGCATCAAGCCGATCCTTAATCTCTGCATAAATCACTTTTGCTTTATCCATTTCTCCCGTCTCGATCAAGCTAAATGCTTCTTTCTTCTTTGCATTTCTCCAAGCTATTTCCTCTGGCGTAAGCTTGTATTTTTCAAGTACGTCAGCTTCGTATTGTGCCAGCACTTTTTTTACCCCAAGAATGTTCTCCTGCACCTCTTCTTTTGGAAGTATCAGACGAAATCGTTCTATCGTACAATTTCCTATTTTGTGTATCCCAAGAAATTCTGTGTTAGGATCATCATGCATTGATATCATAGGATCCCCCCTTTCTCCAATAGCTTATGTGCAACTTAGGATGTCCTATGCTCTCTTTGCCCATAGTCTGACATCGCTAATATACCTTGCGTGTACGCCGCAACCTTTTCCCTTGCCTGTGGTGGTAAGGCTGCCGTTCGATACATAAGTCTGCTAAACTCTGTGAAGTCCTCTTCTGTGTATTCTTTTCGTTCCTTTTCAGCCACGATCACTCTTATCACCTGCCTTTTGTTTACTGTGTAAACATTATATTCCATTAAATAAACCTTGTCAATACTTTTTGTTTGTTCAGCAAACTTTTTATTGATTTGTTTTGTATTACGTGTTATTCTAGTAAACACAAGGAGGTGATTTATATGTCACAAGGCAAACGTATACGTGATTTGCGCAAAAGTCTTGGAATGACCCTAGATAATTTCGGTGAAAGAATTGGATTGAAGAAAAGTGCTGTTAGTCTTATAGAAAACGATAAAAATTCTGTAACTGACCAAGTAGTTAAATCAATTTGTCGGGAATTTAACGTCAATGAAGAATGGCTACGCACCGGACAAGGCGAGATGTTCAAGCAGCTTTCGCAAGCCGAGCTTGCCGCCAGAACCGTCGGCGAAGCATTATCTTCCGACAACAAATTTATTCAAAGCGTATTTATTGCACTGGGAAAATTGACACCTGCCGAATGGCAGCTTGTGGAAAAATTTGTAACAAGTGTAGAAGAAGAACTGAAAAAAGATTCCCAAAACTAAAAATAGCCGCATTGCTGCGGCTATTTTTTTTGCGGCTTCTGTGTGCGATCAGCACCCCAATACTCCAATGATAAACTGATAGATCATCTTTAACTTAGTCTCATCGTCGCATCGTTCGATCTTTTCAATGATTTTTTCTCTAATCGTCTCCATACTACCTTCCTCCCCATATGAATATGATAACTTCGTTTGAATCTGTTTAATATGCTTGAGATCCAGATCATTAATGACGTATTGACTTTATCATATTTTGTCAGTTATTGGTAGATATTCACATACGATTTCCGTGATTGCGGAAATTTATTTATATGGAGAATCGTACAGATCTGACATCTTACATTGCATCCCCTTTGCTATCCTCTCTAACTGTAGCAGGGTCGGCGAATGCTTTTCATTCTCAATGTCATTCAGAGCCGTTTTACTTACCCCGGTGAGCGCAGATAATTGCATTAACGTCAAATGTTTCTGCCTGCGCAGTTCCCATAATAATATTTTCATAAATAGTATTATAGGCGAATTTCATTAACTTTATCCCTATTTTCTTGGTAATTTATCATTTACAATTCTGACGGCTATTGCTATACTTACATTGTCGAATGAGGAGTCATGAAAATTTATCTAGAATGTAACAAATGTTATTTACTTATCTATTAACTATAGTGACATATAATTTTGAATCGACTCTGACAGTTCACAGACGATCAAGAGATGAAGTTCTCTCGAATAACGCAACGATAACATCTAGCTTTTGAAAGGAGCACACTATGGAAAAAAAATGGTATCTACACACATGGATCATATGCGCAATGTTTGCATTTTGGTTCTTTATCATCCCTGCACTGATTGGAGCATTACTGCTGTTTCTTAAATACAAAGAAGATCAACGTAATGCTGAAACCGTTGAGCAATTACAATTTGATTTAACATCCGCACAAAGTCTTCTGACTCCAGAAATGCAAGATGCACATGAACTAGATAAGCGCATTAATAGATTAAAGCAACAAGAAAGCACCCTGCAGACCAATATTGATGATCTTAATGCACAAATCACACAACTTACCGACAAAAAGGCCAAAAAGATTGCAGCCTTGGATAAGGAAATTTCCAAAAGGAACGAAAAAATTATCGTGCTTGATGAAGAAATCCTTGTACAGGAATTTGGACTTTATAAGCCAACCTATGATTTTTGCAACTCTGAGGAGTATAACGAACGCCTCAAGCAAGTTCGAGACCAACAAAAGAGATTGATAAAAACCGGTAATGCTGCTTCCGGCAATATGGCATGGACCGTTAATGGTAATGCTACTAAAGGACGAAAAATGGTAAAAGATATGCAAAAGCTGTTACTCCGTGCTTTTAATAGCGAATGTGACGCTCTCGTCAGTAAAGTAAAATATAATAATTTTGATACTTATTTGTCTCGTATGCAAAAATCCCGCGAAGCAATATCCAAATTAGGGCAAATAATGAGCATCTCCATATCACGTGCTTACTATGATGCAAAAGTTGACGAGTTACATCTTGCTTTAGAATATCAGATCAAAAAGCAAGAAGAAAAAGAAGCTGCCAAAGAGGCACGTGCAGAGATGCGTGAAGCTGCAAGAGTGCAAAAGGAATTAGAAGAAAAACGAAAACAGATAATAAAGGAACAATCACACTACAAAAATGCACTGGCATCACTGCTCAAACAAATTGAATCGACAGACTCTCCTTCACAGGATATGTTGACAAAAAAGGAGACTATAGAAAACCATCTCAATAATATCAACACTTCCCTGCAGGATCTGGATTATCGTCAGATTAATCAGCGTGCAGGTTATGTATATGTCATTTCCAATATTGGTGCATTTGGCCCTGATATATATAAAATCGGTATGACACGGCGATTAGATCCACAAGAACGAGTTGATGAACTTGGTGATGCATCTGTCCCATTTAATTTTGATGTGCACGCAATGATTTTCTCTAAGGATGCTCCTGCACTAGAAGCCGCATTACACCGTGCATTTGATGATCGTAAATTGAATATGATTAACAAACGTCGTGAATTTTTCCATGTTACATTGGACGAAATCAAGGAAGTAGTTCGCCAAAACTATGATAAAACAGTTGAATTTGTGGATATTCCTGACGCTTCGCAATATCGTGAAAGCCTAAAAATTAAGGAAGCTATGTAAACACCATACGAGGGAGGGTTAGCATGAAAGCTATCTACGTAAGACAGTCACTTGATAAAAAGGATTCGTTATCCATCGATGCGCAGATTGAGGATTGCATTAATTTGTGCAAAAGAAATGGTTGGAACGATTATAAAGTGTATAAGGATAAGGGATGGTCGGCCAAAAATCTTGACCGTCCTGCCTTTAGACAACTCAACCAAGACGTGCAGAACGGTTTAATTGATGGTGTAATCTGCTATAAGATCGATCGTATAAGCCGTAGCATCCGTGACTTTGTTAATCTGATCGTGGACTACCAAGATCTTGGCGTACATTTTATATCTTTTGCCGACAATATCAATACTGCTGCCCCCGGCGGAATGATGATGGCCACTTTGTTTGTCTCCCTCGCACAGATGGAGCGAGAAGCAATCATTACTCGTGTCACAGACAACTACTATTATCGCTGCGAACTCGGATTTTGGGGCGGTGGTCCTGCACCATATGGCTTTCGCCTCGTCAAAACGACTGAAAACGGGCAGAAACACACTATTCTAGAGCCTGTACCAGAAGAGGCAGAGGTGATCCGCACTTTTTTTGCATGGTACCTCGAACCCGGTGCCACGGTCCGAAGCATCATGAATCGTGCTCATTTAGCCGGAATGCAAACTCGATCCGGGTCGGATTGGACTTCAAGGGTGCTGTCCGACATGCTTTCAAAACCGCTTTATGCACCAAACAGCATGGATATATATAATTTTTACGCTTCGCAAGGCGTGCGCGTGAAGATATCTCCCGAACAGTGCGATGGTAAGCAATCATTAAATATCTTCGGAATGCGTGACCGCAATAGTGCACATCCTAAACGATCCCGCCCTGTTTCGGAAATGACTCTTGCCATAGCAAAACATAAGCCGATTGTGGATAGCGATACTTATCTTAAAGTGCAATATAAGAAGAAATCTCGTCTTGCCGTAACCCCTAGAGCCGGAACGTCACGTACTGCAGTTTTGTCCGGACTTGTCAAATGTGGGTATTGTGGTAGAGCGATGTCTCCATCCGGAGCCAAAAACGGCAGATATTTTACATGCTCCGGTCGCCGCAATTATGCCAAAGGCGTATGTCAAGGCAAAAGTGTTAAGATGGATTTTTTGGATGATTATGTGCTGAATGATCTTGCTGACTTTATATCACAGCCCGAAATTAAATCAATGTTTAAGGATGGTAAGGCGCAACGCATCCCCTCCTCTGAACAAGCCAAAATTAACGAATATAAGCAACGCATAGCCACCATCGATATTGACATCCAGAAACTTCTGGATGCCTGTCTTACCTCTGGTGATGTTGCTGTTAAATATCTGAACGAACGAATTGATCTATTAGACACAGAGAAGCAAAATCTGCAAGCAGAAATTCTTGCTATCCAAAATAAAAGCAACCGAAAGCTAGAACTGGAAGGATTAGATATTAACTCTGCTCCCACTGCTCTTGCCGGCGGTGAATTTGATACCAAAAAATATCTATGCAACTTTTTTATTGAACAGATTATTTTTTATGATCGAGACAATGTGCAGATCCGATATAAAATGTGATATCGGCAATGTGCAGATCCGATATAAAGCCCCAGTTTTAGGTTATTGCAAAGGTGTTTGATTCTGCGTCATGTGTAGACAGTTTGGATTGGAAGGATTACGGCGTAGATTCTATTCTTCATACCGTTTTAGATCATAAGCATCTCGGAAACGGTTCCATCATTCTCTGTCATAACGGTGCTAAATATACTGCCGAGGCTTTGGAACAGTTGATCGATGGCCTACAGTCCAAAGGCTTTACTTTGGTTAAAATGTCGGATCTGATCTACAAAGATCACTATGATATCAATCCTGAGGGCCGCCAGCAACACATCAAATAGCAAAAAAAGTGTGATAATTATATGGGTGGATTGCTATGTATGGCAGTCCACCTTTTTAATAATCTTCGGGAAACTAATCTGAATTTCAAGTAATGTAACAATTATTTATAGAAATTGTAACATAAATGCACTTGTTTACATTTCAAAAAAATGATATAAGTTATCTGTAACTTTAGTATTACAGAAGTTCAACACAAACACATTGTAACATGAGGGGCATTGCTTTATGAGCGCACGCGGTCGATCAACGGATCACATGTATACTTACTGCGTGGCGCTCAGATTGGAGGCATCTCATATTAGAGATTGGAGGACACTTATGAAAAAACTAATCGCAATCACGTTAACAGCAGCACTTGCTCTAGCCGGATCCTTTACTGCATCTTTGACAAAGACAGCAGACGCTGCTGCATATACGACGAAAACAAATACACAATACACCGACACATATACAGACACCGCTGTAACAAAGTCTTTTGCGAAAAGCAAAACCAAAAAAGTTTCCAAAAAGACAAAGGCCAAACATATTATCGTTGCGAAATTAAATGGCACGACCTTAAAGTATCACAAGTCCACTATGAATACGAATCTTAAGGGCAACAGTGACTGGGAATGGGAAAATATAGTCGGTTATGGCAAAAAACAGTCGATCAAAGTTGCCAAAAATTGCAAATACTATATACTTGGAAACGATATACACACCGTCAAAAAGACCACAAAAAAGAAATTCCAGAAACGCCTATACAGTTATAAGCGTTATAAAGAAAATGGTGTTATTTGGTATTGGGGAACCGCTGCTAAGATCACGATCAAAAACGGTAAAGTCATAAAAATGGTACAAGAATACCAGGCATAGTAGAACAATTTTCTAATAATATGCCACAAGAAAGAGCACTCTCTAAATATGATGGCGATGTTACGCTAACAATAGAAATTTTCCATTAAATACGGGAGTGTCCCAAAGTTTGTGTAAACCTTCAAACTGATGTAAGATAACATTACTC
>OKSC01002388.1_pt1 | contig 15993 bp, 10 predicted proteins | sample 1601161 | NCBI WGS metagenome assembly OKSC01 (sample SAMEA3541552, study PRJEB24748) | human gut metagenome | biome: human gut; feature: human-associated habitat; material: faeces | place: China | collected 2012
TTCTCTTGGGGGTTTAAGGGGGCCATTCTCTCACGTGAGAGAATGGCCCCCTTTGCCGCGTCCCCACACGGTGTGGGGATAAATCCCAAAAAGTATCACTTTTTGAACTTCTTAATCGTATCAGCAATGATAGTCTGCTTCAGCACCATGCTGACCAGCACATAGACGACGCAGCCTACAACACCCGTCAGGCCGCACTTGACGACGAGCATCAGCTTGCTGTCATCCGCCGCAACAAGAAGCGAACGCCCGCCGTAGAGGACGACCGCCATCGCTGCCGTGGCGGCAAGGCCCTTGAGGAGCGGCACCAGGCGCACGATCTTCGTCCCGTGGAAGAGCTGGATCGTCATCGCGATGGCACCGATCGTCAGCGCAAGCGACGTTGCCAGCGCGACGCCGGTATCGGTGTAGAACACGCGGTTCAAAATGAGATTCAGCACCAGCACGCCGAGGTTGATGAGCAGCGGCACCAGCGTCTTTTTCATCGCGTAGTAGGCCTTGTTCAAAAGGTCGAGCACGGCGAAGGCGCTCATGCCGAGCGCGTAGCGGGCGAAGATGCTGCCCGTCATCTCGGTCGACTCGGCGGTGAAGCTGCCGCTTTCAAAGATGACGCGGATGATATCCGTGCCGAACGCGCACATCATCGCGCAGACCGGCAGGATGAAAAGCAGCGTATTTTCCGTCACGTTCCAGATGTAGCCAAGATAGCCCTTCGAGTCCTCCTTCGTGAACTCGCGGTTAAAGCGCGGGAACATGACCGCGCTGATGCTGTAGAGCACGCTCGTCGTGAGCGGGGTGAAGAGCTTGTCGGCGTAGTAGAATGCGCTGACGGCGCTGTCGTTGAGCGCCGTGGCGGTCGCCGTGTCGATGAGATAGCAGAACAGGAAGATCGATGTCGTCAGCACCGTAACGAGCGCGGTCTTGAAGTAGGTGCCGACGTAGTCCGCCTTGCGGTCGAGCATCGGCCGGTAGACATAATGTTCCTTCTTCGCATACGGGATGCTCATGGCAAGCTGCAAGAGCCACGCGCACGAACTCGCGATGACGACGCCCTTGATGCCCCACTTCGCCCCTAGTGTCACAAGGAAAACCGACAAAAACGCATTGTACGGGATGCTCATGCTGCCCTGCAATTCATAGTGGTCGGTCGCCTGGAAGATGGCGACGTTCAGATACGCCGCCGCCACGACCGGCAGCGCGCAGGCCATGATGCGGATATAGCTCGCAAGGCGCGGCAGCTCGGCCGCGTCAAGGTCCCAGATCGTGCCGACGAGCGGCGTCGAGGCAAAGATCTGCCACAAAACGACCGCCGCGAGCGAGCCGAGCAGCGTGATGGTCAAAAGATTGTTGGCCGCTTTCTCGCCGCGCTTGCGGTCGGCGGCGAATTCCTTCGTCAGGATCGGCACCGCCGCGATGCACAGCGCGTAGCACATCGTCGTGAAAAGATAGAGCGTCGAGTTATACGACGCGGTGTAGAGGTCCGCGTCGATGCCGGTGCCGAAGATGTTGGCCTGCATCATCTCGCGCACCACGCCGAGGAGCTTGGCGAACAGCGTCAGCAGAAAGACGAAGCTGATCGCGCCCGCCGTGCGGACGCCCGATTTATCCTTCTTTTCCATATTGTTTTGAGGGTCTTGCATGGTATGTTTCCTCGATTTCTCCATGATCGCGCAGATCATTTTCTCGTTCGTGTCGAGCTTGCGCGAAAGCTTGGCCATATGCGCTTCGACGCACTGCACCTGCTCCTTGCCCGTTTCGAGCACACGCTCGGCCTCGGGCAGGAAGAGCTCCGCCGTGAAGTTCTCCTTCGTGCTCAGCTTGTCGAGCCCCACGGAGTTTAAAAACGCCGTGCACTTGGGGTCATACGAAATGCCGATGAGCGGCACGCCCATGATGGCGGCATAGATGAGCGAATGCAGGCGCACACCGACGAGCAGGTCCATGTTGCCGATGATGGAGAGCATATCCTCGGAGAGGTACTTTTCATTCAGGCACACCGCCGTGTCATCGGGCAGCTGCGCCGCGATATGGCGGCAGACCTCGCCGTCCTCTTCATAGTGGAACGGGATGAGCACGGACTGCGCGTTGTACTTGTCCTTCATCATCTGGATGGAGCGCAAAAGCTCTTTGACAAAGCGGCTGTCTGTGTCCCGCTCGCGGATGGCCCAGCCGACAGTTAGACGGCCATCCAGCGAGACACCTGCCTTTCGCAGGATCTCCGCGCCGACATCGCCATCGGGCTTTTTCATGCGGATGACGGGGTCCGCCGTGATGACGACCTTGTCGCGCGCGATGCCGATTTCCTCCAAAAGCGCCGCAGACCGCTCGTCGCGCACGACGATACCGTCCGCCCGCTTGAGCGCCGCCGCCGCGGCGCGGCGGTTGCTGGGGCGGTCGATGGGGCCGATGCCCTGGGAATAGATGAAGACCTTTTTATGGAAGAATTCCGCGCAGCGGATGATGGAGAGGTAATAGTGTAAGCTCTTGCTGCTCGTCACATCCTGCAAAAGGCTGCCGCCGCCGGAAATGAGCATGTCGCACTTTTTCACCGCGCGTAAAATCGCCATCGGCGACATGCGGTCCACCGCCTCGACGCCGTATTTTTCGCGCGTGGAGGCGGGATTGTGCGAGAGCACTGTGAGCGAGCAGTCGGGAATGTGCTCGCGCAGCGACGAGACAAGCGTGCGCAGGATGGACTCGTCGCCGATGTTGTCGAAGCCGTAATAGCCCGAGATCAGAATGTTAACCATTCGTCACCCCGCAGATCCTGCGCACAAGGCGGTAAACGAGCTCCGCCACAATGACCACGGCTGTGCCGATGAGAAGTCCGAAGAGGATGCCCCAGCCGGTGCGCAGCAGGCTCAGCAAAAACGGCGTGCGGATGTGCAGGAACGTGTTGACCACGCTGACAAGGCCGATGGTCATGCCCGTGCCGAAGATCATCGGCAGGAATCTCATTCTGCGGCGCAGCGACCAGATAAAGAGCATCAGCATCGGCCAGCCAATGAGCATCTCCTTCGTGCGCGGGCGGGCAATGAGCGTATTTTCCAGGAAGTTGCGGAACGCAAGCTCCCTTGCCGACGTCGTGGTCGAGTTGCCGGTGCGGTACATATAGTAGGCGAACACCAGCAGCATGAACACCGCCGCCACCGCGATGACGACGATCGCAAGGAACCAGCCGAGTTTCATCGGCGTCTGCATCAGCTCGCCGAAATAGGCGTTGAATCGCTTGATGCGGTTCTTCTCCCCGCGCTGTCCCGCGTGGGCGAGGACGGCCTCGCGCGCGCCGGTCTCTTCGTAAGCGAATACGATCAGGTAAGCGAGGATGAAAAGTCCGATGGGGATGAGCTGCATGATCTTCACGCCGCGGTAGAGCTCCATCTCGATCATATAGGAGAGCTGCGAGAGCGCGGAGGTCGCAAGCAGCGAACCGCAGAACGCGGTCAGGATGGTCAAAGCGGAAACGCCGAGCGTGTAGCCAAGGAGCTTTCCAAAGCGCACGCGCGGCTCGCTCCTTCTCTTTTCCATCAGCACGCGGCAGAGGCCCACCGCCGCAAGCGACGGCATCACGATGCCGCCGGACATGGAGAGCAGCAGGCGGAAAAGCGAAGGCTTCAGCACGCTGAGCGCGGCAAAGCCCAGCACACCGAGCGCCAGAAGGATCATGCGCCAGCGCGCGCCGATGTGGAAGAAGAGGTCAAAGAGCAGCACCAGCAGCGCCGCCGTGCCGACGCTCTGCACGATTCGCAGCGCCAAAGGCGGCGTTTTCAGCTCCATCGCCGGCACCGTGCCGCGCGTGTAGCCGAGGGGGGCAAGGCGCGCATCAAGGTCTTTGAGCATCTTTTCATAGTCGGCAGGATCGGTGACATAGGTCCATTCCTTCTCGTCGGCGTCCCAGCTCACGTCGTTGTCCGGCTCCAGGATCATCTTGAGGAAGATGATCTTGCAATTACGCTCGGCGATGGCTCTAAAGAACGTGTTCGTGATCTCCTCGGGGCCTTCGTAGCCGCAGTACTGATAGCGGTTCTGGATGTAGGCCCACTCGTTGAAAACGCGCACACCGCGATAGCCCGTGTTGTCGAGCAGTTCTTCAACGCCGGGCCAGACAAGGTTCTGGCTCTGGTCGTTCTGCTCCATCATGGCGACGCTCGCGCCGCTCTCGTTGAGATACTGCACGAGCATATCCCAGCCCTCGTCGCTCTCGTAGCCGACAAGCTCCTTGCCGCTGTTCATAAAGTAAGGCGCATCATAATGCTTGAGCACATCGATATAAGCCGCCGCAAACTTTGTGCCGTTCATGTCCTTCTTCGTCACGGTACGCGGAATGATCTCGTAGCCGTGGCGCTCGAGCAGCTCCACCGTATCGGGCCAGATGCCGAGGCAAAGGTCGAGCAGCTTTTCGCCCTTCATGCCGTTTTTCTGCTGCTGGACGAAGAGGAAGCCGTGCTCGCCTTCAAGATAGGTCTTGGCTTCAAAATCTTCAAAGCGGGCTGTGAAAGCGTCGAGGATCCACTCGTAGCCCGCCGCCGTCTCGGTCCAGATGAGGCAGTCGCTCACGTCGGTGCTCTCGCGCAGCCACGCCGCGACCTCGGCGGGGTAGCTATCCTCCCAGCCGTAGTTTTCCATCGCCTTTTTCACAGTCATCGCGTGCACAGGGATGGCCGCGCTCTGGTGCAGGTCGAGCGCGCTCGCCTCGCTGAGCGCCACCTTGTCCACGCCGAGGGAGCGGAACAGGTCGAGCCACTCATCCTCGCTCATTTCAGACTGGCGCGCCATGGCGCGCAGGCTCGAATAGTCGAGGACACATTCGTAATATTTGTTGTTCTCCTCGGTCTGCACGCGCCCGGCGATCGGCACGAGCGAAACGAGCAGCGCCAGCAGTGCAAGAAGCACGAGAAGCTTGTCTTTTTTCAGAAACCTTTTCATTGGCAGTTCTCCTTCTGCGCCCATGCGCAGGGTAATTTAGAGTGTATCGAGCGCCACCGGCTCGCCGATGGCCTTGGCATAGGCATAGATCTTTGCAACATCTTCGATGTATTCCGCGCGCAGATATGCCTGCGCAAGGTCCTTCCCCACGGCGAGCACGCCGTGATTAGCGAGCGTGCAGCCGCCGCGGTCCCTGAGCGCAGGGATGGCGTTCGTGCCGACGGCCTCCGTCCCCGGCGCGGCGTAGTCCGCGCAGCGGATGTCGCCGCCCAAAAAGATGCACGATTCGATCAACACCGCGGGGATGCTCTTCCGCACGACGGCGAACGCCGTCGCATAGGGCGAATGCGTGTGGAAGACGGCGTTCGTCTCGCCATACGCCTTGTAGACCGCCGCGTGCATGCGCCACTCGCTCGAGGGCTGCAATTCACCCTCCAGTACCGTGCCGTCGAGCTTCATATACACGATGTCCTGTGCGCGCAGCACGTCATAGCGCACGGACGTCGGCGTGATGAGCATTTCATCGGGCGCGACGCGGCAGCTCATGTTGCCGCTCGTGCCGGAAAACAGGCCCTCGCGGAACGCCTCAAGCGATTTGTCCACGATTTCCTGACGAAGAATGTCCAGATTTTGTTCCATTTAGATCACCAGATTGTCCTTGCCGATGCTGCCGTCCGTAAAATAGTGGTGCAGATCGTAGGGAGAATAAATACCAAGGTCGGTCACGACGCCCGAGACGAGATGCGGCGGCGTAATATCGAAGGCGGGATAGTAGCCCTTCACACCCTCCATCGCCGTGCGCACGCCCATGGCTTGGAGCGTGAAGTTCGGGTCGCGCATCTCAATGTGGATGCTGTCCACCGTCTCGTGTCCCTGATCGGGCGCGCCGGTGACGAAGTACGGGATGCCCATGTACTTGGCGACGATGGCGTTTTGGAACGTGCCGACCTTATTGACGACATGGCCGTCGCAGCAGATGGCGTCCGCCGCGGTGGTGAAAACGTCGACCTTTTCGTTCTGCATGACGAACGCCGGCATATTGTCGGAGATGACCGTCACGTCAAAGCCCATGTCGTGGCAGACGGACGCCGTCAGGCGCGCGCCCTGAAAATACGGGCGCGTTTCGGGGCAGAACAGCCGGATGTTTTTGCCGCGGCTGCGGCACTCACGAAGCATCGTGCCAACGATGGTCTCGGCGAAGCAGTGCGTCATCACCGTTCCGTTGTCGGGGAACATATCGACTAAGTACGAGCCGATCTTCGCCATTCTGTTATAGCGCACATTGTTGAGCTCGATGGTCTTATTCTTGATGGCCTCGGCCACATTCTCCCCCGCTGAAAGCGCGCTCTCGGCCTCTTTCAGGCAGATGTCGCACAGAAGCGTCATGCGCTTTTGCGTCGTGGGGCGCGCGTGGGAAATGGTGTAAGCCGCTTTCTTGAGGTATTCCATCTGCTCGTCCGCCGATTTGCCGCGGCATTCCCACGCCGCGAGCGCCATGCCCATCGGCGCCGCCGTGTAGGGGCCCGCGCTCTGCGTCACCATGTCGGTGATGGCCTGCGCCACCTCCTGATGTGTGCGGCAGGTGACAAATTCGACCTTTGCGGGGTAAATGCGCCGGTCTAAGATGCGCACCTCGCCGTCTTCAAACCACGCAACATTCTCGTAGCGCAGCAAAAAGGCGAGGTCTTTGTCCGCTCTCTCCATGTTTCTTTTCTCTCACTTTCTATAAAGGCGCTCGACGGCACACTCCATGTCGGCGCGCACCTTGTTCTCGTCCAGCGTCTTAAATTCACCGTTTTCGTACAGGATCTTGCCGTCCACCATCGTCATGCACACGTCGCCCGCCTGCGCCGAGCAGGTCAGGAGCGCGGGCGTGTCGAAATTGGGATAGAGGTGGGGCTTGCTCAGATCAATGGCAATGATGTCAGCCTTTTTGCCGACAGCCAGCACGCCGGTGTCGTCGCGGCCCTGCAATTTTGCGCCGTTGACCGTCGCCATATCGAGCACCTCCTGCGTGGAGATCAGCGTCGGGTCGTTGTGATAGCCGTCGTGCATGATCTCAGCGAGGTGCATCTCCTCGAACATATTTAAATTGTTGTTGCTGGCCGTGCCATCGGTGCCGAGCGTCACGTTGATGCCCTTGTCCATCATCTGGCGGATGGGGGCAAAGCCGCTGCCGAGCTTTAAGTTCGACGTCGGGTTGTGGATGACGCTGACGCCGTGGGCCTTCAGAATGTCCATGTCGCGCTCCGTCACCGCGACGCAGTGCGCCGCCGCTGTGGGCGAATCGAACGTGCCGAGCGATTCGAACCACTCCGTCGGCGTTTTGCCGTAGCGCTCGATGCACTCGCGCTGCTCGCGCGCGGTCTCGGCGAGGTGGATGTGCATGCGCCCGCCCTTTTCGCGGCAGAGGTCACTGTACGCCTTGACGATATGGCTCTTGCAGGTATACTCCGCGTGGATGGAAAAGTCAATGTGAATGCGCCCGTCCGCCGCGCCGTGGTACTTTTCAAAAAGCGCGAGCGATTCGGGGATCTGCGTGTTCTGCTCCACGGTCTGGTTTTCGTCAAAGCACTGCACACAGCGGTTCAGGTTCGCCTTGATCCCTGCCTCTTCGACCGCCCAGACGGTCTCCTCTGGGAAAAAGTACATATCGGAAAAGCTCGTCGTGCCGCCCGCGATCATCTCGATCAGGGCAAAGCGGCTCGCTGCGGCGATATCCTCGCGCACGAGCTTATCCTCGATCGGGAAAATGGCCTTGAAGAGCCAGTCCTGCAAAGGCAGTCCGCTGCCGATGCCGCGCATCAGCGTCATGGCGATATGGCTGTGGCAGTTGATGAGTCCCGGGGCAAGGAGCCTGCCGCTCATGTCCTTTTCAAGGTCATAGGCCTTTTCGGGTTTTTCCTCACCGATATAGTCGATCTTCGCCTCATCGACGCCGAGATAGGCGCCGTGCAGCGTTTCATATCCGTTTTCCTTGCGCAGCAGAATGTCCGCGCCTTTCAAGAGTGTTCTCACAAAAGAGCCTCCTATCTGCATTTTATCTCATTATGCAGTCTATCACGCGTGCTTTCAGATTGCAACGGGCAAAAGGATTAAGTTTTTCCATATTGCTGACCATGTCGACAAAAATTTCTTATTTTGCAAGCTCAACTACTTAAAATTTCACTATTGAATTTCCTAATATGCCTGATTATAATTAGCGCATACTTTTTCTTAAGGAGTGAAACCGGTATGAGCAAAGTCTATATCCCGCAGGACTACCACACCCCGCTGTCTGTCTATGAAATGCAGCGCGCCATCGAATTCATCAAGAGCAATTTTCAGGTCAATCTGAGCAATGCCCTCAATCTCCGCCGGGTTTCTGCTCCGCTGTTCGTGGATGAAAATTCTGGTCTGAACGACAACCTCAACGGCGTCGAGCGTCCCGTCTCCTTTGACATTCCCGACGTCGGCACCAATGCCCAGGTCGTTCATTCGCTGGCCAAGTGGAAGCGTCTTGCGCTCAAGCGCTACGACTTCAAGGTCGGCAAGGGCCTGTTCACCGACATGAACGCCATCCGCCGCGACGAAGAGGTCGACAACCTCCACTCCGTCTATGTGGACCAGTGGGACTGGGAAAAGGTCATCTCCGCCGAGGATCGCAACGTCGCTTATCTCAAGCGCACCGTGCGCGATATCGTCTCCGCCGTCAGCGAGACGAGCAGCGCGCTGAATGTCGCTTTCCCCTCCCTGCACACCAAGCTCCCCAGTGAGGTCTTCTTCATCACCACGCAGGAGCTCGAAGACCTCTATCCCGACCTGACACCCAAGCAGCGCGAGGATGAAATCTGCAAGAAGAAGGGCGTCGTCTTCCTGATGCAGATCGGCAAGATCTTAAAGTCCGGCATCAAGCACGACGGCCGCGCCCCCGACTATGACGATTGGGAGCTCAACGGCGATATCCTCTACTGGAACGAAGTGCTCGGCCATGCGTTCGAGATCTCTTCCATGGGTATCCGCGTCGACCCCAAGTCCCTCGACTCCCAGCTGACGATCGCCGGCTGCGACGACCGCCGCGCGCTCCCCTTCCACAAGATGCTGCTGAATGGCGAGTTGCCCCTGACCATGGGCGGCGGCATCGGCCAGAGCCGCCTGTGCATGCTGCTCATCGGCACCGCGCACATCGGCGAGGTACAGGTCTCCCTGTGGGACGAAGCCACGCGCAAGACCTGCGAGGATGCGGGCGTCATGCTGCTGTAAGCAGTCTCCTCTATTAATTTTGTTATCATCCTTTTCTCTCTTTTCTCAATGTAGGCGCGAAAGCCGGCAGGTCTCCTCTCCTGCCGGCTTTTGTGCGCTCTTCTGCCGCTTTCCATCCACTATCCATCGGCGCAAAGCAAAACAGCAGCACAAAGAGGGCGCTTCCCAGCTTGGGAAGCGCCCTCTTTCTTATTTTTCACAGCGCAGGCGGTAAATGTCGCAGCTGTCCGCGCGGCCCTCATACGAAAAGCCATGCCTGCGCGCGATGTGCGCGCTCACTGTCTGTTCGGGGACGCATTCGATCACGGCGTCCTTCCCCTCCCGCCGCGCAAGCGCGGTCAGAAGGTCCGTCATTTCGTCCGCATAGCCCTTGTGCCAAAAGGCAGGCTTGAGCACCCAGCCGAGCTCCCGGCTGTACTCGTCATAGTCGTGGTAGATGGCGTAGCCGAGAAATTCTCCCGCCATATTCTCCGCGGCATAGATGAGCGGCGGCTCGGAAAGTCCCGCCTGCTCCAAAAAGCGCTCTGCCTGCGCGCGGTTAAACGGCGGCTCCAGCCAGCGCATCACCGCTTCATCCGAGAGCAGGGCGTATAATTCGCCCAGATCCTCCCGCCGCATCGTCCGCAGGCGGACACGCGTGCTCTCTGTCAGGATCACTCCTTACGGTGCTTGCCGCGGAACGTCATCTCCGGATTCTTGACGCTCACGATCGTGTCGGGCTCGACCGAAGACGTCAGAAATGCGTTACCGCCGACGACGACATTGTCGCCGATCTCCGTCGCGCCGCCGAGCAGCGTGGAGTTTGCGTAGATGACAACGTTGTTGCCGACTTTCGGGTGGCGGCGCACATTCGGGTTCGTCGCCATGCCCGCGGGCGAGAGCGCGCCAAGCGTCGCGCCCTGATAGAGCTTGACGTTGTCGCCGATGATCGTCGTCTCACCGACGACGACGCCCGTGCCGTGGTCGATGAAGAAGTATTCGCCGATCTTCGCACCGGGGTTGATGTCGATACCGGTCTGGGAGTGCGCGTACTCGGACATCATGCGCGGGATCATCGCGACCTTGTTCTCATACAACTCGTGCGCGATGCGGTAGATGAAGATGGCAAACATGCCGGGATACGAGAGCAGCACTTCCTCCTTGCTGTAAGCCGCGGGGTCGCCTTCAAAGTTCGCCGACAGATCCTTGAGCAGCAGCTCCTGAATGGCGGGGATGCGCTCGATGAACGCCGTGCTGATCTCATAGGCGCGGTCGCAGTTTTCGTCGCACTCCGGCATCGTCAGCGTAATCTGGCGCGTCAGCTTTTCGTGGATGTGCTCCATCAAAAGTGCACTGTACTGCTCGGGCGGCAGCTTCAAAAGGTCGCGGTCGCCGTAGTAAACGGGGAAAATGAGCTTTTGACAGTCGCGGATGATCTCGATGACCGCGTTGCGGTTCGGCATGCGCAGCGCGTCGCCGTACATGGGGATCTGAGAGCTCTTGTAGTTCGCCGCCATGCGGTCAGCCGCCGCATGGATTGTGTCGTTTTTCTTCGCTTTGTCCATAAATGATCCTCGCAATCCATCAAAAGCATAAATAAAGGAATTAGAAAATTATTATAGTATCTTTGGCTGTCAAAATCAAGTATTTCCTCTGCAAGCGAAAAGAGGGCGGCGATGCGCCGCCCTCCTGCGTTTTTACCGGTTCACAAGCAGTTTTTTCATGCCGCGCTCCAGACCGTCGACGGTCAGAGGGTACATGTCCACGACTTTGGCGATGTGGCCATAGCTCTCGCCCCAGTAGCCGCCCCAGCGCGGGGGCTCCTCGGGATTGAGCCAGATCAGGTGATCGTAATGGTCGCGGAAACGCTTGATCTGGTCAAGGCCCGACCACTTCACCTCGCCTGCGCGGAAGTCGTAGCGCTTTTCCGTCAGCTCATACATGTCCATCAGCGCGTCGCCGACGAGGATGACCTTGTACTCGCTACCGAAGTTCTGCAGGATCCAGTCCGTCGATACCGCATGCTCGCGGTACATCCGCGGGTCGGAGTAGACATTGGAGTAAATGCAGTTGTGGAAGTAGTAAACGTGCAGTTCCTTAAAATGATTCGACTGCCGCGCCGCCTGGAACAGCATGGAGCAGAGGCGCGCATAGTAATCCATCGAGCCGCCGGAGTCCATCAGCATCAGTACCTTGACGGTGTTTTTGCGCGGGCGCTTGTAGCAGATCGACAGCGTACCCGCGTTGTCGCAGGTCTCGCGGATCGTTCCGTCCACGTCGAACTCCGTTTTGGCCTCCTGCGTCTGCGCGGAATATTGCCGCAGCAGGCGGAACGCCATCTGGAACTGGCGGATGTCGAGCACATTGTCCTTGCGGAAATCGCGGAACTTGCGCTCCCCCGCCACCTGAAACGCGCGGCGGTAAATGCTCTGCCCGCCAACGCGGATGCCCTGCGGGCTGTGGCCGCTGTTACCAAAGTTCGAATAGCCGTTTGTGCCGACCCAGTACGAGCCGCCGTTGTGCTCCTCGGTCTGCTCCTTTAGCCGCTCTTCAAACATCTTGAGGATTTCTTCGACGGTCTTTTCCTGATAGCCCTGCGTGCGCAGGAACTTGCGGAACTCCTCCATCGCGGCGGCGGGATTGTTGAGCCAGTCCATCAGCTCTTCGGGAAGCTCGTCCTGATACGGCACGCCGTCGAAGTATTCGAGGAATATCTGGTCGAACTTATCGTAATCCGCCTCAGACTTGACGAGCACCGCGCGGCAGAGCTCGTAAAAGCCCGTGAGCGAATCGTGCTGCAAGTCCATCATCAATCCCTCAATGAGCGTCATCCACTCATTCAGGCTGACGTGAAACCCGTGCGCGCGCAGAAGATAGAAAAATCCAGTAAACATAGCGTGTTATCTTCTCAGGCGGCGCTGCACCGTGGAGATATCCTTGTCCTTTTTCAGGAGCACACCGATAAACGGGATCTCGCTCGAAATCTTCGAGACATCCACGCCGGCAAGCTCGAGCGCGCGGATCCAGTCGACAAGCTCGGACGTCGAGGGCTTTTTCTCCACCGAGTCGATCGAGCGGATATAATAGAATGCCTGCATTGCCTGCATCAAAAGCGTCTCGTCGACATGGTCGAAGTGGACGCGGATGATCTTCTCCATCTGCTGCTGGTCGGGGAATTCGATATAATGGAAGATGCAGCGGCGCAGGAACGCGTCGGGCAGCTCCTTTTCCGCATTCGAGGTGATGATGACGATGGGACGGTGCTTAGCCTTGACGGTCTCCTTCGTCTCGGGAATGTAGAATTCCATCTTGTCGAGCTCCCAAAGAAGGTCGTTTGGGAACTCGAGGTCTGCTTTGTCGACCTCGTCGATCAGCAGCACGACCTGCTCGTCGGCGGAAAACGCCTCGCCGAGCTTGCCGAGCTTGATATACTTTGCGATATCGTCCACGCCTGCCGAGCCGAACTGGCTGTCGTACAGACGCTGCACCACGTCGTAGACGTACAGGCCGTCCTGCGCCTTCGTTGTGGACTTGACACTCCAGATGATAAGCTTTTTGCCCAGTGCCTCGGCCACCGCCTCGGCGAGCATCGTTTTGCCCGTGCCCGGCTCGCCCTTGATGAGAAGCGGCTTTTTGAGCGCCATGGCGATGTTCACCGCGTTCATCAGCTCCGGGCTCGCGACGTAATTTTTGCTGCCTTTGAATGTGTTTTCCATAGTATTGCTCCTTGCAAGAAAATCAAAATCATAATTATTGTACTCGCGTTGCATTTCCCTGTCAAACCTATTGTTTCGAAGGGTTCAAAAATTTTTTCTAAAAATTTGAAATTTCCTATTGCATTTCTCAGAAAGCTGTGGTAGTATAACACCGTTGTCCGGTACGGGACATGCGCCGTTAGCTCAGCTGGATAGAGCGTCTGGCTACGGACCAGAAGGCCGGGGGTTCGAATCCCTCACGGCGTACCAAAAGTCCTCGAAATCGTCTGATTTCGAGGACTTTTGCTTTTCATAAGTTCCGTTTTTAGTGTGCCGCTTTTTTCTGACCCAAACGCTGACCCCAACGGGAGCGGGTAGCGGAAAGCATCAGACGGCACGAGATAGGATGTTCCCCATCGTTTGGGCAGCTTTGAGCTGGGCGTCCGTGGTGACGTGGGCGTAGGTATCCAGCGTGAACCCAGCCGAGTAGTGGCCCAGCATCGAGGACACGGTCTTGACGTCCACGCCGTTTTGCAGGGCCATCGTCGCGAAGGTGTGGCGGAGATCATGAAAGCGTATGCGGGGCAGTCCGGCCCGTTTCAGTACTCTTTGCAGCATATGCAGGACGCTGTCCGGGGACATGGGGCCTCCGGTGGGCGATGGGAATACCCATTCGCTGTTACCCGTTTTTCTTCTTTGTTGCATCAGAACGTTTATCGCATCTGCCGACAGTGGCAAGGTGCGATAGGCGTTTTTTGTTTTCAGCGGGGCCTCGACCACTTTTCCGTTTTGCCGGGAAATGGCCCGCTGAATTTTCAGCACACCACGGTCGAGGTCAACGTCCGTCCACTTCAGCCCCAGCAGTTCCCCACGGCGCAGGCCGGTGGTCAGGTCGATGTAGTACAGGGCGAACACGCCGCTATCCCTGGCCTCGCGGAAGAAGGCGCTGAGTTGGTCGGCGGTCAGGGTTTTCATCTCTTTGTGTTCGACTTTTGGCAAGGCGCAGCCCTGCGTTGGATTTTTCGTGACGAGGTGTTGCTCGATAGCGAGGTTGTACGCCGAGCCGATCATCTGATGGATGTTTCGCACGGTTTTCGGTGCCAAACCTTTCGGCTTTTTCTTGGCCTCGATGCGGTCTACTCGCCCGCCGTCCAGCAGGTGCTTGTAGAACCGTTGTAAGTCCAGAGAAGTGAGGTCTGCCAGCGGGATGCCGCCGATCTGCGGCTTGATGTGGTTTTTCAGAAAGCCTTGCGAGGTTTTGAAGGTCGATGGACGGAGTTTCACCTTGGCGTAGTTCTCCATCCAGACTTCAAGCCAGCTACCCACGGTGTAAATTTTCGCTTTGCCGTAGTCGATGCCGACATTTTCCTCGATGGCTTTTTTCAGCTTTTCCTTGACCTCGGCTTGCGTCTTTCCCAGCACATTCTTGATGATGGCCTTGCCTGTCTCCGGATCGTGACCGACTGTGTAGCGTCCCTCCCAGCGGCCATCCTTGCGTTTTCGGATATTGCCCTCGCCGTTTGCTCGTCTTTTCGGCATAAAATCAGCCTCCTTTGCCAACGAACAATACCGTACTCAAGAGAGAAAAGCTACCGAAAAACGGAATCGTTATCAGAAAGTTATCATTTGCCTGCGGAAATTTCCGCCCCTATTCTTTGTCTATGGCGGCGCAATTTCTGCGCTGCCGGGAGCGTCCTCTTTGGTTACAGCGGTGCGATTTTTGAACGGATGAGAATCTCTTTTTATTGACTACAGCGGCTCAAAATATGCGCGATCTGCGCCGAAAATTGCTCTCACTTGGAAATCACTTTTTCGAGCGGTTGAAAACAGCAAATTTCTCAACCGCCTGCGGAACGTCCACCTTGAAAAGTCTGCCGTCACGGGCATTTTCCGTGTCTGACGTTCACCTACGACCTCGAAAACACTTCTCAAGGTGCACCTTAGACTGCGGTTTCAAAACCTCGGAAAGCCCCGCACTGCGGGGCTTTGTGGGCGGGCTGCGGGCGCTTGCGACTGCGGCCCTTTATCTTGTGCTAAAATCGAACGGCCTTCACCGCCCAGAAAACCTTCCTGTAAAGTTCGGCTTTTCGCCCAAATCCACTTCCACGAATATCGCCAAAAAGTTACCGTTACAACGCTGTTTCAAACCACTTCTCATCGCACTTTTCAACTTCTCACACAAACGCCCCACGTTCGCTTTCACGAGTGAAAGTGGGTACACACTCGCCTTTCGGAGAAGAATCGCACACAACGGCTCACAGGGCGAAACGGGGGCCTTCCCTCCCTCGGCCACAGCACGGTCTTGTGCCGTCAGCGAAATTCCTTTTAGTCCTCCACGCTTTTATATACATACATTTCCCGGTTCACTGTGAACCCTCAACACCAGCAGAAGAGAAAAATCTGTCAAAGCTGCCGTCTCAAACTCTATCTCAGACCATCTTTCATCGCGTTTTTCAACTTCTCCCACAAACGGCCCACGTTTGCTTTCACAGGCGAAAGTGGGTACACACTCGCCTTTCGAAGAAAGATCGCACACAAGGGCACACACGGCGAAACAGGGGCATTTCGGATGGGGGGGGGCGCTATCACTACCCTCAGACCGTTTTGCGTGGTTCGGAAACCCTGCGTGGCCGGGACTTAAAACGGCATACTTTGCCGCTTTGGGATCTTGGCTGGGAGGTGCTCTCGAAGAACGCAGAAAGCCTTCGGGACAGCGATGCGCTTATGCGCGTCGCTGTTCCGAGGCGTCGCGGCCCCGCTGGGCTGCGTGATCTTTTTCGCTTCTGCCGAAGTTGCGGCTTGTATGCCCTGCGCTCAGGGCCTTTCCGTGTGTGCGAGGCGAGGGGTGGTATCACTACCCTCAGCGCGCTTTGCGTGCTTCTGAAACGCCGGACGGCCGCTTGTCAAAGCGGCTCATTTGCCGTTTTCTGAGGTTGGGTAGCCTTCATTGATTTCAGCGGCGTAAAATGTGCTTGACAGGTACAGTCTACTTATGATAGACTTCAAGTATCAAAAATCTATCATAAATAGACCAACAAAGAAAGGAGGCCCACATGGACGGTTACAAACTGGGCGTTGTTGAGACGCGTTTTGCAAAACTCATCTGGCAGCATGAGCCGCTGACCTCCGGCGAGCTGGTGAAACTGTGCGA
>OKSC01002396.1_pt1 | contig 15973 bp, 7 predicted proteins | sample 1601161 | NCBI WGS metagenome assembly OKSC01 (sample SAMEA3541552, study PRJEB24748) | human gut metagenome | biome: human gut; feature: human-associated habitat; material: faeces | place: China | collected 2012
CGGAGCTACCAATATGACATTGGTTTATTTCTGTTTTAATGGAAATGTGAAGAAATTGATTAAAGATGAGGAGTTTCGCTGGTTTTTCTTTTTTGTTTTAGGCGCTATTATCGTTGTCATGGTGTGGATCTTGTACCTTGGATTCGCCTCGGATGTAGAGAATGCGTTCCGTAAGGCGGCTTTCCAAGTGGTGACCTTGGTTTCTACCTGTGGATTCGCTACGGATGACTATATTCCTTGGGGACCGTTTTTCTGGTTTATCGCATTGATCTTGATGTTTATTTGTGGATGCGCCGGATCTACTTGCGGTGGCTTGAAGATGGGACGCTTCGTTATTTTAACGAAGAATCTCTCCAATGAATTTAAGAAACAGACACATCCCCATGCGGTGATTCCAGTACGAATGAACGGGCATGTCGTATCTGGTGATATCGTACATCGTGTGTTAGCTTTTGTGTTCGCTTATATTACGTTAATCGTGGTGAGCTGTTTGGCTTTATCTTTGGATGGGATGGGATTTTCGGAGGCGATTGGTGCCGCTGTTTCTGCTATAAGTAACGTAGGGCCCGGCTTGGGAACGCTTGGTCCGGTAAGTAATTTTGCGGATGTTCCCACGGTGTCGAAATGGTTTCTGTCTTTTTTGATGTTAACAGGGCGTCTGGAGATATTTACGGTATTAACGATATTAGTCCCCGGTTTTTGGAAACAGTAAAATTATTGAAAATGAAAAGTATACAGGTCATTGCTAGTCTGCTGTGTGGTATTCTGTATTGTGGGATTTCTTTAAATGCCCAGAATGTATTGAAAGCAACAGGTTGGATGCCAGAGCACACATTTACTTCCGGAATAGAAGGTCCGGCTGTAGATAGCGAAGGAAATTTATATGCCGTAAATTATAAGAAAGAAGGGACGATCGGTATTGTACGCCCAGATGGTAGCCATGGCTGTTTTCTCACTTTGCCGGAAGGATCTACCGGGAATAGTATCCGCTTCGGGAAAGACGGAAATATGTACGTGGCGGATTATACAGGGCATAATATCTTAAAAGTGGATATGAAATCTAAGAAGATCAGTGTATTCGCTCATGAGCCAAAGATGAATCAACCAAACGATATTGTATTTGCCTCCAATGGAAATATCTATGCGAGTGACCCGGATTGGCCGAATCAAAAAGGCCAACTTTGGTTGATTACCCCGGATGCGAAAGTCTCCTTATTGGAGACGAATATGGGAACGACTAATGGCATCGCTGTGAGTGAGGATGGTAAACGCTTGTACATTAATGAATCTGCTCAATTAAAAGTCTGGGTATATGATATATGCCCGGATGGTACTTTAAGGAATAAACGTCTATTTCATACTTTTGAGGGGTACGGTATGGATGGTATGAAGTGTGACGAGAAAGGAAATCTTTATATTTGCCGTTATGATAAGGGTACTATAGCTTTGTTAAATCCGCAAGGAGATTTAGTTGAAGAGATTCAATTGACAGGAAAGCAGCCGTCTAACTTAACATTTGGAGGACCTGATCATCGTCAATGTTATGTGACATTGCAGGATCGGGGTTGTTTTGAAACCTTTAAGGTTCCTTATCCGGGAAAAGAATGGTAACCCGATATACGTTTTTGATTAATTTTGCGTTATAATAGGTACGGAATATTAAAAAGATATATAGATGATAGAATATATAAAGGGTGAAATCGTGGAACTTACACCTACACGTATGATTTTGGAGTGTGGTGGTATAGGCTACGAGCTGAATATATCCTTGAATACATATAGTGCGTTTGGGAACAAGACTACCGGAAAAATATATATATATGAGGTAATCCGGGAAGATGCTCATTTACTATTTGGCTTTGCCGAGAAAATCGAAAGGGAGTTGTTCCTTTTGCTTACTTCCGTTTCTGGAGTGGGACCGAATACCGCACGCATGATCCTTTCTTCTCTACCGCCATCCGAATTGGTTCAAGTGATCGGTTCGAAGAATGAGGCCGCATTGACTGCCGTGAAAGGGATTGGTTTGAAGACGGCCCAGCGTATCTTGGTAGATTTGAAAAATAAGGTGAAACCTATGGAGAGTATGGCCGGAAACTTGCCGGAGGCATCAGTCTCTAATGGAGCGGTAACCGAGGAGGCCGTAGCCGCATTGGTTATGTTAGGTTTCCAGAAAGCGGCTTCGCAAAAAGCGGTATCCGCTATTTTGAAAGGCTCGCCCACTTTAGCTGTGGAACAAGTAATTAAAACTGCGCTTAGAATGCTTTGATAATTGACAATTGAGGATTAACGATTAACAATTGACAATTAAATGAGAAAATGAGAAAACGAATACTGAAATATTCCATATGGATCGTTGTATTATTGTTTGGTGTCGGCTTGTATTCGCTGAATGCTGATTACCTTGCGTATACATCATCTTTGCCGGAATTGGAGTTGCTGGAAGCTCCGGAGGATACGATTCCTCCCCGTTATCCGGTAGCTAAAACTACACCGGAGGAATATCAAGATATCGTGAAACAATCACCTGCCGATTTGCGTGATCCGGAGAATGTCAAGACTACGATTGAGTATGATTTAAAGACGAATACGTATATTGTCCGTACGAAATTAGGCGATATGGAGATTGGTACGCCGATGAGTTTAACCCCAGCGGAATACCAAGATTATTCTATGCAACAATCACTTCGTTCCTATTTCCGCCAAAAGAACGAGGAAGAATTCCAAAAAGCTACGAATAAACAGTTTAACTTAACCGATATGCAGTTTAATATCGGTGCGGCGGAACGTATTTTCGGCCCCGGTGGAGTACGTGTAAGAACACAAGGTTCGGCCGAGATCACGATGGGATTGAAGACGAATAAGAATAATGATCCTTCTCTTCCGGAGCGTTCCCGTAAACGTACTTTCTTCAATTTTGACGAGAGTGTGCAGTTAAATGTACAAGCCTCGGTGGGTAGCAAGGTGAATTTCGGAATGAATTACAATACCGAGACCTCTTTTGATTTCGATTCCAAGAAATTGAAGTTGGCGTATACGGGCGAGGAGGATGAGATTATCAAATCGTTGGAAGCCGGTAACGTGAGCATGAATACCAGCAACTCCTTGATTAATGGAGGTGCGGCTTTATTTGGTATGAAAGCGGATTTACAATTTGGTAAGTTGCGAGTGAACGCCTTGTTTGCCCAGCAGGAATCTGAATCCAAGACGGTTAGCTCAAAAGGGGGCGTGCAGACGAAGCCCTTCGAGATCAAGGTGGATGAATACGACGAGAACCGTCACTTCTTCTTGGGCCATTATTTCTATGATAACTACGATAAGTTTATGGAGTCTTTGCCTACCGTCACCTCCGGTATCGAGATCTCTAAGATAGAAGTGTGGGTGACCAATAAACGAGGTAATTATGACCAGTCCCGCAATATCGTAGCTTTCACTGATTTGGGAGAAAATGAATCTCGTAATATCGGTAATACAGCCTTGGTAATGCCTTCCGGAACGGATAGGCGTCCGAATAATTCCGCAAACAATTTATATACGACTTTAACCACTCAATTTACGGGTGCCCGTAAGATTAATATGGTGAATGATGCTTTGAAAGGTGCCATGGAGGGAGGACGGGATTTTGAGAAAATCGAGAGTGCCCGTTTGCTAGAGTCGTCTGAGTATACATTAAACAAGAAATTGGGTTATATTTCTTTGAGGACTCAGTTACAGGCTGATGAGGTATTGGGTGTCGCTTTTAGTTTTATCTATAATGGCAAGACCTATCAAGTCGGTGAGTTCTCTACGGATAATAAAGAGAATACGAGTGACTGTATTTATGTGAAGTTGCTAAAGGGCATCACGATGTCGCCTGATATGATGTTCTGGGACTTGATGATGAAGAACGTATACTCATTGGGTGCTTATTCGGTGCAGAAAGAGAAGTTTAAGTTGAACGTTACCTACCAGAGCGATTCTACCGGTACGTATGTAAACTATCTTCCGGAAGGTAATTGTGCGAATCAAATCTTGATTCGGGTATTAGGGCTGGATCGCTTGGATACCTATGACAATCCGAATCCGGATGGCTTCTTCGATTTTATTGACGGTTATACGATACAGGCGGAGACCGGTAAGATTATATTCCCTTGTGTACAACCTTTCGGCTCGAAATTACGGGAAAAGGTAGGTAATGCCTATGCCAGTAAATATGTATTCCAAGAGTTGTATGACTCGACATTAACTGTTGCTCGCCAGATCGCCGAGAAAAATAAATTCCTTTTAAGTGGTGAGTATAAAGCCTCGTCGGGTTCGGAGATCGACTTGGGAGCTACTAACGTGGCCCGTGGGTCTGTACGTGTCACGGCAGGAGGAGCTACACTGACAGAGAATGTGGATTATACGGTAGATTACAGTTTAGGACGTGTGACGATCTTGAATGAGAGCATCATATCTAGTGGAACACCCGTTAGCGTATCTCTGGAGAACCAGTCTACTTTTAATATGCAGCGAAAGACGATGATCGGGTTAGACTTGAATTACCAGTTCAATAAGGACTTCATGGTCGGTGCCACGGTTATGCATATGTCGGAAATGCCTCTTACGGTAAAAACCACTTTGGGAGATGAGTCTATAAAGAATACTTTATGGGGCTTGAATACCTCTTATAAAGCAGAGAGCCAGTGGTTGACAAACGTATTTGATAAGTTACCCTTGTTGACATTGACCAAACCTAGCCAAATCTCATTCAATGCGGAATTCGCTCATTTAATAGCGGGACATTATGAGAATCAATATACGGGTGGTTACTCTTATTTGGATGACTTCGAGTCTACACAAAGTGGTATGGATCTTTTGAACCCGTATGCTTGGAACTTGGCGAGTACCCCCTATGAAGATTCGAATCCTAAATTTCCGGAAGCGGAGAAGGTGAACGATATCGCTTATGGTAAAAACAGAGCTTTGTTGGCTTGGTATACGGTAGACGGAATCTTCACACGTAAGAGTTCCTCTTCCCGCCCTCGACATCTTACGAATGATGATTTATCGAATCATTACACCCGTGGAGTCAGTTATAAAGAGATCTTCCCGAATAAAGAGTTGGGAACCAATGATAATACGACTTTGCCTGTATTAAACCTCGCTTTTTACCCGAATGAGCGTGGTCCGTATAACCTAGATGCGGAAAATGTAAACTCGGACGGTACGTTGGGTAATCCGGAAAAACGTTGGGGCGGTGTAATGCGTAAGATCGAGCCTAGCGATTTGGAATCTGCCAATTATGAATATATCGAATTCTGGCTTTTAGACCCGTATCTTGAGGACGAGACAGCCGAAGGTGGTGACCTATACTTTAACTTGGGTGAGATTTCCGAGGATATTTTGAAAGATGAGCGGAAATTCTTTGAGAATGGCATGCCTGTGGACGGTGATATGTCGAAAGTTGATACGACTGTTTGGGGTAAGGTTCCTCGCACGCAAAGTACGGGATATGCGTTTGATGCCCAAAATCGTGAGTTGCAAGATGTCGGTTTGAACGGTCTTTCTACGGAGGAAGAGCAGACTTTCCCTACGTATGCGGATTATTTGAATAAATTGAGGGCGAAACTATCCGGTGAGACCATCTCTAAGATGATGGATGATCCATTTTCTCCTTTTAACGATCCTGCCGGGGATAATTATCATTATTTCCGTGGGGATGATTACGATGCTAAGGAGTTGGATATTTTATCTCGCTATAAACGATATAACGGTACAGAGGGAAACTCACAAGAATCCGATCAAAGATATGCTACAGCCGGAAAGAGTACACCGGATGTGGAAGATATCAATGGCGATAATACGTTGAATGAGACAGAGAAATATTTTGAGTACAAGATCTCTCTCCGTCCAAAAGATTTGCAGGTCGGTGTAAATAACATCGTCGATGAGCGTACTCCGGAAGTAACCTTGATGAATGGTGATAAGGAGAAAGTAAAATGGTATCTATTTAAGATTCCTATTAAAGATTATGAGAAGAGGGTTGGAGCGATCCGGGATTTCAAGACTGTCCGTTTCATGCGTATGTATATGACAGGATTCCGTAAGTCTACGGTTCTGCGTTTTGGTACCTTGGAACTGGTCCGTGGTGATTGGCGTACTTATACGCAGGATTTGTCAAATCCTCTTGTTCCGCCAAAGTCTGATGGACAGATAGTCGTATCTTCTGTGAATATAGAGGAGAACGGGCAGCGTCAGCCGGTCAACTATGTGTTGCCTCCGGGTATTAGCCGTATGTTCGATTCCAGCCAGCCTCAGTTGCTTCAACAGAACGAGCAGGCATTGTCTATGAAGATAACGGATTTATCTCCTGCGGATGCACGTGCGGTTTATAAATCTACCGCTTATGACCTTCGCCGGTATAAACGATTACAAATGTTCGCTCATGCGGAAGCGCCGATTGATGAGAGCAAGACTTTGTCGAATGGTGATTTCTCTGTATTTATTCGTTTAGGTTCTGACTATAAGAATAATTATTATGAGTATGAGGTACCTTTGGATCTGACTCCCCATAGTACTATTCTTTATAATACGAACAATAGCGCGGATCAAGAAAAAGTATGGCCTTTAAATAATACCTTGAATTTTAAATTGGAGACGCTGACCGACTTGAAGTTGGAGCGAAATAAATTGAAACGTCAAGGACAGGGAAATATAAGCTACCAAAAGGTTTATTCGAAAAATGATCCGGATAATACGCGTAATAAAATCAGTATCATCGGTAACCCTAGCTTAGCGGAGGTGAAAGTGATCATGATCGGCGTACGTAATAATACGGGTGATATCAAGAGCGGTGAGGTCTGGGTAAACGAACTTCGTATGACCGATTTCGATGAGAAAGGTGGTTGGGCCGCTAATGCGAATCTGAACGTCGCTTTATCCGATTTGGGTACGGTCAATGTAAGTGGACGAATGGAAACCGCCGGCTTTGGTGCGTTGGATCAGTCGCTGGCCGAACGTCGGATGGATGATTATTCGCAATATAGTGTGGCGACCTCGATTGAGTTGGGTAAGTTGTTCCCTGAGAAAGCAAAGGTTAGCATACCTTTTTACTATGCTTATTCGAAAGAGACTACAACTCCTGAGTATGATCCGTTGAATGAGGATATTAAGCTTTCGGACGCTTTGGATGCGGTAGAGACCCAAGCCGAGAAAGACTCTATCAAGAGTTATTCTTTGGACCAGACCACGATTAAGAGCGTCTCTTTCAATAACGTAAAGGTGGATATCCGTAGTAAGAATCCGATGCCGTATGATCCGGCTAACTTCTCGTTAGGTTACTCTTATAGCCAGAACAGTAAGAAGAATCCGGAGACCGAATATGAGACAACCAAGGATTACCGGGGTAATTTCGCTTATAATTATACGCCTTACGTGAAACCGTTCCGACCCTTCGAGAAGCTGAAGAAGAATAATGGATATACAAAATATATCAAGCAATTCGGACTGAATTACGTCCCGTCGAATATTAGTTTCCAGACGGCGATGATGCGGAATTACTATGAGATTAAGCTAAGGGATTTGACAAGTTCTACGGATGGAGGTAACCAGTTGCTCTCATTCAGTCACAATTTCTTGTGGGACCGTGCCTTCAGTTTGCGTTGGGACTTTACGAATAATCTGAGCATGACGTTTACTTCCGGTACGAATGCCCGCATCGAGGAACCGAATGTTCAAGTGAATAAGAAATTGAATCCGGATGATTATCAGGTATGGAAGGATTCCGTGAAGCAAAGTATCCGTGATTTGGGTACTCCTTTGAAATATGACCAAACGTTTAATGTCACTTGGAATATGCCATTGCAATTCATACCGGCATTAGACTGGGTAAATAGTTCATTGACTTATAATGCCACGTACAACTGGGATCGTGGAGCCAATGTCGCTAGTATTGAGTTGGAACAGGGTAATATAATAAAGAACCAACGTCAATTTGACTGGCAGGGTAGTTTCAATTTGCAGTCATTGTACAATAAGAATAAATATCTGAAGAAGATCAACCAGAAATTTATGGCCTCTTCCCGGGTAAGCGCTCGTCAACCGGAGAAAAAGAAGAAAGAGGTGAAACTAGAGAAAGAGATCCAATTGAGCCCGGATAGTGGAACGATCGTGCAGCATGGAATGTTTACGAAGAAGGTTCGTATCACGGCACGTGGAGCGGACGGGAAGGTCTATTCAATTAAATACAAGCCGATCAATTACGCCCAAGTCATGATCTTGAATAAGGATACGGCCCGTTTGAAGCTGACAATCGTGCCCGGTCCTCAGCCTTTGGAAGGAACCTTGACGAAAGTCGCTGAGTATAGTAGCCGTTTCTTGATGATGGTACGTCGGGTAAACATACAATATTCGTTGATAGACGGTATGATGTTGAGTGGTTACGCTCCGGAGGTTGGCGATATGTTCGGACAACGGCGTACAGGAACTTTGGCTCCGGGACTCGGTTTTGCTTTTGGAGCGGTAAGAAGGAGCTTTATCGACGAGGCGGACGAGCGGGGCTGGCTGGTAAAGAATGAGAATATGACGACTCCCGCCATGATCAATAGCGCGAAGAATCTTACGATTCGTGCGAATCTAGAACCTATAGCCGGCTTGAAGATTGATTTGAACGCAAACCGGGTAGATACCCGTAGTACCGATATCTATTATATGCAAGACGGTATGCCCGAGCAGATGGGAGGTAGCTTCACGATGACTACGATTGCCTTGGGGAGCGCTTTCGGCGGCAGCGGAAACGCTAATAACGGTTATTCCTCGAAAGCGTTCGATAAATTTATCGCTCATCGTAGCGTGATCGCCCAGCGTTTGATGGATACCTATTCCGGTACGGTTTATCCGAGCTCCGGTTTTATGGCGGGGCATGCTTTAGCGGGAAAACCTTATGATCCAGCCGTAGGGGGAGGCGTAAGCCTGAATTCCATGGAGGTATTGGTACCTGCTTTCTTGGCGGCTTATACGGGTAAGGACCCGAATAAGGTAGGCTTGTCAGCCTTCCCGTCTGTTAAGAGCCTGCTACCGAACTGGCGTGTTACGTATGATGGCTTGATCCGTATACCGGTTATCCGCAAATACTTTAAGAGTATGATGTTAAGTCATCAATATCGTTGTTCCTATAGCGTAGGTGCGTTTTCCTCCTTCTTGGATTGGGTAGATGCCGGGCAGGATGGTTTGGGATATATCCGCGATATCCAGACAGGTAATCCTACGCCGTCGTCTCCTTATGATATAGCGGCCGTGAGTATCACGGAAGGATTCAGCCCGTTGTTTGGTGTGGACGCTACTTTATTGAATAATATAACAGGTAAATTTGAGTTGCGCAAGACTCGTAACTTAAGCTTGAATATTTCCTCTTACCAATTGGTGGAAGCGCTTTCCAACGAATTCGTGATAGGAGTAGGATATAAGTTGACTGAGTTTAACAAGGTGTTGAAAATGAAAAAGACACGCGACTTCAGTAATGATCTTACGATCCGCTTAGATTTCTCTTACCGTAAAATGCAATCGTTGATCCGTAAGATTGAGGATCAGTTTACGCAGGCTACCAGCGGGAATATCGCCAAGACCATCCAGTTCTCCGCGGATTACGGGTTAAGTCGTGCCTTGACATTGAGAGCGTTCTATGATTTACAGATCAATGAGCCGATCGTGTCCACATCTTCTTACCCGACATCGAACTCGAACTATGGTATTAGTTTACGGTTCTCCTTAGCGCAATAAAAAGAGTATAGTCTATTTACAGGACTTCTTGGTCTGTTTTTAAATACCTGTCTAGCGGTATGGAATAAACCTTTATATTTGTGCGAAATATAATTTGGATATGAAGAATACTTACAAATTGATATTATTTCTTCTCTTGATAACCCATGCCTCTTTCGGCCAAGACGTGAAAGGGTATATTAAGGATGCGGAGAGCAAGGAAGCTTTAGCCGGGGTAAACGTTTTTTATAAGGACAAAGGGGGTACGAGAGGAACTGTGTCTGATATAAACGGTTATTATGAGCTGAAAGTGACGGATGGCGACGCTGTATTGACTTTTAGCTATCTGGGATATGAAACGTTGAGCGTTCCCGTGAAAGTAGATCCGGGAGAGTTCTTGACGCATGACGTATCCTTGCGAACAAACTCAAACATGATGGACGAGGTCGTCGTGAGCGTCGGGCGTTATGAGCAAAAGCTAAGCGATATTACCGTCTCTATGGAATTACTGAAAGCGAAAGATATCACTCGTCAGTCTCCGAAAGATTTAACGGACGTATTGAAGAATATCTCCGGTGTGGACGTGACGGACCGGCAACCTTCCGTACGCGGTGGTACGGGATGGACCTATGGCGTGGGTAGCCGTTGCTTGATTCTGGTGGACGGAATGTCGGTGCTAACTCCGGGTTCCGGCGAGATAAACTGGAATATGATCCCGATGGAGAACGTCGATCAAGTAGAGGTACTGAAAGGGGCCTCTTCCGTATTATATGGCTCTTCTGCCTTGAATGGTTTGATTCACGTGAAAACGAAACGCCCCGGATTGGATCCGGTAACACAGGTGAACGTACAAGGAGGTCTGTATGGAAAGCCACGCCAAGACGGGACGCCTTTATATGGAGGCTTGGATCTCTCTCATTCCCGTAGGATCAAGAATTTTGATTTGACAGTGGGGGCTAATACATTCTTGGACGACGGGTATCGGCAGGATAATTACAACCGCCGTGTCCGGGTCGGTGGGAATCTTACGTATCACGATCCCCGGGTACAAGGGTTGAACTATGGCGTGAACGTGAATTATTTGTATAACGATTATACCGGTTTCTTTATCTGGCGTTCTCCGGAGGAGCCCTATATTCAATCTCCGCTGGCGAATATGGGACGCCGTGAGAATACATTTTATATAGATCCCTTCTTGAATTATACGAATTCGGAAAAAGGGACGACTCATCGTTTCAAGGGGCGTTTCTTCCATCGGGGAAGCCGTATCATCACGCATACTACGGATAAGTCTCTTTTTGACATAACGAATAATATGGGTTTTGATATCTCATCCGTCCCGGAGATTATCAATATAGCGCAAAACTGGCAAACTGAGTTGTTGCCGACCTTCTTACCGTATTTACCGGAGGTGATGAACGGGAAGGTGAGCGGATTGATGGCTGAATTGGGCAAGCTGGGAAATCATTTTTTCCCGACAGCTACCTCGGCGGATTATATGGACTTGATTTCTTGGGTGATGGGACGTACTCCGCTACCCGATAAGAATAACGTAGGGGCTTGGTTGGTAGATGCCATGAAACCGATGGAGAAAAAAGCGCCGGAGGCTACGGATCATACCTATTCCTATAATCTGGATTACCAATTCAGCAAGAAGTTCGAACATTCACAACTCACGGTTGGAGGTACTTATGAGCGTATTCATGCGGATTCGAAAGTGACCGGGCAGCATAGTAGCGATAATGTGGCTACCTTCCTGCAATATGATCATAAGTTTATCGATCGTTTGAACGTCTCGGTCGGTGTTCGTCTGGAGTATTACCGGGTCGATGATTTCTACCGGGAAGCGGAGACGAAGATTTTCGGGGCGAAGGTTCCGGTAAAACCTGTTTTCCGTGGAGGCTTGAATTATGAATTGGGTGAGTATAGTTTTATCCGGGCATCTTTCGGACAGGGATACCGTTATCCATCCGTTACGGAGAAGTTTATCCTGAAGGATATCGGAGGTGTGGGAGCTTTCCCGAACGCTGAATTGAAAGCGGAGCAAGGTTATAATGCCGAACTTGGTTTCAAGCAAGGCTATAAGTTCGGCAATTTGAAGGGCTTTATCGATGTGGCCGGCTTTTATACCCGTTACAAGGATATGATCGAGTTCCGTTTCGGCCTGTTTAATAATAAGACCTTCGATTATATCGATGGGCTTTCCAAGTTGTTCAATGCGTTCTCTAGCGGCGACGGCTTAGGAATCGGCGCTCAGTTCACGAACGTAGGCCGGGCGGAGATTTATGGGGTAGACTTGTCTACCTCGGGTGTGTATGAGTTTAACCGTGATACTCGTCTGGCATATACTTTGGGGTATGTTTATACGAATCCGATCGATATGGACGTGGATTCACGGAACGCGGAGGAGGAAGCGAATGATGACTTAATGGCGATGCGTTCGAAATCGAATGACAGCAAGTATTTAAAATATCGCCAGAAACATTCCGTAAAGGGGGTATTTGATCTGGAATGGAAACAGTTTAATATCGGAACGAATATGTCATGGAAAAGCAAGACATTGGCGGTCGATTATTTTATGGTTGATGAGCGTACGAAAGCGGAGCTTAACCTGATGGATTATATGCGCTCGATGCTATTCGGAAACTTACATGATTATTGGGCAGAGAACAATAAAGGATATTTCGTCATGGATATGCGTGTCGGGATGAAAGTGACGAAGAATATCCATGTACAAGGACTGGTGAACAACCTCTTAAACAAGCGCTATAGCGCCCGCCCGATGGATGTCGGCGCACCCCGGACTTTCATTCTGCAAGTAGGAGCCAATTTCTAACAAATTACCTAGTTGTAGAGACGGAGCACGCTCCGTCTCTACAACATGTGATAGTTTTTCAATTCGCTTCGTAAACGAATCGCTTGATTGTTCGTCACCTTATCCATTAGTTTCCAGAATCTTTCGCTATGGTTCATCTCTATCGTATGGCAAAGCTCATGCAATAATACATAATCCACCAAATGCCAAGGAAGAAGCATTAATGATTGCGAGAGGTTAATGCTCTTCTTCATTGTACAACTTCCCCAATGCGTTTTGCTATTATTGATTTTCACCCCGGTCAACATAAATCCATGTTGCCTAGCCAATAGCGTGATACGTTCCGGCAACAACCGTTTCGCCTCGTGGCGGAGCGCCTTCTCCAGCATGGATTTCAATAAGGATTGCACCTCTTCCTCCTCGAAACGAGTCTCATTCGGACAAGCGATATGCAGTACCCCATCCTCCAATCTCATGTAGAAATTACTTCGCTCGGTGCGGAAGATATGCAAGCGGAATGTCGTAGCCTGTAACTCCGATCTTTCGTCGAGCAGGGGCCGGGCCGGATGCTTCTGGAGCGCTTTTACCAGCCGGGCCTTGTTCTCCATGATAAAAGCGATCATACGTTTCTCGTCTCCCCCGGGTGGCATCGTGGCGGTTATTTTTCCTTTTGATATCTTGAGCGTGTATCGAGTGGCCCGGGGAGTGGTACGGAGCGTTATGACTCCCAAATCCTTGTCTTGTATATTCTTTTCCATTCCTGCCACAAAAGTAATACATTGAGAGAAACAATAATACGATGGAATTGATTATCTTCGCGATCGTAAAGGTTAAAAACATAATCAATATAATAAATTAGCAATCATGAGCAAAAAAGCACTTTTAATTATCTGTGATGGTTGGGGAATTGGTGACAAAGGTAAAGACGACGTGATCTTTAACACGCCGACTCCATATTGGGACGAGTTATTGAAAACTTATCCAGCCTCACAGTTACAGGCTTCTGGCGAGAACGTTGGTTTGCCTGACGGACAAATGGGTAACTCTGAGGTGGGACACTTGAATATCGGTGCCGGACGTATCGTTTACCAAGATTTGGTGAAGATCAACATCGCTTGCCGCGAGAATACGATCATGGAGAACCCGGAGATCAAACGTGCTTATAGCTATGCGAAAGAGAATAATAAGCAGATCCACTTCATGGGCTTGGTTTCCGATGGTGGTGTACATAGCTCTTTGGAGCATCTTTTGAAGTTGACGGATATCGCCAAGGAATACGGAATCAGCAAGGCTTATGTTCATTGCTTCATGGATGGTCGTGATACGGACCCGAAGAGTGGTAAAGGTTTTATCGAGGAGTTGGAGAATCATCTGAAGACTACCGGCGGTAAGATCGCTTCTATCATCGGACGTTATTACGCTATGGACCGTGACAAACGTTGGGAACGTGTGAAAGAGGCTTACGACTTATTGGTCGAAGGCAAGGGCAAGCAAGCCGAGTGCATGGTAAAAGCGATGGAAGAGTCGTACGCTGAGGGTGTGACGGACGAGTTCATCAAGCCGATCGTTCACGTTGAGAACGGAAAGCCGGTTGCTGTTATCGAGGAAGGCGATGTCGTGATCTTCTTCAACTACCGTAACGACCGTGCGAAAGAGCTTACGGTTGTATTGACTCAGCAAGATATGCCGGAGGCCGGTATGCATACGATCCCTGGCTTGCAATATTTCTGTATGACTCCGTATGACGCTAGCTTCAAGGGTGTTCATATCTTGTTCGACAAAGAGAACGTAAATAATACGCTGGGTGAGTTCTTGGCAAACGTAGGTAAGACTCAGTTGCATATCGCCGAGACAGAGAAATACGCTCACGTGACTTTCTTCTTCAACGGTGGCCGTGAGACTCCGTTCGATAGCGAGGAGCGTATCTTGGTCCCTTCTCCTAAAGTGGCTACTTACGACTTAAAACCGGAAATGAGCGCTTTCGAGGTGAAAGATAAATTGGTGGATGCTATCAATACGAAGAAATTCGATTTCATCGTAGTGAACTACGCCAACGGTGATATGGTAGGCCATACGGGGATCTACAAAGCGATCGAGAAAGCGGTTGTAACGATCGACGCTTGCTTGCACGATACGGTTGAGGCCGCTAAAGCCAACGACACCCTGCAAAAAATCCGGGAGGCCGGGGCAGAGAAGTACAGCTATGCCAACGACTATGAGGTAATCATCATCGCTGACCATGGTAATGCGGATCACGCCTTGAACGAGGATGGCACTCCGAATACGGCTCATTCCTTGAACCCTGTTCCATTCGTTTATGTGACAGCCAACAAGGACGCTAAAGTAGAGGATGGTATCTTGGCCGATGTGGCTCCTTCAATCCTTCATATCTTGGGCTTGAAACAGCCGAAGGAGATGACTGGTAAGTCATTGATTAAATAAGAGCTAGGCGCATCTTATGATCCAGATAGATGACACTTTAGTAAGTCTTGACGTTATTGAGCGTTATTTTTTATGTGATCTTTCCAAATGTAAGGGGGAGTGCTGCGTGGAAGGAGATTCCGGCGCTCCATTAGAGGATTCGGAGTTGGCGAAGCTCCAGAAAGTATTACCCATCATTTGGGATGATTTATCCCCGAAAGCTCAAGAGGTCATTCATAAGCAAGGCGTAGCTTATATCGATGAGGAAGGCGATACGGTTACCTCTATCGTGAACGGCAAAGATTGTGTCTTTACCTGTTACGACGCCGATGGTACTTGTAAATGCGCTATCGAGAAAGCATACCGGGAAGGTAAGACAGATTTCTATAAGCCTGTTTCTTGCCATCTTTACCCGATACGTGTCACTCAGTATCGGGATTTCAAGGCCGTGAACTATCATCGCTGGAGCGTTTGTAAGGCAGCGGAGATCTTAGGAAAGAAAGAGCAATTGCCGGTTTATAAGTTCCTCAAGGAGCCCTTGATCCGTAAGTTCGGCCAGGCTTGGTATAAGGCCTTGGAAGAGTGTGCGGAGGAATGGAAAAAGCAGCGTGAGGAGTAGCTTTTAGGTCGTTTATAAATATAAAAAATCCCTTCAGTCTCTTCCTTTGATAACTATACGTTAAAAACGGATGGAGGCTGAAGGGATTTTGTTTTATAGTCGCTCTATTTCCTCAAGGGAAAGGCCGGTGCATTTTTGGATGATAAGAGGGGTTATTCCCTCGGCTTTCATATTACGTGCCGTAGATTCTTTCCCTTTTTGCAGTCCTTCTTGCAATCCTTCTTGTAATCCTTTTTGCAATCCTTTTTCCATGCCTTCTTCCATCCCTTTTTTCATGCCTTTCTCAACGGCGAAGTCCAAGGTGTTATAATAATCATTATACATCTTCCACTCCGCCTCGTACTGCGCTCGTTGTTTGGGGGTGAGGTTCGCCATGGATCCGATGCGTTCCAACCGCTCGAATA
>OKSC01002411.1_pt1 | contig 15894 bp, 17 predicted proteins | sample 1601161 | NCBI WGS metagenome assembly OKSC01 (sample SAMEA3541552, study PRJEB24748) | human gut metagenome | biome: human gut; feature: human-associated habitat; material: faeces | place: China | collected 2012
ATGGCGTTGCCGCCGTGACCGGGGCCGGAGAGATAGATCATGTCCAGATCATCGCGCTTGATGACCCGGTCGAGGTGCGTATAGATGAAGTTCTGCCCGGGGCAGGTACCCCAGTGACCCACCACGGTCTGCTTGATGTCGCTCTTGACGAGAGGGCGCTCCAGCAGGGGGTTATCCAGCAGATAGAGCTGGCAGGCGGTCAGATAGTTGGCAGCACGCCAATAGGCGTCAAGCTGCCGGAGCTCCTGCTGGCTCAGGGGCGCCTTGCTGCCAAGGCGCACGCGGGATCTCAATGCGGACATGGGGATTCCTCCTTACAAAACAAAATATGAGATCGCTGTGGATGAAAGAAAACATACGGTCACAAGGAGGCGCACGGCTGCGCCGTCAGATGGGGAGGGCCTCCTCTTCTTTACATAGGCCGGGGTTTCACTCGTGGCAGCTTACTCCTTTACTTATACATTTTTATGTATAACATAGTACAAAAGCCGCTCTGCGTCAAGAAAGAACTTCCATACGGTACATGAAAACTGCTCAGCGGCCCAGATAGATGGACTGCTTGGCCAAAACCAACTGCAGAAGCAGATCATTGCAGGGGGTGGGGACGTGATGCTCCCGTCCCAGGCGGCACACGGCGCCGGTGATGATGCGGATCTCCGTTTCCTTGTGGTGGGTCACATCCTGCACCATGGAGCTGATGGTCTTGTCGGTCATTCTGGCGACCCCGAAGGCGTGAGCCGGCTCTGCGTCATGCTCCAGCGTGCAGCCGCAGGCGTTGGCCACCACGATGGCCTCCTCCACCAGCATACGGGCCGCCTCGTGGGCGTAGAGATTGGCGTCTACAAAGCCGTTTTTCGTCTCCAGCAGGGCGCTCATGCCGTTGATGGCTACATTGGCCGGCAGCTTGTACCGTATGCTGGCGGAGGATGAGGCATAGCGCCGCCAAAGCTCTGCGCCGCTTGACAGGCTTTGGTACAACACGGTTTTCTATTGACATCTCTGTTGCGTTTCCTGTAATATGATGTGCGAAATTAAACCTGACTTACAAATTAAGTAGAGCTTTCCGCGCAGGAGAAAGGCGGTGTTTGTGTATGCTTACGGTGCGGAACGTTTCCCACGATCCGTTTTACAATCAGGCCTTTGAAGAATATATCTACCAGACGTATCTGGACGATGATATTTTCCTGCTGTGGCAGAACGCTCCGGCGGTGGTGGTGGGCAGCTATCAGAACATCTGCCGGGAGGTGCATGTGGAGGCGCTGCGGCAGCGGGGGATCCCCGTGGTGCGCCGGATCAGCGGCGGCGGGACGGTCTATCACGACCTGGGCAATGTGAACTATACCTATATTATCCGCACGAACGGCGCTTTGGACTATGACGCCGTGCTCTCGCCGGTGATCGCGGCGCTGAACGCCATCGGCGTCCCCGCACGGAAGAACCGAACCTGCGACATCGCCATCGGCGATTTGAAGATCTCCGGTAGCGCCCAGCGGATGACAAAGGGGCGGCTGCTGCACCACGGGACGCTGCTGTTTTCCTCCGACCTCGGCGTGCTGGATCAGATCACCACCCACCGGAAAAACGACTGCTTCCAGAGCCGGGGGACACAGTCCGCCATCTGCACCGTCACCAATATTCGGGAGCATCTGGCGAGTCCTATGACCATTGAGGAATTTCAAAATCGGCTGCTGGAGCAGATGGTGCCGCCCGGGAGCCCCCGTCTGACGCTGACGGCGGAGCAGGAGGCGGAGGTCTGCCGTTTGCGGGACGAGAAGTACCGAAGCTGGGAGTGGACGTGGGGCAAGACGCCCGCCTTCACCTACGAGAAGTCCGGGGTCTTTCACGGCGCGCCCATCCGCGTGGCCTACCAAGCCAAGCGCGGTATCGTTTCAAGCGCGGTCATCGACTGTGCCGCCATCGACGGCGCGCTGGCGGCGCAGCTGCTGAACGGCGCGCGCTTAGACCCGGAGGGCTTTGCCGACATCTGCCGCCGACTGGCAGGCGATGGGGCGGAGGAATTGATGGACTGGCTCATGTGAAGCGGCTATCAAACACTTTTGAAAATCGTATGGCCGGGTACGGCAGAAAGGAACAGCACGATGGAAAAGAAGATCAATATGCCCAAGCTGGCACCGGAAATGGAGAGCGGCGTTCTGTGCGCGTGGCTGAAGGAGGAGGGCGACACCGTCGCCGCAGGCGAGCCGCTCTTTGAGATCGAGACAAATAAGGTGGTCAATCAGGTGGAGGCCACCGTCTCCGGCGTGCTGAAGAAGCAGCTGGCGGAGGAGGGCGACACCGTCCGTGTGGACACCGCCGTGGCGGTGGTGGAAGCGGAGTAAGACATGGAAAAGAAACCGGAATGGCTGAAGGTCCGCTACAATCAGGACGCCGTCAACGAGGTGGCAGCACTGATGCGGGATCTGAAGCTGAACACCGTCTGCAAGGAGGCCAACTGCCCCAATCTGGGCGAGTGCTACCAGAAGCACACCTCCACCTTTATGATACTCGGCAGCGTCTGCACCCGGAACTGCCGGTTCTGCAACGTCACCACCGGCCATCCGCTGCCCCCCGACCCGGAGGAGCCGATGAACGTGGCAAGGGCAGCCAAAAAGCTGCATCTGCGCCATGTGGTGCTGACCTGCTCCACCCGTGACGACCTGCCGGACGGCGGCGCGGAGCAGTTCGCCAAGTGCGTCCGCGCCATTCGGGAGGTCTGCCCCGGCACCACCGTGGAGACGCTGATCTCTGACATGAAGGGCGACCACGCCGCGCTGGACACGGTGATCGCCGCCCACCCGGAGGTGCTGAACCACAACGTGGAGACGGTGCGGGAGCTGCAAGGCGCCGTGCGGCCGCAGGCGCGGTACGAGCGCTCTCTGGGTGTGCTGCGCTACTGCAAGGAGAAAGACCACACGCTGCTGACCAAGACCGGCTTTATGGTGGGACTGGGGGAGACGGAGGAGCAGATCAGCCGTCTCATGGACGATATTCTGGAGACGGGCTGCGACATCCTCACCATCGGGCAGTATCTCCAGCCCTCGCCCCAGCACTACCCGCTGGCGCGGTATGCCACGCCGGAGGACTTCGCCCGCTGGAAGGAGCTGGCGCTTGCCAAGGGCTTCCGCCACGTGGCGTCCGCGCCGCTGGCCCGCAGCTCCTACAAGGCGTGGGAGGCGCTGGAGGACGTGCATGATCTATATTGAGACAGGCTCCACGGATGTGTATTACAACTTCGCTCTGGAATACTACTTCACGCTGGAAAAGCGTCTGCCGGAGACGGTGTTCCTTTTCTGGCGCACCACGCCCACGCTGATGGTGGGCAAGTACCAGAATGTGCTGGAGGAGATCAACAAGCCCTATGCCGATGCCCACGGCATCCATCTGGTGCGCCGCATGAGCGGCGGCGGCACCATCTATACGGACATGGGCGGCTGGCAGTTCACGTTCATCCAGCACAAGGAGGCCGGGGAGATCGAGTTCAGCCAGTACATCGCCCCGGTGATCGGCGCGCTGGGGGAGATGGGGGTGAGTGCTGCCTTCAACGGCCGCAACGACCTGACCATCGACGGCAAAAAGTTCTCCGGCAACGCCCAGTACCGGCTGGGCGACTGCATCGTGCATCACGGCTCCCTGCTGTTTGACACGGATATTGCGCAGATGGTGGCGTCCACCACGGTGGACAGCTACAAGATCACCTCCAAGAGCATCAAGTCCGTCCGGGACCGCGTGACCAACATCTCCGAGCATCTTCCCGCCCCCATGGACGCGGAGACGTTCAAGGCGACTATGGTGCGCCACATCATGAACGGCAGCGCCGCCGTCTACACCGTCACGCCGGAGGACGACGCCCGCATCCGGGAGATCGCCGGGGAGCAGTTCCAAAGCTGGGAGCGGATCTTCGGCAGAAGCCCGAAGTTCACCATCGACCGGACGGGGCGCTTCGCCGGCGGGAAGGTGCAGTTCAAGCTGGACGTGCAGAAGGGGCTTATCCGGGACGCCGCCGTATACGGCGACTTTTTCTCCACGCTGGACGCAGACACCCTCTGCGCCGCGCTGATGGGCTGCCCCTATGAGCGGAACGCCGTGCTGGAAGCCCTCCGCAGCCACGGCATCGACGGCGCGGTGTACCGCATTTCCGCCGAGGAGCTTGCGTCGGTGGTGGTGGACTGAACCGCTGTGCGCATTACATTCCCATATTGCCGTAAGACCGCCTACAGAACACTGTAGACGGTCTTTTTTTCTTTAATTTTCGTTTCTTGCGATTTCCAAAACAAAGAGCGAGCCGCAGGCTTCTCCCTCGGTTTTGAAGCGCTGATGCCGGACAGCTTCACCGGCAGGAGGTGTGAGCTTTTGCAAGACCCCGCCCCCTGTGGGCACAAAAAACACCCCGGAGGGGTGAGACTATTCCCACTTTACCACCGCGAACCGCGCAATGCAAGAGAAAAATGCGGCTTTGCAACTATTTCTCTGTGTTTCTACATATTGACGGCGAAATTCACGGAAATATTGACATTTCAGCACATTGACACCCCGCCGCCGGCGGCGTAGGATAGGAGCATATTTTTTGACGGGAGATGGCGGGATGAAGTATATTTTCGTGACAGGCGGCGTGGTGTCCGGACTGGGCAAGGGCATCTGCGCCGCGTCGCTGGGCCGGCTGCTGAAGCAGTGCGGCCTGCGGGTGCGCAACCAGAAGTTCGACCCCTATTTTAATGTAGATCCCGGCACGATGAGCCCCTACCAGCACGGGGAGGTGTTCGTCACCGACGACGGCGCGGAGACGGATCTGGATCTGGGACACTACGAGCGGTTCGTGGATGAGGCGCTGGACGGCAACGCCTCCGTGTCCTCGGGCAAGGTGTTCTGGGCCGTGCTGAACCGGGAACGGCAGGGCGGCTATCTGGGGGGCACGGTGCAGATCATCCCACACATCACCGACGAGATCAAGCGGCGGGTCTACGCCATGGACGACGGCCAGACCGACGTGGTCATCACCGAGATCGGCGGCACGGTGGGCGACATCGAGAGCCAGCCGTTTCTGGAGGCCATCCGGCAGGTGGCGGCGGAAAAGGGGCGGGAAAACGTGCTGTACATCCATGTGCCGCTGATCGTGTCCATCCCCGGCAGCGGGGAGCTGAAAAGCAAGCCCACGCAGCACTCCGTCAAGGAGCTGCTGAGCGTGGGCATCCAGCCGGACGTGCTGGTGTGCCGCACCGACAGCCCCATCACGGAGGACGTGCGGCGGAAGATCGCCCTGTTCTGCAACGTGGAGGAGGACTGCGTCATCTCCAATGTGACGGCGTCCACGCTGTACGAGGTGCCGCTGCTGCTGGAGAAAGAGGGGCTGTGCCGGGTGGTGTGCCGCAAGCTGGGGCTGGGCGCCGGCGCGCCGGACATGGCCCACTGGCGGGCCATGGTGGACAGGATCCGCGGCGTACAACGGCGGGTGCAGATCGCGCTGGTGGGCAAGTACACGGAGCTGCACGACGCCTATCTCAGTGTGGCGGAGTCGCTGTTCCACGCGGGCACGGCCTGCGACAGCCATGTGGATATCAAATGGGTGGACTCCCAGACGCTGACGGCGGAGAACATCGGGGCGGTGCTGGGGGATTGCAGCGGTATTCTGGTGCCCGGCGGCTTCGGCGACCGGGGCATCGAGGGCATGATCCTGGCGGCGCAGTACGCACGGGAGAAGGGCGTGCCCTACCTCGGCATCTGCCTGGGCATGCAGATCGCGGTCATCGAGTTCGCCCGCCATGTGGCAGGCTGGGCGGATGCTCACAGCGCCGAGTTTTCCGGCACCACCGCCCATCCGGTCATCGACCTGATGCCCGATCAGGTGGGCGTCACGGACAAGGGCGGCACCATGCGGCTGGGGAAGTTCCCCTGCGTGCTGGCGGAGGGCTCCCGGGCCCGGGCGGCCTACGGCGCGGCGGAGATCTGGGAGCGGCACCGCCACCGGTACGAGTGCAGCAACGAGTTCCGGCCGGAACTGGAGGCGGCGGGCCTGCGCATGGCGGGCACGTCACCGGACGGGCGGCTGGTGGAGATCGTGGAGCTGCCGGGGCACCTGTGGTATGTGGGCTGCCAGTTCCACCCGGAATTCAAGAGCCGTCCCGACCGGCCCCACCCCCTGTTTCAGGGCTTCGTGGCGGCGGCGCTGGCGCATCAGGGATAAAAGGCAAAAAATAGAGACGGCTGTGCCGTCTCTATTTTTTTGCCTTTTTACTTGTCGTCGACCCGCAGCTCCAGCACGTCGGGGCGGGCGTAGTGGCCCACGCAGTCCAGCTCCATGCGGCTGGCGGGCACCTTCTGCATGTCCAGATCGGCGTAGATAACGGCCTCCCTGTCCCACACCGTCTCCGACGCCTCGTGGCCGAAGGGGTCGATGAAGCAGCTGCCGCCGCGGCAGGCAACGTCCGGCAGGGCGGCGATCTCCGCCGCGGCGCTGACCGTCTCCGGGTAGTCCTCCCGGCGGAAGATCAGGTCGGCGTTGATGAAGTAGCAGTGACCCTCGATGGCGATGTGGCGGATGGTGTTCTGCCACTCGGGGTTGTCGTTGGTGTTGGGGGAGATATACAGGCTGATGCCCTTCTGGTACAGAGCCACGCGGGCCAGCGGCATGTAGCTTTCCCAGCAGATGAGGCTGGCCATGGGGCCCCATGGGGTGTCCATGACGGGGAAGTAGTCCCGATCGGCGTCGCCCCAGACCACCCGCTCGCTGCCGGTGGGCTTCAGCTTGCGGTGGTTCATGGCGCGGCCATCCGGCGCGATCATCATATTGGAGTTGTAGAGCGTACCGGTGACGGCGTCGCGCTGGGAATAGCCCATGCTCAGGTAGACGCCGAGGGCGGCGGCTCTGTCCCTGAGCTGCTGTATCTCGGGGCCGTCGGCCAGCAGGGAGTTGTCGTAGTATTGCTTCCAGTCCTGGCGGCCGTCGGCCCTGCGGCTGCCCACGGTGAAGCCGAAGGTCATGCCGTAGGGGTAGCCGGGGAGGAACAATTCGGGAAAAACAATGAGCTCTGCGGCGTTGGCGGCGGCTTCGTCCATGAGACACAGGGCCTTTTCCAGAGAGCGGGCCTTGTCGAACATGACGGGGGTGGCCTGCACGATGGCGGCGCGGCAGGTGTTTTTCAGCTCTCGCATGGGGGAATCCTCCTTTAGAAATTTGTGTGAAATATCTGAAAATGAGAGAAATTTTTTCCATTATACGGGGGCAGGGCAGAAAGTGCAAGAGGGTTTTCAGCGGATGATCGCGGGAAAGCGTCTCCATGCTGCGGCATGGGGACGCTCTTTTTTGCGGGTGCGGGAAAAAATTTCAGGGAGTTTCGGGGAAATGGGCAACTGCGGCGGGGGAGAGCGGGGGAGGTAGGAGGTGAGAGCGCGATGAACGAGACGAGACACGCCCGGGGTGACCGGGAGGCCCCGTGGGCCGAATGCGGCCTGTGCGGCGGAGAGATCGGCTGGGGAGAGCGGTACTACCGGGTGGCCGGCGAGAACGTGTGCCGGAAGTGCCTGGCGGACTTCGCCGCACAGATCCTGGCGGTGTACGAGGTGAAAGGGGGAGAGGACGTATAGGCAGGAGGAGCGGCATCCCGTGGGAGGACATACGGGAGCGGTATGAGGAGGGCGGCGTGACGCTGCGGGAGCTGGCGGAGCGGTACGGTGTGACGGAGCGGTCGGTGTATCTGCACGCACGGAACGAGGCGTGGGAGGGCCCCCGGCGGTGGAGCCTGCGGCGCGGGGGCGAGGCGCAGACCGAGCTGGCCCGGACGGCCCGGCAGCTGTACTGGGCGGCCACCGCCGCCGTCGACTGGATGGATCTGGACGAGGCGGGGGTGAAGGAGATGAAGGAGCTGGCGGGGCTGATGCAGGCGCTGATCTCGCTGGAGCGGGCCATGGAGCCGCCCAAGGCGGAGAAGAAGGAAAAGGGGACGGTGCGGGTGGTGCTGTCCGACGAGGCGGAGGAGCTGAGCCGATGAGAGGGGACACCATGGCGCTGGGGACGCCCAACCCCCGGCAGCGGGAGTTTCTGGCGTGCCGGAGGAAATATGTCGCCTTCGGCGGCGCACGGGGCGGCGGCAAAAGCTGGGCCGTGCGGTGCAAGGCCAAGCTGCTGGCCCTGCGGTATCCGGGCATCCGGCTGCTGCTGGTGCGGCGGAGCCTGCCGGAGCTGGAGAGCAACCACCTGACGTTCCTGCGCGGCGAGCTGGCGGGGGTAGCGGAATACCGGGCCGGGGAGCACCGGTTCGTGTTCGGCAACGGCAGCACGCTGCAGTTCGGGTACTGCGGACGGGACGCAGACCTCGACCGGTATCAGGGCGCGGAGTACGATGTGATCTTTCTGGACGAGGCTACCCAGCTGAAGGAGCAGTGGATGCGGCAGATCGCCGCCTGCGTCCGGGGCGTCAACGACTTTCCCAAGCGCATCTACTACACCTGCAACCCCGGCGGGCCGGGGCACGGGTACATCAAGCGGCTGTTTATCGACAGGCGGTACGAGCCGGGGGAGATACCGGAGGACTACGCCTTTATCCCGGCGCGGGTCACGGACAACACGGTGCTGCTGGCGCGGCAGCCGGAATACGTCCGGCAGCTGGAGGCGCTGCCCCCCAAGCTGCGGCGGGCGTGGCTGGAGGGCTGCTGGGACGTGTTTGCCGGGCAGGTGTTCCAGGAGTTCACCGACGATCCGGCCCACTACGACGACAGGCGGTACACCCATGTGATACGGGCCTTTGACGTGCCCAGAGAGTGGAACGTGTACCGCAGCTACGACTTCGGCTACGCCAAGCCCTTTTCCTGCGGCTGGTGGGCGGTGGATCACGACGGGTGCGTGTACCGCATCGCGGAGCTGTACGGCTGCACCGGCACGCCGGACGAGGGGGTGCTGTGGACGCCGGAGAGACAGTTCGCGGAGATACGGCGCATCGAGGAGGAGCACCCGCTGCTGCGGGGGCGGCAGATACAGGGGGTGGCCGACCCGGCCATCTGGGACGCCAGCCGGGGCGAGAGCATCTATGAGACGGCGCTGAAGCACCGCATCTTCTTCGTGAAGGGGGACAACCGGCGCATCGCCGGGTGGATGCAGATGCACTACCGGATGACCTTCGACGCGGAGGGCTACCCCATGCTGTATGTGTTCGAGAACTGCCGGGCGTTCATCCGGACGGTGCCGGGGCTGCTGTACAGCCGGACAGATCCGGAGGATGTGGACACCAGTCAGGAGGATCACGCGGCCGACGAGAGCCGGTACTTCTGCATGACAAGGCCCATCGCGCCAGTGCGGACGGAGCGCCGGGAGATCGCCGACGACCCGCTGGAGCTGCGGACGGGCCGGTTCGGCAGCTGGGGCGGCGTGAGAAAAATCTGAGGGCCGCTGCACCGGGACGTGCAACAACCGGAGGGCGGCGGACAGAGACAGTAACAAGGAAAGGAAGGTGCGGCATGGAACAGGAGGTCATGAGGCCCAGGATCGGCACGCAGGAGGTGCTCCGGGCGGCGGAGATCCTGCGGAAGTACCGGCAGGGCAAGGAGAATCTGGACAAGCGCGTCATCGACAACGAGCAGTTCTGGAAGCTGCGGCACTGGGAGCAGATGGAAAAGGCCGGGGAGGGCGGCAATCCCGCCGACCCCCAGCCGGCCAGCGGATGGCTGGTGAACTGTATTCTGTCCAAGCACGCGGACGCCATGGACAGCTATCCGGAGCCGACGGTGCTGCCCAGGGAGCCGGACGACCGGGAGGAGGCAGAGAAGCTGACCCGCATTCTGCCGGTGATCCTGCAGAACAACCGGTTCAAGAAGGAGTATGCCAAGGCGTGGTGGAACAAGCTGAAGTCCGGCTGCGCCGTGTACGGCGTGTTCTGGGACGACCGGAAGCTCCACGGGCTGGGGGACATCGACATCCGCAGCATGGATGTGCTGAATCTGTTCTGGGAGCCGGGGGTGCAGGACATACAGGCGTCGGAGCACTTCTTCTCCACGGAGCTGGTGCCCGATCACCGGCTGGTGCGGGCGTACCCCCAGCTGGAGGGGAAGCTGGGGCGCGGCGGCGCGGCGCAGGTGAGCCGCTATCTCTACGACGACAGGGTGGACACCTCCGGCCAGTCGCTGGTGGTGGACTGGTACTACCATACGGAGGAGGATGGGCGTCCGGTTTTGCAGTACTGCAAATTCGTGGGGGAGACAGTGCTGTACGCCACGGAGAATGATCCCGCCTACCGCGGGCGGGGGTGGTACGACCACGGGCAGTACCCCTTTGTGTTCGACGTGCTGTTCCCGGAGGAGGGGACGCCCTGCGGCTACGGGTATGTGGATCTGTGCAAGTCGGCGCAGAAGCAGATCGATCTGATGAACCAGGCCATCCTGAAGAACACGCTGGCGGCGGCCACGCCGCGGTTCTTCATCCGCTCCGACGGGGCGGTGAACGAGGCGGAGTACGCCGACTGGACGCGGCCCTTCGTCCACACCAACGGCAATCTGGGGGCGGACTCCATCGCGCCCATCCGTGTGCCCGCGCTGGACAGCGTGTATGTGGCCATCCTGCAGAACAAGGTGGCGGAGATGAAGGAGACGGCGGGCAACCGGGACGTCATGGGCGGCGGCACCGCCGGGGGCGTCACGGCGGCCACGGCCATCGCGGCGCTGCAGGAGGCCGGCGGCAAGCTGTCGCGCAATATGATCGACGACGGGTACGAGGCGTTCTCGCAGGTGCTGACGCTGTGCATCGAGCTGGTGCGGCAGTTTTACAGCATGCCCCGGCAGTTCCGGCTGCTGGGCAGGGGCGCGGAGCGGGAGTTCCGGATGTTCGACAACGGCGGTATGCAGCCCCGGCCGCTGGAGATGGGCGGCTACCGGGTGCCGGAGTTCGATCTGGAGATCGCGGCGCAGGATGAGACGCCCTACAAGACCATGGAGTACAATCAGCTGGCGCTGCAGCTGTTCCAGATGGGGTTCTTCCGGGCGGACATGGCCGAGCAGGCCCTGCGGTGTCTGGATCTGATGGAGTTCAAGAACAAGGACCAGCTGGCGGCGGTGATCCGGCAGGGGAGGCAGCGGACGCGGCAGGTGGAGTGGCTGCAGGGACAGCTGCTGACGGCGCTGCGGCTGCTGGATGCCCAGCAGGGCACGCAGCTGGCGGAGACGCTGGCGCGGGAGATGGACGGCGGCGAGGACGAGGCGCCGGACATCGGCGGCCTGCGGATACCGGAGGCGGGACGCGGTGCGCTGAATACCGTGCAGCGGCAGAGAAAGCAGTCCCGGGAGACGGTGAGGCCCCGATGATCCGGGTACGGTTCGACGGGGCGCAGGTGACGGTCAGCGGGCACGCCGGGTACGCGCCGGCGGGGCGGGACATCGTGTGCGCCGCCGTGTCGGCGCTGGTGTACGCGCTGGCGGGGTATCTGGAGGAGACGGGACAGGCGGAGCGGGTGGACATCCGCAGGGGCTTCGCGGACATCCGGGGCACGGCGGCGGGCGCGGCGGCGCTGGCACTGGTGCGGTGCGGCGTGGAACAGCTGGCGCAGGCGTATCCCGGGTGCGTGGAGATAACGGGGTCGTGACCTACCACGGGAAGGAGAGGCTATGAGGCAGCTTTGGATGGACTGGCAGGCGTTCGCGGAGGAGGCCGGTCAGGAGACGGGCGGAGAAGCAGGCGGGCAGGCGGCTCCCGACGCCGGGGAGCAGGACGATTTCGCGGAGCTGATCCGGGGAAGGTACAAGGCGCAGTTCGACGCCCGTGTACAGAAGATCCTGGACGGGCGGCTGCGGGGCCTGCGGCAGGAAAACGCCCGGCTGCGGCAGGAGACGCAGGCGCAGCGGCAGGCACAGGCCGGGGCGCTGCTGCGCCTGCAGGCGGAGGAGGGACGCATCCGGCAGGTGTATCCGGACTTCGACTGGAAGCGGGAGCTGGCCTCGCCCCGGTTCGGGCGGCTGGTGACGGCGGGCGTGGACGGACAGACCGCCTACGAGATCGTACACCGGCAGGAGCTTTTGCAGGCGGCTATGGGCTACGCGGCGGAAAAGACCCGCAGCGAGATGGCCCGGGCCATCGCCTCCGGCGGCAGCCGGGCGGCGGAGAACCGGGGCGGCAGCCGCACCGTGACCCGCAGCGATCCCAGAAGCCTGACCAGCCGGGAGCTGGCGGCGATCCGCAGGCGGGTACAGGACGGGGAGAAGATCCGATTCTGAAAAAACAGGGAGGAGAAATATGGAAAACATGAATTTGCAGATGTTCGCAGGGGAGATGAACACCCAGACCACCGGCGGTCTCAGCGCCGAGATGAAAACCTACTACGGCATGGAGCTGCTGGAGAACGCGCGGCCCCAGCTGGTACACAACCAGTTCGCGGCCACCAAGGGCCTGCCCGTGGGCGGCGGCAAGACCGTGGAGTGGCGTAAGTTTGGCGCCTTCGACAAGGCGCTGACGCCGCTGACCGAGGGTGTGACCCCCGACGGCAGCGGTATCGCCGTCAGCTACATTACCAAGGAGCTGGCGCAGTACGGCGACTACACCACCGTGTCCGATATGCTGGATCTGACGGCCATCGATGACGTGGTGCTGGAGATCACCGACCGGCACGGCGCCAATATGGGCCTGACGCTGGACACCGTGACCCGCAACGAGATCCAGCAGGGCAATCAGGTCATCTACGCGCCCGGAAAGAACAGCGACGGCACCGCCGCCGCAGTGGTGAGCCGCTATCAGCTGGACAGCGGGTGCAGGATGACCAGCGAGCTGGTGGCCAAGGCCGCCACCCAGCTGAAGAAGATGAACGCGCCGACCTTCGACGGCAAGTATGTGTGCATCATCCACCCCAGCGTGGCCTTCGACCTGCGGCAGGACGAGGCGTGGATCGCCGCGCACCAGTACGCCGCCGCCACGGAGCTGTTCTCCGGCGAGATCGGCGAGCTCCACGGCGTGCGCTTCGTGGAGACGACGGAGGCTAAGATCTATCGCGGCGGCGATCTGGCCAAGGACGCCCGCGTGCTGACGGTCAGCGGCGCGGTGAGCGGCGGCACCGAGGTGCCCTTCACCGGCGGTACGGTGGAGGCCGACGCGCTGGCAGGCCGCTATGTGCTCATCGGCGGTCAGCGCGTGAGAGTGGCGTCCAACACCGCCGCCAAGCTGGTGCTGGAGGAGGCCGTTACCGCCGCCGACAAGGCGGTGATCTATCCCGGCGAGGGCGGCAGGGACGGCTGTGCCGTGTACGGCTGCCTGTTTCTGGGCAAGGGCGCTTACGGCGTGGTGGATCTCAGCGAGGGCACGGAGGTCATCGTGAAGCCCCGCGGCTCCTCCGGTACCGCCGATCCGCTGGATCAGCGCTCCAGCGTGGGCTGGAAGGGCATCCATGCCGCCGCCATTCTGTACGACGAGTACATGGTGCGCGTGGAGTGCGGCTCCAGCTACTCCGGCGAGGACAAGGCGAACTGACACGGCGCGGGAGGGGTCTTTGACCCCTCCCGCTGTGAAACGGAACGATGAAAGGAGAAGGGCGTTGTGAAAGAGAAGATGGTGAGTATTTTTCTGCCCCGCGGCAGAAAGAACGAGGAGAATTTCGTGATCGTGTCCGTCAACGGGCGCAGCTGGAAGATCATGAAGGGCGTGCAGGTGCAGGTGCCCGGCTATGTGGCGGAGGTGCTGGAGAACAGCCGCATGATGGCCGAGACGGCGCGCCGCTATGTGGACGAGCGGGCCAACTGAGGTGGCGGCCATGGACAGGCTGACGGCGGGGCAGCTGCTGGGCAGAGTGGACGCTCTGCTGCCCAATCAGTACAGCAGGGCGGAGAAGATGCAGTGGCTGGCCCAGGCGGAGGGCTTCGTGCTGCGGGAGGTGCGGCAGGCGGAGGGGGCGCTGCCGGAGGTGACGGAGGGCTACGTCCTGACGGCGGAGGCCCCCTACGACGAGCTGTACCGCCACTATGTGGAGGCGCAGATCCACTACGCCAACGGGGAGATGGCGCGGTACAACAACGCGGCGACCCAGTGGAACAACGCCTTTCTGACGTACAAGGACTACTGCTGCCGCAGCGCGGCACCCCGCCGCGTCACGGCGGCGCTGCGCCTGTTTTAAGGAGGTGGGGGGATGTTTTTTCCCAAGCTGACGGCACCGCCCCAGCAGCGGGTCACGGCGGATCGGTTCCTGGGGCTTGACCGGCGGGCGGGCAGCGCCATGGGCGGCATGCAGGATATGGAGAACCTGTGGGCCGGGGGCTATCCGGCGCTGGAGACAAGGCCCGCACGGGGCATCGTCGCGGCGGTGAAGGCACCGGGCGGCCTGGTGTGCCGGGACGCGCCGGTATGGGTGGACGGCACGGCGCTGTACGTCAACGGCGTCCGGACGGGGCTGACACTGACGGAGGGCGATAAGCAGCTGGTGAGCATGGGCGCGTACCTGCTGATCTGGCCGGACAAAAAGTTCATCAACACGCAGGAGCTTACGGAGTTCGGCGGGCTGGAGAACCGCACCGTCACCACCGGCGAGGTGACGATCTCACTGTGCAGGAGCAGCGGCGAGGCACTGGGAAGCTACTCCATCGGGGAGGAGGCGCCCGCGTCACCGGGGACGGGCAGCCTGTGGATGGACACGGCGGACGGCGAGCCGGTGCTGAAGCGGTACGACGGCACCTCATGGCTGGAAGTGGAGGACGTGTGTACCAGGGCGGCGTCCGCCGGTATCGGGCGGGGCTTCCGGGCCGGGGACGGCGTGACCGTGGAGGGCTGCGAGACGGAGGGGGTGGACGGACTCCACGTTTTGCAGGCGGCGGACGACGACTGGATCGTGCTGCCGGTGATGTGCCGGACGGTGGGCAGTCAGACGGCGGCGGTGACGGTGAAGCGGGCCGTCCCGGACATGGACTTCGTGGTGGAGCAGGGCAACCGGCTGTGGGGCTGCAAGTACGGCATCGTCAACGGCGAGGCGGTGAACGAGATCTACGCCAGCAAGCTGGGGGATTTCCGGAACTGGAACAGCTTCGCGGGGCTGAGCACCGACAGCTATGCGGCGTCCCGGGGCTCCGACGGTGTGTTCACCGGGGCGGCGGCGTGTATGGGCGGCGTCATTTTCTTTAAGGAGGACTGCATGGAGCGGGTATATCCCAGCGCGGCAGGCGCGCACCAGATCGTGACGGTGCGGTGTCCCGGTATCCGGAAGGGGTGCGGAGGCAGCGCGGCGCTGGTGGACGGGACGCTGTTCTATGTGGGTGTCAACGGGGTGTACGCCTTTGACGGCAGCATGCCGTCCTGCGTGTCACAGCCGCTGGGGAGCGTGCGGTACGCCGGTGCGGCGGCGGCCGGGTGGAACGGACAGTACTGGCTGGCGGCGCGGGACGAGGCCGGGGGACGGCATGTGCTGGTGTACGACACGGCCCACGGCCTGTGGCACCGGCAGGACAACGCGGACATCATGGCCTTCGCCGTGTGCGGCGGGGCGCTGTACGGCCTGACCCGCAGCGGGGCGCTGCTGGATCTTACCGGAGGCAGCGGCGAACCGGAGGAGACGGTACGGTGGATGGCGGAGACGGGCGAGCTGGGTCTGTCGGCACCGGACAGCAAGTATCTGACGCGGCTGGAGCTGCGGGTGCAGCCGGAGAGACGGGCGCGGCTGGAGGCGCTGGTCAGCTATGACGGCGGACGGCGCTGGGAAAAGCTGGGCGAGGTCATCGGCGGAGACGGGCAGACCCGGGGATATCTGCTGCACCTGCGGCCCCGGCGGTGCCGCCAGCTGCGGCTGCGGCTGAAGGGCATGGGACGGTGCCGGGTATACAGCCTGTCGGCGGTGTATGAGAAGGGAAGTGACGGCCCGTGAGCACACTGATGATGCCGCCCAGCCCCCGAGGGTCGGTGCAGGAGCAGCTGGTACGGCAGTATTCGTATCTGTTCCAGATGGCCCAGCAGCT
>OKSC01002420.1_pt1 | contig 15831 bp, 9 predicted proteins | sample 1601161 | NCBI WGS metagenome assembly OKSC01 (sample SAMEA3541552, study PRJEB24748) | human gut metagenome | biome: human gut; feature: human-associated habitat; material: faeces | place: China | collected 2012
TATTGCTTTATTTCATGCAACCACAATTGTGGATTTGCTGACTCATAACCATGAAGCACGTACTTCATGGTTGTAGGCAATAGTAAAACATTGTTTATTAGCAAAATAAACATAGGTAGTTGTCTCAATGAACATGGGTGGTTGATACTTACACTCCCTGCTTAGAATAGACGTAAGTAGGCAAATAATGGAATGCCATATAGTGAAAATTGCTCTAATCCGGAACATTTTAGCAGAAAAAGGCAGGAAAATGCGGAGATTATGAAATAATCTTTTTTTGCTTACAAAATGATTAACTAAAAGGTAATCAGTAATATATGCGTGTTTTAGAAAGGTATAGGCAAATTTGCCTACACCCTGTTTTTTATTTACCTGCACTACCTCTCAATGCCGATGGATATGGCAGTACGGAACACAAGTGCAAGCGTGTAGGTAAAAACAAGTATAAACTCATAGTAAGCCCTATATCATGCAAAGCGTTTTTTTATTAATATGGCAGTTTCATGAAATTACAGTTAATTAGTTGATATTTGTTTATATAGACTTGTTAACTAAGTTGTATAGTCTCTACTCCGTAGCTCATTTATATTCTTAATTAAATGTCAATGCACTGATAATAAGTACATTAATTGTTTGAAGTAGAAGAATGATGGTAGATATGAATAAATATATATCATATTTTATATAATTGTAAATCAGTATATTATAAATCTACACCGTTTATATACAAGTTCTTTGTTTATATTTATGTGCCTGTTTATCAGCGTTATAAGACAGGATAAGTTCTGCGAAAACGCTTCAAATTACGTATATTGGTATGCAAGCACAGGATGTTGCAATAAAGCCGAACGTAAAGGTTATCATGAAGTCGGATACTGAAATATTGGATGAAGTAATGGTTATAGCCTATGGTACCACAAAGAAAGAGTCTTTTACTGGTTCTGCGGAAGTTATCAAGTCTGAGAAGTTGAAAGAAAGACCAGTTGCAAACGTTACGAAAGCATTGGACGGTATGGTTGCCGGTGTGCAAACTACTTCAGGTTCAGGGCAGCCGGGATCAGGCTCTTCTGTAGTAGTCCGTGGTTATGGTTCTATCAATTCATCACAATCACCGTTGTATGTAGTGGATGGTGTTCCCTATGATGGTAACATTTCAGCAATCAATCCTAATGACATTGAAACGATGACAGTTCTTAAAGACGCTTCTGCTGGTGCTCTTTATGGTTCTCGTGGTGCAAATGGTGTGATTATGATTACTACCAAAAAAGGTAATTCCGGTAAGGTAAAAGTAAACTTGAAAGCAAATTGGGGTGTTTCTTCACGCGCTATTCCACGCTATGAAACGATGGACGAAGCCGGTTATTTAGAAACAATCTTCCAGTCATATAAGAATAATCAGATTATCAACGGTGGAGTTTCTCCGGAGTTGGCGGGTGTTGCCGCATTAGAGGCTATGAAAAGTGGATCCACTGCTATGCTGGGCCAGAACGAACAGTATAACCCTTTTAATTATAGTATTACAGAGCTGATCGATCCTGTGACAGGAAAAGTACGTAGTGATGCCAAATTAAGATATAGTGAAGACTGGATGGATGAAGCTTTAAAAAGCAATCCTTTACGTCAAGAATATGTTGCTTCGTTCAGTGGTGGAAGCGACAAAACCAAATATATGTTTTCTTTGGGTTATCTTGATGAAGAAGGTCTGTTAAAGACAACAAAATTCAATCGGTATAATGGACGTTTGAATATAGATTCTGAAGTTACGAACTGGTTAAAAGCCGGAATGAGCGCCAACTACTCTCGCAATGAGAGCAATACAGCTGTTGAAAATTCATCCGGTTCATCCAATGTTTGGTACAGTGCACAATTAATGGCTCCTATTTTCCCGGTCTTTGAGAAAGATGCCAATGGTGCTACCATTTATGACAATTTGGGAAATGCCGTTTTTGACTATGGTAAAAACAGACCGGCCGGTGCCAGTTCAGAGTGGAACACAATTGCTACCCTATATGATGATATGTATTCTACTCAAAGCGATAACCTGAGTGGACGTGTATATGCGGAATTAGGTGATTTGAAAAATACATTCCTGCAAGGATTGAAATTCTTTGTTAATTATGGCTTTGACTTAATCAATTCAGCCGGAGCAACTTATTATAATCCATACAACGGCAACTCTGTAGCCGTAAAAGGTACTATACAGAAAGCTACTGCACGTACATTCAGCTATACTTTCAATCAATTGTTGACATACGACAGAAAGTTCGGTGATCATCATTTTGAAGCTTTGGTTGGACATGAATTTTATAAATACAGATATGATTATTTGTCAGCAACCAAGACGGGATTCCCATTTGGTGGACTTTATGAACTGGATGCAGCTACAACGATTACAGGAGCATCTTCTTATCAGAACAATTATGCAGTTCAATCTGTGTTATCACGCTTGAATTATGACTTTGCCGATAAGTATTACCTTTCTGCCAGTTTCCGTACCGATGGTTCTTCTCGTTTCTATAAGGATAACCGTTGGGGTAAATTCTGGTCGGTCGGTGGTAACTGGCGTATCTCTCACGAATCTTTCATGAGTGACATTACTTGGATTAATAATCTGTCATTAAAAGCCAGCTACGGTGTACAGGGTAATGATGCCATATTAAATGGTACCAAACAGAATTTTTATGCTTGGCAGTCATTTTATGATTTGGGTTATGCAAACTCGTCGATGAGCGGTGCGGCCGTAACTTCCTTGGAAAATAAAGAATTGAAATGGGAGAAAAATGCTAACCTGAATATTGGTATTGAAGCAAAATTGTTTGATCGTGTTTCTGCTACTATCGAATGGTATCAACGTAAGACGACAGATATGTTAATGTCATTCCCAATGGCAACTTCACTCGGTTTTGATGGCTACAACAAGAACGTTGGTAGTATGCGTAATACAGGTATTGACCTCACATTGGGAGTTGATATCTTTAAAGATACTCCGTTTACCTGGAACTTAACACTCCTTGGCTCTACGATTAAGAATAAGGTTTTGCAGCTGGCAGATAAACCGGAAATCATTTCCGGATCTTATATCATTCGCGAAGGTGAGACTTTATATTCATTCTATACAGCAACTGCCGCTGGCGTTGACCCCGCAACTGGAGAACAACTGTATTGGGCATGGGATACCGATGAAAACGGAGTTAAGGGCAAAAAGTATATAACTAACGATATGGCCAAGGCTACTGCATGCAAAGAAATTCAGGGTAGCCGTATTCCCGATTTATATGGTTCCATTAATAATACATTCAAATATAAAGGATTTGATTTGAGTATCCTTTGTACATATTCTATTGGTGGTAAAGTATTGGATGGTATTTATAATACCTTATTATATGGCAATTATGTAGGACAGGCAAAGAGTAAAATGCTGGAACGTGCATGGAGAAATCCGGGGGATATCACAGACATCCCACGTATTGAAATCGGAAAGAGTTACATTGTTACTGATAACAGTTTGATTGACGCTTCCTATTTTGCTATTAAAAATATAGCTTTAGGATATTCTCTGCCTTCAAAGTGGATGAAATCTATCGGATTCGACTCTGCACGCCTGACTGCAACAGCAGACAATGTCGTGCTGTTCAATCGACTGAAAGGTATGGACCCTCAATATAATTTCACTGGTGGAACGGATTTTGGTTACGTACCTGTCAGAACAATTTCATTCGGAATTGATATCACTTTCTAAACCTGATTAAATAATATAAAAGATGAAAAAAGTATTATATATATTTTCTTTAATCGGCCTTCTTGCATTCAGCTCATGTGCCGATGAATTGAATACGGAACCGACTGACAAGGTATCAGGTTCTACGATATTTGCAGATGCAAGTAGCGCAGAAACTGCTATAAATGGTGTATACCGTATGTTATATGTAGCAGGGTGGAGTTCAAACTGGGGCTCAGAAAACTGCGGACAGACAGCTATCCAATTGCTTGGAGATCTGATGGCTGAAGATCATTTAATGAAAGAGCAGGGACAAGGCTGGTTTTATGAAGATTATCGTTTGAATGTTCATGGCGATTACTCAAATAAAGCAGGACGTCCTTATTCTATTTGGAACTTCTATTATACTATCGTTAGTAATGTAAATTATATCATTGCTTCAGAAAACACAATGGGAGGTGATCCGGAACTTAAGAACAGCGTTGTAGGGCAGGCCTATGCCATGCGTGCTTTTGCTTATTACTATCTGATACAATTGTACCAACAAACGTATAAAGGACATGAGGATGCACCCGGTGTACCTTTGTATACAGGGGCAACGGTTGCCGGTTCGGAGGGAAGTCCTCGTGGAACCGTTCAGGGAGTTTATACTCAAATCAATTCTGATATAGAAAAAGCTATTGATCTGTTAGGAAGTATCAGTAATAAAGTGCAAACGCATGTATCTCATATAGATTACTATGTAGCTAATGGCATAAAAGCCCGTATCTGCCTTACTCAACATGACTATGCAGGTGCTGCGACGGCAGCTGCTGAAGCCTTAAAGAAACCTTCATTGAAAGTTGCTACTATAGCCGAATTGGGCGGGAACAATAGTGTAAAAACAGCAGATGTTTTGTGGGGAATGGAAATTATAGCCGATCAGTCCAGTGGTTTTGCAAGCTTCTTCTCGCATATGGATGCTGATGCACCGGGTATGTATGCTTCTAAAGCACGCCAATGCATAAGCACAGGGTTGTATAAACTGATTTCTGATACAGATGAGCGTAAAACAGCGTGGTTCCGTGGGGCCATTCCTTCTGACGAAGAAAAGACAGCGTCATCTTATACGAGTTACTGCCAAATTAAGTTTAAAATGGCAGATTACACAACCCGTACAGGTGATTACTTACTTATGAGAGCAGAAGAGATGATATTAATAAAGGCTGAAGCCGAATGTCATCAGAAAGAATATGGTGCTGCCCGTACCACAATAAAAACTTTAGGAAATGCGAGAGATAGTAAGTTTGAGGAACGTTTAGCTACCCGTACAGATGCAAATACTTATAATTCTGACACTAATGCTCCTTTGGAAACATTAATGGATGAGATTTTATTCCAACGTCGTGTGGAACTTTGGGGTGAAGTGGGACGTATCTTCGATATGCAGCGTTTAGGTTTGGGGTATAATCGTAATTATGAAGGCTCTAATCATACAGAGAAGGTAACGACAAAGAACACTAATGCCGCTTCTCCATTATTTATCCTTCCTCTGCCGCAGTCTGAAATAGATGGTAATGAGAATATTACCTCTGCGGATCAGAATCCTATAGTTCAATAATTTATAAACCTATATAATGAAGGAAAATATGAAACTATATACAATAAAGAAATATGCTGCTATATTGTTCTGTTTAGCAGCTTTTACCTCCTGCGATACAGATGCGGAAGGTAAGAAATATGGCGTAAACGGAGTTGAGGCAGCTTTTGCATCTACTCAAATGAATGTGGAAGTGGATGCTGAAAACAATGGCGTCATCCGGGTTCCCGTATATCGTGGAAATACAGTTGTAGAGGCTTCAGTCGGCATTAGCATAGATGAAGCTACAGTAGAAGAAGGTGTATTCACCTTGAAAAGTTCCAATATAGCCTTTGCAAAAGGCGAAGCAGTGGGGTACGCAGAATTAGTTTTCGGTTCTATAGATGACTTGAGCGCTACTGGTAAATATGAGATTGTACTGACCATAGATGACAAGGATGCATTGTCGCCTTCTAAATCCGGTGAAATAACTGTAACTGCCCAGAGAAAGTTGACATGGGAGGATTACGGAACCGGGATATATACTTCAGAACTTTTCGACCAGGCATGGGAACAGCCTATATTGAAAGCTAAAGAAGGTAATATATACAAGTTGCCGGATTGTATAACAGAAGGATATCCCATGGTCTTTACATTGAGTGAAGATGGCCAAACTCTGGTTAATTGGGACTTACAAGCTACTGGATATAAACATGCTACTTATGGAATGGTGTATTTCACTCCTACCGACATGCAACGTCAAGGCAATAAGTTGCTATTCGCAATGCGTGGAGCTGTTGCTGTAGAAGGCGGGTATGGAATTCTATACAGTGGCTTTACAGAAACATTAGAATTACCGGAATAATTGTTTCCTACTACTGTTATTTGGGAAATAAGTTTGTAACAGAGTATATCTGATACAAAAGATATGAATAAGGCTACCTCATTTTTATTTTGAGGTAGCTTTTCTTTATAAATAATACTATTTAGTTTTCGCTTTTCTGTTTTTCTTGTCTCTGTTCTTTTAAATATTTTTCTCTAAAAGGTGAATGGTGACTTTTTACTGAAAAATATATACTTTAAATTATATTTGCCTCTATGCATGAACCGCTAATCAGAAGTAACTTTCAATTATTTATTATTTTGTACATTCGTGCAGTGAATTAAACGCACAGTAGTTGTTTGATAGTTCATTTATATTTTAATGAAAGCGGTATATTGCTGAATTTCAATATAATATTTTCTAAATATGGGATAATACTGGTAGAATTTAATGAATTCATGTATATATAAAATGCTTATATACAAATAATTATAAAATAGGAAATACATAATATTTAGTTCTTTAAGATATGCTAATTAGTTGATTATTAACAAAATAAGCACTGCATTAGTTCTGCGAAAACGCTTCAGATTTCGTTTATTGGTATGCAGACACAGGAGGTTGCAGTCAAACCTAACTTGAAGGTTGTAATGAGAGGCAATGCCGAAGCTTTGGACGAAGTTGTGGTAATTGCCTACGGTACCGCTAAAAAAGAATCATTGACAGGTTCTATTTCGGTAGTTGACAATAAAAAGATCGAGAAACGTATTACAACCAGTGTGACCGGCGCGCTTGAAGGTGCCGCACCGGGCGTACAAGTAAATAATACCTATGGCGAACCGGGACAAGCTCCCGAGATTCGCATCCGCGGTTTCGGTACATTGGTATCAGGTGCTTCAAGTCCTCTGTATGTAGTAGATGGAGTTCCTTTTGATGGAAACATGGCCGAACTAAACTCTAACGATATTGAGAGCATGTCCATCTTGAAAGATGCCGCCTCAGCTGCATTATATGGTAACCGTGCTGCTAACGGTGTAGTCCTCATTACGACCAAAAGTGGACGTAATACTAACAAACCAAGTATTACACTACAGGTAAATCAGGGTATATATAACAGAGGTATTCCCGAGTATGAACGTCTGGATGCAGACCGTTGGATGGAAGCAAGTTGGATGGCCAAGAAAAACTCTATGATGAGCAATACCGGGATGTCAGAAAACGAGGCGGCCGCATATGCCACGAGCCACCTAATCAGTGAGTCCATCGGCCGAAACATTTATAATGCTGCTGACGACAAACTGTTCGACAATAACGGAAAGCTGATAGCTACTCGTCTGACTGGTTATGACGACCTTGACTGGCAGGATGCCATTGAACGTAACGGACATCGTCAAGAATACAACTTGTCGGCTGCTGCATCCGGACAAAAATATAATGTATATTCGTCCGTAGGCTATTTGAATGAAAAAGGATATGTGAAGGCTACCGGTTATGAACGTTTCTCAGGCCGTATCAATACTACTTATACTCCCAATAAATGGTTTAAGGGAGGTGTGAATCTTACAGGATCCTGGACTAAACGCAACTATAATAGTAATGCCAGCGGTAATGCGTATGCCAATCCATTTTACATAGCCCGCTATATGGCGCCGGTATATCCTGTTTATTTACACAATGCTGATGGCACATATCAATTGGACGCTGCAGGAGACAAAATATATGATACTACTTCCCCTTATTTAAGCAACCGCCATATAGCATATGAAATGTTGTTCAACAAGCAGGAAAGCGTACGTAACGTATTAGGCGGACAAGCTTTTGCCACAATCTCATTACCTTATGGAGTGTCATTGACTGTAAAAGGTGACCTGAATAACAGTACTTCCAATAATAAGAAGTACGACAATCCGGAAATAGGTGACGGTGCTACCAACGGTGGTCGTTTGACTAGTTATGCTTACCAGTACAGAACCACGACCTTGCAAGAAATCGTAAATTGGAGCTACCAGTTCAATAACGTACATAATGTTGAAGTTATGGCAGCTCACGAAAGCTACAGTTGGGAACGTAAATATACAGCAGGAATGAATACCGGCATGGCAGTAGATGGAAATCTTACTATGGGTAACTTTCTCAATAACTCTTATTTCACGGGAAGTGATGATGAAGACAAAACGGAATCTTATCTGGCACGTCTGAAATACAACTATGATGATCGCTATTTCTTGGAAGGTTCGTTCCGTCGTGACGGTTCTTCACGTTTCCACAAAGATAACCGTTGGGGTAACTTCTACTCCGTAGGTGCAAGTTGGAACATGAAACAGGAATCTTTTTTGCAAGATGTTGACTGGTTAGATGCATTAAAACTGCGTGCTTCCTACGGTGAAGTGGGTAACAATATGGGCGTCAGCCTTTATGGACACATGGCTCTTTATACTATCGACAAGAACGGTGGTGAAGCTGCGTTGGTAAAACAGTCACTTTCTGCACCGGATATTAAATGGGAAACGACCCAGACCGTAGACATCGCTGTAGAAGGACGTCTGTTTAACCGCCTGAACTTCCAAATAGGCTACTTCGACAAGCGCTCTAAAGATTTACTATTTGAGGTTCGTCTGCCGCTTTCGGCTGGCTCTTATCCTTGGGTTGCTGATACTGCCCCGATGAACCTGACACAATACAAGAATATCGGTACCGTTTCCAACCGTGGTTGGGAAATCTCTTTGAATGCTGACATTATCAATAATAACGACTGGAAATGGAACTTTGGTGTGGACGCTACTTTCTTGAAGAACAAAATTGTGAAACTGCCTGACGGAAAAGATATTCTGCACGGTATGCAGAACTATTCTGAAGGGCATTCCATCTACGAATGGTACACTTACCACTTCGAAGGCGTAGACCAGATGACTGGTACTTCTCTCTATACACTGGATCCGGATAAGAAGGCTACTGCCGAAGAAGCTGGTGCATTGGCTACCATCAATGGTACAGATTATGCCACTGCCACTTCATACGCCAAACGTGATTGGGCAGGTAGCGCACTTCCCACAGTCTATGGATCTATCAGTTCGGCGCTTTCTTGGAGGAATTGGGATTTGAATATGTTGTTCACCTATTCTTTAGGTGGCAAGACATATGATGGCAGTTATGCTAGCCTGATGGGAGTATCCGAATCAGGTGCTTCTGGTAACGCTTACCATAAGGATATCCTAAACTCTTGGAAAGAAGTTCCCACCGGTATGACGGAAACTTCCGCCAACCGCATCAATCCGAATGGAACTCCGCGTGCCGATTTTCATAAGTCATCCGACTTGAATGCCGCTAGCGACCGTTGGCTGACCAGCTCTTCTTATTTGGTATTCAAGAATTTGAACCTGTCTTACAGTCTACCTAAAAGTTGGCTGAAGAACATAGGATTGGAAGGGTTGTCATTGACTGCCGGTGTAGAAAACCTTTTTACACTAACCTCACGTAAGGGACTAAATCCGCAATATTCGTTTAATGGAGGTTCGGATGATACGTATGTAACAGCCCGTGTATATAATTTCGGTTTGACTGTAAAATTCTAAAGATATAACCATATAATTCGTATTAGAAATGAAAAAAATACTCAATAAATTGTTCACAGGTAGCCTATTGGCATGTATGGTGTTAGTGTCCTCCTGTGCCGGTGACTATTTGGATACCGCTCCTACCGATTCAACGGGAGCATCCGATGCCGTAGGGACCACGGCAAATGCAATGAAAGCATTGAACGGTATAGCCAAAATTATGACTACACAGCAGTATTATTTTGGTCAGGGATTTGCAGGCGAAAACAACATCATGGCTCATTATGAAAACTATCCGAGCGAGAATTACTTATATAATATGTATGCTTCCGGATGGTCACCTATCCATAATCAAGAATTCCATACACGCACTAACTCTATTTATGATGCATACGCATGGTACTACTATTATACTATCATTGGTAATGCGAACACTATTCTTACCAATATTGATAATGCCGAAGGACTTCAAACTGAAAAAGATTTTGTCAAGGCTTCAGCACTGACTTTCCGTGCATACGCTTTCGAAAAGTTAGTGCACTATTACTGTTGGCGATGGCAGGATTCCAATAACGGCGCTTCACAAGGACTCGTGCTCCGTATTGATGAATCTACTGGCGGACAAGGCTATGCTACTCTGGCTGAGGTGTATGCGCAAATCTACAAAGATTTGGATGAAGCAATTGCCTTGTATAACCAGAGTGGTATGGACCGTGATGCCGCACAAGTATGGATGCCGAATGTAAATGTTGCTCATGCAGTCTATGCTCGTGCTGCTATAACTAAGCAAGATTACACCAAAGCTCTGTCCGAAGCTAAACTCGCCCGCCAAAACTATCCGCTTATGAGTAACGCTGAATATCAATCTGGTTTCTGCAATCCGACGAGTGAGTGGATTTTCGGTTGTTTCGGCGGTTCGCAAGAAAATAATTGGTATTGGAGTTATGGTACTCAGTTTGCTTGTAACGGATATTATGCGAGTGCAAACAATACTGGTGCTGGGGCCATTGGGCGTGAGCTTATTAACCGCATCCCGGACAATGATGCCCGCAAAGCGCTGTTCTTGACGGAAGACAAATTCCCCGGCTATGATTTTAATGATGGTTCAGCCATGGATTTGACTTACGGTATTCTTGGACTGGGTAAAGGCGAAGAAGCTGACTTGCTTTGGGAAGACGCTGCAGAGTATTGCCAGAGAATGGCGGTAAGCGGACTTGCCGCTCCTTATCAATCTGGCTATATGTATTTGGGTGGACAGTTGAAATTCTATGTATTTGATACTCCGGGGGTAAGCTATCTGCCTTTCATTCGTTCATCAGAAATGGTATTGATTGAAGCAGAAGCCAACTACTTCTTGAACAATGAACCGGATGCACAAGCCGCTCTGATAGAGCTGAATGCTACCTCTGGACGTAATCCTGAATATACTTGTACTAAAACCGGTGAAGCCCTTTGGAACGAAATCATGGATTATCGTGAACTTGAACTTTGGGGTGAAGGCTTTGCTTGGAGCGATTACAAAAGATGGAATCGTTCTGTAGTGCGTAAAGGATTCGCTGATGGAGGTAATGCACATATTTCCATTGCGAAAACGATCCCAGCTGATGGTGCAAACAAATGGACTTGGGATGTGCCCTTGTATGAAACCGATTACAACGATGAATTAAATCTTGCAGGAAAATAATTCTATCAGAACATATTGGCGGAATTAATTCATTACCATACCGATATGAACTATAATTCCGTCAACAGGTTCTACTGGATTTATAGATAAAGTGTTTTGTTTTAGTGGAGGGAATGTCCAATGACATTCCCTCCATTACTGCTTTATTATGAAATAGGTTAGTTGAAAAGCATCATTCTTGTTAAAACGGACATTAAATACCTTAATAATTGATTCTGCATTCAATACGCCACTTGGATTTAATTATACAGCTCAAGACGAGGTAAGTATTATAACTTTTCCATAAGGCTCTAATAAAAAGTGATGTATAAAAAAGAACTGTAAACTGCCTCCATCCTGTTAGTAATTAGCCTTAGATATGTTCTAAATCATCTCTTTGAAAGAAAGAAGGAAGGAACTGGTCATGGAAGGTCATCGCTTCTACGATGAAATGCGATTGGGTTTAACCCTAAACCGTGAAAAAACACAAGGTGAGGGTACTGACCATTACTTAAATTCAACGAATTTAATATCTCCGAACTGGGATGATTACAGAATAATATTAGCTATTCCACAAGCAGAAGTTGATGTTAGCCCTAATATTCAAGGGCAGCAGAATCCGGGATACGAATAAAGTCTTCTTAAAATAAAGTTGTTTTAGCTGAAATGCACCCTAAAAGTTTTATATATGACTTTTAGGGTGTTTTCTTATATTTATTTTCTCTAATTAAACCTGTAATTCTCTATTATATAAGAGAATAAATATTGATTTAATATAGGCTAATTGGAAGTTAGATTAAATGTTCTATTTATCGTTTTTATCGATACTGTTATTTGTTGTTTGTGAGAATGAAATTGTTCGTATTAAGCCCACCTGTACATAGTGCTTTTTTATTGAAAAATCAAGACTACGTGGTAAATTATTGATATGCATGCAATTTACCAATCTGGTTTGGGTAGAAAATTCAAGTATTTCATACATTTCAATCTCTACTTGAACCCATAGTATTAGTTTTGTTACTCATTTATATTCACATTCAAAAAAAACAACTAGCTGATAATTAGGTATTTGAAAATCAAATAAAGGAACTTTTAGGTAGATACAAATATATGTTCATGTTTTGTATATATCTAGTTTCTAGATATTTAATAAATTATATTTGTCTTGATTTGAGTTCTATAAATATATATTTGTTATTGATTATCAACAAGATGCAACCTACCGAGTTCTGCGAAAACATTGCAAATCTCTTACATAGGTATGCAGACGCAGGAGGTGGCTATAAAGTCGACTGTGAAAGTTTTCATGAAGTCCGACTCTGAAATGCTTGATGAAGTAATGGTAGTTGCTTATGGTACGGCAAAGAAATCGGCATTTACAGGTTCAGCTTCTGTGATAAAATCCGAAACTCTGGAGAAACGCCAAGTCTCAAACATATCAAATGCACTTTCCGGAACAGTATCAGGTGTACAGACACAAAGCACAAATGGACAGCCGGGAGAAAAAGCTACAGTACGTATTCGCGGTATTGGCTCCATGTATGCCAGTAATAATCCGTTGTATGTAGTAGATGGTATTCCGTACGAGGGCGACATTTCTGCTGTCAACTCACAAGACATTGAGTCAATGACAGTATTGAAAGATGCAGCAGCGGCAGCTTTGTATGGTGCCCGTGGTGCTAATGGTGTTATCTTGGTTACAACTAAAAAAGGAAAAACCGGAGAGACATTGGTATCATTGGATGCACGTTGGGGAGCTAATTCGCGTTTAGTGAAGAACTATGATGTATTGCAAAACGCAGCTACTTACATGGAAACTGCATACTCTGCCATATATAATGGTTATGTATATAATAGTAAATATACAGCTGAGAGAGCCTATCAACAGGCTAATGCCGATTTGATTCCAGGTTTAGGATATCAGATTTACAATGTGCCCAATGGTCAGAACCTGATAGGTCGGGATGGCAAACTGAATCCATATGCAACGTTGGGTTATAGTGATGGTGATTACTATTATACACCGGATAACTGGTCAGATGAAATGTTTGAAAGTAACATGCGTCAGGAATACAATCTGAGCGTATCTGGTGGTACTGACAAATTGAGTTATTATTTCTCTGCTGCTTATCTTGCCGATGACGGTATTATTGAGAACTCTGGTTTCGAACGTATTTCTAGTCGTATAAACGTAGATTATCAAGCTAAGAAATGGCTGAAGTTCGGTGTAAATTTAAGCTATGCAAATGTAAAAAGTCGCTATCCTGGAGATCAGGACACAGATGCAGCCACTTCATCGGGTAATGCCTTTTTTGTAGGTAACTTCATTGCCCCCATTTATCCAATGTATGTTCGTAATGCTGAAGGTCAGATTATGCATGATGCTAATACCGGTTATCGGATATATGATTATGGTGATGGTGAAAGTACAAACTTCACTCGTAACTTTATGAGTATGTCTAACCCAATGAGTAGTTTCCTCTATGATACGGAAGAATATTTAATGGATATCCTGAATGGGAAATGGTATGCTAAAGTAGACATCTTGGATGGTCTGTCTTTAACTGCTTCTTTAGGTTTGCATGTGGACAATACGCGTTTACATATTGTAGGTAACAAGTATTATGGCCAGTCTGCATCCCAAAACGGTTCTGTGCAACAGTATTCATCACGCACGTATTCTCTGGACCAGCAATATTTACTGACTTATAAAAAAGCATTTGACGTGCATCATATTGATATTTTGGCCGGATATGAGAGTATGGATTATAATACTGAATCTCATTATATTCTGGGCTACAATATGTATAGTGATAAAAACTGGACTGCCTCAAATGTGATCGACCGTAAAAATGGTTCCGGTAGCTACGATGAATATGCTACTATCGGTATCATCACACGTGCCAGCTATGATTTCGATGAAAAGTACTATGCAAGTGCTTCTTATCGCCGTGATGCTTCTTCACGTTTCCATCCGGATAATCGCTGGGGTAACTTTTGGAGTGTGAGTGCTGCATGGGATATGGCTAAAGAGAACTTTATTTCTCATATTGACTGGATTAATATGTTGAAACTGAAAGCTTCTTTCGGACAACAAGGTAACGATAACCTTCTTTATAAAGAATACCCAAACTATTATCCTTATCAAGATCAATTTACAGTGAGCGGTTCGGAAGGAGTATTCTCTGACGGTGTACTCTTCTATAAAGGAAACAAAGATATCACTTGGGAAACATCCAATTCATTCAATGTTGGTGTGGACTTTGCTCTTCTGAAAGGACGCGTTGATGGTTCCATCGAATATTTCAATCGCCAGACGAAAGATATGTTGTATTACAAGCCGGTAGCTATGTCCAATGGTTATACACAGTTCCCGATGAACATCGGTTCAGTACGTAACTCAGGTGTTGAAATTGAATTGAATTACACTCCGATTCAGACTAACAATTTCAAATGGGTCATCAATTGGAACGGAACTATGATGAAAAATAAGATTCTTGAATTACACCCTGACCTGAAAGGGGAAATGATTAATGGATCTTATATATATCGTGAAGGTGAATCTTTATATCAGTTCTATTTGACGAAATATGCAGGTGTAGACCATGAAAGTGGTGAGGCGCAGTATTGGGCTAAAGATACTGACGGAGCAGAATATAAAACCAGTGACTGGTCGGCTGCTTATAACACAAACCGCCAGGCCAGCGGTGATCTTCTCCCCACTATTTATGGAGGTATCGGCACTACATTGGATTTTTACGGTTTCGATTTTTCTATCCAGTGTGCTTATCAGTTAGGTGGAAAGATATATGATAGTGGTTATCAGGCGTTGATGCATGGTGGTGGCTCACATGACCTTGGTTATAACTGGCACAAAGATATACTGAATGCCTGGACACCCGAAAACACGAATTCTGATATACCGCGTATAGATGCAATTGATAAATATACCAATTCTAGTTCAGATCGTTGGTTAACAAGTTCTGACTATTTCGCTATCAATAACATTACATTAGGTTACACACTGCCCCAAAGATGGTTGAGAAATTTGGGTATCGGCAGCTTGCGTGTTTATGGTGCAGCCGATAATGTAGCTCTTTTCTCTGCCCGCAGAGGACTTGATCCACGTATGAGCTATACGACTGCCTCAACAGACCGCTACACTCCTATACGTACCATTTCTGGTGGCCTGAAAGTAACATTCTGATAAATGGTTGAATTTTATAAAAAAGAAAGAATATGAAAAGAATATATAAGATAACGCAAGTTGCTCTATTCGGTGCATTTATAGTCGGGTGTACTGACTTGGATACTGCCCCACTAAGTTCTACTATTACAGCCGACCAAAAAGAGGATGTGGTTGCTGCTGACCCTTCTAAAATTGAAGCCAGCGTAACTGCTATTACAGCTAACTTTACACAATATGCTAAAATTTATACCGAAGATGATAACGTACATAGTGATATAGGTTATCCTACTATTATGTTAGCTACTGATTCAAGAACTACGGATTTT
>OKSC01002421.1_pt1 | contig 15830 bp, 10 predicted proteins | sample 1601161 | NCBI WGS metagenome assembly OKSC01 (sample SAMEA3541552, study PRJEB24748) | human gut metagenome | biome: human gut; feature: human-associated habitat; material: faeces | place: China | collected 2012
TTCTGACATAATAAGCAATCTGTGACCTGGCAGTAGCTTTGGATGTGCGAAGTTTGAACTGGTTACATTTAAATAGACGCAAGGAAATGTTATTTGTTGCAATGGAACGTCATTTTCTGCAGTGGAACATCATTTTCTGCAATAAATCTATTTGGATTGATGAGAGATTTTTTGGTATCTATTTGGACTAGAGAGATTTTTTGATATCTTTTTGGAGGGGGATTGAATACTGTCATGGAGAAAGCCGATATAAAATAACTGGAAAATTGAAAATTAAGATGCCAGTCACCGAAGTAGGAGGGAAAGGCAAGCTGGAATTATAGAAATTATCAAATCAGTCAACCAAAGCAAGAAAAAGACAAGCTGAAATGACAAAAATAGAGAATCCAGTCAACGGAATAGGTGAGAAAGACAAGCTGGAATTATCGAAATCGTCAAATCAGTCAACCGAAACAAGAGGAAGGCAAGCTGGAATGACGAAAATGGAGAATCCAGTCACCGAAGTAGGAGAGAAAGACAAAAATATAAGAAAAGTGTATCCACTTAGATTGCTTTGTAGTATAATGAAGGAAGTATTTAGGGACGTGATGTGCATGAACAATTTATCGTATTTGTTGTACGGAGGAAAGTGTATGTTCGTGGGAAAAAGAATTTAACAAATAATAGAAAGGTATGGTGAAAACATGCGAAAACAAAAGAGAATATGGGCGTACTTGCTAAGTGCGGCGATGGTTGTAACATCATTTACAATGTCTAGCGCGACAGGAAAGGCAGAAGGTACAACAGAAAAAGGTAAGATCGTTAGCGTGACGGACAGAACCTCGACAAAGAAAGCGGCAAGCGTAACAGAAAATGGTAAAGTCGCCAGCGTGACAAAGAAAGTTTCAACAAAGAAGACGGCGGGGACAGATTCCTTCCAAGATCTAAACAGACAACAGATCACGGAGGCAATGGGTGTTGGATATAATTTAGGAAACTCCCTGGAAGCAAATAGCGGAGGAACTCCAAACGAGACAGCATGGGGGAATCCGGTTTTAACCAAAGAATTTGTTTTGGCAGCAAAGGCAGCAGGATTTCAATCAATTCGAATTCCGGTATCTTATTTGAGCAAAATCGATGATAACAATGGATACAAAATTGATTCTGCATGGCTGGATCATGTACAAGAAGTAGTAGACTATTGTGTACAGAACGATATGTATGCAATCGTTAACATGCATGGAGACGGTTACACAACGGTAAGCGGTGGCTGGCTACTCTGCGCAAGCAGCGATCAGACCAAGATCAAAGCCAAGTACAAGGCATGCTGGGAGCAAATTGCTGATCGTTTCAAAAATTATGATGAACATTTAATTTTTGAGTCAATGAACGAAGAATTTGATGGAACCTATGGTACTCCAAATAAGACAGCGTATAACAATATCAATGATTATAATCAGATTTTTGTGGATACGGTTCGTCAGACCGGTGGCAACAACGATCGCAGATGGCTGTTGATACCTGGATGGAATACAAACATTAATTATACGGCAGACAATTATGGCTTTGTGCTGCCAACGGATCAGTATTTATCGTCTGATATTGCATCCGGCGAAAAAAGAATTATGATTTCTGTGCACTACTACGATCCATGGGATTTTTGTGGTACAGAATCAGCCGATAAAACACAGTGGGGCAGCGAGGCAACAAACCAATCCAAAGTACCGACTTGGGGCGATGAAAGTTATATGGCTTCGCAGTTTAAGAAAATGAATGATAAATTCGTATCACAGGGATATGGCGTTATCATTGGCGAGTTTGGAGCCATCAACAAAGCAAACTATGATAGTCGGAATAAGGCATGTCGAGCCGATTATTATCAGAAAGTATGTTATTATGCAAAACAGTACGAACTGGTGCCTGTTGCATGGGATAATGGATTCGATGGTGACTATGGCTTTTGTCTGATAAATCGGTATTCTTGTCAGGTAACGCATCAAGACATTATTGATGCAATGATGGAGATTTATCGAGCATCTTCCACGGCAACCGGGATAGCTTTGGATCAGCAGAAAATCACGATTCATGTTGGGGATGAGGGAACACAGCTTAATGCGACCTTAACACCATCTGACAGCAAAGATGTTATTAAATGGACATCCGATGATGAGAAAGTTGCTACAGTAAATTCCAACGGTTTAGTCACAGCAGTAGGTGCAGGTACTTGCACAATTACGGCAGCGATTGCGGCCGGATGTCAGGCAACGTGCAAAGTGACCGTGCCAAAACCTTCCTATATACGGACAAAGCTGTATATGTTAGATACATCCGGCTGGACGACGATCGCTAGTGAACAAAGTGCAGATATTTCAACGAAAGACGAAGAATTCACGTTATCTGTTAAGCCGACAGATACGCAGCTTAAAAATATCGGTTCATTATATATCAAAGATATACAGGCGGCCGAAGCGGCAGATTCGGCACTTAACTATGCAGTTATTACGCTGAAATCAATAGCAGTAAATGGGAAACAGTACACGATCAAAGACGACACGTATACATATGATAGCAGTTTGGAATCGGCAGCATCCGATGGACTGTCAAATAATGTGTTTGATTTTGCTTTTATTAATATTTGGGCAGATGTCATGACACATATTCAGGATGTGTCGGTAGAAAGACAGAAAAAAGCTTCCTTTAATAACGCTTCGTATCAGGGAACTAATACGGTGGAACTTACCTTTGCTGTTAGCGGTGCAAAGGTAAATGGGGCGGTAGAGCCAAGTACAAAACCGAGTGCAACGCCAAGTGTGAGCCCAAGCACAGAGCCAAGTGCAAAACCGAGTGCAACGCCAAGCGTGAGCCCAAGCACAGAGCCAAGTGTAAAACCAAGTGCAAAACCAAGCGTGAGCCCAAGCACAGAGCCAAGTGCAAAACCGAGTGTAACGCCAAGCGTGAGCCCAAGCACAGAGCCAAGTGCAAAACCAAGCGTGAGACCAAGCACAAAACCAAGTGTAACGGCGAAAGGATTTGCTGTGTATGCTAAAGTTAAGGGAGCAGGTAAAATTGCAGTGGGTTCTCGCTATAAACTTGCTGCTAAGAAAAAAATGAAACTTACTGTTCAGTGGGTTCCGAGAAATGCTGCAAGTCAAAAACTAACATTTAAGAGCAGCCGACCATCCATCGTGAAAGTAACGGCAAATGGTACTGTAAAAGCAGGCAAAAAAGCAGGCAAGGCAGTCATTACGATTACGACAGCCAATGGATTCAGCAAAAAAGTTCGTATCCAAGTCATGAAAAAGCCCGTCAAGAAACTTACCGTTAAGGCAGGAAAGCGCAACCTTAAGAAAGGCAAAAAACTGAAATTAAAGGTAAAAGCAAAACCAGGCAAAAAGCTGGCATCCACGCAGTATTGCTGGAAATCTTCCAATAAGAAAATAGCTGCAGTATCTGCAAAGGGTGTAGTTAAGGCCAAGAAAAAAGGTACTGTGAAGATTACAGTTTATGCAACCGATGGCAGTGGCAAAAAGAAGAGCGTCAAGATCAAGGTAAAATAGGGATATCGAGGAATTAAAGAAAGATAAGTGTTGTGGGATATAGAGGAGACCGCCGATTGGCGGTCTCTTTTATAGTACGGATGTTTATAGAAAGCGAGCTGAAGCATTGTAAGGTTAAGACGGTGGGGCAAAAATATATTTTTTTTACGAAAAAGTTTCACAAAGTTCACATGTGAAAATTGTGCAAATTATACAATTCACCCGGTGTAATGTAGAATGAACATGATCAGCATAAAAATAAGATGTAGAAATAGAGCGGATTTAATCAAATTGAGGTCAATGAAAGATATTGAAAAAATTGGAAATTTCAATGGTAAACGATAGGGTATGATAGGAACGTTAAAAATATAAAATTTAAGCTGGGAGTGATTATTACAGATGAAATTTAATAAAAAAATTGTATGGACAAGTGTTATAGCTGTGGCATTGGCATTAGGAGGCATCTATATAGCGAGCCGACAAAATGCTATTACGCATGTAATTGGAGATAATAATTTTGAGGGGTCAGAGAAAGAATGGTGCGATTCGCTATTGGATAAGTTGGTGGTTATTGATAAGAAGAATTGTCAGATTGGTAAACAAAAAATATCACAGTATTCCCTGACAAAGAAAAAACATTATGCAGAAAAAGATCGCGTTAGAGTGGTTGGTTACGCCACGGATGACAATCGTGAGCTGATGCTTCATCTTTCGGATGGAAATCGCATTGCAGTTGGAAAATCTGATAAAAAGCAAAAAAGCAGTCAACGTACACATAAGGTTACATTTATTGATTACGACAATAATGTGTTAAAAGCAGAAATTGTATTACAAAATAAAAATGCAACACCCCCAATAGTAAAGGAAAGAAAGAACTATCGTTTTGATAAATGGAATAAATCTTATGAACATATAAAATCTGATTTACAGATAAAAGCACTTTATAAAGAAGACAATACGGTAACTAGGATAACAGTTGCAAATGTTAAAGTGCAGCCAGGACAAACTAATGTGAAGGTACCGGTAAAAATAGCAAACAACACTGGAATTTTGGGAATGACTTGGTCTGTATATTATGATGACAGCCGGCTGAAATTGAAAGATATTAAAAATGGAAAGGCTTTCAAAGATATTTTGACATTAACAAAAGCAGGAAAATTAAAGAATGGCTGTAAATGTATGTGGGATGGGCAGCAGATTGAGGACTATCAAATTCAGGATGGAGAGATAGCAGAGTTGTTATTTGACATTCCTAAGTCAACGACTTCGGGAGTGTATCAAATAAAAATAAAATATGAGGAAGGAGATGTGATAGATAAAAATTTATTGCCCGTGTCACCATTAATCGCAAATGGAAAAATAACAATTACACATTAATGGTCAAAAAATACAGAAGGAGGGATAGTGATGAAACTTGATTATGTTTCAAAGATGAAAAAGCATCTGGCAATTGGTCTGATCATGTGTTTGACTGTGTTAAGTATTGCACCAAATGCAGATGCAAAACAGACAAAGAAACCAAAAAAAATATATTTGTCTGTGAAAACCAAAAAGATGCTTGTTGGGCAAAAGCATAAGTTAAAAGTAAAGAAAGTAAAGCCCAATAAAGCAACCAAAAAAGTGAAATGGAAATCTAGCAATAAACGTATTGCGACAGTTAGCAATTCAGGTGTTGTTAAGGCAAAAAGAGCTGGTACAGTAAAAATCACTGCTATTTCCAAGAAAAACAAAAAAGCAAAGGCTTCTTGCCGCATCGTTGTGCAGCCAATAAAGAAGCGACCGACAGCAACGAAGAAGCCGATTGTGACAAAACAACCAAGTGTTACAGAAGCTCCTAAAGCTTCTACACAACCGGTTCCGACAAATGCGCCAACAATAACACCATCTCCAGAGCCAATCGGACCGGCAGTTAAGGCAGCAATAGGATATGCTGGAAAGAATTGGAAAGATTATAGATTTGGTTATCAAGATGGTGCAGTTTATATTACAGAGGATGGAACATATACTGCAACATATACTGTACAAAATGCAGACACAGATATTGCGGTATTGACGGTTGATACCAACATGAAATATAACGATGTTAAAGATAAAATGTTTGGTTTCGTTACAGAAGTTAAGATCAATGATCGTTCTCTCGAATTGGGTGAAGGGTGGTTTGATAGTGATGAAAGTGGGTATTATCGTTTTGAGTTAAGAAATCCATATGACTATGTTGATGATGCATCTGAAACACTTGGTACGCAGAAAATACCTGTGAACAAAGGTGATGTAATATCAGTTTCCTTTTGTTTTGAGGGACTAAAATACATACAGTTACCTTCGTCTTCTGGACAACCTGAACCAACAAAGAACCCAGGGGCAACAACAATACCAACAGTGCCACCAAGTAGTAAACCGACAGTGCAGCCTACGGTAGCACCAAGTGCTAAGCCAAGTAGTGAGCCTACGGCAAGTCCTACAGGACCGTTCAAGGTGAAGTTTGTGGATTATGACAATACAGTACTGAAAGAAGAAACTGTGGAGATTGGGAAAGCTGCAGTTGCACCAAATGTTCCAAAGAGAATAGGTTATAATTTCCAATCATGGGATAAGGCATATGATAACGTGACAGAGGATTTGATTGTCACAGCAATGTATGAGAAGGATATGACTTCGGCAATTATTGTCGGAGACGTAAAGACGTTTCCGGGAGCGAAAACAGTACAAGTACCGGTGTATATTAATAGCAATCCTGGAATTTTGGGCATGACTTTGGGGATAGATTATAACGACAAAATTCTGACGTTAACAGATGCCTCCAATGGAGATGCACTTAAAGATGCATTAGTTATGACAAAGGCAAATATCCTAAAAAATAATTGCAAATTTACGTGGGATGGTGAATCAATCACCAAAGATAATGTAAAAGACGGTGTAATGCTGTTATTGACCTTTGATGTTTCGGAAGAAGCTGCAGAAGGAGAGTATGACATTGGATTTTATTATAATTCCGGTGATATTGTAGATGGCGATTTAATGCCAATTGATCTGGAATTGCGCAATGGAACAATAACTATAGTAAAAGACGCATCTTAACATTAGATGTGAGAAAGGAGCATTTATGAAAATAGCAAAAAAAATTATTGTCAGTGTGCTTGCTGCTGCTATGATTGTGACCGGTTGTCCGTCGCATTATGTAAAGGCAGACACAGCTAAAAAACAGGTTACACTTTCTGTGCAAAGTCAGACAGCGAAGCCTGGTGCAACAGTAGATGTTACTGTTGATGTAAAAGATAATCCGGGAATATTAGGAGCAACTGTTAGTTTGAAATATGATGAGGGTCTGACGCTTACTGATGCAACTGCAGGAGATGCGTTCTCCTCTCTAGTATTGACAAAACCGGGAAAAATACAGTCTCCATGTAAATTCGTATGGGATGGACAGGAAATAACAGCGGATGACATCAAAGATGGCACCATCTTAAAACTTTCTTTTAAGGTGAGCGACACTGCAAAATCAGGAGAAAGCTATAAGATTAGTGTATCTTGTGACGCTGGAGATATGGTTGATGCAGATTTGAATGCTGTAGATGTAAAAACAGAAGACGGCGAAATTGGAATTTCTGCATTTACACCGGGTGACCTTAATGAGGACAACAAAATTAATTCTACAGATGTCATTATGATGAGAAGACAGATAGCAGGTGGATATGAGCAGACTATTAACGAGAAAGCTTGTGATGTCAATGAGGATGGAAGAATTAACTCAGCAGATGTTATTCTTGTGCGTCGATATATTGCAGGTGGATATGGCGTGAATCTTGGTACGACAACGGAGAAACACACCCATACCATGAAGGCGGTTGAGGCAAAGGAAGCTACTTGTACTGAAAAGGGTAATCAGGCTTATTATCACTGCACCTCTTGTGGTAAATATTATAGCGACGAAAAAGGTCTTAATAATATCAAATTGGAAGATACTGTAATTCCAGCTAAGGGACATGTTTCCGTGGTAGATGCTGCAGTAGCTGCTACTACAGAAAATACAGGACTTACCGAAGGCTCACATTGTGGTGAGTGTGGTGCAGTGTTAGTAAAACAGGAAGTTGTTCCAAAATTGGAGAATCCAGAGAACTCTATTACCTATCATCTGTATGAGGATGATGCATATTTGCAGAAGCAGGAAATTGAAAATACAAACCCGAATACATATAGCTCTGAAACTGGTTTAACATTGAAGAATATTAGTTGTGAAGGTTATATTTTTGAAGGTTGGTATGATGGAGAAGGTTCTAATGCCAAGCAGGTAAAACAGATTGCTGCAGGCGAGAAGGGTAATGTCGATCTGTATGCGCATTGGACAGCAAGAGAGTATACGATTACTTTTGATTCACCATTGGCAAAAGTGGATAGCATTAAATACAAGGTAAATGAAGGTGCGACATTGACGAATCCTGAGTGGTTTGGCTATACATTTATGGGATGGACCGATGAGAAAGATAATCTTGTTGATAAGATTCCATTGGGTAAAACCGGAAACATTACCTTGCATGCTAACTGGACCAGTAAGAGAAATCAGACAAGACCGGTAAAACAGTTAGGCGAGCCGATTATTTATGAAAATGATAAAGATGGACAGTATTTATTTGCATATGAAATTGGGCAGATGGAGAATGTTCCTTTATATACCATTAAGGATTTTGGAAATACAAGTGGTTTAACAATTTCAGAGACTATAACATCAAGTGGAACAATTAATGAAAGTACATCGAATTCTATTGTTAATTCACTGGCGCATTCAACAACTGAAACAACATCTTGGACTCTATCAAAAGATTGGAATGACAGTTTGACACTTGTTAAGACTCATACGGATGAAAGTGGAAAGGTAGTAGAAGATTCTAGTAGTAAAGTTTCCGAGAATAGTGTTGTGACTGTTAAGGGAAAGGAAAAAACTACTAATAAGAATGATTCAACTGTTGACAAAACAGGTATATCAGCATCAATAGGGACAAGTATAGGAACTGAAGCTCTAGGAACAGAGGCTAAAATTGATGCAAGCCTAACTGCAAATCAAGACAATACTACTGAAAAGTCAAAGAGTAAAACATGGAATAATTCATCAAGTAAACAGAAAAGCAACTCATCCAGTGAGAGTAGTACGAACTCTACAGCTTTAAGTAGTAAAGTAAGTGATACATATGGATATAACAAGAGCCATTCAGAGGGAGGATCGGAAACAACAGCATCTTCGTCAAGTAATACCTCTTCATCCTCACAGGAATATGCTACCGCATTGACATATTCGACACAAAAGACGGAAACTACTTCCAAGACGTATTCGAATGCGGAGGCTCCAGAGGGATATTACAGAATGGTATGTGCTGGAACAATTCATGTCTTTGCTGTTGTAGGATATGATATTGCGTCTAGTTCCTATTATGTATATACATATGGTGTACAGGATGATGACACATATGATTTCATTGACTATTCGAAACAGACACATAGCTTTGATGATTATGAAAATGGAATTTTACCATTTGAAGTTCCGTTTGAAGTAAACCAGTATATTGATAATGCCCTGCTAAGATCCAAGGGGCTTGTTTATGATAGTGAAACAGGTACGGTTGTAGACTATACTGGTGAAGGAACTAATGTGTATATTCCAGACTATATTTCTACCGACAACGGTGACGGAACAACATCCGTTGTTAAGATCGTTGGTATCGAAAAAGATGCTTTTGCCGGAAATGATAAGCTTAAGTCGATCAAACTTAGCAAGCATATTACAGAAATACCGGATCAAGCTTTCGAAGGATGTTCATCACTTACTTCTGTCAAGGCAGAGGGACTACAAACTATTGGCGATAAGGCGTTTAGTGGATGTAGTAGTTTGGATGATTTTACGGTAACTACAAACATTAAGAAGCTTGGCAAAAATGCATTTACCGGAGCAGGAAAAGTTACAGTAAATGCCAAGAATAGTGATATTGCCAATGCGGCAATTACCTCAGGAGCTACCAAGTTAATTGTTAATCTGGCTGATATGGAAGATACGTTAGCAAATAAGACATATGATATAACCAAATCAACAGATTATTTTGAATTAAATGGTGGTAATAAAGCATATAAAGGACTTAAGATTTCTTCCGATGCTAAAGAAACTACACTGAACGGTTTTGTGTTTGAAGACAATAAATCAGCTCCGATTGTATGTTCTTCTGAAAAACTGAATTTGGCAAGAATATCCGCTAAGACAAATGGATTTGCCATGATATTGTCTGCTGATAAGACAGATATTTCGTTATATGGTACGATTAAGTTGGAGTCGACAAGTTCTAACGTTGTATTGTCCAAAGATGTGTCCTTGACGAGATTGAATGCTAATATTGTTGGTAAATTAGTATTGACAGGTGACTATATGATCTACGGTAAAGTGGAAGGCGATTCTTTGCTGAACTTTACAAGTGGAAAACTTGTGACAATTAATGAGGACAGTTACAATAAGTTAAAGTATGGTTCTATGGATTGGGTATTGGAATCAGAAGTTCCAGATAATGCTACAATTGTTGGCGAAAAGTGGACGTATGATTACACAACAAAAATTACGTCTAGCAATAGCTCGGTAGCAGGTTATACCTTATATGATTCTTCTTGGGTATGGGGACCATATGGAGGCTGGAGCGGCTGGTCAGATGGTAATATTAGTGGCAGTGATTCCAGAAAGGTTGAGACGCAGTCTGTTCCTAATGGATATGCCACGCAGTATAATTACATTAGATATTTATCTGCAGATGGAAGAACATCCGGACCTTGTTCTGGTGTGTGGGGTGGAAAGTCTTGTACCAATTATCAGGAACGAGGTTGGGGAGCTCAGCTTGCCTGTGTAGGTAATCAGTATTCAAAACAAATTGGAGGTTATTTCAATTTATACGGAAGTGCTCCATGTTGGTATGGAGAATCTACAAGACAAGTGGTATCCTCCTATAAAACACAGTATCGTTATGCAGACCGTTCTAAAGTATACACATATTATCTGAAGAAGGTCGAAAGCAAAGAGTCTACTACAAAGGTAGAAGCATCTGACAGTATTAGTAATGTTAAGAGATGGGTTCAGTATGTAGTAGCAAAATAATATGCTGAAATGCCTAACTGTACATAAGTTATGATAGCATTTGGCAAGAAGTAGAAAGAGAGGATCGTTATTTTTAGCGATCCTCTTTTTTTATATAGGCCTAGAGGCTTCATTTGCGAAATGTAGTTTTTCTTGGAGGAGAAATGGAATGCAGCAAATAAATAAACCACCTGCTATGCGGGTGGTGGAAAGAGCTTAAGCGATGTGCAATGATAAGCTCCTTTGTCATAATAATGATGGTCTGCCAACCACATTAAAAAACAAAGGAGGTTGTCTGTATGAACAACAATAACAGTTTATCACATACTACATGGGATTGTAAGTATCATATAGTTTTTGCACCAAAGTATAGAAGAGAGGTAGCGTATGGAAAGTTAAGAGAAGATATTCGCAATATAATTACCATGCTTTGTAAAAGAAAAGGTGTAAATATTATAGAAGGAGAAGTATGTCCAGATCATATTCATTTGCTTGTTGAAATTCCACCCAAAATGAGTGTTTCATATTTTATAGGATATCTAAAGGGAAAAAGTACATTGATGATATTTGAGAGACATGCAAAATTTAAAATATAAATATGGAAATAGACATTTCTGGTGTAGAGGATATTATGTTGATACAGCAGGAAAAAATGCAAAGAAAATAGAAGAATATATTCGAAATCAATTACAAGAAGATTTGGAATATGACCAGATGACAATCAAAGCGTATGTTGACCCGTTCAAGGGTGAGCCAGTAAAGAAAAACAATTAATAATAAGCCCAGGGGGCTTAAGTAAGTGACTGATGCGGTGGGCAGACCTTTCGGCGAGTCTTTAAACTCAGACGCCGGCAAAGAGGCCTTATAGTCCGCAAAGCAAACCACCGGCTTAGCCGGTGGTTGTGATTGTCATGGCTCTAAATTTTAAGCTTAATGAACTGGACTGAATAACCAAACTTTAGTATTTCTTAACCTTTACTGTCTTGTTGCCCTTCTTCTTCAGGAACTTTTTGTATGCCTTATATTGTTTCTTTGGCACATTGATAACAAGGTTCTTTGCCGTTCCCTTAAACGCATTTTTGCCAATGGACTTGCTCTTTAATTTCGTTGATTTGATCGTGATCTTCTTCAACTTCTTACATCCGGCAAACGCATTTTTGCCGATAGATGTAATGTTTTTGCTGATCGTTACTTTTTTCAGCTTTTTGTTATTCGCAAAAGCTTTTGGTGCAATGGCTGTTACTTTGTATGTCACACCTCCGATAGTCACTTTATCCGGCACCGTAACGCTTGCCGTCTTTGTCTTTGCTGATTGCACATAGGAAATCGTTGGTTGCTTCTTATTAGAAGATACTACCTTATACGAACCACTTTTGTCCTTCAGTGTCGTACCCACAGCCGCAGGAGCAGTAGTCTTTTGAGGCTTGTTCGTTGGACGGGCAGTTGGTGTCACACTTGGTGCTGCACTCGGCTTTACACTTGGCTCCAGATCATCATCTGTACGAATCACCTTAACACCATCATCATAGGTGAATTTTGTCAGCTTCTTATTATTTCGTATATCCAGTCTGGTAATCTTATTATCCTCGCATGCCAAGTTCACCAAATCAGGATTATTGCTAACATCTAATTCTGTTATCTCATTTCCGCTAATACCGATTATTTCCAATGACGGTAATCCTACAAACGAAATCTTTCCTTTTAAGCCTCGTTGCAACCAGTCAATCATTGTCAGATGCCCGTTTTCCCATCTATAATCTTCACCATCCCACTCTTTGTTAATATGAGCTCCCAATGCTCTCTGATCTGCAATGATTTTGCGAAGTGCAATATACTCGGGCACTTGCTTGGCAGTTTCTTCGTCATATACAACCATTACAGAGTGGTTACTGTATACATCATTTTCATTCATTTTACCACACTGTCTGATATCTACATACGCGATTTCGGTATCTTCACATTGCAAAGACTCCAGTTCCGTATTATGAGTGATATCTAAACTTGTAAGTTTGGTTTTGCTACATCTTAAATCCTTCAATGCGACATTTTTACTGAGATCTAAGCTTGTAATGTTTGTTTCATCACAGTCCAATCGCTCCAATGCTATATTATTACTAATATCTAAGCTTGCAATATTTGTTTCATAACATTCTAACCATTCCAATGCGACATTTTTACTGACATCTAAACTTGCGATATCGGTCCCATCACAGTGCAACACGCTCAATGCTATATTTTTGCTAACATCCAAGCTTGTAATCTTTGCTTGACTGCAATACAACTCTTTCAATTCTACATTATTAGATAAATCAATACTGCTAATATGCTCGACAAATTGGACAAATAATGTTTCCAGCTTCTTATTACTGCTTAAATCCAAATTTTCAATTTCCAAACCGTCACAGGAAAGTTTTTGCAAATTTGCCAACTTACTTACATCTAAATGCTTAATCTGAGTTTCGCCACATTCTAAATTCTCCAACTCCGGGTTATGATTGACATCCAAATCAGAGATCTGCGTAAAGAAACAGGTAAGCGTTTTCAATTTCTCATTCTTATCTACATCCAAATTGGTTATTGGGCATTGATAACATTCTAATGTCTCAAGTGCTGCATTATTTTCTAAGTTCAAGTCTCTAATACCGGTCCATGCGATATGTAACGTTTTCAATGCAGTGCAACCACTAACTTCAATTGCAGTCAAATTACGATTCCCTCGGCAATCAATAGTCTCTAATGCTGTTAAGTCATTGAATGAAATATCCTCTGTCAAATTATAATCTGTTGTATCATACTCCCATTTGGAAATCCATTTTATTTCTACCAGTCTTCCATCTTTCCAAGTGTACTGATCGGTATCATCCAAATTTTCACTTACAGTCGCCCCTTTTGCTCTCTGATCCGCAATGATCTTATTAATTGCTGCAACATCACTGGCATTCTTGACGTCAGTTGGCTCTTCCGTTGGTTCTGCATCTGCAACAGCCATAGTGGCATCCGCTGCATTTGCCCATTTAAGGTTTCCAAAGCCACCCATTGTTATCAGTAAACAAAATCCCAATAACAATGATATTCGTTTCTTGTTTTGTCTGTTCATTTCATTTCCTCCTTCATTTTACGGGCAGTGTACATGCACATGCCAATTTTCTGTGTTTTACCTTGTGCCCCTCTTTTGTACATGGTTATTTTCATACAAAGAAACAATATTCCATTGCGTTGTTTCATTTGAAAGTATATCACAGGGTATGTATAACTTTTTTCCGTATTTTTACAATAATAATTTTCTTCAAAAACTTGTATATACTGAAATAATCGAAACAAAACAAGTAACTATCATTTATCATTTTATTTTTTTGTATATTCCCCACAAAAATCAGAGCAAAACTTTGGCGATTTTGTTGGGAAAATTTTTGTTTCGTATATCGCAAATGTGTTCTACGAGGATGGAATCGCTGCACAAAATAAAATTGTATAGGTAATTACATGGTGATGTGCAAGAAGTGTTAAATGCACGTTACTCTAGTGCGTCTGCAAGATATTGCTTATGAAAAACAACAATATTATTCATTTGTATAAATTTTATCAAAAATATTTCAAAAAATTTTCTGATAAAAATTGTGCATAATATACAATTTTGCAAGGGCGGTCAATAGATTAACAGATTTCTATAATGACTAAAACATAGAAAAATCAAACAATATCGATGGTTTGGCTCAACATAAAAGAAATGAAAAAAACGGAGAAATATTTGAACTGGGATAGTGTATGCTTGAGGCGAGGAAGATGAAATAGCTGTATGAAGGAGGAGCTAGATACCATGGGAAAAAGTAAACTTATTAAAATTGCAGCATTGTTGTTAGTAATGACATTGGCAATTCTTGCTTTGATTCCAGAACAAGATGCTGATAATAAGTTATCCGGAAAAGAGAAAACACAACAGATATTAATGGAAGATGTAGGGAAATAGATGTTAGGGAGAAAGGAAGATGTAAAAGAAAGCTGGGAAAAATATATTAAGTTGAAAAGCGAGCACAAGAACAGTTTGAAGATTGTGGCGGTGATATTTGAGAAAGCTAAGGTGCAGGTAAACGTTGAAAAAAGTCATGAATATTACATGTTATTTGTAAATAATAAAAAGCTTAAAAGGGTGACATTAGGGGCATAAATTGGGCGGATTGGGGAAAATGCATTTAAAGGAACAGCTAAGAAACTGGTCATTAAGGTGCCGAAGAACAAATATAAGGCATACAAAAAGTTTCTGAAGAAAAAAAGGAAACAGAAAGGTGGTGATAAGAAAATGATAAGTTGACGCTATATTACAGTATATTTCAAATGAAAGAACATGTTAATTGGTTCAATGGAATTTGACCACCGCTGAGATGATAGGAGGAAAGTTATGACAAAAGGGAGACGAAGAAAAATAGCATTGCTATTGGTTTTTGCATTAGCATGTACATTATGTGATTTCAATAATATTGGAATAAAAAGTGCTTTTGCATCAGAGGAGACGGCATCGGATACAACCAGCTCTGTGCAGACGATAAAATTGAAAAGTTCCGAATGGTCTTATGGTGCTGACGGTGACTGTCGTTTGGAATTAGGTAATAAATGGTGTAATCCATCACATGAATTTTCGGACAGATTAAAACAATGGAGTTTCACGGGAATTGACATTTCGTTTTATGCTCGACGTGTCGATCTGTCGCTAGAGACGATAGAGGATAGCGAGGCAGAGGCACAACTAAATTTTGATAGTGATAATGAGGATATTTACAATTTTACGGATGGTGGAGTTGCTACGACTACAGCCAAATTAACAAAAGATGCATACTACACTGTTAGTTATAGAGGGGATACCTTAATTCAATTTGCAAATTATATGGCATCAGCGGGACACCCATTCCGCGCCCTCCTTACAGAACAAAGATGATGAGGATCGCCACGATCAGCGCATAGATGATGACCGTTTCGATGAACACAAGACCCATCATCATCGACGTGCGGATCTGCCCCGTCGCCTCAGGCTGGCGGGCAATGGCCTCGCTCGATCTGGCCACGGCGATGCCCATGGCCAGCGCGCCGCCAAGGCACGCAATGCCGATCATCAGACCCGAACCCATGGCCTTGGCAGAGGTCACGTCGTTTTCGCCGCTCTCGTCCGCCACCGCTTCGGTCGCGTTTTTGGCAGCATCGCTTTCGCCAGCAGCGAAGGCCGG
>OKSC01002422.1_pt1 | contig 15830 bp, 17 predicted proteins | sample 1601161 | NCBI WGS metagenome assembly OKSC01 (sample SAMEA3541552, study PRJEB24748) | human gut metagenome | biome: human gut; feature: human-associated habitat; material: faeces | place: China | collected 2012
CAAATTACTGTTCGGACAGACCGGTGAAAAGGACAGGATAACGACCTTGAAACAGGTTGTTTCTGATGCAGGAAAATTACAGGCTGATTTTGTATTTATCACAGGGGATCTATTTGACCATCCGGCAACAGAAGAAGATCTTGCGTGGATTGATGAGATATTTCTGCCGCTTGATAAGACGGCGGTCATTTATTGTCAGGGAGATCATGATTACATGAAATCAGATGGGGTGCTTGCAAACTATTCTTTCCGGTCAAATATTTATGTGGCCGGCTGCAGCGAGTATCGGAATCCGGTTCCGGCAGGCTCTGCAATATATGGAGTAAAGCATGAAACCGCAGCTGCCATGATCGATGTTATTCGGTTTCCGAAAAAAAATGCGGTACTTTATTGTGCCGGCTATTATAGTGCCGGAGCGCAGATGGCAGTTTTAGATGAACTGACACCGGCGGATGATGAGATGACAAATATCCTGCTGGCTCATGCCGGAAATCATGGCGCGATACCGATCGATTATCCGACGATCCGGAAAGCAGGATTTGATTATATCGGATTAGGACATGAAGCTTCCTATAAGAATATGTACAATGGCAGGATTTGTTATCCGGGTGTATTGGAACCGGACAATAACAGGGAGACCGGACCGCATGGCTATGTGCAGGGAAAGTTATCAGATGGCGTGGTATCGGTACGGCTTGTGCCTGCATCACAAAAAGAATATAAGACGATACGCTATCCGGTCAGTAATTATATGTCAGATGAAGAACTGGCAGATGAATTGCATCGTATCATTGCAAGAGAAGGAGAAAAAAGCATTTATTCGATCTACCTGGTACGACCGGAAAAATGTGAGAAGACCTTTCATTTGCAGGAGGCACTGGCCACTTACCGGATTGCCGCGCTGAGCGGAGAAGTGTATCAGCGTGAGGATTATGATGAATACAGAAAAGCAAACCGAGGAAATGCATTTGGACGATTGCTTGATAAACTGGATGCCGACTCTCCAATCCGGGAGGATGGGGCGAAGTTGGCAGTTGACCTTGTTATAGAACGATCAAAGATATACACCAGAAACAGTCGGAAAATGAATGACCGGCTTTATGAGGAAACGATCCGGGTAGTGCTTGAGAATCTGAAACATGATATGGATAAACTCCGCACCTCAAAGGATATTCAGGCATATGAACAGGCAAAGGAACGACTGGCAGAAAGTCCGGATGTACTGGATCGCTTAAACGAGGCATGGGCGATGGAACGGAAGAACAAACTGGAACTTCTGACTGCCCGGAACAATCAGGCACAGATCGTACCAAGACACAGAAGCAGATGGATACGAACCGGTATCCGTGCCGCCATTGTGCCATTTGTCATATTCTGTATCATGGCATTGTTTCTGATGCCACGGGCGTACATTCAAATGTCAGAGCGTATGAATGGTACAGATGTGGTTCGTTTTCTGGTTACATCAATACTTGCGATCGTGCTCTGCTTTGTGATCGGTTACGTATTTGCACGACTGATCGATCAGAATAAGGCAGACGGAATACGAAAAGAACGCGCAGATGCAGAACGGCTTGAACGCGAGCTGGCTGCAAAAGGCGAGCAGCTTCACGAAGTCAGAACCGGATATCAGTTACAGGATACAAAGCGGCGGGAGATCCAGTCGGATGTGAATGCCAGAGAAGATCTTGTGGCGCAGACGATCTATAAGCTTCAGGTGATGGAAGAAGCGATGCGGATGTTAGAATAAAAAGAAAAAGGGCACTTGAAAAACAGGTACCCTAGGATACTAACATATTTGCCAGCAGGATACTTACGACGATCCCTGCACCGAGAGACAACAGGGCGCAGGGGATGATATATCGGGATTTGCGGACTTTGGCAGCCATCAGATATACAGACATCGTATAGAATAAAGATTCCGTACAGCTAAGGATAATGGCAGCGGTGAGTCCTTCTCTGGAATCAGGTCCATAGTCGTTAAAGATATTTAGCATCAGACTGGTGGCAGACCCGGAGGAGAACAGCTTCGTTATAATGACGGGGATCACACAATCCGGGGTATGTATGAGAGAAGCAATCGGCTTCAGAGCGGTTGTGATCAGGCCAAGGGCGCCGGAATCATTCAGGATTCGTACAGCCACAAATAGGCCGATCAATGTTGGAACTAATTCGACTACGATCTTCATTCCGTCAAATGCTCCGTCAATAAAATCTTCATAGACATTCGTCTTTTTAATACAGCCGTATAACACAACAGCAAATATGACCAGCGGGATGATACTGTTTGAGATTGTTGTCAGCATGACAAGCCTCCATTAAGATTCTGTGTATGTTTATTTTGTCTTAGCAGGTTATTTAGCAGATATGTCGATTTTGAAAGTCAACTGCGCTGTTAATTATGAGTTTTCTACGCGAACTCGCCTGTAAACAGGCTCAAACATGCTTCGAAAACTCAAACGATGCTCGTTGACTTTTCCAAAATCAGACATACGTCTGCGATAAATAACCTGCCAAGACGAAATATATATACAGATATATTCTGTATTATGAAAGTCAACTGCGTTGTCTATTATGAGTTTTCTACGCGAACTCGCCGCTTCATTTTCCTCGTTTGTTTATAATGACAGTCAGAAGGACGGCGACGGCGGTGGAGCAGACCGTTGCGATGATGCCGGGCAGGATAATGGCGGTAGGATGTTCAGAACCATAGGTTGCACGATAGGCAATGATATTTACCGGGATCAGTTGCAGCGAAGAAATATTCAGGATCAGGAAGACGCACATTTCTCGACTGGCAGATTTGCTTCCCTTGTTGTCCTTAGCCAGTTCCTGCATCGCCTTTAGTGCCGGCGGTGTTGCAGCCCACCCAAGCCCTACGATATTTGCAATGATGTTCGTACACATATATTCATATGCCGGATGTTCGGGGGAAAGTCTCGGAAATAAGAACTTCATGACAGGGGACATTTTCGATGACCATTTCTTCATCAGACCGGTGCGTTCTGCGATCTTCATGATTCCACACCACATCGTAACAATTCCAAGCATGGTGATACAGAGTGAAACGGCGTCACTCCCGGCATCAATGATACCGGCATTCACATCTTCCATATGCCCGGTCAGAAGTGCGGTGATAATACCGACTAAGATCATGGCAGCCCAGATCAGATTAATCATAGAAGCTCCTTTGATTTTGCTTTTACATAATGAATATATGCGGGAATATGGGGGAAGTATGCTATAGTATTATCGATTTTTAAATCCATACAATGTGAATTTTATATATTCTATATTGCAATAATATCAGAATAACGATAAAATAATGATAATATATTAACAACAAGAAGCATGAAATAAAAAGGAGTGATAAAAATGATACAGATTAGACCGGTTTCAGATCTTAGAAATAAGTTCCCTGAAATTGAATCAATTGTGAATAGTGGAAAGCCTGTATATTTAACGAAAAATGGATATGGGGCGATGGTTGTTTTAAGGATGGAAGAGTATGCTAATCTTACAGAGAATGTTGAAATGAAACTTGATGAAGCTGACAGACAGGCAAAAGCGACAGATAAAAGACTTTCACACGAAGAAGTATTTAGCAAAGCAAGGAGTGTGATGGATGCAAGATAAAATCTACAAGCTAAAATATTTGCCACTTTTTGAACAGGATTTGCTAGATACAGTGAATTATATTTCGAAGGTTTTAAAAAATGAAGAAGCTGCAATGCGACTGATAAATGATGTTGAAACAGCAATATTAGTCAGATTAAACAATCCGGTAGCGTTTGAACCATATCATTCCAGAAAAAAACGTGAATATCCATATTACCGGATCTATGTAAGAAATTATGTGATTTATTATGTGGTAATTGATGATGTTATGGAAGTACGACGGTTATTGTATGGTGCAAGAAATATAGAAAATTTGTTAAATTAATACATATAAAAAGAGCAGTAAAATTATCAGATTTACTGCTCTTTTTATATGTATTCGTCTCAATCATCCTGTAATATGTCACATTTCCACATTTTCCCCATAAAGTATAGAGAGATGAATAATATGCAAATTCAGGAGGTATATTCATTTGGAACAGTATAGAAACTGCAACAGAAATGGCGGCAGATATCCTGCTCAGCCAAATCTCATGATGCAATATGCAAATAACCGCAATGCCTCTTCCTGCAATGGAAACCGTCAGGGCACAGGCGGCTGTCCTTCCAGACAGGATCATTGCGAAACAACAAGAAAGGATGTAGAGACCTGTGGCAGATTCAGTCCGCATCCGATTGGTATTGCGTATGTGCCAAGTCAGGAATTTGGGGAACTCTATGATGCGAAAAAGGGTCTGCGCGAAGGAACCATGTTCCCAGATCTGAATCTGGTCTTTTGTGGTGTAAGGGGGAAATAGGCAATGAATAATATGAACAAACAGCAGCTCTTTGCCTTTATAACAGAAGTGTCCTTCGCGTTGGATGACATTTCCCTGTATCTGGACACTCACCCGGAATGTCCGAAGGCACTGGCAGCATACAGCAATTATAAAGCAATGCGGCAGCAGGCAGTCCGCGAATACACGACCGCCTATGGTCCATTGAACCGATATCAGGTAAATGACGACAATTATTTTGACTGGGTTGACAAACCTTGGCCATGGGAAAGGGAGTGTGGTTGTTAAATGTGGATCTATGAAAAAAGATTACAGTTTCCGGTAAATATCAAAGAGACAAATGCACAGCTTGCGCAGGCAATAATCTCACAATACGGCGGACCGGATGGTGAAATGGGTGCATCCATGCGGTACCTGTCCCAGCGTTATGCAATGCCGGACAATAAGGTGAAAGCGATTCTTACCGATATTGGTACAGAGGAGTTGGGACATCTGGAGATCGTTGCCACGATCATTTACCAGCTTACCTGCCGGTTATCGATCGAGGAGATTAAGGCATCGGGATTTGACAAATATTATATCGATCACACCTTAGGAATCTGGCCGCAGGCAGCAGGCGGCATTCCATTTAACGCCTGCGAATTCCAGAGCAAGGGTGATCCGATCACGGATCTTTTCGAAGATATGGCAGCAGAGCAGAAAGCCCGGTCGACTTATGACAATATCCTGCGTCTCTGCAAGGACTATCCGGATGTATATGAGCCGATCAAATTCCTTCGCGAACGTGAGGTCGCACATTTCCAGCGCTTCGGTGAAAGCCTTGGCATTGTCCGCGAAAAGATGGATACAAAGAACTTCTATGCATTTAACTCAGCATTTGATACAAGTGCTCCATGCGTGGAGAAATGTGGGAAGTAAGAGATAGTCGCTACCGGTTGTTTATTATATAGTAGTGATAGAAAAAATATCAGGCAGCAATCCTGAATCGGGGATATCAAGCTGCCTGATTTTTTCACAATGTATATTATTGAGAATAATTCTTGAAAAGAATTATAAATTTATTCGGTTTGTGGTATAATGAATATAAAATTATTTGTTTGCAAGGATGAAAAAACAAATCGTATTTTGTAAAAGGGAGGTACAAGCATATGGACAAAAAAGCAATCTATAATTTATCCTATGGTGTATTCATGTTATCCACCAGATCAGGGGAGAAGGTAAACGGCTGCATCACAAATACATGTATGCAGGTGGCAGGCAATCCGGTTCGGGTTGCGATATCTGTATTAAACACGAATTATACATGCGACCTGTTGAAAGAGAGTGGGATATTTGCTTTGAGTATTCTGGATCAGACCTGCTCATTTGCGACGATAAAACATTTCGGGTTCCAGTCCGGCAGAGATGTGGATAAATTCGCAGATCTGCAAATGCCAAAGGACTGCAATGACATTCCGTATATGGGATGGAATGCCTGTGCCGTGATCAGCGGAAAAGTAGTAGAACAGCACGACCTTGGCACACATACGTTATTTATCGCAGAAGTCGTAGATGCCAAGCTGATCAATGAAAATGCACCGCTGACTTATGCGGATTATCAGACAAAGGTAAAACCAAAAGCAGAACCGAAAGCCCAGAACAAGAAGATTGTAGGCTGGCGCTGTCGTATCTGTAATTATGTATATGAAGGAAGTGAGCTGCCGGCAGACTTCACCTGCCCGATATGTGGACATGGGGTAGAGGATTTTGAGCCGGTGTATGAGGCGTAAGCTATTAAAAAGCTTATAAACAGGAGGACAATGCTATGGAACGAGTAGTAAAATTTTTAAAGGACGCAGAAACTTATTATTTAGCAACTGTAGAGGGTGACCAGCCAAGAGTCAGACCATTTGGAACTGCCCATATTTTTGAAGGCAAGTTATACATACAGACAGGCAAAGTAAAAGAAGTATCAAAGCAGATCCATGCAAATCCGAAGGTTGAGATTTGCGCTTTTATGAATGGAGAATGGCTTCGTGTAGCAGGAGAATTGGTGGAAGATGACCGCAGAGAAGCAAGACAGTCTATGTTGGATGCATACCCTTCATTACAGAAGATGTATTCCGCAGATGATGGTAACACCGAGGTATTTTATTTTAAGAATGCAACAGCAACTTTTTCATCATTTACACACGAACCGGAAGTTGTGAAGTTTTAAATGTATTACATGGTTTGACAAACGCCCTCGCTTGTATAAGCGGGGGCGTTTGTATTTGGGTTATTGGTATTTGAAAGTGTATTTTCTAAAATTTGACAAAATATGCGTATATTATTGCACATTATGACAAATAAAGGTATAATATTTCCATAATAAAAGGGGGCGGGTCTGAGGTAGAGGCTTTTTAGTTTTCTACATTTCCTAATATGAAATCCCTATAATTATGAAGTGAAATTGATACGATGGACGATTTTTTGTACATCACATACAGTATAATTGATTTAATTAAAGCAGTAAAATTATTTATAGATGGATAGATAAGATGAAAAAACTTGTTACTAGGGCTGATGTTTGACCTATGTACAGCTTGACGATGGATTCGGATAAAATTTAGTTGCTCTTATTTTGCAAGTCCTATTTATGAATAACAGATTGATTAAAAATGTAATGAAGAATTATATTTGATGGAGAGATAATATGGAATATTATGCACATATCGATGAGGAAAGAAAACAGACTGTAAAAGAACATCTACAAGGAACGGCAGAGCTCGCAAAGAATTTTGCAACTGAATTTGGAAATGGGGATTGGGGTTATTGCTGTGGGATGCTCCATGATATTGGTAAATACTCTAAAGAATTTCAGAATAAAATTCAAAATGGTCTGGACGTTCGTGTGGACCATTCTACAGCAGGGGCAAAAGTCGGGGGAAATATATCTTCAATTATAAGTTATTGTGTTGCTGGTCACCATGCAGGATTACCAGACACTGGACGAAAGGGATTACCATCATCTTTGATTGATCGATTGGAGAAAAAAATTTGTGATTATAGCGCATATAAAAAGGAAATAGCGATACCGGTTGTTAAATCAGTTCCATTTGATATGAAGCAGGTTACGGACTTTGATTTTTCACTGAGTGTGTTCATTCGTATGATTTATTCCTGTCTCGTGGATGCAGATTTCTTAAATACGGAAGATTTCATGAAGAATGGTAAGATAAATAGGGATTCTGGTGAGTCTCTTGAATCACTGTTGGAAAGATTAAAGGTGGGCAAATCAAAATGGTTTGATAATTATGACTTGGCATCCATAGGTGGTAGACGCTCTGAAATTCTTAGAGAATGCATGAAAAAAGGAACATTGTCTAAAGGTCTGTACCAACTTACGGTACCCACTGGAGGGGGCAAGACGATTGCATCACTTGCCTTTGCGCTACAACATGCTGTTAAGAACAATATGAAACGAATTATTTATGTAATTCCATACACCAGTATTATTGAGCAAAATGCAAAGGTATTTCGAGAAATATTGGGGAACTATAATGTTCTAGAAAACCATTGTAATGTAGATTATGAAAGTTCGGAGGATTTTATACCATTGCATTTGGCTGCTGAAAACTGGGATAAGCCTGTAGTAGTAACAACCAATGTTCAGTTTTTTGAATCATTGTATGCTAACAAGCCTTCAAAATGTAGAAAGTTACATAACATAGCCAATAGCGTGATTATTTTTGATGAAGCGCAGATGCTTCCGGGAAACTATTTAAAGCCCTGCGTGGCAATGATGGAGGAACTATTATTAAATTATGGTGTCAGCATTGTTTTATGTACGGCAACACAGCCTGCCTTACTGCAATTTTTTTCAAAAAGTATTATACCTACAGAATTGTGTCCGAGGATGGATGAACAATTTCAGTATTTTGAACGTGTGAAATATCAGGATATTGGAACAATAACGGAAGAAGATATGGCACAGAAGCTACAGAATGAAATGCAGGCTCTTTGTATTGTAAATACCAGAAAAAGAGCGCAAGTACTATTTGATCAACTGAAAGGGGAAGGAGTTTTTCATCTTTCCACCAGTATGTATCCTCTACATCGAAAGAGAGTAATTGAAGAGATAAAAAGTCGTATTGAAAATAGAGAGAAGTGCATTCTGATTTCAACAAGCTTAATTGAAGCGGGGGTTGATTTGGATTTTATGTCGGTATATAGAGAATTAGCCGGAGTAGATTCTATAATCCAGGCAGCAGGTCGTTGTAACAGAAACGGAGAAAGAGCCAAGGAAGATAGTATTGTGCATATCTTTAGATGGGAGGATAAGGAATCGATACCTAGTCAACGGCAACAGATTGATGTTACTAAGAATTTGATAGCAGAGGGAAAAGACATATCAAATTTGGAAGTTGTCACAGAGTATTTCTCTAGATTATATCATATTAAGGGGGATAGCTTGGATAAGAAGAGAATTCTGGGTGAATTCAGGGATGAGGAATATAATTTCGCGACTGTAGCAAGAGAATTTAATCTGATAGAAGAAAATACAGTCATGGTATTCATTCCAAAAGAACCGGAAGCAATAGATCTTCTTAATGAGATTGAGATGAAAGGCATTACCAAGAGTTTGATGAGAAAATCGGGACAATATTGTGTGAATGTACGGAGATCATCAGACGGGAAAAGTGAGAATTTGTTTGAAAAGATGTATTATGATGGAATATTAGAGCCTGTACAAGGTGGTGGACAGGACTTTTACAAATTGGTAAGAAAAGAAATTTATCAAGATGAAACAGGGTTGAAATTAGATCTGGAATTGGGACAAGCTTTATTTGGATAGTCTTGAAAATGTTAGACAACAAAAATGAAATTTATAAATGTATTTATTAAATAAAGGAGGAGATAAGATATTTTAACAATTTTATAATATTCAATAATGATAGAAAGAAGGTGAAACAATGGGAGTTGGAGTTAAAGTAAATGTCTGGGGAGAATATGCACTTTTTACAAGACCAGAGTTTAAAGTTGAGCGATGTAGCTATGATGTAATGACACCCTCTGCTGCCAGAGGTATTCTGGAAAGCATTTACTGGCATCCCGGAATGAAATGGGTTATTGATAAGATCTATGTACAAAAGCCAATTCAATTCACAAGTGTAAGACGAAATGAAGTGAAGAGTAAGATACAGGCTAGAAATGTGCTGCAGGCATATAATGGTGCAAATAAAACATTGTATATTAGCACAAAGGAGGATATTGTACAGAGGGCTTCTTTGATGCTTTATGATGTGGCTTATGTGATTGAAGCTCATTTTGAAATGACAGATAAAGCAAATAGTTCAGATAATCCAGGAAAATTCAAGGATATTATCGTAAGAAGACTAAAGAAAGGTGAATGCTATCATATGCCATACTTTGGTTGTAGAGAATTCCCAGCCAATTTTGCACTGTGTGAAGACGACAAAATTCATACAGCGTATGATGATGTTGATGAAAAGGATTTGGGCTTTATGCTATATGATATGGACTACAGTAATTTGGAAGATATTCAACCAATGTTTTTTAGAGCCGTAATGAGGCATGGAGTAATTGATGTGAAAGATTGTGAGGTGAGACGATGATTTTACAGTCCTTGGTGAAATATTATGAGAATCTGGAAAAACAGGGACTTGTTTCCGAATTAGGATGGTGTCATGCCAAAGTGTCTTATGCAATTAATTTATCGGAAGATGGACGTGTTTTAGGAATACAGTCAAGAAAAATTGAAGAAGTACGAGGAAAGAAAACTGTGTGGCTTCCGGCGTTAGTGAGGGTGCCTGAAATGGTAACAAGATCATCTGGTATTGCAGCAAACTTTCTGTGTGATAATGCAAAATATATCCTAGGTATTGATAAAAATGAAAATGATAAGAGGGTGATTGAATGTTATGAGGCAGCAAAAGAGTTACATTTGGAGATTTTAAAGCATGCACAGGGAAGAGTGGCTAAAACCCTTATGAACTACTTTTTGGCCTGGGAACCGCAAAAAGCAAAAGAAAATCCTTCGATTGCAGATAATTGGGAAGAGCTTACAGATGGAGCAAACTTGATTTTTTGTCTTGATGCAGAAGATGTACAGGAAGATATGGAAATCCAAGCATGCTGGAGAAATCATCTTGATGTCGCTTCCGGTGAGGTGAAAGGTATTTGTATGGTTACTGGGCAGAAAACTGAGATATCTAGAATTCACAAGGTAATCAAAGGGATTCCGGGAGCACAGTCTAGTGGAGCAGCCTTAATTTCCTTCAATGCCCCATCGTTTGAATCCTATGAGAAAACACAAAGTTATAATGCTCCTGTAGGAAGATATGCGGAATTTGCTTATACTACTGCACTAAATTATTTATTATCGCAGAGAGATTATACATTTTCATTGGGGGATTCCATGGTGGTCTTTTGGGCGGGAAATGGAAAGAAAAAATATCAAAAGGGATTTTTTAACGCCGTGAAACCTACGAAAGATAACTCGAAGATGCTAAGAGACCTGTTTGATAGTTTAAAGCAGGATACAAAGGTTTATTTGGAGGAAGAAGATATGGACCCAAATCAAATCTTCAATATTCTCGCGGTGTCACCTAATGCTGCTCGTATTTCTGTCCGCTTTTTTTATCAAAACACATTTGGGAATATTTTAAATAATATCAAAGCACATTACAGGAGGCTGAATATTGTGAAGCCGATTTGGGTGGAACAGGAATATTTAGGAATAAAAGATATGCTCAATGCTACAGTAAATCAAAAATCCAATAATAAGTCACCGATACCAAGCATGGCAGCATTAGTTATGCAATCTATTTTGTCAGGCACACGTTATCCGGCTTGCTTATACACAAATGTACTGATTCGTATTAGAGCTGAAGCTGGCGATGTGAAATGGAATCAGGCGGCAATTATTAAGGCATATTTAATACAAAACTATCATTGTTTGAGAGGAGATGATTTTGTGGGATTAAATGAAGAATGTACAAATACTGCTTATATACTGGGGAGACTGTTTTCAGTGTTGGAGTCTATTCAAAGGGATGCTAATCCAGGAATTAAAGCAACAATAAGAGATCGATATTTTAATTCAGCTTGTACTACTCCGGCTATCGTATTTCCAGTATTATTGAAATTGAAGAATAGTCATATTAAAAAGCTGGAAAGAGAAAATGGTGGTATCAAAGTGTATTATGAGAAAAAAATTACAGAGTTATGCGGAAAAATTTCAGAATACCCAAAACGTTTATCGTTGGAACAACAGGGACAATTTATGCTGGGATATTATCACCAGCAGCAGAAAAAATATGAAAAAGTGGAGGAAAAGTAAATGAGTGAAGTAATCAAAAATCGTTATGAGTTTGTTGTTTTATTTGATGTAGAAAATGGTAATCCAAATGGTGATCCGGATGCTGGCAATATGCCTAGAATTGATCCCGAAAGTGGTCTGGGACTGGTTACGGATGTATGCTTGAAAAGAAAAATCAGGAACTATGTGGAAACTGTGAAAGAGGATTCAAAGGGATATAAGATTTACATCAAGGAAGATGTTCCACTGAATCGTAGTGACAGGGAAGCATGTGCTGACGTGGGTATTACAGAAACAGATGATAAGAAAATAACGAATGAGCTGAAAACTCTTAAGAAAAACGATCCTTTCATAGATACCAAGTTAAAGGATTATATGTGTCAGAATTTTTATGATATTCGTACTTTTGGTGCTGTTATGACTACTTTTGTGAAGGCCGCTCTTAACTGTGGTCAGGTTAGAGGTCCGGTACAAATTGGATTTGCCAGAAGTATTGATCCAATTATTAGTCAGGAGGTGACCATTACCAGAGTAGCTATTACTACAGAAAAGGATGCAGAGAACAAGTCAACTGAAATGGGAAGAAAGATGATTGTTCCTTATGGCTTGTATCGTGCAGAAGGATATATTTCTGCAAATTTGGCTAGAAAGGTGACTGGTTTTACTGAGGATGATCTTGAGTTACTTTGGGAAGCAATTCTTAATATGTTTGAAGTAGATCACTCTGCAGCAAGAGGCAATATGGCAGTTAGAGAATTGATTGTATTTAAGCATAGCAAAGAACTTGGAGACTGCCCTGCTTATAAGTTGTTTGATGCGGTAAAGGTGAAAAAGAAAGATACAGTCGAGTATCCAAGAAAGTATCAGGATTATGATGTAACTGTTTGTCAGCAAGAAATTCCTGATTCAGTAGAAGTGAGAAGGATGAATTAATGGAATATTCTGAAGAAGATTATCTTTTTATATCAGGAATTCAGCACTTTAAATTTTGTAGAAGGCAATGGGCATTGATTCATGTTGAACAGCAATGGGAAGAAAATGTACATACTGTAATAGGGGAATTGATGCATAAAAAGGCGCATGATCCATATCTCACAGAGAAGAGAAAAGACACAATTATTGTTCGTGCTTTACCAGTGGTATCCAAGGAAATGGGTATAACTGGTGAGTGTGATGTGGTTGAATTTCGCAGATGTGAAGATGGTGTCAGATTGCATGGACATCGAGGCTTATATTCTATCTATCCGGTTGAATATAAAAAAGGAAAGCCAAAAACTGATGAAAAAGACCAATTGCAGTTAGCTGCTCAAGCAATGTGTTTGGAAGAAATGTTTTCGACAAAAATTAAAGAAGGTGCATTATTCTATGGAGAGACTAAGAGGCGAGAGATTATACACATTACTGATGAGCTACGAATAGAAGTAAGAGACATGTTTCAGGAAATGCATCATTATTTTAGCCGGCATTATACACCAAAGGTAAAAACAAGTAAAAGTTGTAGTTCGTGTTCTTTAAAAGAAATTTGTTTGCCCAAACTGAGTAAAACTGTTTCTGTAGGTACCTATATGAAGCGAATGCTTCAGGAGGAAGATGGATGAGAAAATTACTGAACACATTATATGTAACATCTGAAAATAGTTATCTGGCTTTAGATGGTGAGAACATCGTAATTTATGATGATAATAAAGAAATAGGACGATTGCCACTTCATAATTTGGAAGGAATTGTTTCTTTTGGATATCGTGGAACTAGTCCTGCTTTAATGGGAGCATGTGTGGATCGAAATATTTCTTTAGTCTATATTTCGCCACAGGGTAAATTTCTTGCAAGAATTAGCGGAAAAGTGCGTGGAAATGTTTTTCTGAGAGAACAGCAGTATGACAGTAGTAAAAATGATAGCAAAAGTCTTGAAATAGCAAAAAATAATATTATAGGTAAGATTTATAATGCTAAATGGATATTAAAGAGAGTTGTTAGAGATCATAGTATGCAGATTGATGCTGAGCGTGTTGACAATGTAGCTGACAGGTTACACAAGCAGCTTGCTTATGTCAGAAATTGCAATGCCAAAGATGAATTGCGTGGATTTGAAGGAAAAGCGGCAAGTGATTATTTTGGTGTATTTGATGAATTAATTTTACAGCAAAAAAAAGACTTTACATTTCAGGGGAGAAACAAAAGACCTCCACTTGATGAGGTGAATGCGATGTTATCATTTGTGTATACTTTGTTATCTAATATGTATGTATCTGCCTTAGAGAGTGTTGGATTAGATCCTTGTGTTGGATATATGCATACAGAAAGACCTGGGAGAGTTTCACTTGCATTAGATATGATGGAAGAACTTCGTCCAGTTTTTGCCGATCGTTTTGTATTGTCTTTAATAAATAAAAAGATGATAACAAAGAAGAATTTTACTCAAAAGGAAAATGGGGCGGTGTTGATCAATGACGATGGCAGAAAGATTATTTTAACAGAGTGGCAGAAGCGTAAAAAAGAATTAATTACACATCCATATTTACAAGAAAAAGTGGAATGGGGAATAGTTCCATATGTGCAGGCCATGTTGCTGGCACGGTATCTTCGTGGAGATTTGGATGGATATCCACCATTTTTATGGAAGTAAGGTGAGATACATGTTGGTACTAATAACATATGATGTTAATACGGAAGATGCTGCTGGAAGAACCAGACTTCGAAAAGTGGCAAAACAGTGTGTTAATTATGGAAGAAGGGTTCAGAATTCTGTGTTCGAGTGTATCTTGGATAATGCACAAAGTGTGACATTGAAAGCAACGTTAACAGATATTATCGATGCAGAACATGATAGCATCAGATTCTATTATTTGGGGAATCATTATCAAACAAAAATTGAGCATTTTGGAGTAGATAGAGGAATCGCAGCTGACCAAGTGCTTATAGTTTAAAGTGCGAATGTTAAGCGTACATAAAATTGTTGAAGGATTCGCACTAAATAATATGATATTAAATCCTTTTTTATAATGAGTATTTTGAAAAAAAGGAAAAAAATATCAAATAATGTATAGTTTTAACAAATTTCATCAATTGTTAATGCAGAATATTGGTGAGATTTGCTGTCACTCCCTACGCGGGAGTGTGGATTGAAATTTCACACACCTCATTGATGGTATAAAAGAACTCCGTCACTCCCTACGCGGGAGTGTGGATTGAAATTAAATTGTTTTCATATTTTTTTATATTTTTAACGTCACTCCCTACGCGGGAGTGTGGATTGAAATCACAGTGAAACAAAAAGGAGGAATATAGAATGAGTCACTCCCTACGCGGGAGTGTGGATTGAAATATGGATTTTGTCGAATATGTCACTTGAAAAGTGTCACTCCCTACGCGGGAGTGTGGATTGAAATTGGCTCTGTAGTTTTGTTAAATAGAGTAAATGATGTCACTCCCTACGCGGGAGTGTGGATTGAAATCGCTTCGGATTCTCAACAACAAATTCTGGTAATAGTCACTCCCTACGCGGGAGTGTGGATTGAAATATCAATCAAAATGTCAGCAGACCCGACTAACAAAGTCACTCCCTACGCGGGAGTGTGGATTGAAATAGCTGTAAGCGCATTTGATGCAATTCCTTTTGCTGTCACTCCCTACGCGGGAGTGTGGATTGAAATACGTACCGAAATGGGCGGTACTACAGACACAAAGTCACTCCCTACGCGGGAGTGTGGATTGAAATCACATAGGGTCTTGAATGATATCTGCAAGTTCAAGTCACTCCCTACGCGGGAGTGTGGATTGAAATACTAACCCCAGTCAAATTAAAATAAGGATACTCCTGTCACTCCCTACGCGGGAGTGTGGATTGAAATATCTGGTAATGGTAGCGCACTTAATGATATACTGTCACTCCCTACGCGGGAGTGTGGATTGAAATATAAAGTCCAAGACGAGATTTTAACAGGTAACCAGTCACTCCCTACGCGGGAGTGTGGATTGAAATGTTCATGTCTTTACCAACATCTGACAATTTCCAGTCACTCCCTACGCGGGAGTGTGGATTGAAATAAAAATTGTTGAAATATAACCAAGCGATACAATCGTCACTCCCTACGCGGGAGTGTGGATTGAAATAATTGTGTTGTAATAATGAA
>OKSC01002426.1_pt1 | contig 15801 bp, 8 predicted proteins | sample 1601161 | NCBI WGS metagenome assembly OKSC01 (sample SAMEA3541552, study PRJEB24748) | human gut metagenome | biome: human gut; feature: human-associated habitat; material: faeces | place: China | collected 2012
ATCGATGGTGTTGACTATACTTTGAAAAACAGCTTTGAAGGGGATAAGACCTTTTTTGAAGGAATCTATGACCGGGCATGGTATAAGGATACCGTTGATCAGCTGATCGAATGGTTAAAGGAAATGTCCATCCATCAGGAAACCCTGCAAATGCTTGTTATGCAGCATGCACTGTTCATTGTAAAATATATGATCCAGGCAAATCTCGATAACCTGAACAAGCATTTATTTGAAGAGACCGACGGCGAGGCTTTTTTGTGGAGGCTTGGGGAAGTGCTCTCTTATATAGATGATTCGATCATTTGTGAGAATCAGGGATACCATGTGGATATGAAGAATGAAGACTGTCTGGTATGGGTATTGCTGATCTTAAAGTATAAGGACACCGGTCTGGAATTTGATTTTGCGGATGGCTGCTACAGCTATAATGATATTCAGATCGGAGAACTTACGAAGCCGACGGCGGACATTCAGTTTATGGATAATAAAGATATGGAGGATCACACAGAGCTTACGATCGAAGGACGGTTATCGCCTATTCTTTTGATGAATGGAGCAGAGTTTGGTGTTCTGGTCGGTGACCGCTTCTATCCGGCAGAATATAATGAGCGGTATGCACATACAAAAGCATTTGGCATGTCGATCTTCAAGCTTCGGGCGTTTACGATCCGGGTGGAACTTCCATATGGACAGGAAACAGAACTGGCTTATGTAACAAGAGTCCGGACGGATGTCTTTGAAAATGGTGAAACGATGGGAATGTCGGTAGAGGATCTTCCGGTCACTCTGGAATTCGATTCTCATTTCAGCCGTTTGTGCGACCGTTTCCGTCACAGCTATTGGAAGATCAATAAGAAGCTGTATATGTATAAGACAGAAGCTAATATCATGAAAGTTGATCCGGTAAAGCATGGGAAGATTGCAGGCAGAGAACTGACGTTATGGCGGGATATGTTTGCAACCGGACAGAAGAAGGTTATTAAGTTTATCATTGTCCGGGCGTTCTTAAAGGCAAAGCCGGTTTTAAAGCATCGTCCGATCTGGCTCTTTTTTGATAAGATATATAAGGCGGGGGACTCTGCTGAATATATGTACAAATATGCAAGAAGCAAGAAGGATGGCATCAAATGCTATTATCTGGCAGATGGGGCATCGGAAGATTACGCACGTCTGGAACGCGAAGGTATGAAGCCGGTCAAACGGAGAAGCGTCAAGCACCGGTATGCATTTTTGTATGCGGATATGGTGATCGTGTCAAACTCTACCGTCTACGCATTTAATGATTTCGGTACGATCAATTCGGCACTGATCCGTGATCTGATGAACTTCCATGTAGCCTGTGTCCAGCATGGTATGTCTATCCAGAAGATCGCAGTTGCGCAGAACCGGTTGAGAGATAATACACGGTTGTATTTCTGTGCATCCAAATATGAGATTGAAAATCTGTCGAAGCCGATCTACGGCTATGAGGGTTATGATGCATTGAAGCTGACCGGAGTACCGCGTTATGATGGACTTATAAATGAAGATAAACGGCAGATCCTGTTATCCCCGACCTGGCGGATGCAGGCAGCAGTTCCGGTTACAAAGAATGAGGGTGTGAGCCGTGACTACAATCCACTTTTTAAGGAGACAACCTATTATCAGGTATATAACAGCCTTATTAATGATGAGCGTCTGATCGCTGCGGCACAGAAATATAATTATAAGATCGTCTATGTACTGCATCCGATCGTCAGCCCGCAGATCGATGATTTTGATAAGAATCCTTCGGTAGAGATCATTCCGGCGGTTGCCGTTCATGGACATTCCGGTGTCAATTATGAGAAGGTGTTCAGGGAATCCAGTCTGATGGTTTCGGATTTCTCCGGTGTTCAGTTCGATTTTGCTTATATGCGTAAGCCGGTGGTCTACCTGCACCATCACGATATACCGAAGCATTATGAGGAAGGAACTTTCCACTATGATACGATGGGATTTGGCGAGATCTGTGAGGACAACGACGAATTGATCGATGTTCTGATCTCTTATATGCAGAATAACTGCGAGATGAAACCGGAGTACCGCAGACGTGCCGATGATTTCTTCCGGTTTGACGACCATGACAACTGTGAACGGATCTATGATGTCATGATCGACTACCAGAAGACAAAGATTCATTAAGATATAGCTTTTTCTATAGCATCAACTATGATCTCCAGGGTTTTTAACCGGGCATATTTTTTATCGACTGATTCGATGATGTGCCATGGAGCATAGGTGGTGCTTGTTTTTTGCAGCATTTCATTGACGGCTGTTTCGTATTGATCCCATTTGTCACGGTTGCGCCAGTCCTCATCTGTGATCTTCCATTGTTTTTCCGGTGTATTCTGACGCAGCGTGAATCGTTCAAGCTGAGTGTCTTTATCAATCTGTATCCAGAATTTGATGATCACAGCACCCCAGTCATACAGTTCTTTTTCAAATTCGTTGATTTCGTTGTAAGCACGTTTCCAGTCATTTTCACTGCAAAATCCTTCGATCCGTTCTACCATGACTCTGCCATACCATGTTCGGTCGAAGATAGCTACATGACCGGAGCGTGGAAGCCTGGTGAAGAAACGCCAGAGGAAATGTCGGGATTTTTCATACGGAAGAGGACTTGCGATTGGGAATACTTCGTAACCGCGAGGATCTAATGCTTCCGTTACACGCTTGATATTGCCGCCTTTTCCGGCAGCATCCCAACCTTCGTATGCAATGATGACAGGAATCTTTTTGTGGTAAATGCTGTTGTGCAGCTCTCGAAGCTTTCCCTGTAATTCTTTCAGACGTTTGGAATATTCTTCATCAGATACCGTCTTGTCCTGTAAAGAGATATCCGACAGCTTCGGCATGTCCATAAGAGGGAATACATTCTGTGGGATCGGAACTGCCAGTGAATGATTTTGTAGGGCAACATCGATTCCCTCGGTCAGGATTTCTAGAACCTGAAGCTCTGCCCATTTCTTGGAGCTGCCATCGATGATATACCATGGTGCGCGGGAAGAATCGGTAGCATCTAAGAATTTGTCAAAAATATCCATGTATTTGTCATAATGCTTGTTCTGTGCAAGGTCGGTATCGGTCACTCTCCATTTGGTTGCAGGATCATCGGCAAGCGTCCGGATCCGTTTCTTCTGTTCTTTCTTCGAGATGTTCAGGAAGAATTTGACAACCAGATAGCCGTTATCGGTCAGCTGTCGTTCAAATCTCCGAACATTGGCAATTCGAAGCTCGTAGTCTTTTTTTGACAATTCTTTGTGTGCGTATTCACGCGTAAGCTGATCCATCCAGCCGGAATCCATAAAGACAAAATTGCCGGCTTCCGGTATCTCTTTTACAAATCGCCAGAGAAATGGTTTCCGTCTGTCTTCTTCTCTGACCTTTTCCAGCGATGCAACCCGGTAAAAACGTGGATCGATATTGTTGATGATCCGTCCGACCAGACTGCCTTTGCCGGAAGTACCCCAGCCTTCTACCAGAACAATGACCGGAAGCTTGTGTTCCCGGACGGCTAGCGTCTGCGCCGCCAGCTTTTCCTGCAAAGCCTTTAACCGTGTCTTCATTTCCTCGTCCGATGGCTTTTCCTTCATAATTCGATTATTCAACATACATAACACCCCCTGTGTAATAATGATCTGCTATGCTGGGGATACCTTTAACATTACCAATCAGGGGATGCTTCCGCTCGTTTTCCCGCTGTGTAACTTCGAACTAACCTCGGATAAACCTCGGTAAGGTCTCAGTTAGGTCTGCAATGGTACTAAGATGCCGCTAATGCGCCATCTAAGGACCGGCGACCTCAAATGCCCCTGTATTGGTAAGTTAAGGTATCCCCAGCATATTCACATTATGATTATATTAAATAGTTATTTTTATTATTTTCCGGTTATATCATAAAGTCAATGGACAAAATGCATTAAATATCAAATCGAGAAGAACACGCATATAAAAATTTTTTTTATTGTGTTAACAAATCCTATTGTCATGCCGACTGTTATATTGTAGAATATACATGAGGTTAGGGTTGGATTCTTGTAGAATTTATTTTGTGCTGAATTTTGAAGTAATATTGAATGAAAGCATTCTTTTTTTTTCAGAAAGAATGCACATAGGAATGATACAGGAGGGACGCAGACTATGACATCAGGTGAAGAATTATTAGAATTAAGAAAGTCTACAGGAATGAACAGACGCGAATTTGCTGAGTATTTCGAGATACCGTATAGAACTGTACAGGACTGGGAACTTGGAAATAGAAGAATGCCATACTATCTTCTTCGTCTTATGGTTTACAAAGTAGACAAAGAAAATCTTGCAAAGCAGGACTGATTCAGGTAATTATTTTTTAAACAGATGATGGGCGAATAGGTATTGAAAAATCACGGGCATGTTATGTGTCCGTGATTTTTTAAGAAAAACAGAAAATAAAGCACACAAAACAGGGAGTAGAAACAGTGGCAAAGCAGTACGTGATGATCAATGACATAATCGAAGAACATAATGCGAGAATGTATAACTTAAGAAAATACTACCCGTTTTTTGTGTTATCGGAAACTGCATTTACACAGTACAAGGATGGACGATATAACAGTTTGGATATGGGATATATCACCATGGCGGTACTGCGTTTTTTTATTGAGGAAAACAACTTCAACGAGAGGGACATCACATATCCTCAGTGTGAAGCATTTATAAAAGAGCTACTGATCCGTGATTTCGATATTGAGATCGAGGATGAGGATATGGCAGACCTGATCTTATATATATTTGACAAGATCAGAAATGACGGAAAAGCATTTGAATTTACATTTTACGATCCGGGTAAGAAGCAGAAGAAGACCGGACGTGTCAGACTGATCGACAGCCGGATCACGGATGGAAAAGTGCTCTATTACATAACTGCGGATGGGATAGAATTCTATCTTGATACCAAGGAGATCAAGGACGAGAGCAAGATCAATGTAGAACAGGTTTTGCTTGAGAAGATGATCACCGGAGAGAATTTCAAGGGAGGTATCGAGGTTGTCAAGCGGATCAACAGCGAAGTGAACCGGCTTGTAAGAGAAAAAGACGATATCGTAGATCTGCTTTCTTACGATGTATTTGCTGGGGCAGAAGCTTATGAGAAATATATGAAGACGGTTGGAAAATGGTTTTCCGAGGAACAGAAATTATTTGCGAAGAACAAGGCACTGGTCGATAAGGCAGTTGCGAAAGCGAACTTTGACCATCTGACAAAAGGTTCTACGTTGTTGGATGAGATCAGTCAGTTGGAGCTGGAACTGAAGAAGACCATATTAAAGCATGGAAATCTGATCAACAGCACCATGGAATTACAGAATATATCGGACAACATTATTCAGAAGGCGAAGTTAAAGCGTCTGCGTCCGGTATTTGATTTTGAAAAGGAATTACAGAAGATGATCAGGGAGGATCGGCCGGATAAGATGGGCATGATCCTTGCTCCTTTATTTGCACCGGCGATCGCGAAGTCATTTTCGATGACATCGATCGACAATCTTCTTACGCTCAAATCAGAGGATGAGGCGAAGATGGTGACAGCAAAGAAAGAAGATGTAAATGCAAACTTCCGCTATGAGGATGAGATCGAGGAAGAACGCTCCGGCAGGAACTACGGTAAGTTATTTTTTGAACTGATGGATGTACTTGTCCGCTGGAAGAAACTCAGCCTGAAAGAATTCAACGGATTCCTTGAGATACGATTTGGAAAAGAAATCTATGAGAATGCCGATTATTACGCATTCCTTACCCATCTGGCACAGAAGAAGGAATATGATATCAGCCGGATGTTAAAGAAGCAGGATACCATGCTTGAAAAGCTGGTAGTTGACAGCATCCGGGAATATCAGAAGGTGCGTGACAGCATCGGAGAGCAGCAGATACCACAGGCTACAGCCGACAGCATTTCAACCGTAAGCGTACCGGACATTTATTCGGAAGATGCTTATGCTCCGGACATCTCATTTGAGCCATACAAAGATATGCGCTTCACGCTGACCTTTGACAGCACTGAGGAGATCCCGGTTGGAGCGGATATGTATGTGACGAACATCCTGTTTGAAGTGCGATAGATGATATTTGAACAAAAAAATAGTATGTATATTGTCTGTAAATATTGATTTGTTAATACAGGGGCATTTGAGTCCGCCGGTACTTGATGGCACATGAGTGGCATCTTAGTACCGCTGCAGGACTCAACGAGCGAAAGCGTCCCCTGATTGACAAATCAATATTTACAGACAAATATATGAATAGATATTTTGTTCAAATATCAATGATAAAAATACATGTGAGGAAAAAAGATGGACAGCAGAAATTTGGATAAGGCGATTGAGATCTACGCCAGACTGATACAGGGCGAAACGATCGCGAAAGCAAGCAGAGAAAACAGTGCTCTGTACGAAGATTATTATGGAAATGCAGAGGTCTACGAGATTGTAGGCAATCTGTTAAAGAAACTGAATCTGAGTATTTACGAATACAATGAAGCACTTTATATCACTCCGGGTGAAGGCAACCGGGTATTTGGTTATACAAATGACGATATGAAGCGCATACTTGGACTGCGGCTGAATAAAGAATTATTCCTATGCTATTTCCTCATGTATGTGATCCTGCTGTATTTTTATAAAGATTCCGGAAGCTATCAGTTCCGTGAATTTATCAAGCCGGAAAAGGTGATCGAAGAGGCGGATAAATATCTGGCAGATGTGACGAAGCGGTTGTCTGTATTTTCCGCAGAGGATGTCGGGGCAGAGAGCTTTAAAGCGGTTGGACTGCTGTGGGATGAGCTTCCGGCAGTCAGTCATGCAGTCTATGACGGAGAAAAGACGAAGGCGTCAAAGGCATCCAAATCCGGTTATGTGAAGCTGACATTTAACTTTATGGTCAGCCAGAAATTATTTGTCGAGAACGAAGAACGCTACTATCCGACCGATCGGTTCAAGGCGTTATGTGAGAATTACTTTGAAGAATACAGAGGACGTCTGTATCAGCTGCTTGGAGGTGAAGAGGATGCCGTGCATTAACCGAATACGAGTGAATAATGTAAAATACAATTTTGGTACACAGCAGTACGATGATTTTTCGATGCGGATGTATGGCAAGAACACGCTTTATGACCTTGCAAATGGTGGAGGAAAGAGTGTGCTGATGCTTCTTCTGCTTCAGAATCTGATACCGAACTGTACGTTAGATGATAAGCAGCCGATCGAGAAATTATTCCGGAATGGCGGCGGCAATACGACTATTCATTCCCTGATCGAATGGAAATTAGACGATGCGGATATCAAGGACGGATACCGCTACATGACGACCGGTTTCTGTGCTAGAAAAGCAAAGGAATCCGATGAAGGAGCATCACAGGACGGACAGACGGCGGCGATCGAATATTTCAATTACTGCATTTTCTATCGGGATTACAATAAGAACGATATCATTAATCTTCCATTGTCAAATGGTAATGAAAGAATTACATACAGTGGTCTAAAATCCTACATTAAGGAGCTTGGACATAAGGATATGAGCCTTGAAGTGCGTCTGTTTGAGCGGAAAGGGGAGTACCAGCGGTTCATCAGCGAATATGGTCTGCATGAGAGCCACTGGGAGATCATCCGTGGAATCAATAAGACAGAGGGTCATGTCCGTACTTATTTTGAGACGAATTATAAGACGACCAGAAAAGTAGTAGAGGATCTGCTGATCGAGGAGATCATAGAGAAAGCATTTCTGACCCGTACCGGCAGGGATGGGGATGAGAGCACAATGGCAGAAACTCTGCTTGACATTAAGGATAAATTGAACGTATTGGCACAGAAGAAGAGGGATATTGCGAACTTCGATCATCAGATCGAGCTGATCAATGTCCTGCAGGCAAAGGTCAATTCCTGTATTAACCAGTACGAGGCACACGAAGATATCACAAGGCAGCTTGCGGATATCTATGTGACGGGAAAAGAACTGACATCGAGGGAAAATGAACATCTGGAAGAACTGCTTGTAGCAAAACAGACTGCATTTGAACAGAAGGAAAGTCAGAAGAAGCGGTTGGAGAATCTGAAGATCACCAGAGATGGTTTCCGTCTGCAAGAGCTTCGGGATAAGTCAGAGCAGTTAAATGCAAATCTTGCTGAAAATGAACGACAGGTATCGGCATTAAAGCAGGATATGAATATGAAAGAAAGTATCAATGATTATCTGGGTTATCTGGAAGATAAGAAACAGTTATCCGAGAACCAGAAGATCATCGATCATATCTTACAGAATACCGGTGCAGACCGCGAGAAGATGACGGTCTATGCCTATAACAGAAAGCTCAGGGATGATGCACATTTGAAAGAGCTTCTTCTGGCAAAGGAGGAGGTCGAACAGTCGCATGAACATGCGGTGAAAGAGGCTGATTACTGCACAAAATGCATCAAAGAGGGCGAGATCGAGCTGGCCGTATCCGGAGACAACCGGAGGGCAGCTTCGGACAAATTACAGTCCTTAAATAACAAGATATCCGAGCTGACCTCACAGGTTGCCCTGCTTGTTGTGTCGGATGCGGCAAACGTGATCGAAGCATCCGAAGAAAAGGCAGAAGAACTAGAGGCATCCTTACGGGCACTTGCAGAGAGCATCCGGGAAGATCAGGAGAAGGTATTTGAAGACCGTTACCGGTTGTCACTTGCGGAAAACAGTCTGGAAACACTGGAAAAAGAATATGAGACGAGCCATCTGGATGCGGAGGAATATCGTCAGGCAGCTAAGAAGTTAGAAAGCATTATGGCGGTATATAGTGTAGAGAAAGCAGAGGAAATCATAGATGCGATCAATGCAAGGATCACAGGAACGCTGACCGAGACGATCACCAGAAAACAGGAGATTGACCGACAGCTTGCAAGACGCAAATATCTGGAGTCCGGACGTTTATTCGGACCGAGTGCAGGAGCATCGGCAGTTATTGATTATATCGTGACCAGACATGGACATATGGCGATGCACGGAGCTGATTATCTGGCAGCACTTAAGCCGGAGCAGCGGACGGAGATCTTGAAGAAAAACAGAGCACTTCCGTATGGAGTAGTTGTGAAGAATTTCGCTGATATTGCAGAGGATATCAATCTGGATTCGATTCAGACGGACAATGAAATGGTTTTGATCTACGATATGGATGACCTGTCCGAAAAGGCAGTTACCTTAAACGAAAATGCCGTTATGGTCTGCAGAAAAGGCGAATATTTTACAGATGATGAGATTCTGAAATCGTTAAAAGAAGAACTGACGATCCAGATCCGTGGTCTTGAGGATGAGATTTCGATGATCGATGAGAAGCTTGCGACCTACCGGGAAGATCTGGCATTTGTCAGTCATCTGGCAGATGAGAGGCACTTGGATGCGGCGGATATCGAACGAAAGCTGAATCAGGAGCTGTTAAATAAAAAGGATGAGATTCGTGAGCTTCAGGATCGCATAGCAGAACGGACAAGCCGGATCGCGCATCAGAAAGAAGATGAGGTATCCGTAAAAGAAAAGCTGCATGAGCTGGAGGAAGACAAATCAATCCTGCTTCGTATTAAGGAGCTTTCTGATCTGGCAGTTGAGGAAGAAGCCCGTTATACGGAGAATGTTCAGAAAGAACAGCGGATCACCGGACAGATCGAGGAACTGAAGCGGGATGCAGTCAGATGGAATACAACTGTGAGCGAGACGGAGGCACGGATGCTTGCGATTGCAAACAGTATTCAGGATATACAGGATAAATGGCAGAATTATTTCAAACCTTATTACCCGGAGGATGGAAAAGTGTATGTGTCACTGGATCCAAAGCAGAAGATTCAGGTGGCACTTGGACAGGAAACGGAAGATGTATCCAGACGGGATATCGAGATCCTTACGATCTCTGATGAAGTGCTGGAGACAGAATTTATGGCGATGTATGCAGTAGCAAATAAAAATGCACCGGATATAGAGGATAAGAAGAAGCTGGTTCAGGCATTGTCACAGTCAATGGATCGTATCTTGCATACGATCGAGAAGCGGGGCGTGAAGCTTTCGGATCTGGAAGCACAGACACAGTTATTTGCCACATCCGAGCAGCAGTTACAGGCACTTTCTGATGAATTGATGCGTCTGGAACTGGTATCAGCATCCATGGCGGAAGAACTGAAGAATGTATCAAAGGCTTCCGGCAGATTGGAAGGAAATATCGAATATGCGGTTGCCAGTCTGAAAAAGACTTATGGTGAAGATGCATATGCAGAAGAACAGATTTCTCTAAGTGAAGCAGAGCAGGCGATCGCACAGGGCGATCAGATCCTTGCCGAGCTGGAACAGAGTTATAAGAAGACAGCAGAGGAATATGAGACCTGTAACAAAGAGCAGGGCTATATGATCGAGCTTTATAAAGATGTAAAACGTATCGTAGATACAAATGACATTAATGTAGAAAACGGTAAGCTGTTAGAAGCCGGAAAAGAGGAGCTGCGACAGGCATTTGAGACCAGTCTGTTACGATATGACAGAAGCCGCAAGAATTTGGAAAAGACAAGAAATGAACTGATGCGGTTCAAGGGACAGACAGCGGAAGCACTCAGCGAAATGGGTGTATTCGAGATGGCAGAAACGATCCGCAGAGATGTCATCATACCCGAAAACTACTATGATGCAAAGGCGTTGCTTGAAAGCCTGTTACAGATCATTTCCTATATCGATCTGGAAAAGGAAAGAGTGGAAAAGGGAATCGAAGATATGGTTGCGATCAAGGAGAATTTCTGCAGTCAGTGTTTACAGCGTTGTATGGATGTAAAGACTGAGCTTGAGAAGCTTCCAAAATTATCGAAGATCACCGTCGGAGAAGAAGTGATCCGTATGGTCGATCTGACGATCCCATATGTAAAAGAAGAATTTCTTGCACAGCGCATGTCTGATTATATTGACGATATCGTAAAAGGCGCAGATGCCTATGAGGATGAGCGGAAGCGTGTTCGCTATATCCGTGACTGCCTTGCATTGAAGCGGTTATTTGGCGTAATGGTCACAGACATGAATGCGATCAAGCTGAAACTATATAAGAGAGAGCGTATCAAGGAGCAGAGCCGGTATCTTCGTTATGAAGAAGCGGTTGGTAGTACCGGACAGTCACAGGGTATCTACATTCAGTTTCTGGTTGCGATCATCAACTATATTGCAGGTATGTATTCCTATGGTACAGAGGGCGAGATCTCTACAAAGACGATCTTTATCGATAATCCGTTTGGTGCGGCAAAGGATGTATATATCTGGGAGCCGATCTTTGCCATGCTTGCAGCTAATCATGTGCAGTTGATCGTTCCTGCCCGTGGTGCAACCCCGGCGATCACCGGCAAATTTGATGTGAACTACGTTCTTGGCCAGCAGATGGTCGGTAACCGCCAGCAGACGGTTGTTGTCGATTACACCAGCAAGACCTCGCAGGAGGAACTGGAATATCAGGACATCACCTACCAGCAGGCAACCTTCGACTTTATATAAGGTGTTATACCGTACAAACAAATGCCGAACATACCATTTGTTACGCAAAACACTTGCGTTCGATTCTCACGCAGCGGTGCTAAACTCACTGCTTATGCAGTTCGTTAAGAACCGGCGTTCGAATAGGTTTGCTACACAAAGGTATGTTCGGCATTTGTTCTGATATGATTGTCAAACAGATCTATAACCCTAAAAGCAGGTATAGAACCAAAATGAAAGAGATTATTACATATTATGAAGTAAGCCTTATCCGAGGCCGGTACTTAGGTTGCGTCTTTTGCAACCTTATGTACCGCTGCACGAGGATTAGAGCGCGAGCGTCTTACGGAATAATATGTAATAATCTCTTTCATTTTTATGTGTAATCTGTCGATTTACTGGTGGTAGTAGCTTAAGAAATCAGCAATTCTTCCCATAGCGGTTTTAAGCTGCACGATATTCGGCAGATATACGATACGGAAATGATCCGGGTCTGTACAGTTGAAGCCAGTACCACAGGTGATCAGGATCTTCTTCTCACGGAGAAGATCAAGGGCAAACTTCTCATCATCCTTGATATGGAACTTCTCCTGATCCAGTTTCGGGAATATGTAGAAAGCAGCCTTTGGCTTTACAACGGATACACCGGGAATGTCACAGAGGGCGTTGTAGATATATTCACGCTGTTCGTAGATTCGTCCGCCCGGAAGCAGAAGTTCATCGGCACTCTGATAACCGCCCAGAGAAGTCTGAACGATACTCTGTGCAGGAACATTTGAACAAAGACGCATTGAAGACAGAAGATTCAGACCATCGATGTAGCCTTTTACATGATCCTTTCTGCCGCATAGACACATCCAGCCGATACGATAACCGGCTACACGATGGGATTTGGACAGACCATTGAAGCTGATCGTGAATACATCCGGTGCCAGAGATGCGAGTGCAACATGCTTTCTGCCATCCATAACCAGTCTGTCGTAGATTTCATCTGCAAATAGGATCAGATCGAATTCTCTTGCAAGATCAACAATCTGTTCCAGAATCTCCTTTGGATATAAGGCACCTGTTGGGTTATTTGGATTGATCACGACGATACCCTTTGTATTTGGAGTGATCTTACTTCTCATATCATCGATATCCGGATACCAGTCACTCTGTTCATCACAAATATAGTGAACAGCAGTACCGCCTGCCAGTGTGACAGAAGCTGTCCATAATGGGTAATCAGGAGAAGGAACCAGAATCTCATCTCCATTATTTAAAAGTCCCTGCATAGACATGGTGATCAGTTCACTTACACCATTTCCGGTATAGATATCGTCAATTCCGACATTTGGAATATGCTTTAACTGGCAATACTGCATGATAGCCTTTCTTGCGGAGAATAAGCCCTTGGAATCGGAATATCCTTCGGTGTCTCTCAGATTGTAAGACATGTCTTTGATGACTTCATCCGGTGCGTGAAAACCAAATGGTGCAGGGTTTCCGATATTCAGTTTCAGAACATCAATGCCCGCTGCCTGCATGCGGTTTGCTTCGTCCATAACAGGACCTCTTATGTCATAACAAACGTTATCGAGTTTCGTTGATTTTTCGTATGTTCTCATGCGATATACCTCTCTTTATAAGAATTTATCCGGCTCCCAAAACCGGAAGTTAAGCAACCTTAAGAATCCATTCTTGTACAGGAAACTGTTGTTATGGGAATCTGCCGGACTTTATAAGATGACAATAAAAAAGCCCAAGCAAATAAATTTTGCTTAGGGCGAACTTATCATTTTATAGTCCGTGTTACCACCTAACTTCAGGAAAAACTTCCTGCACTCTGTACGGCCAGATCTCTTAACCGTTGTTCCTGTAACGTGGAACCTTCCGTTGACTGCTAATCTAAAACCTATTTCGCAATCACAGCTCGGGGACTGCTTCCTTAAGATGTTCTACAGGCTCACACCAGCCGCCTGCTCTCTGAAGTAACACTTGCTTAAGTACTCCTTCCTGTCATAGCCTTTGATTTTTCTAAAAGTCTAGCACTGCACAGGGAAAAAGTCAACTTAATTTTCATGCAAATTTTTCGGACGGTCAAATGTGTGTAGCAGATGAAAATGGATAATAAACGCAGGCATATAACAACTGGAATTGAATGGTATATTTATTGGTTTATAATGTAAATAGATGTGAATTGTTCGACAGAGCCTTAATTAAATATACAATATATGCAATTAATACCACAATGCAATAAATGAACACAAAAAGACAAAATAAATACAATAAAATGATTAAATTGTCAAAAAATAATGTTGACAAATCGGGTATTATCACATATAATAAAGATACATTAAAGAACGGCCATCAAACAGATGCCACCCGGATAAACAGATCGAGGTCCGGTACACGGAAACTGGTCAAAAGTAAAAGATGTTTTCCGGAAGTTCAAGGAAGGAGGAGATTCCGTTGGATACAATTGAAGAACAGTTTTATCGTAGCAGCATACATGATTGGGAAGTTGTTTCCACACGGGATGCCTTATCGATATAACTTGAAACAAGTCCCCACACGGATGCCGGTTCGGCATAGATTGAAGTATCGGGACGTAGGTATTAGATTACCGGTTATGTTCTGCTAGGATTGTTCAAAAACACAAGATATAGGTAGTGTTTCAAGGGCATTAGGCTATATCACATAGACGCTTAGAAATTGTTGGAAGGATTGGTACAACATAGTATCTGTTCAGGCAGTGACTGTTACAGATGCCACTTGTTTAGATTCGTTATAAGCAGGAGTTTATATAATATGTACCATTGCGGTATAACATTTCACATCTTTTGAAATATTGTACCATACATCTAAGATTTGAATGATGCAGTTGCATCGGGAGCATACATAATTGCTCATCCTTCAGTAGAATTTATTTATAGATTTTATATAAAATGGCGTTTTATATGGCAGGTGTGGAAACCTCGAATATTTACAGAATACTTCGATAATAATCTAAAATTAAATACATACAAAGACCCAGGTGCTTATGCATCTGGGTTTTTGTATGTATTTAAATTGATCCGGTTTCAAATATTTTAAAACTTTTAGTTCACATGATCTGTCATATAAATAGCGGCAGAAAATTTGTAAGTGGATCTTGCAAAATAAACAGTGTAGCCGCTTGCGTTTGTTTTTGCAAACGACTATATTAAATATTAGAGAAAGAGAAAGCTGAAAGACCTGCATAAGGACATTTTATTACAAAGAAGAGGAGACGAGAAAATGGCTACAAATGAAAACAATAATGTTCAGGAAACGACCGGACAGACACAGAACACGGCAACAGCGACACAGACGCAGCCGAATACAGCTGCAGCACAGAATGTGTATGGAGCACAGCAGGGCTATACATATGGAGCATATGATACGAATGCACAGAATAATGCATACTATCAGCAGAATGCCTATTATAACAATGCACAGGCAAATCCATATAATACAAATTATTATACGCAGACATCACAGCAGACGACATCGTCGGAGAACAATTATTACAATAGTCAGGTATCCGGAGATGTATTTGACGAGATATTCGTTGAAAAAGGTGAAACGCCGGTTGCAACATTAAGCAATGGCATGGTCCTGAATCTGATTTCGGGTGAGGGGTTAAAAAATGAGCAGGCAGTACTTACAGATAAACGATTATATTACAATCACCGGGAAGGACTGATCAACCGGATATCTACAAGAGAGATTGTAGATGCAGCAGATATTACCGGTACAAAGATAACAGATAACAAGCCATATTCCATTCTGATCGTTGCGATACTGATTCTGATCGGTTCGATCATAGGAGCTTCATCAGCCGATGATGGCAGTATATTGGCAAGTGGTATCATTGTTGCAATTATATTCCTGATCACATTCCTTGTTTTGATCAAGAAATGGCTACTGATCGAATATGCAGGTGGACGCATCAGACTTAGCGTAAAAAAATATGGTATGAATAACATTATTGCATTTCAGAAAGCTATCTACAGAGTAAAAACGGAAGTTAAGCAGCATTAATTAAAAAGGAGACAGTCTGATCGGGTGGAACAAAGATTGGAAAATCCGGGATATTATAAGAGAATACAGCCGTAATTATGATAAGGACGATCAGGAATATATAGCCGATGGCATATATCCATTTGGGGATCCGATGAAGTGGCAGCAGATGTATGGCACTTAAGAACTGCCCGGCAAGAATACACGTTGTAGCAGTCGGGGATCGTGTCCACGATGACGCGAAACGCGCACAGGTCG
>OKSC01002427.1_pt1 | contig 15800 bp, 10 predicted proteins | sample 1601161 | NCBI WGS metagenome assembly OKSC01 (sample SAMEA3541552, study PRJEB24748) | human gut metagenome | biome: human gut; feature: human-associated habitat; material: faeces | place: China | collected 2012
CCCACGAGACGCAAAGCTTTTCTACGGAATTACAGAAATACAAAAAAGTACCAACGACACACTTGACACAAACGATTTTAAGGATAAATTTGACTTTCCACCTGCTTCTCTTTATAATATCCAGTATACGACAAGAAAGGGGTACCCTCTATGAAATGGATACGTTTTACACTTGATACACATACAGATGCCGTGGACATGCTCAGCTATATGCTTGACGAAATCGGCGTGGAAGGAATTGAAATTGAAGACCATCTTCCATTAAGCGAAGAAGATAAGAAAAAAATGTTTGTCGATATTTTGCCGGATCCGGAAGATAACGATGGGACTGCAAAAGTTCACTTTTACATGGAACCGGAAAACTGTGACCCGGAAAAAGTCATGATTCAGGTACAGAATATTTTTCAGGAAATCAAACCTTTCTGTGAAATCGGAAAAGGAACCATTTCTCTTTCGGAAACCGAAGACAAAGACTGGATTAATAACTGGAAAACATTTTTCAAACCGTTCCGTGCTGCCGACGATATCGTCATCAAGCCAACCTGGGAAGAATATAAAAAAGAAAAAGATTCGGATATTCTTATCGAAATCGACCCCGGCATTGCTTTCGGCACCGGTTCCCACGAGACAACGAAACTTTGCATTCAGGCTCTTGATAAATATGTAAAGAACGGAGACTCCGTCCTTGATGTCGGATGTGGCAGCGGAATTCTCTCAATTGCCGCTTTGAAACTCGGCGCCAAGCACGCCACCGCAATTGACATTGACGAAGTAGCCGTAAAAGTTGCTGCTGAGAATATGGCAGTAAATCATATTCCGTCTTCTGACTACACCCTTTACGACGGCGATTTGATTTCCAACGCTTTTTTGAAGGTGAAAGCCGGAACCGGCCACGACATCGTGGTAGCAAATATTCTTGCCGATGTCATTATCCCGCTCACAGGCGTTGTAAAACCTCACCTTAAAAAAGGCGGTCTTTACATTACATCCGGCATTATTGATACGAAAGAAGCAGAGGTTCGTGAAACTTTAATTGAAAACGGATTTGAAATTCTTGATGTAACTTATATGAAAGAATGGTGCTGCTTTATTACGACAATCTAATAAAAAAAGCTAGTCAAAATCATCGATTTTGACTAGCTTTTTTTATATAATCATTGTATCACCATCTATCGTTATATGTATATTTTCAACCTGAGTAGTTATCCTTTTAGCACGCTTTTCTACCATTCCACAGTTCCAAGCCACTATCGTTCCCAGCAATAAAATAAAAATAACTACATTTGATACAATTAGCGGAAGTAACCTTTTATTTTTGTTTACAAGTAAATTAATATAATAAAACAATCCAAATAATACATTTATCAGCACGAGTCCAATTATCAACGAAACAGTAACCGTTCGATAAATACTTGCTTTGGCAACATTATTTAACACAGATGTCGAAAATGCAATCCCTCCAGTAAACGCCAGCACAACTGCAGCAAAGATTCCAAGAATAGCGATATATTCCCGTTGAGAACTCTCCAATTTTGACTCAACCTCTGAAATCTTTTTTTCTGTGTTTTCATAATCTTCTTGTATTTCTTTTGCTTTTGGAATTTCCCCTTGTAAATAATTAATTTCACCTTGAAGATTTTTTAATGTTGATTCTCCATACGCTCGTTTATCTGTGGCATCCGAATATGCAATTCGTGCAATGTCTAAATTTACATGGTCATACAACTTTCTTATCGATCCACTTACGTCTATCAATCTTTTTCCATCTGCCGCTTTATTTTTTACTTTATATTTCCTCTTTAATGCATCTAAATTTTGCCCAAGTATATTTATATCTCCTAAATCAGGATTCGATTTTACTTCAACTAAAATCGCAAAAATATCGGAATAATAATGCCGAAAACCTTCTTCTGTTGGTTCTGCATCATAAAGTGCCTCAAGCCGCCGATACATATTCGAACGACATGTGGCACTTTTTAAGAAATCTTGATTTTTTGAAAGTTCAATAAGAATATCACGAAATTCTTTTCGCTTCATTTCTTCTTTCGCTGATACCATCTTTATCCCACCGCCTTTATTAACTCTGTAGGAATCACTTCATGTGATCCTGAACCATTTTTATAAGTCTTATCCCACGCACCACCTTTTTTATGCGTCTCTTCAACTAAATCCCATGGTGCCAAAACTCGTTTACTTTCTACAATCGAATCAATCAGTTGCTTATCTTCTTTAGCCACATCATATTTTATCGACGAAAAGGAAATAGGCATAGCACCATATCCACAATAATGGTCATACACATTTGGCACAACAGGACCAAATTGCCAAGCTTCTATATTATCTGAAAATGCGCGGTCACCTCTATCCAAAAAAGCCTTTTGAATATAATATAAAATTTTTTGCAACTGCAAATTACTAATAGGACAATCTTCCTTAATACATTTTGAAACGATGTACGTGGATAACTCCATTGCTTTGTACATATGACCCCCTCCTCACATAATTTGTTTGTGTAGTATATTATACTACAATTGTTTGCAAAATACCACAAAAAAATACCACCCGCCAAAATTATTTTGACCGGGTGGTATTTTTATTTTAAGAATCTCTTATTTACTTATAAGCATCCTTTGCGTTTGCTACTGCAAAGAAAGCAGATTTTGGTGAATACAAGCCATTGAACAAGCAAGGTACACTGCTTGCACGCCATGAAACACCATCATACAAACTCCAGATAACAAGGGCGCTAATCTTTGTTCCCTTTGCTTTACTCTGCAAAAGAGCACCCATAATCTGGTCATAGTAAGCAGCCTGATCCTGATCTGTTACTACTTTATCTGCTGTCGATGTGTAACCGGCATCAATCTCTGTGATATGAATGTCCATATCCGGCATATTTGAGCGGAAGCACTCAAGTGCCTGTGCATACAAATCCGGACTGTGTGCTGCATTGCCAACTGTCAAGTGACTCTGCATGCCAAGACCATCACAAATCTTTCCATCCTCGTTAATAAAGTCAATTAAAAGAACTTCATCTTCCGGACAAAGATAAGTATTAAAGTCATTGTACATCAATTTAACATCGTCGCGGTCATATTTTTTGCAAATTTCATCTGCCCACTGGAATGCTTCTTTGACAAACTTCGGACGAAGCGTTACTCCGGTACTTGACATATAACCGGCATTTTTCTCTTTATCCGTAATGCCATAAATCGTATTCCAGAATGTTCCCTTAGGATTTCCGCTGTGCATGTACTCATTTACTACGTCATATGCATAAAGAACGCATTTGTTCTTATCGCCGCCGGCAAGTTCCAAATCTTTCTTCAAAACATGTTCCATTACATTCTTTACAAAATACTCAAGACGCAAATCCATGTTTTCTTCAGAAGTATTCTTACTCTTGTTATTTACAACAGAGAATCCTTTCTGGAAGAAATAGGTAGGAGTCTGCTCATGCCACAGTAACGTATGTCCACGAAGTTTCAATCCTTTTGCGTGGCACTCGGTCAAAATCTTATCAATCGTATCAAACTTGAGTTTCGGAACTACGACACCTGTCTTTTTAACAATTGTGTCCTTTCCATCTACAGTCTCTGTTACGTTATATGTTGCGGAGTTATCTGCCTGTTTGTCATATCCTTCCGGAATATACAAACCTTGTGCTTTGGCATCTTCAAGTGGCACTGCATCAATTTTGTCAGAATCCATAACGGCATTCGGTTTCATCTCGTTTCCAGGCGTAATACCATTGTACTGCTCATTCAGGAATTTTGATGCTGTATCTCCAAGAAGATCATTTGCGGATGCACCAACCGCTACCACACCAAAAGTATCACTGTAAATATCTTTCAGTTTCGGAATATCCATTGCTTTGGATGGCTGTGAAGTTTTTACAATCTTCATGTTATCAACATACATATCACCGGTTGTACCATCATCACTCTGTAAATAGAATCCATAGAAGTACATGTCATCCGGTACAGTGATTTCATAGTCAAAATCTTTCCACTGGCCTTTTGTCGTTTTCCAGCGGGTTTGCGTGATACGAGTCGGCATATAAGCATACGACTGATCGCCACCTTCAATCGGAATCACCTGTTCGTTAAAGTTCAATGAAGACACTTCACTGTAGGCAGTAAAGGAAACGCGGTAAGTAGCACCACCTTCTAATTTCTTTGACAGATTAATCATAGCTCCCTGCCAGCTCTTTGAATTTGCTTCACGGTGGCATTTGAGAACTTTCTTGCCAACTGCACTGTTGCCGGTTGGAAGTGTACTCGAATCAACAACCTCCAGATAATCTTTTCCGGTGTTGTTATCATCTGAGAACGCGCGAAGAATCCATCTTTTCAATCCTTCCGGATCCGGAGTATCCTCGTTTACGCAGTCCGTCGACTTTGTACCAGTTTCTACATCCTCAAAATCTTCATCATACACAGTTGCTGTTGCCGGGTCAATCTTTGCTTCCGGCACTGTTGTAGGGAATGTATCCGGGTCTTTTGCTTCCGGTGCCTTTGCCGTTTTGTAACCCTGGTCAAGTGCACGCAGTGTAGGAACTGCTGTCGGAGCGGCCGTCGGTGTAGCCGTAGCTTTTGCTCCCGGTGTATCAGTTACCTTTGCCGGTGCAGTCGGTGTTGCCACCGGTGCTTTTGTTACTGTTACTTTGTCTGCTTTTTTGACTGTAATTTTACAAGTCTTTTTGTAGGTCTTTTTACCTACTTTGATTTTGGCAGTCAAAACTGTCTTTCCTGCCTTTTTACCTTTGATTGTTACGCTGTTTTTCTTTTTCTTAGAAAGCGTGACAACCTTCTTGCTTTTCACAGACCAAGTTGTCTTCTTAATCTGCTTTGTCTTAACACCTTTCACTGTAACTTTCTTTGTTTTACCTGCTTTTACAGAAACCTTTTTTACCAAAGATGGCTTCTTTGCAGCCTCTGCCTTTGGTGCGCTAAGCGCAGGAATAACAAGAGAAAGAGCTACAGCGGAAACAATGAGTTTCTTCATCTGTCTCTTCAATGTCTTGACCTCCTTTTTTATGTTTTTATAAAAAAAAGCACTACCCGATTCGAGTAGCGCTTTTTTATCTGTATAAGTACTCGTATACGTACTTATATTTTATCATTTTAATAATGAAATAGCAATCACTTTATAAGATTTATGGTATATATAAGCAACATTATATGTGTGTATCACCATATCTCTATATTAACTAATCCCAATACTGCTTTTTTGCATCAATTACAGCATAGAATGCAGCTTTTGGCATATACAAACCATTGAACAGACATGGGAATTTTGCCGGTCTCCATGATACACCATCATACAAACTCCAGATAATCAATGCTGTGATGTTGCCGCCATTTTTCTTGTTGGTCAAAATCGCATTCATAATCTGGTCATAGTATGCTGCCTGATCTTCATCCGTCAATGGCTTGTCCTCTGTGCTAACCATTGTTGCATCAAGCTCAGTAATCTGAATCTCCAAATCCGGGCAGTTCAGACGGAAATACTCCAATGCCTTTGCATAGTTTGTTGCACTGTGGAACGAATCCGTAATATCCAAGTGTGACTGCATACCAATACCATCACATACTTTACCATCACTGTTAATGTAATCTACCAGGTGAATGATATTTTCCGGATTCTGATAGCAGTTATAATCGTTATAAATCAGTTTTACATCCAAACGGTCATATTTTACAAGCATTTCGTGTGCATATTTGAAAGCATCCTTTACATAAGAAGGACGAAGTGTCACACCATGGTCTTTCACAGACTTATCATATGTGCCGTAAATCAATCCCCAATAAGTAATATTCTTGGAGTCTTTCTCCGCATTTGCACTGTGCAGATACTCATTTACTACATCGTAGGAGTATAAACAATCTGCATACTCACTGCTCAATACATGGTTCATAACTGTCTTAACATAGAACTCAAGACGCGTATCCATGCACTCTTTGGATGTGTTGTACTTCTGTCCTGTCGTAATTTTATAATTCTGCTGGAAGAAATACTTCGGTGTCTGCTGATGCCATACCAATGTATGTCCACGCAGTTTCACGCCATTCTCATGAGCAGCTTTCATAAGCTTATCTACATTATCAAAGTTCAGTCTCGGCACGGCATACTCACCCGTAGCTGATTTGAAACGGTTGTCATCATAAGAAGTGTAGTTATCCGGAATAATATATCCCATGGATTTTGCATCCTCTACTGTGATGAAATCGGTCTTATCCGCAGAAACTTCATCGGTTGGTTTCACAAGTTTACCAATCGTAGAGCCAAGAATTGCATCCGGTTTCATTTCGTTACCCGGTGTAACGGCATTGTACTGCTGAGAAATAAACTCGGAACCATTCTTACCAAGAATCGAAGCAATTCCTGCTCCAACGCCGACAATCGGGAATACATCTTTGTAAGTATCCTTCAAAGAAGCAATTGTTTTGTCCGGATTTGTCTGCAATGTCTTTGTCAAAGTAATGTTGTCAAGGTAAATGTCATCGTTACCATTTCCGTTATAAGACTCAAAATACAGTGCATAATAAAATTTATCATCCGGTACGGAAATCGTAAATGTTACTGTATTCCATTTTCCTTTCGGAATCTTTGTAATTGTTCCGGAAGTCGGACCAAAGTTACCATAACTTGGTGATAGTTCTTCCAGAGTCTGCTCCTGATAAGAACACATCAAATCGGTGTTCTGGCAGAATACATCTGCCTTAAGTTCATAGGTACATCCTTCATCCAGTTTATCGGTGATGTTCATCATCGGCCCCTGCCATGTTTTATCTTCACGGTGAAGGTGAAGTACATGTGTATTATTTCCTTCAACCGGAAGTTCACTTCCGTCTACTACATCCAAATAGTCTTTTGATGTTCCGACGCCACCGTCAGCAGCTTTGTCATGTCCACGAAGAACGACACCCTTGATACCATCACCTGTGATAGCATCTTCTGTTTTTGTTCCAATTTCTACATCTTCAAAATCTACGTCATAACCAACTTTGGTAGCCGGATCAATCGTAGCTGCCGGTTTCGTAGTTGCAAACGCATCTGCATCTTTTTTTGGTACTTCTGTTATATTTGGTGTTGCCAACGGTCGGAATGTAGCCACTGGTGTTGCCGTAGGTACCGCTGTTGCAGTGTTTGCCGGTACTGTTGTTGCCGGAGTCTTCGTTGCGCCCTGTGTTGGTTTTGCAGTAATAACTGCAGTTTTCTTTACTACAGTAATTTTCGTCTTTAATTTATGGGTCTTTTTGCCAACTTTAACTTTCGCAGTCAAAGTTGTTTTTCCTGCCTTTTTTCCTTTTAATGTTACGCCGGTCTTTTTCTTTGCCGAAAGAGAAACGATTTTCTTTCCTTTCTTTGGCAATGACCAAGTCGTCTTTTTAATTTTCTTTGCTTTTACTTTTTTAACAGTTACTTTTTTCTTTGCTCCTACTGTCACTTTAACGCTTTTCGCACTCAGCTTTGGTTTTGCTGCAGCTTCTGCCTTTGGAGCCAAAACCGCCGGAACCAATAAAGATAAAGCCATAGCAGAAACAATCACTCGTTTCAAACTCTTATTCATGCTTTTCCCTCCAAACATAAATCCTTACATATATTTCCTATAACAATTGTGTTATAAAACACTTTTTCACTACACGTCCAAATTATAATATCTTTACATGAAAAGAAGCGCCACTCTTACGAGCAGCGCCTCCCATGATTCAATTTTAGTCAGCCTTATCAGCAAATAATTATTTTACAAGAGTAATGCTCTTAATAACAAAGTGCATATTTGCTGGCAAGGACTGTAACTGAAGGTTAAATCCTGCTACTGTTGCAAGTTCAGAAGGATTTGTCTTAGCAATCGTTAATGTGCAGGTTTCTCCAGTAAATGGAGAAGACAACCATGCTGTGTTTGCTTCTGCATCATCTTCACCTGTCCAGTTTGTATCAATACCATTGTCGAATCCATTCAGTTTTCCAGATGCCACATATGCAATTTTACCATATGTTGGAGCACCTTCTGCACCTGCGTAATCTTCTACTTTCTTGCCATCTGCATCCTGTACTTCCCATGCAATCTGCAATGCAGTAAAGTCTGCAAGGTCAAGATTGTTGTCTGTAAGATATTTAGAGAAGTCTACATATGTCATTGCTTTTCCAGCCATGAACTCAAGACCTGCTGCAGAACTTGTAGCTGCTACACCAGCGCCTTCGCCAGGATTTGTTTTAGCAACAACACCATCACTTGTCAAATCAACATATACGTTGTTGTCTTTGTAAAGAGTAATGCTCTTCAAAACAATATGCATATTAGCTGGAAGAGACTGTAACTGAAGGTTAAATCCTGCTACTGTTGCAAGTTCAGTAGGGTTTGTCTTAGCAATCGTCAATACAGATGTCTGTCCTGTATATGGACTAGCAAGCCAAGATTTGTTTGCTGTTGTATCATCTTCACCTGTCCAGTCTGTATCAATACCATCTGAAAATCCATCCAATTTAGCTGTTGCGGCATATGCGATTTTACCATATGTTGGAGCACCTTCTGCACCAGCGTAATCTTCTACTTTCTTGCCGTCTGCATCCTGTACTTCCCATGCAACCTGCAATTCATCGTAGTCAGCCATATCAAGGTTTTTGCTTGCGAGATATGCAGAGAAGTCTACATATGTCATTGCTTTTCCAGCCATGAACTCAAGACCTGCTGCAGAACTTGTAGCTACTACACCAGCGCCTTCGCCAGGATTTGTTTTTGCTACGATATCAGCACTTGTCAAATCAAATTTATGAGTTTCGATTACAGTAGGCTCTTCCGATGGCTCTTTAACTGTAATATCAACAGAACCAGTTACGTTGCTTCCATCTGTAGATGTTGCAGTAATTGTTGTTGTACCTTCTGCACCCTTCTTAGCTACTACAGTACCTGCGAAGTTTACAGTTGCTACGTCTTCGTTGCTGGATGTCCATTTAACGATCTGACGTGTTGCATCAGCAGGTGTAACTGCAGCTGTTACAGTTGTAGTCTTACCAGGAGCAATCTCTGTCTTAGCAGCTTTTACATCAATACCTGTAACAAGTTTGTCATATTTAACTTTTACGAAGTCAATTCTGTGAATTGTTACTTCAGCACCAGAAGACTGTGGACAGAATGCGATAGCTGTCAAATTCTCTGGGTTCATTCCTTTACCCATAAGCATAGAAATAGGAATGAAGACTGTACGTGTCTTGTAAGCTGCTTTTACTGTGTTACCGGCAGTGAAAGTAGATTCAGCTTCCCAAATCTCATCATCTGTGTGGATCCATCCGCCTTCATATGTCTCAGAAGAAGAAGAACCTGGGAAACCAGCGGAACGAAGCTGGTCATTTCCGTTATAAGTACGGCAGTTCATCTCGTTCTCTGATGTTACTTTAACACGAACGTAGTCATAAGCAGACATGTCTTTTGTACCATTGTCATAACCCATGAATCCTTCACCACGTGTATCAGAAATATCAATGATGTCATCATCTTTGGTTGCCGGGTTGATGTAGTAAGATACACCGGAGTTATAATCTTTTGTGGATGTGAATGTTACAGAACCGTCTTTGTTGTACAAAGTACCATCTTTAACAGTCTCACCATCAGAACGTTTAGCATCACAAGTAAATGTAGTCTCATTAAGTTCTGTCAATGGAACATTGTATGTAGCAGACTCATCTACTGTGTAAGTGCCGGCTTCTGTTTTGATTACGCTTACAGGAGCTTCTGTAGGTTTTGGTGTAGCAGTTGCTGTGCTTCCACCATTGTTGTTATTGTTGTTTGCCGGAGTTGCTGTAGCTTTTGCTGCATCTGTCTTAGCAGGTACCGGTGTTACATTAACTTTGCTTGCCTTCTTAACAGTAATCTTGCAAGTCTTTTTGTAGGTCTTCTTACCTACTTTGATTTTAGCAGTCAAAGTAGCTTTACCAGCTTTTTTACCTTTAACTACTACGCTTTTAGCTTTTTTCTTGCTAAGAGAAACAACTTTTTTGCCCTTCTTATTGAGAGACCATGTTGTCTTCTTAACTTTTTTCTTAGATGTTACTTTAACTGTTTTTTTCTTACCAACAGTTACGGTTACTTTCTTCGTAAGCGTAGGCTTTTTAGCTGCTGCCTCAGAAGAAGTGTTTGGTGCGATTCCTGCCAGACTGAAAGCCATAACTACAGCCATTGATTTTGCAAGAACGGATTTGATACTTTTCTTCAAAACTCTTACCTCCTATTTTATAGTATTGTTTTGGTTTTTATTTGCAAAGCATGTTTCCCGCTTTCGCAGGAAACAGCTTTTACAACATGATTATTTATATTCCGGATATTTTTCCGGGTTTGCTTTGATTTCTTTATCAGTAGGATTTGTATTTTCTTTCCAATCTTTACTGAATACCAAAGACTTCAATTCATATACATGTTCTGGTTTGTTAGCATCAAACTTATTAGCTTTCAATACAACATAACGAACATTCGTAAGATTTCCTTTCGGTGTTGTACCATCCACTTTTACATTCTTTGAATCAACGCCATCAATCCAGTTGCACCACCAGTTTTCTTCTACACCGGCTTCACCATAACTTGTTCCCTCATAAGAACGAATTGCATGAGATCCTTCGAAGAATGGATAAGTAGCGAACTGTACCTGTTTGGTCCAGTATTTATCCTGCTGGAAATCTGCTGTATCCGGATACAATTCAATCGACATCTGCTCTGTTGCTTTACCACTTAATGCAACACCTTTGTAGTTTGACAAATCATATGTCTTGCCAAGATCCAGTACATACATATCTTTGTTTGCCTGAGTAAACGCAAGACTTAATACTCCACCAGCCTGTTTAGCACCATCTACTGTAGAATATACTTTTGTTGTCTTATCATCGTCAGCTTTCTTAGGCATAATCTTCAATGTAGAAAGATCAATTGTAAGATCAGACGCTGCAGCAGTTCCTTCAACAACTTCTACATCAAAGGATGTCTTAACACTAGGATTCTTTGTTACAGCTGCCGTCAAAGTAACCTTACCGGTGCCAACTGCTTCCAGTACAGGATCCGTTTTGGAAGAATCAACTTTCAAAACTTTTTCATCACTGGATGTCCATGTCAACTGAGTCTGAGTTGTATTATCCGGTGTATAAGCAAAGTTATCAGCAGACATACTCAATTTCATGCCCTTAACCATCTTAGTTGGAGCATTTTCAATTTTAACTGCTGTACAAGGTGTCTCACCTTCCAATACAGATACATTATCAATATAAAGTGTCAAACTTGCGTTAGTGCTTGGATATCTTCCTGTATAAGTACTTCCAAGTACCAAAGAAACATTCTTTTGGTTCAAAAGACCGGTCTCTGTGATATTACCTTTAGTCAGGTTCATCTTATTTGGATGCCATCCTGCTTTGTATTTATCACTTTCGCTCTCTTTGAAACCAATGGTACGGTTTTCATTCTTCTTCTCTTTTGCCCAGTCATCATACATCATTGGGAGAGAGTGGTTATTGTATACCATACCCTCGAACTCATCGCCCTTATTTGGAACGGTGTAGTTCTCATCCTTACCGGATGCATGAGAAGAATCAGCGGAGAATTTAATCAGTTCTTCAGAGATTCCCTTCTTCTCAGCGTCTGCTTTCTTAAGAGAAGTTGCAAAGTAATACTCCGGTGTAATTTTACCATATTTTGCAAAGTAAGCATATGCTGTCTTGTACTTCACATCACCAGTGTTGCTTGCTACCACGCGGGACTCGAACTTAATACCGGAATACTCATCGAGTTTTTTCTGCAGTTTCAAGTTGAAGATAGGTGCATAATCGTATGCCTGTGTATCACCGGTATACTCAATCTTTAAGCACTTGTTCTTAGGATTTTCAGGGTCAGTTGCAACTGTCATTTTACCAACGTTGCTGTTCACATACTCTTTACCCTTAGTAGCTTTACCAGCTGTTCCCTGCTCTTCATCGCTCTCCCAGTTATATCCTACCGGATAGCTCTCGAAGTCTTCTACAACGGTCTGAGTTCTTGTGTCTGCCGGCTCATAGTTTGGAGTCGGAGTAGCTGTTGCAGGTTTTGCATTAATTTTAACATTAATCGTAACCTTCTTATTTGTACCGTCTTTGGTGTATCCGTAAATCTTTGTAGTACCAGCTTTAACCGGAGTAACTACACCGTATGGAGATACATAAACAACCTTAGAATTCTTTGCTTTCCATTTCATTCCTTTATAACCAACTTTTGTTGGGGAATATTTTACATAAAGCTGTGCTGTCTGCTGATTTGTAGTAGCAGCTGCTTTATCATCGTACTTAACTGTCATAGTAAGTACACTCTTCTTGGTAGAAACGAATTTTGTCGTTTTCTTCGTTTTCTTTGTACGCTTTGTTGCGTCAGCCTCTTTTGTGTTTGTTACACTTGTTGTAACAACAAACTTGCTAGGCTTAACGGATTTGATTGGTGTACCAATCTTAATTCTCAACGTAGCTTTCTTTTTCTTATTTGCTTTGGAAGCAATTGTAATCTTAGCAGTTTTGTTTTTCTTACCTACTGCCTTGACATAAACTTTTCCTTTAGATTTAACAATCTTAGCAACTTTTGGATTACTTGATTTGTATGTAACCTTTTTGCTAATCTTGCCGGATTTTGTGACTTTTACTTTAATCTGTTTTTTCTGGCCTTTTTTCAAAACCAGCTTACCGCCGTTTACAACGGGGCTTTTCACTTTGACAGACTTGATTTTTGCTTTTGCATCAGCTGTCGTTCCTGTGATTGACAAAGATGTCACAACCATAGCCAGGGAAAGCACGCCGGCCAATGTCTTTGTGACAATTTTGGATGTCTTGCTCATGATTATCCTCCTTTAATATATTTAGCATGTACAGACACTTGTACACATTGAATGTAGTCTCATTATACCATCCTTTATGGGAAAATGCAACCAAAATAAATAAAAAATACCCACTTTTTTGGATAAGTTGCACATTATTTTTTCTCATTTCTTGACAAGAACTAGGAAACTGTTACAATGGGGACAGATACAAGCGGTCACACGCATTTTGACCGGTATGAGAGGAGAACGAATGGAACAAGCACATCATTTATTAGACCTGATACACTCGTATTTTCCACATGAGTCTGCCGATATCCGGACGATATCACCACTGAAACTGGCTTATCTGGGAGATGCTGTCTACGAAATCATTATCCGCACATTAATCATGGAACGAACAGGTGGTCCTGTGAAAAATCTGCACAAAAGAACGAGTGAGTTTGTCAATGCCGGCTCACAGGCAAAATTGATTTTGTGTCTGCAGGACGATTTATCTGAGGAAGAAATCCGCATTTACCGTCACGGGCGCAACGCGAAAACGTCTTCTGTGGCAAAGCACGCAGACATTCATGATTACCGCAACGCTACCGGTTTAGAAGCTTTGTTTGGCTATCTTTATCTGAGTGGCAGATTAGAGCGCGCCATTGAATTATGCAAAATTGGTTTCGAGCGGCTGGATATTTTATTATAGAAAGAAGAGGATTTTAATCATGAAAGAAGAATATAGAGAAGAAAATACAACAAGTTCACGAATTGAGGGCCGCCACAGTGTCCTTGAGGCTTTGCGCGCAGGCAGCCTGATTGAGCGTCTTTTTGTACAGAAAGGCTGTCAGGACGGTCCGGTTCTTACTATTTTAAGAGAGGCAAAGAAGGCAGATGTCATGGTGGACTTTGTTCCAAAAGAGCGTTTGGATTTTATGAGCGAGACAAAAAATCACCAGGGCGTGGTTGCCGTTTTGTCCGCTTTTGCTTATTCCACGATTGATGATATGTTTGCACTCGCAGAGAAAAAAGGTGAGACACCGTTCTTTTTTATACTGGATGGTATTGAAGACCCGCACAATCTGGGTGCCATCATCCGTACCGCAAACCTTGCAGGGGCACATGGCGTTGTGATCCCGAAAAGAAGAGCAGTCGGACTGACAGCAACCGTAGCCAGAGTCTCCGCAGGAGCATTGAACTACACACCGGTTGCAAAAGTAACCAACATCGGCAAGACGATCGATGAGCTGAAAGCGGAAGGTATGTGGTTTGTCTGTGCAGATATGGACGGAGAAATGATGTACAATCTCGATCTGAAAGGACCAATCGGTCTGGTAATCGGCAACGAAGGGGAAGGTGTCAGCAGGCTGGTAAAAGAAAAATGCGATTTTGTGGCTTCTATTCCGATGAAAGGGGATATCGATTCCCTGAATGCATCTGTGGCAGCAGGCGTCCTTGCATTTGAGATCGTCAGGCAGAGACTTCAGGGGTAGATGAACGGAACCACTTTTTTACGCAGAGAAACAATAAACGCCGCACGATGAGTGAACAGCAGCAATAAAATGCAAAAACAGTATTGACAAAAGCAGATTCCTGTGATAATATAACTAACTGTAGCGGTCACGACCGCACAGGCTGCTGTGGCACAGGTGGTAGCGCACCTCATTGGTAGTGAGGAGGTCACGGGTCCGAGTCCCGTCATCAGCTTTATGTGAATCCCCCGGTAATATCAGTGATTTTGATATTACCGGGGGTTTTTGGTATTCTGAAAAATTGTGTATTTTATTGATGATACAGTAATGTTCTATAAATAGCAAGGTCTTCGTCCTTGAATACATTGAATACAACCTTCATCCGGCTTCCTGTATCCTCATAATATTTCTTAACAGTCCGGACTGCTATTTCAGCCGCACGTTCATTTGGGAACATGAATACTCCTGTAGAAATACAGCAAAAAGCAATACTTTTCACTTCATATTTCTCTGCGAGTTCCAGACAGGAACGATAGCATGAGGCTAAAAGCTCCTCATGTTTCCTTTGTAATCTGCCCTGTACAATAGGTCCAACGGTATGGAGCACATAGTTGCACGGTAAATTATATCCGGGTGTGATCTTTGCCTGACCCGTTGCTTCCTCATGTCCCTGCTTTGTCATGATTTCATGCATTTTAAGGCGAAGTTCTATTCCTGCATAGGTATGAATAAAATTATCAATGCACGCATGCATTGGTGAAAAACAGCCAAGCATCTGTGAGTTACACGCATTGACAATGGCATCACATTTTAATGTTGTGATATCTCCCTGCCAGAGATAAAGTCCTGTGTCTGATACAACCGGTTTTAAATCTGCAATATCCGTAATCCCCCGTTCAAAATTTCTTTCTTTGAGGTATTCGTCCTGAATCTTTAAAAAATCCCCGCTTATTGGTTTTGGAAGTCTGACATTCATCAAGGAGCGAAGCAGATTCTCCTGCCCCTGCTTATCAGCAGGAATCTTTTTCCCATAAAGTCTGCGTTCCTCTTTTAAAAGATATTGGATTAAATATTCCCGTCTTTCACTCTGTGTCATCCTATCAGCCTCCCTATATCTGTGATTGCTCCAGCCATATCTCCACCGATTCCGATTGCCCGGCTGCCAAAGCTTTCAGGTACCACTGCCTCGTCCATATTCAGGCGAATCAAACGGTATGTTACATGTTCCCGTACCAATTTTTCAAATGGGAATCGAATAATAATCGGTGTATTAAATCCAACTCCAAGCTCTATCAGGACAACTTTTTTGGATTGGTTCCGGTCAAGAAAATCTGCATATCTGTCGGCAGCTTCATGCCACTGTTCATCCTCCACAAAATAATTATCGCATCTAAGGTGCATTGTCATGTTTCCACCGCATACAGGACATTTTGGCACAAGCTCCGATGGTATCAGACAGTCCCTTCTCCGGGCATCCATCTTTCGGAATAGTTCTTCTGCGTCATAGGTCTTTGGATGGCAT
>OKSC01002432.1_pt1 | contig 15768 bp, 9 predicted proteins | sample 1601161 | NCBI WGS metagenome assembly OKSC01 (sample SAMEA3541552, study PRJEB24748) | human gut metagenome | biome: human gut; feature: human-associated habitat; material: faeces | place: China | collected 2012
GTTGCTCAGGTACTTAAAAAAAATATTTTATAATAGTGTTGCGGAATTAAGGATACTGTTTTTCTCTCTCTAAAGTGATTTCTTAAGCTCTCTTTTTGTCTTAAAAAAGGGTTCTTTATTTTGTTTGTAATTGTTTGATATATAGTTTGATATATTGTTTTACGAAATGCAGTCAAAAAAGAATGTAACATCGAAGAGAAAGATGTAATGCCATCAAAAAAACGTGTAGCATGATCGTGTCTGATGTTCCATTTCTGATGCATACATTTGCTGCTGAGAAAAAGCGACTATATTATTGGGAGAGATGCGTATGGAAAACATTTTTCTTTCCTCTTATGACATGAAACGCTAATATATGTAATAATAGTAATATGATTATTAACCGTCAAATTATTAATCTTAAAAGACTGATTGATTATGAAATGCAAGTACGATGACAGTTGATGCTATCTTTAATAGCTAATGAAGAGAGAATGTAGTTATTAATATCTTAAACTAATGGTAATGAAAAATGTAACAAAAAAAAATCAAAAGCTACCTTACTTATTGCTTTTGTTGCTATTAAGTTGCTTGCCAACGTTAGCGCAAAATGGAGTAACGGTAAAAGGAACAGTTCTTGATAGTACCGGTGAAACGATTATCGGTGCTTCTGTCGTTGTGAAAGGCAACACTTCAATAGGTACGATATCAGATATAGATGGGAATTTTACGTTGACTGTTCCTAATAATAATGTAACTCTTGTTATTTCATATATCGGTATGAAATCACAAGAGGTGAAAGTACCCCCTCAGCAATCGATCAGAGTCGTGTTGGAAGATGACAGCCAACAGCTGGAAGAAGTTGTGGTAGTGGGTTTTGGTCAGCAAAGAAGGCCTCGGTGGTGGGCTCCATTGCACAAACCACTTCGAAAGCTTTGGAGCGCACCGGTGGTGTCTCCAGTTTAGGTCAGGCGCTGACGGGTAACCTCCCGGGTGTAGTGACTATGACTACTACCGGTATGCCGGGTGAAGAAGATCCGAAGATCACCATTCGTGGTGTGACATCCTGGAACTCAAGCGATCCGCTTATATTGGTGGACGGTGTAGAACGTCCCATGAATTCGGTGGATATCAACTCTGTGGAAACCATTTCTGTATTGAAGGATGCGTCGGCAACTGCCGTATTCGGTGTACGCGGTGCCAACGGTGTAATCTTGATTACCACCAAACGTGGTGCAGAGGGCAAGGCAGTGATCAACATCAATGCCAGTACGACATTGAAGACCTACTCTAAATTGCCCGATATGATGGACTCGTATGATGCGCTTTCGCTCCGTAACCAAGTTATTGAGAGTGAACTGGCTTATAAGCCGGAAGCCTGGAGTTACTACCTGACGCAGGACCGTTTGAACAAGTATCGCTATCCGGCCAATCAGGCAGAAGCTGAACGTTACCCCAATATGGACTGGGTGGACTATCTGTTGAAGGACGTAGCTACTTCTTATAATGCTAACGTCAACATCAGTGGTGGTACTAAGTTCGTGAAATATTTCGCCAGTGTGGACTATACGCATGAAGGCGATATATATAAGAAGGTAACCAATATTAAGGGCTATGACCCAGGATTCGGATACGACCGTATCAACGTGCGCAGTAACCTCGATTTCAACCTGACCAAGACTACTAAATTGCACGTCAATCTTTCCGGTTCGCATGCTGTGAAGAAGGCTACGCAAGGTCAGTACGAGAATCTTGTTTGGAGTGCTTTCTATGGCATCTCTCCCGACTCTTTCATGCCGGTGTACAGTGACGGTACCTTTGGTTACTATTATCCCAACCCCACACAGGCTGCCACTAACTCTTACGAGGGACTCAGCGTCAACGGTATAGGTTATACAACAGATGATCGCCTGAACACTGACTTCACCCTCGAACAAGATCTTGGTTTCGTACTCAAGGGGTTGAATATACAGGCTAAGTTAGCATTCGACAACGCCTTCCGTGAAACAGGTCGTGGAGTGGATGACACAAACGACTGGGAAAGTGAAATGCACAAATGGATCGATCCCGATACAGGTATAGAGTATACCGACATTTCTCCTGATGCCTTATATAAGTTCGACTTTAAGAATAACAGCGCTTGGATGACTGGTGCGGGTGCTGTTCAAAACTGGGCTACCTACCGCCGTATGAACTATTCTGTTCAATTGAACTATTCCAATAAGTTTGGAAATCACACTGTGGGTGCCATGGGTAACTTTAGCCGCGAACAGTATGCTACAGGTAGCGAACAGCCCCATTATCGTGAGAACTGGGTGTTCCGTGGCACATATGATTTTGCAAACCGCTACATGTTGGAATATAACGGTGCTTACAATGGTTCCGAAATCTTTGCTAAGGAAAATCGCTTTGCCTTCTTCAACTCGGGTGCTATCGGATGGATGGTTTCAGAAGAGCCCCTTGTGAAGAAACTCAATCTCAAATGGCTGGATATGTTGAAGCTTCGCGCGTCTTATGGTCAGATTGGCGATGACAATGTAAGCGGACGTTGGCTTTATATGGATACTTGGAGCAATGGTGGCAGCTATCGTCAGTCGTTGACGGGTGTAGATCCTTCCAAGAGCCCTTACAGCTGGTGGCAACAGAGCCAGCTTGGCAACAAGAACTTGCAATGGGAGACGGCTACCAAACTTGATATCGCTGCTGACTTCGCTATTTTGGGCGGCCTTATCTCGGGTTCGTTTGACTATTTTAAGGAAAAGCGTACCGATATTTTAGTAACCGGTGCCAATCGTGCCGTTCCTTCATATTTTGGTACTTCCGCTCCTGTGGCCAACCTCGGCAAGGTAGACAGTGAAGGTTTCGAGTTGGATATTCGTTGGAATAAGCAGCTCAACCGAGACTGGCGTCTTTGGGGTAATGGCTCTTTGACTCATGCCGTCAGCAAGATCAAGGAGGCGGATGATCCCAGACTGAAACCTGACTATCAGAAGAAGGCTGGTAAGGCCATTGATCAGAATTATTCTTATGTGGATCATGGATATTATAATAGTTGGGATGAACTCTATGGTAGTACGGCGCACGATGAATACGATGAAGGACGTAAGCCCGGTAACTATGTCATCCTCGATTATGATGCCGACGGTATTATTTCCGTGAACGATAATATTCCTTATGGCTATACAGGTACTCCGCAGAATACAATGAACCTTCAGATCGGTGCTGACTACAAAGGCTGGAGCTTCTTCGTTCAGTTCTACGGTGTGACTAACGTAAGCCGTTCTGTAGGCCTCAGTAGCTTGGGCGGTACAAGAAACACCGCTTTCCACGAGGGCAGCTACTGGTCTCCGGAGAATCAAAACGGTGATGTACCTCTGCCTCGCTGGTTGAACCAGACAAGCCGGTATACCGATGGTACACGCTTCCTCTTCGACGGTTCGTACGCACGTTTGAAGTATGCTGAACTTTCATATACCTTCTCTAAGGAAAAATGGCTGAAGGCATCGGGTTTGGGCACTTTGAAGCTGTTTATCAATGGTAACAACCTCTTTCTCTGGACTGATATGCCCGATGACCGTGAGTCGAATACCGGTGGATGGAGCGCATACCCCACTCAACGTCGTTTCAATTTAGGTTTTAAAATAACACTTTAATCTGAGATAAGATGAAAAATAAGATTATTCACATACTTTTCGTATTCTTCGCCGCCGGATTCACGTTTACTTCGTGTACCGACTATCTGGACAGAGATTCTGACTCTGTGCTGTCAGCAGAAGATGCGTTCAAGAACTTCAATAACTTCCAAGGATTTATCGAAGTGATGTATAACGTTATCCCCGACGTGGCCAAGCATAACTGGGTAAGCTCCTTCAACTGGGGTGACGATGAGGTTATTACTACCGGTAATGGTGAAGGTTTGATGGGGTATGCTATCGATGGTGGTAACTACCGCACTTATATTGGTAAAGGTGACTGCTTCTTGGATAGAAGCTGGAAAGTTGATGGAGACCGTTTTGCTAAGGCTCTGTGGGGTGGTGGCTGGTATGCCATTCGTCAGGCCAATCTCGGTCTTGAAGCTCTGCAGAGTGGTTTGTTGAAGGATGCCACGCAGGAGGAACGTGACTTTGTCGAAGGGCAACTCTATTTCTTCCGCGCTTGGTTCTATTTCCAGCTTACTACTTATTGGGGTGGCTTGCCATATATGGAAAGTGTATTGCCATCCGATGCACAGTTCAACTTGCCGCGCGAAAGCTATCAGGAGAATGCCGAAAAGATGGCGAGAGACTTTCAGCGTGCTGCCGAGCTGCTTCCTATTGACTGGGATAACACTGCTGCAGGCAACCGTACTAAGGGTAACAACGCTTTCCGTCCCAACAAGATTTGGGCACTTTCTTACCTAGGTAAGTCTCTGCTCTATGCCGGTAGCCCTTTAATGGTGAATGGTGGTGAAAATAGCAACCGTTCATACGATGCGGATTATTGTAAACGTGCGGCTGATGCTTTGGGCAAGGTGCTTGCTATGGTTGAAGGTGGTCAGACACAATATGCTTTGGTAAACTTTGACAAATACAGCAGTCTGTTTTATACTAAAGAGCAGAACTGGCTGATGCCTGGTGGTACAGAAGCCATTATGCGTAGCCCTACTTACGGTGCCGACTCTTACTGGCGTCAGATGAACTCCTATCAGATTCAGGATATTGCAGAAGGTGATGGTATCATTCTCTGTCCTGCTGCCAACTATGTAAATTATTTCGGTATGGCGAATGGTCTGCCACTCAGTGATCCCAATTCCGGATTCAGTAAGGAGCAACCTTGGAAAGGTCGTGACCCGCGTTTTTACAATAACTTTCTCTATGATGGTGTGAAGATGATTAAAGCGCCGACGGACGATAAATTCAAAGCTTTTGAGTATGCTAACCTCTATGAAGGCGGTAATGCCTGCAACGATCCTAAGAGAACCAGCCGTACGGGCTATCTCAACTATAAGTTTATTCCGTTGGGAGCCAACAAGGCTGATAACGACTACGGATACGGTAAGGCTACCCATTTCCATTTAGCATGGTTGCGTCTGGCAGAAGTATATCTTCTGTATGCCGAAGCTGCTGCGCAAGGTTACGGTTCGCCCTCCGGTAAGTCCACTTCTTTCACGAAGAATGCTGTGGAAGCGGTTAACGTAGTCCGTCAACGTGCGGGTGTGGAAGATGTTGCCACCGTATACACTGCTGATCTTGAAAAATTCATGGGTGAGGTTCGTCGTGAACGCGCTGTTGAACTAGCTTACGAAGGACATCGCTTCAACGACCTGCGTCGTTGGAAACTGCTGACCGAGTCTCCTTACAACATCAAGACCACGCAGCGGTTCGATCGCGCGGAAGCATTTGACCCTAATGCCGACCCGAAAGAACGTAAAGTCGTTAACTTCCGCGAAGAGGTAGTGACGCAGCGCAAGCTCTCCAGCAAGCACTACTGGCTACCATTCAAGACCGATGATGTGACGATGTATCCTGAATTCTACCAGAATCCCGGTTGGTAATGGTTTTATTAACGTAAAAACTCTAATAAAATGAAACATATATATAAAGGACTTGTACTTTGTGCAACGTTGGCTTTCGCTTACACACATACTGCCGCTCAAGAACCGCTGGTAGATATGTTGGAAGCTACTCAAGCTGATACGCTCTCAAAGGTGCAAGTGGCATTCCGCTCCATCGACCAGCGTGACCTGCTGGGTGGAGTATCAGTGATTGATATGAAGGAAATGTCAGAGAAAGCATATACAAGCAATAGTTTAGGCTTTGTAGACAATGTGGTGGGCGGTTTCAACGGAAACATCTGGGGAAATACCGAATACCTCGTTATCGTAGACGGTATGGTACGCGATGCGAACAACGTGCTCCCTCACGAGATAGACCAGATTACGCTTTTGAAAGGGGCGTCGGCCGTAGTGCTTTATGGTCCGCGTGCGGCCAAAGGCGTTATCTCCATCACCACCAAACGTGGTGAAATTGGCGATCTCAGAATTAATATTCATGCCAATACCGGTTTCTATACTCCCAAGTCTTATCCCAAATATTTGGGTTCGGCAGAGTATATGACTCTCTATAATGAGGCTCGTGCCAATGATGGACTGGCTGCGAACTACTCGCAGGAAGATATATTTAATCATGCTTCCGGTTCGAATCCTTATCGCTATCCCAACTTCGACATGTATTCTTCCGAATACCTAAAAAAAGCTTACAACCGTTCGGAAGCAATAGCCGAAATCTCAGGTGGTAGCGAGAAGGTAAGGTACTATACGACTACCGGTTACTATCGCGAATCTTCGCTTCTTAAAGTGGGTAATACGGAAGATAACTACATCAGCCGTTTCTTTGTCCGTGGAAATGTGGATATGAAGTTGCATAAACTTATCACCGCGCAAGCTGATGCTAATGTGACATTTTATGATTCTTATTCGGCTAATGTAGACTGGTGGGGACAGACAGCCACGTTGCGTCCACACTTGGTGACTCCGTTCATTCCCTTGAGTTACATTGAGGCAACCGATCAGAATTCATTGAATGCCGTGCTGAACAGTAGCTATCTTCAAGATGGCAAATTCTTCTTCGGTGGTACGCAGCAACATCCCACCAATCCGGTGGCCGATGCTTATGCAGCCGGCGATAGCAAGTTCGTAAGCCGTCAGTTCCAGTTCAATACCCGTTTTGACGTCAATCTCTCTCCGTTGCTCAAAGGGCTTTATTTCCGTGCTAAATACGGTATCGACTATGCATCGACCTACAATCAGGGTTATAGCAACAGTTATGCCACTTTTGCCCCTACGTGGAGTAACTACAATGGCGAGGATATCATTTCAAGCATCACTCAGTATGGTAAAGATGAGAAGAGTGGCACTGAGAACATCAGTAACTCGGCTTATCGTTATACATACAACGTGTCCGGTCAGTTCGACTATCAGAATACTTTCAACGAAGATCATAACGTCTTCGGTATGATTCTGGCCAATGCCTGGCAGACACAGCGCAGCGGACATTATCATCGTACCACTAACGCCAACTTGGGCTTCCAGGCATCCTACAATTATCAGCACAAGTACTATGCTGATTTCAGCGTTGCAATGCCTTATTCTACAAAGTTGCCCACCGGCAACCGCGTGGCCTTCTCGCCTACGGTGACTTTAGGCTGGAATCTAGCGAATGAGAAGTTCCTAGAAAACTCTATTTTCGACAATTTGATGCTCACAGCTTCTGTAGGTATCATTAATCAGGATCTCGACATCACTGCCAGTGACAATGAAGACGGCTACTACCTTTACAAGACAGTGGTACAAAAAGGTGGTTGGTATAGTTGGGGAGATAACGGTGGTCTGGCTGCAACAGAGTTTCAGCGTGGTAACAATCCCGATATGACCTATGTGAAGCGTAAAGAGTTCACTGCCGGTTTGCGTGGTTCAATGTGGAGCAATCTGATCAATTTTGACATCAATTTCTTCACCAGCAAGATGGATGGCGGATTGGTTCGTCCCGGTTCATTGTATCCTAACTACTTCACGCAGATTGGTTATCCGTCATCATCTATCATCCCTTATGTAAACTTCAATGTGGATCAGCGCACAGGTTTCGATTTCAGCGTATATGCCAATAAGAAGGTGGGCGAGGTAGATCTGACTCTGGGGGTTAGCGGTATGTATTATAAGAGCACTGCTAAAAAGCGTGACGAGAACATCGAGTTCAGTTATCTATCGGCTGTGGGACGTGCGCTGAACGGATACTGGGGCTTGGAGAGCGAAGGCTTCTTCCGAGATGAAGCTGAAATTACTTCGGCTCCTACACAGACGTTTGGTGACGTGAAACCGGGTGACATCCGCTACAAGGATCAGAACAACGACGGCAAGATTGATGATAATGACCGCGTATTCCTGGGTCGTTGGGACTCTCCGCTTATGAGCGGCATCAACCTCACTGTCAAGTGGCGTGACTTTACTTTCTTTGCAATGGGTAACCTCTACTTGGGTGGTCACGGCATGAAAGACAACTCTTATTATTGGATGAGTGGCGATAGCAAATACTCAGAAATAGCACGCAACCGCTGGACTCCCGAGACTGCGGCTACAGCTACTTACCCGCGTCTGACAACTACCAATGGTGCTAACAATCTCCGTACTTCGGACTTCTGGATATATAAGAACGACCGTTTTAATCTGTCTCAGGTGCAGCTTACTTATGCTATGCCCCAAAATGTGTTGCGAGGAACTTTCATTAAAGGTTTGAGCTTTTTTGCCAATGCTAACAATCTGCTGATGATTGCCAAGGAACGTAAGGTTCTGGAAATGAATGTAGGAAGCGCACCTCAGACACGTTTCTACCAACTTGGTTTCAAGGGTACGTTCTAATAATGTGAATAATAAATAATATGAAGATTGAAAAATAAGAAGTTATGAAACTAAAAAATATCATCTTGTCAACAGCATTATTGGTGGGATTCTGTGCTTGCGATGACCTATTCGAGCCGGCTATAGAAAACCATAAGACTGTGGAAGACTTGGAGAATATGCCTGCATGGGCTGTCGGTTTGCTGGGACATGCTTATATCAGTAATCCGCTGGGTGAAAACGCCAACTCTTGGAAGTTTACCGATGTGGCTACTGATGATGCCGTGTCCAACGATGTGGGCAATGGATATCTGAGAATGGCGACCGGTGCATGGCGTGCCGACAACAATCCTGTGGATAGTTGGCAATACTTGCGTGCCTCTTGGCAATACCTCAATCAATTTCTCGAAATATCCGACAAAGTGGAATGGGCCAAAGACGAAATGGCTTCCGAGCTATTTAAAATACGTTTTCAAGGCGATGCGTATGGTATGCGTGCTCTCTATATGTATCATTTGCTGATGAGTTGTGCCGGATGGACTGCCGATGGACAACTGCTGGGCATACCCATTCTGCTGGAGTCTGAGACTATCTATTCCGATTTCAATAAACCGCGCAACACATTCCGTGAATGTCTTGACCAGCTGAACCGGGATGTGGAGAAAGCTATTGAAATGCTTCCGGAAGAGTATGGCGATGTGGAAACTACGGCTGAGGTGCCCACTAAATATACTCAGATGGGTGCTGACTTTAGTCAGTACAACCGTGTCTTTGGCGATCATGCCAAGAATCGTATGAGTGCCCGCGTAGCTCGCGCTGTTCGTGCTCAGGCCGCTCTGTTGGCTGCCAGTCCCGCTTATAGTGAAGGTTCAGGTGTTACTTGGGAACAGGCTGCCAACCGTATGGCTGAAATATTGGCGAATCTTGGCACTAACCCCATTGCGGCTATTGATGCTACGGGTAACAAGTGGTACGAGGATTCCAACGGTATCAAGAACTTGGTAGCAGGCTACAACCGCCCCGAATTCTTGTGGCGTAGCAACAAGAACGAGAGTGCCGACCTTGAAAAGGATCAGTATCCTCCTTCACTTTTCGGAAAAGGTCGCGTTAACCCGACGCAGAATTTGGTAGATGCATTTCCTGCGCTGAACGGTTATCCCATCAGCGATCCGAAGAGCGGATACAATGCTCAGAATCCGTATGCTGATCGCGATCCTCGCTTAGCTCTATACATTATTTATAATGGCAGCAAGGCAGGTAACTCAAGTAGCGTCATCACTACTGCTGTAGATGGCACCAACAATGATGCCATGAACAAGTTCGACGGTGCTTCTACACGTACCGGCTATTATCTTCGCAAGTTCTTGGATATGAACGTGAATGCTAATCCCAGCAATACGACCAACGGTTATCACATTAAGCCTTGGATTCGTTATACTGAAATTTTCTTGGGTTATGCTGAAGCTGCTAACGAGGCTTGGGGGCCGCAAGGTAAAGGTGCAAACAGCTACTCTGCTTATGATGTGATTAAGGCTATCCGTCAGCGTGCCGGTGTCGGTGAGAATGGTGGTGATCCCTATCTGGAATCGGTGAAGAATGACCAGAACAAAATGCGCGAACTCATCCGCAACGAACGTCGTCTGGAACTTTGTTTCGAAGGTTTCCGTTTCTGGGATCTTCGCCGTTGGAAGGTAGATATCAGCAAACTGAACGAAACTGCAAAGGGTATGAAGATTACGGGAACTCACCACGAGGTGGTGGACGTAGAGAAACGCGACTATAAAGATTATATGTACTATGGTCCTGTGCCTTATAGCGAAATGTTGAAGTTTGATGCTCTCATCCAGAATAAGGGATGGTAAGCGACAGGCTGTATGTAAACGAATTTATATAAACTGAATAAATGAAAATAGCAATGAAAAAATCATTCTGGATAATAGCCGCTATGGCGGGAGTCTTGTTCACTGCATGCGAAAACGGTGACCGGGATTTCCCAGACTTTAAATATTCTGCGGTCTACTTTGCCTATCAAAGTCCCATTCGTACCATCACACTGGGCGAGGATCCATCCGTAGATAACTCATTGGATAACGAGCACAAGTGTCAGATTATGGCTACGATAGCTGGTGTTTATGAGAACAAAAAGAATGTGGAGATTGGTATCCGGGTAGACAATTCGTTGTGCGATGGTTACACTTTCGAAAGCACAAAAGGTGATATCATGCCTTTGCCCACATCGCACTACACGCTGAGTGATGACAAGATTGTTATCAAGAAAGGTCAGGTATTGGGTGGCGTTACGGTGAACTTGACCGACGCATTCTTCAATGATCCCAAGGCTACGGAGTTGAACTATGTTATTCCGGTAGTAATGACCGGTGTGCAGAACGCTGATTCCATCTTGGAAGGTAAACCTTCGGTGGATACTCCCGATCGCGTGAACAAGGAAGATTGGGAAGTACAATCCAAAGATTATATTCTCTATGCCGTGAAGTATATCAGTAAATACGATTCACATTACTTGCGTCGGGGGGTTGATACTTATACTGGTAACAAGACCGGTACGGAAGTTCGCCATGCTGCTAATGTGGAGAAGGATGAAACCATTGGCGGATTTAGTACGCTGGGCTTGAACAAAGTGCAGTGGGAGCGTCCTACTAAAGATGCTGCTGGAAAGAATGTTGAAGCCAATTTAATACTCACTTTCGACGAGAGCGGCAATTGCGTCATTACTTCTAATACCGAAGGTGTAGAAGCTAACGGTAGCGGTAAGTTCGTTGCCAAAGGTGACAAGAACAGCTGGGGAAATAAAGACCGCGATGTAATCTATCTGGACTACACCATGGACTACGCTGGCATTCATTGTGCTACTAAAGACACTCTGGTGACGCATTACCGTGGCGTGAAGGCTGAATGGTTTACTCCTGTGAAGAAATAATAATAGGGTTTCTTACTAAAAAAAGTATTTATATGAAACATACAAAAAAAATATTAGGTACAATGCTTTTGACGGCTGCGGCTGTTGTAGCCACCTCTTGTGTGGACGACAGTAAGTTGCTGTTTAGTGTTGATAAACCTGCCTCTATTGCAGACATGGAGTATCTCAATGCGTATGACGTATTGAAAGCTTATGTAAACAGCAGTGCCAATCCCGACTTTAAGTTGGGAATTGCATTGGCTGCGAATGATTATATTGCAGGTGGGCTGGTAACGCGTCTGGTTAACTCCAATTTCCATGATATGACGGCAGGGAATGCAATGAAGTACGCTTCGTGTGTGGGTAATGATGGAACGATGAATTTTGATGCTGTGCAAAATTTTGTATCTGCGGCTAAAGCTGGTGGTCTTACCATTTATGGGCATACCTTGGCTTGGCACGCACAGCAAAATAACAAGTATCTAAATGGATTAATTGCTCCTATCCCCTTGCCTGTTGACCCAAACGCTGCTAACAATTTTTTGCATATTACAGTGCCGAATGCGGGAAAAGACCCTTGGGAAGCAGAAATTTATTATGATCTGAGTACACCACTTGAAGTAGGCAAAGAATATGTGATTTCAATGAAAGCTAAAGCTACCTCAGGAGTCAGCTATAACTTCTGGCCTGGTGTTATTGATGGTGACACACAATACTTGCCATCTTTTTCCGCTGGTGAAAAATGGGAAGAGACCTCAATTACGTTTACAGCAAGTATACCTATCAATCGCTTGCGCTTTTGTTTCGGTGCATTCCAAGGAGAACTCTGTTTTGATGATGTGACATTGACTTCTGATGATGGCGAAAATCTTATTGTAGACGGTACGTTCGATACAGGCGATTTATCCCATTGGACAAAGCCAAGTTGGATGGGTTCATATACCTATGAAATAGGAAAAGAAGGTAGTGATAATGTTGGTTTTTGCTTGACTATGACTAATACGGAAAAGAAAAGCAATAATTGGGATTCACAAGTGTGGTATCAATTTGCTGCACCGTTGACAGAAGGAAAGGCATACACCTTTACAGCTAAGGCCAAAGCGACGGACGCATATAATTGTACTATATTCACACAGTCTTCCAGTGGTGGTGCTCAGGGCTATCCCGGGGGGGTAAATATTGGTACAGAATGGACAAACGTTAGTTTGACATTTACACCGGGGCACGGACAAGTGGATAAGTTTACCTTTAATTTTGGTGATTTTGCAGGGACTATTTATGTAGATGATGTAGTGTTCTCTGATGGTACATCGGAAATTTATGCTACTGGCTTTGAGAACCAGTCGATTGCAGGGTGGACAAGTTGGGGTGGTTATCAAGCGTTATCTGCTGAAGGTGAGGGATATTCTTCTAACCAAACAAGCCTTGAATTGACTCCCGAAGAGAAGAAAGATACCCTTACATGGGCCATGAACAACTGGGTAGAAGGTATGATGAAAGCTACTGGCGGTTATGTGACCGCTTGGGATGTAGTGAACGAAGCTATTTCTGGAGGTGGTGATGACGGTGAAGGATTCTATACTTTGCAGTCTGCCAAAAATGTCTCTGCAGAAGATGCTAAGAATAACTTCTACTGGCAAGACTACTTGGGTAACGAAGACTATGTGCGCATTGTTGTGGCTGCTGCCCGTAAGTATTATGCCGAGAATGGTGGTGTTAATCCTCTGAAACTCTTTGTCAACGACTATAATCTGGAGTCTGACTGGGATGACAATAAGAAGGTTAAGAGTCTGGTACATTGGATTGAAAAGTGGGAAGCTGACGGTGTGACGAAGATTGACGGTATTGGTACACAGATGCACGTGAGTTGCTATGCTAATGCTGTTACACAGAAGAGCAAGGAAGATCATGTGGAAAAGATGTTCCAAATCTTGGCAGAGAGCGGTAAACTCGTGAAGATTACCGAACTCGATATGGGCTATATAGACGAGAATGGCACTAGTGTGAAGACGGAGAATATGACTGAAGCACAGCATAAGGCGATGTCCGATTATTACAAGTTCATCGTGAAAAAGTACTTCGAGATTATTCCTGCTGCCCAACAATATGGCATCACTCAGTGGTGTGCTACTGATAGTCCAAGTAATTCCAGCTGGCGTGGTGGCGAACCCGTAGGTTTGTGGGATGCGAACTACAGTCGTAAGCATACTTATGCCGGATTTGCAGATGGCTTGTCTGGTAAATAAGAGCTCTTTATGATAAACGCCCATACAGGACCTCTTGTATGGGCGTTTATTTATCCTTTCTGTTAGTATATAACGAGTATTAAGAAAGGAAGATGGTATGTTTCTACAAGAAAATGTAACATGGATATTAAAGATGTAACATCAGTGAATAACTATGTAGCATGAAAATGTGAGTTGTTCTATTCCTATCTGTTACATTTGGGACCGGAAAATGATATCAGAATTTGTAGTTAAAGATAAAATGAAATAGTATGAAAAACAAGATTTTTTTGCTTGCACTATTAATAGGCTTTTCTTTATATTCCTGTGGAAGCAATTCTACAACGGATGATGAAACTTCTTTGAAAGCATCAGTTGGTGATAAGTTTTATATTGGTGTCGCCATAAATACGGCGCAATCATCAGGACGTGATACTACAGCTGTGCAACTGATAAAGAAACATTTTAATTCAATTGTAGCCGAAAATTGCATGAAGAGTGCGGTTATTCATCCGGAAGAAAATCGTTATAATTTCTCTCAGGCAGATGAATTCGTTAAATTCGGAGAGGAAAACGGTATGTTTATTATAGGACACTGTCTGATGTGGCATTCTCAGTTACCACGATGGTTCTGCACAGATTCCGAAGGGAAGAATGTATCACCGGAAGTACTGAAACAACGTATGAAAGATCATATTTATACAGTGGTAGGTAGATATAAAGGTCGTGTGAAAGGATGGGATGTAGTGAATGAAGCTATAATTGAAGATGGTTCTTATCGCAAGACGAAATTTTATGAAATCTTGGGTGAAGAGTTTATTCCTTTGGCTTTTCAATATGCCCATGAAGCGGACCCGGATGCCGAACTTTATTACAATGATTACGGCATGAATGTAGAAGGTCGTCGAAATACGGTAGTGAAGATGGTGAAGGATATGAAGGAAAAAGGCTTGCGGGTAGATGCTATCGGTATGCAAGGACATATGGGTATGGATTATCCGGACATAAAAGAGTTTGAAGAGAGTATTTTGGCTTTTGCTTCTACCGGTGCTAAGGTGATGATTACGGAATGGGATATGAGCGCGCTGCCTACTGCAAAACAGGGTGCTAATATTTCAGATACAGTGGCTTACCGGAAAATATTGAATCCGTATCCAGAGGCTTTGCCTGATAGCGTTTCCGAACAATGGAATGCGCGAATGGAAGCTTTCTTCAACTTGTTTATTAAACATTCTGATGTTATTACCCGTGTGACGGCATGGGGAGTGACTGATGGTGATTCTTGGAAAAACGATTTTCCGGTAAGAGGTCGTCGTGATTATCCATTACTTTTCGACCGGAATTATCAACCGAAGTCTTTTGTAACAGAATTAATAGAGAAAAAGTAATATTAGAAAAAATATATCGGTTCTCTCTCAGCGTACTGCGGAGCAGTATGTGCTGCGGCAGGAGCAGGGGCAGGGATTACATATTTATGCGGCGGAACATTGGAACAGATTGAAAACACAGTTGTCAATACGATAGCGGATGCGGGAGGTATTGTCTGTGATGGTGCAAAACCAAGCTGTGCGGCAAAAATATCCACGGCGCTTCAGGCCGCGATACTAAGTCATAAGATGGCGATGCGGGGACTTACGTTTGCAAGAGGAGAAGGTCTTGTAATGGACTGCCCTGAAGATACAATCAAGGCAGTCGGATATGTAGGCCGCGCAGGTATGAAACAGACCGATGTGGAGATTTTAAATCTCATGATCGGAAAGACAAAACTGGAAGATATTGACAAGTGACGTATGCCGGGAAAGAAGCCTCCTTTATGAATAACGTTTTTTATAACATGCAAGCGACAGGAAGAAGCTGATTACAACGAATAAAATCCCAATCGGAATACCGATTATAAAGATCATCGTTTTGTCACCTGCCATAAGAAATTCCATTCCCTTTAAAGAGGAAACGGCTCCGTATATTCCTCCGAAAAGCATGGCGATAAAGATATAAACGATAAGACCAAGTTTCCTTCCGAGCAGAAAGAATGCAAAATTAACGACTGCAAAAAAGACAAGGGAGAAAAGAACTCCGAACCCCCATGCAGACAGCCCTTCCTGCAAAGTGATTTTGTTGTGGCTGCTGGTGAACGAGAAAACAAAAATCAGGGAGAATACGTTGCATATTGTAAGAAAGCAGATTCCAAGTATATATTTTGACAGTACGATCTCCGTTTTTGTAATGGGGAACGTAAGCTGGATTTTGTCAAAATTCACTTTTTCATCTTGCTCAAG
>OKSC01002453.1_pt1 | contig 15681 bp, 13 predicted proteins | sample 1601161 | NCBI WGS metagenome assembly OKSC01 (sample SAMEA3541552, study PRJEB24748) | human gut metagenome | biome: human gut; feature: human-associated habitat; material: faeces | place: China | collected 2012
TCATATTCAATTATCCCACAGGACGCCGCGCTTATAATCCTCAAAGAACCTGACGAAGGTATCGAACAGCTCCTTTGTCTCGCCGTGCAGACCGGTCTCCCGATGGTAATATGCACAGACGCTCTCCGCGTCGGGCAGGTACGGCAGCGGGAAGATATCAATATTCCTCATATAATCGCGCTGAAGCTCCGGCGCGAGCATATCCCAGAACAGCTTTGAATAGATAAACACGCCGAGCCCGCCGTTCGCAAGTTGGAACGCGTTTTCGATATTCGTCAGCTCGCAGATGAACTGCGGGTTGATATCATAATACTTCAGATAGCTCGCCAGCGCGCGCCCGCCGGAGGACTGGCGCGGTATCTTTATAAACGGCGCGCTCTCAAAATAGCTGAGGTCTGCGCCCTCGGCAAACTCCGCGCGCACCAGCTCGTAATTTTCACCGGCAAGCTCGCGCATTATCTGCTTCGGCACGACCAAAAGCTGATCCTTCTGGCACAGCGGCACGATCTCATAATTATCCGGCGTACTGCCCAGCGTCCCGATGACGAGGTCGACCCCGTCGTGCGACACGGCCTTTTGCAGCACCTCCGGCGATTCCTCGCTGAAGCGCACATAGGTGTCCTCATGCTCATGGAGATAGTGCGGCAGCACATGCGGCAGAATCGCGCGCGCGACCGTGTGCTCGATGCCGACATGCACGGCGTGCGAGCCGGCGAGGCTCTTGCTGGAGTTCTCCTCATACTGCCGCTTAAGCTGAAGTATGCCCTTCGCGGTCTGCAAAAACTGCCTGCCGTCCGGAGTAAGCACAAGGGGGCGGCTGCGGACGAACAGCGAGGTGTCCAGCTCCTCCTCAAGCTTCGCTATCTGCTTGCTCAGCGACTGCTGCGATATGAACAGGTGCTTCGCCGCCTCCGAAAAGCTCTTCTCCTCGGCAACGGCTATAAAGCTTTTGAGTATCGTAAAATCCATTTTCATTCCCCGACCGCCGGTTTCTTACGCTCCGGCGGTCTTTTTCATCCGTTTTCGGGACGAGTATATCACTCCGCCTGTCAATAGTCAAACTCGCACCTGTGCATATTTAAGGGCGCGGAATCGCCCGAAAAACGGTATGTTCCTGCATAAATCGGCGCAAAATTCGTTAAAAATTCATCATTATTCAAAACCTCCGGTGCAGTCCTATCTCTTTTGCACAAAGCATCCCCGAAAAAGTTTGCTTTTTTAATGCAAATAGTAAATTCAGCAATTTACTATTGCAAAGTTAAACTTTTGGTTGTATTATATACGCACACAAGGGCGTAATGCAGGGCATGGGTTGCTAAATAATTATACATCTCTCCGCGCCTGAGCGACATATTACGGAGGTAAACAAAATGAAAAAATTTATTGCTATGCTGTTTGTTGTATGTATAGTCTTCTCGCTGTGCGCCTGCGGAAGCAGCGGCGGCAGCGGCGAAAGTCTGACCTTTGCTACCGGCGGTGAATCCGGCACCTATTACGCCTTCGGCAGCGTTCTGGCTCAGTACGTCTCCAACAATACCGACATCAAAATCACCGCGGTCGTCGGCAACGGCTCTCAGGCCAACGTTGAAGACCTCGACTCCGGCGCCGTGCAGCTCGGCTTCTGCCAGTCCGACGTTATGAGCTACGCCTACTCCGGCACCAACCTCTTCGCCGAGTCCGGCGCAGTCGACAGCTTCTCCGTCGCGGCGGCGCTGTACATGGAGCAGGTCCAGATCGTCACCACCAACCCCGACATCAAGACCGTTGAGGATCTCAAGGGCAAGACCGTTTCCATCGGCGCTCTCGGCTCCGGCGTTTACTTCAACGCAGTCGACGTGCTCGGCGTGTACGGCATAGACGCAGAGAAGGACATCACCCCCGTTTACCAGAGCTTCGGCGACAGCGCTGAGAGCCTGAAGGACGGCAAGATCGACGCGGCATTCATCGTCGCCGGCGCACCCACCACCGCCATCACCGACCTTGCGACCGCCGGCAGCGTCTACCTCGTCAGCATCGACGACGAGCACATGGACACCCTGCTCGCCTCCTCCCCCTACTACGCGCGCAGCACCATCTCCGCTGACACCTACGGCACTCCCGACGACGTCCAGACCGTCGCCGTTGCAGCAGTCGTCCTCGTCCGCGACGATGTCTCCGCGGATGCGGTCTACAAGTTCGTTTCCACCATCTTTGAAAACTCCGGCAGCATCCAGCACGGCAAGGCCGAGGAGCTGAGCGTTGAGTTCGGTTCTTCCATCACCGCCGTTCCCTACCACCCCGGCGCAGCGAAGTACTTCGCCGAGAAGGGCATCGAGGTTGCCACCAAGTAATTTAAATCAGGCAAGTTAAATTTAAAGAATCGCTGCGGCGTCCGCAAGGATGCCGCAGCATGAATAATTTATATCCACGTAAAAAACACGTTAATTTTGAGAGGAGCGGATCACATGTCTATTTTCAAGAAAAATCCCGGAGGGAGCGCGGCGGAAGCTCAGGCCGAAGCCCAGCGCGAAGAAGGATCCGCTCTTGACGCAGAGACCCTGATGCGTAAGTTCGACAAGGAGTCTAACACCCGTATATGGGAGGGCACGCCCGCAATAATCGTGCGGATCATAGTGGTCGCGTTTTCGCTCTACTGCATTTGGTCTACGCTGTTCAGCGTGGCGGCGCTCGAGAAGCGTCTGACCATGTTCATGGCGCTCGTCACCATAATGGGCTACCTGACCTACCCCGCCAGCCGTCACCATGTACGCCACAATTATATTCCGTGGTACGATTTCGTGCTGATGGCCGTCGGCGCGGGCTGCTTCCTGTTCTTCTGCCTGAAGTACGACTCGCTCGTAAAGGTCCTGACCAGTGCGTCCAAAATGACCCCGACCTTCACGATAATCGGCATCGTCGGCCTGCTGTGCCTGATGGAGCTGTGCCGCCGCTGTGTCGGCGTACCGATCCTATGCGTAGCCGGCGTGCTGCTTATCTACACCTTCAGCACCGGCATGGGCGTCGAGCGCGTGCTCTACACCCTGTTCTACACCACCGGCGGCGTCCTCGGCACTCCCGTACAGGTCTGCGCAAAGTACATCGTTGTGTTCATCATCTTCGGCGCGTTCCTTGAGCGCACCGGCATCGCCGAGTTCTTCATCAAGCTTGCAAATTCCCTCGTCGGCGGCTTCTCCGGCGGCCCCGCCAAGGTCGCGGTCATCTCCTCCGCGCTCTGCGGCATGGTCTCCGGCTCTTCCGTCGGCAACACCGTCACCACCGGCTCCGTCACCATCCCCATGATGAAAGAGACCGGCTACAAGCCGGAATTTGCCGGTGCCGTCGAGGCTGCGGCCTCCACCGGCGGCCAGATAATGCCCCCGATCATGGGCGCCGCCGCGTTCCTGATGGCGGAGTACATGAACGTCACCTACGCCGAGGTCGCGCTGCGCGCCATTCTCCCCGCGGTGCTGTACTTCACCGGCATCTTCGTCGCCGTCCACCTTGAGGCCAAGAAGCTCGGCCTCAAGGGCATCCCGCGCAATGAGCTGCCGAAGTTTTCGAAGCTGCTCAGCAAGATATACCTCCTGCTGCCGCTGGTCGTCCTCGTCTGGCTCGTCACCACTGGCACCCGCACCATGGCCTACTCCGCCACCATCGCTATCCTCGTCGCCATCGTCGTCAGCATCATCGACCGCGACGACCCGATAACCTTCGGCCGCATCCTTGAAGCGCTCGAAGCCGGCGGCAAGGGCACCATTACCGTCGCCGTTGCCTGCTCCATGGCAGGCGTCATCTCCGGCTGCATCACCGCGACCGGCCTCGCCTCCAAGATGATCTCTGCGGTCGTTTCCATCAGCAGCAGCGTCACCGTCATCGACCCGACGATGGTCGCCCTGTTTCTGACCATGATCTGCTGCATCATCCTCGGCATGGGCGTCCCTACCACCGCAAACTACTGCATCATGGCCTCCACCTGCGCGCCGATACTCATTACAATCGGTGTCCCCAAGATCGCGGCGCACTTCTTCGTGTTCTACTTCGGCATCGTCGCCGACATCACTCCCCCCGTCGCGCTGGCAGCCTACGCAGGCGCAGCCATCGCCAAGGGCAATCCGATGAAGACCGGCGTCAACGCAACCAAGCTTGCGATCGGCGCGTTCATCGTCCCGTACATCTTCTGCATGAACCCCGCGATGCTGCTCATCGATGTGTCCGCGCTGTCGATAATCCAGATCGTCATTACCTCGTTCCTCGGCATCTTCGGCGTCGCGGCCGCGATAAACGGCCATCTCCTGCGCAGGATGCACCCCATCACGCGCATAGCGGCGGCCGCAGGCGGACTTCTGATGATGGATCCCACGCTCATCACCGATATCATCGGTCTGGTGCTGCTGGGCGGCGTGTTTGCATGGCAGTATTTCAGCAGGAAGAAAGCCGCAGCCGCAGTATAAAAAGGTATGAAAAAAGCTGTTTCCAAATTGGAAACAGCTTTCAAGGCGTCGACAAAGTTCGACGCCTTGAAAACTTATTCAGGAGTATTCAAAAACACTCCTGAATAAGGATGTATTGAACACAGAAAGGGGACTCCCGTCCCCTCTCTGCACTCTCCCCATGCAATTCTATACATCGCCGACAGCTTTGTCTACAGGCTGAAAGCTGTTTCCAAATTGGAAACAGCTTTTTTATTTTGAGGGAGAGATAATACGCAGCAAGCAAATCACTTGTCCCGCTTCATCTCCGCGAGAGCATAATTCGTGTACTCCGGATCGTTCGTGACGTCCTTGATGAGCTTGATGCAATCAGGGAAATGTATCTCCTCCCCGTCATGGCTCAACTCGATCTCAAGCACCGCACGGTCATCCCAGAAGGGGTAGACGTCGATATCGAAATACTGATTCTCATTTATAAGATAGTAGCGCTGCTTTTCCAGTGGGCGGAGCGAGGGATCGGCCAGCTTCAGCAGCTCCGTGTATTCGTCCTCGGTCAGGCGCTTCTCTGTCTCGACGATCTCGCCTCCGGCGCGGCGCTGCTCGGTCTTATAATAGATATAATGCCCGTCCAGTCCGCGGCGGCGGATATCGGTGGTGCCGTCGCCCGCCCCGCAGAGATAGGTCTGCACGATATCAACCCGTTTGCAGGCGGGCATCGACTCAAGCTGCGCAATGTCCGGATGCTCGACAAGGAACTTCAGGCGGCTGCGCTTCGGCCCCTGCTCGCCCAGAAACGCGGCGATCTCGTCTATCAGCCTCAGCAGCTTATTTTCATAGTCGGTCGAATTATCTATGATGCGCAGGTACGGGTGCCCCGCCCACGCGGAGATCAGCCCGTCGTCCAGCCGCGCCGCCTCCTCGGCGGATTCCGTGCGCGCGCGGTTGTTGTCAAGCGTGTAGTATTTCTCCGCGCCGATTGCCGCCGTCACCATGTGGAACACCGCGTCGTAGCTGTCGCGCATGTCTATCTCGTTCATGCCGAGGATGTTCAGCACCTGCTCATACTCCTCGGGGGACATATAGGGCTTGTTGTCGAGCGTGCCGCGGTCGCAGACGATGAGCACCTTGTCCGTGTGCATCCCGCGCGCTACGTCCTCATATACCTGCTCCTTGGCAAGCTGGAGCCGATACTGCGCGAGCTGATAATCCAGATTGCAGCCGCAGGCGTCATAGGTCACGCCGCCGCATATAAGCTCCGTGCAGGTCTCCGGGATAAACAGCACCGTGTAGCCCTTCATGGAAAATGCGTTCTGAATCCAGCTCTGCGCCGTGGTTTTTCCCGCGCACGGGCCGCCGGTAATTACAATTTTTGTTATCTCCATTTTTCCTCCGATGCTGCGGCAGTTTATATCTTTTAATGCCTTAGATTTAAGTATACCTAAAGTATCGGCCTTTTACAAGCATAGGAGAATTTTTAACACAGTCGCCCGTAGCGCGGGCGCTGCCGCGCTGCTACAAATTGTGCGAATTTCAGATTTATTCCGTCAAGCTTTCTCTTTATTTGTTTAAATTGCAATATTGACTTTCCACATCCGCGAGACTACAATAACACCATCAATTTTGAGAGTCCAGTGAAAGGATATGCATCATGTTTCATTTTTCTAACGCAAAAGTGAATACCTGCTGCACTTCCTCCGTGCCTTGCACAGAGGCTGCTTCCTGCTGCTCTCGTTCTCAGGAAAACACCGTTCTCGCTCTTACCATGGACGCCATAATTATGGCGTCCATTTTTGTCGTCATAATATCCATAATTATGGGTCTGCGCCTTACCGCGCTGGTCATACTTAGCGTAATTATTATTTCCGTTATTATTTTCACGCCAATCCCACTTGGTATGAAGCGTAACCGCTGTTGATTTATTTTTGATACAACGAAGCGGCTTCGCCAAGTGGCGGAGCCGCTTTTTTGTATATATATTCCATGTTTTAAGGAGAATGCAAAATGAAAAAGAGATTTGTATGTATGTTCCTCGCACTCGCAATGCTGTTTGCGCTGGCCGCCTGCGGCAACAGCAGCACCCCCGCTGCTTCTGATAACGGCTCCGCCTCCGACGGCAGCTCCGACACCATAAAGCTCGGCGGCATCGGCGCCCTGACCGGCGGCTATGCAAACTACGGCCTGTCCGTCCAGCACGGCGCACAGCTCGCCGTTGACGAGATCAATGCCGCCGGCGGCGTGAACGGCAAGCAGCTTGAGCTGAACTTCCAGGATTCCCAGGGCGATCCCGAAAGCGCCGTCAGCGCTTACGGCAAGCTGATGGACTGGGGCATGGACGTTTCTCTGGGCTGCGTTATGTCCGGTGAAACCGCGTCCGTCGTCGCAGCCGCCAAGGAAGACGACGTTCTGCTTCTCACTCCCTCCGGCTCCTCCGACTCCTGCCTCAGCGGCAACGACAAGGCCTTCCGCATCTGCTTCTATGATTCCTACCAGGGCACCGCAGCCGCCAACTACCTGAGCGAGAAGAACCTGGCCACCGAAGTTGGTGTCCTGTACCAGAGCGACAGCGACTACTCCACCGGCCTGTACAGCTCCTTCGTCGCCGAGTGCGCTGATCTCGGCATCAACATCGTCGAGACCCAGACCTTCACCGCCTCCACCAGCACCGACTTCTCCACTCAGGTCAACGCACTTGTCGATTCCGGCGTCAAGGTCGTGTTCATCCCCTTCTACGCTGAAGAAGCTTCCACCTTCCTGACTCAGGCCAAGGGCAAGTTCGCCGATGACGTTTACTTCTTCGGCGCCGACGGTCTTGACGGCATCCTCGGCAAGGTCGAGCAGGATGTCACCATCGCAAACAATGTTCTGATGCTCACCCCCTTCGCAGCTGACTCCACCGAAGAGAACGTCCAGTCCTTCGTCAAGGCTTACGAGGCTGCCTACGGCGCAACTCCCGACCAGTTCGCAGCTGACGCATACGACGCAGTGTACGTCATCAAGGCCGCAGTCGAGAAGGCCGGCAGCACCTCCGGCGCAGCTCTCGCGGCAGTTATGCCTGAGCTTGAAGTCACCGGCGTAACCGGCACCATGACCTGGGACGCCGACGGCAACACCAACAAGAACGCCAGCGCCATCCTCTACTTTGACGGCGTGGGCAGCGTCTTCGGTAACTGATAAAATCCGCTACATCTCATCCTCCATATAATATATTCCCCAACTCCGGCGAGGCCGGAAAACAAGCCCCTATGTCCTCCGGGTATCCGCCCGGAGGATGGGCGCTGTAAAGGAAGACCGATATGACTCATTTTATTCAAACTCTGATAAGCGGCCTGAGCCTGGGCAGCATATACGCGCTCATCGCTCTGGGCTATACAATGGTGTACGGCATCGCCAAAATGCTTAACTTCGCGCACGGTGACATCATCATGATCGGCGCGTACGCGGGCATAGTTACTGTCAATCAGCTTGGCCTGCCTCCGATAGTCGCGGTCATCGTCAGCGTCGTGATCTGCGCGGGGCTTGGTATGCTGATCGAATTTCTGGCCTATAAGCCTCTGCGTCAGGCGCCGCCGCTGAGCGTGCTCATCACCGCCATCGGCGTCAGCTACCTGCTGCAGAACCTCGCCCTGATAATCTTCGGTTCCCAGCAGAAGGCCTACCCCAGCCTCATCGAGCTCCCCAGCTTCACTATCGGAGGGGTCACGGTGGACGGCATCTCCGTCCTGACCCTGCTGATGACGGCGCTGATCATGGTAGTGCTTAGCTTCTTCATCAACAAGACCAAGCTCGGCAAGGCGATGCGCGCCGTGTCGGAGGACAAGAACGCCGCGTCCCTCATGGGCATCAGCGTCAACCGCACCATCACCCTCACCTTCGCCATCGGCTCCGCGCTCGCGGCCTTCGCAAGCATTTTCTACGGCATGTCCTATGTCTACATCAAGCCCACCACCGGCGCGATGCCCGGCATCAAGGCCTTCACGGCCGCAGTTTTCGGCGGCATCGGCTCAATCCCCGGCGCAATGCTCGGCGGCATCCTGCTCGGCATGATCGAGCAGTTCTCAAAGACCTATATCTCCACGCTCTGGGCCGACGCCATTGTGTTCGGCGTTCTGGTTCTGGTGCTGGTCGTCAAGCCCACCGGCCTGCTGGGCAAAAATATTAACGAGAAGGTGTAACGATGAAGAAAAAAGTTAAGCTCAATCATGACGTCGTCACCTTCGCGCTCGTCGTCCTGCTTTATGCCGTTGTCGCGTTTCTGCTTTACAGCGGCAGTCTCACTCGCCAGATAGCCAATATGCTCATCCCGATCTCGGTGTACATTGTCCTCGCGGTGTCGCTGAACCTTGTCGTCGGCCTGCTGGGCGAGCTGTCCCTCGGCCACGGCGGCTTCCTGTCGGTCGGTCTGTTCTCCGGCTGTCTGGTCGCTATCGCGCTGTCTGCCACGTCGCTGCCGCTCTTCGTTCGCCTGCCGCTGTCGATGATTGTCGGCGGTCTCGTCGCAATGGTGTTCGGCTTCATCGTCGGCCTGCCAGCGCTGCGCCTCAAGGGCGATTATCTTGCGATCGTTACTCTGGCCTGCGGCGAGATCATCAAGAATATCATCACGAACCTTGACATCACTGGCGGCGCGCTCGGCCTCAACACCGGCGCGATCTACTCCAACGCCAAAACGCTGCTCCCCTACGCGGCAGTGCTGGTGCTGCTGACGGTGCTGGTCATGATGAACCTCAAGCGCTCGAAGCACGGCCGCGCCATCATGGCCATCCGCGACAACCGCATCGCGGCGGAGTCCATCGGCATCAACGTCACCTACTTCAAGCTCGCAGTGTTCATGCTCTCGGCCTTCTTCGCCGGAGCCGCCGGAACCCTCTACGGCCACTTCTTCGCAAACGTCAAGGCCGCGTCCTTCGACTATAACATGTCCATCGAAATTCTTGTCATCGTCGTCCTCGGCGGCATGGGCAGCGTCCCCGGCTCCATCATCGCGGCAATAGTGCTCCAACTTCTTCCGGAGCTTATGCGTGAGTTCGCCGATTACCGTATGTTGCTCTACGCGATAGTCCTCATCCTCGTCATGCTGGCCACCAACGACCCGCGCATGCGCGAATTCTTTGAACAGCTGCGCCCGTCAAACCTCATAAGAAAGCTCTCCGCAAAGAACAAAAAGGAGGCGCAGGCAGATGACTAACAAAACCAAACTCGTCACCGTCACGCCGCGCGTCGCCATGCTCACCGAGCGCGACGTCGGCAAGACTCCCGTGCTCGAATGCATCGACCTCGGCATCAGCTTCGGTGGCCTGAAGGCGGTCGACAACTTCAATATAACCATCGGCCGCACCGAGATTGCCGGCCTTATCGGGCCGAACGGTGCCGGTAAAACCACCGTTTTCAACCTGCTCACCAGCGTGTACCAGCCCACCCACGGCACCATCCTGCTCGACGGCAAGGACATCCACGGCATGAGCACCGCGCAGATAAACCACGCCGGTATCGCGCGCACCTTCCAGAACATCCGTCTGTTCTCCAACCTCACCGTTGAGGAGAACATCACGGTCGCGATGGGGCCGCAGATCAAATACGGCCTTGCGAGCAGCATCCTGCACCTGCCCCCATACCGTTGGGAGGAGCGCGTCGCGCACGAGCGCGCGATGGAGCTGCTAAGCATCTTCCACATGGAGGACATGGCAAACGCGCAGGCTGGCAGCCTGCCCTACGGCGCGCAGCGCCGCCTTGAGATTCTCCGCGCGCTGGCGACAAACCCCAGTCTGCTGCTGCTCGACGAGCCTGCCGCTGGCATGAACCCCTCCGAGACCGCGGAGCTGACCGACAACATTCTCGCCATCCGCGACACCTTCAAGATCGCGGTTCTGCTCATCGAGCACGACATGAACCTTGTCATGAACATCTGCGAAGGCATCGCGGTGCTCAACTTCGGCAAGCTCATCGCCAAGGGCAGCGCGGAGGACATCCAGAACAATCCCGAGGTCATCGAAGCCTACCTCGGCCGGAAGAAGGAGGCGTGAACATGGGAGTAATGCTTAAAGTAAACGATCTGCACGTCTATTACGGCAGCATCCACGCCGTCAAGGGTGTGTCCTTCGAGGTAAACGAGGGCGAGGTCGTCACGCTCATCGGCGCAAACGGCGCCGGTAAGTCCACCGTTCTGAACACCGTCTCCGGTCTGCTGCATCCCCGCGCTGGCAGCATCGAATTTGAGGGCACAGATCTCAAGGGCGTGCCCCCGCACAAGATCCTCTCCAGAGGTCTTGCGCAGGTTCCGGAAGGGCGGCACGTATTTTTGCAGATGACCGTTGAGGAGAACCTGGAGATGGGCGCATACACGCAGCCGAAATCCGGTATCGCCGACGGCATAGCCGATGTCTACCGCCGCTTCCCCCGTCTGGAGGAGCGCCACAAGCAGACCGCCGGTACTCTCTCCGGCGGTGAGCAGCAGATGCTGGCCATGGGACGCGCGCTCATGTCGAAGCCGAAGCTGCTGATGCTGGATGAGCCGTCGATGGGTCTTGCGCCCATTCTCGTCGAGCAGATATTCGACATCATCCGCGAGCTGCACGCCGCGGGCACGACCATTCTTCTCGTCGAGCAGAACGCGAACGCCGCGCTGAGCGTAGCAAACCGCGCCTATGTCCTCGAAACCGGCAGAATCGTCCTCTCCGGCACCGGCGACGAGCTGATGCACAGCGAGCAGGTTCAGAAAGCCTACCTCGGCGGCTGAATTGTATATTATATAATAGAAGCGATTCCGGTTTCCGGAATCGCTTTTTGCATACCGCCGTTTGAACTATTGCGATAACACGCATAATGTGCTATAATATAAAGATATCCGGAGGCCGCGTTTCTGGCGGTTTCCAATCTGCAAAGGATCGATACATCTATGGAGCTGCACGCAAAAACGGTACGCTCACAACTTAACTTTTTCAAACCCTTCGTCGCAAACTGCTCTCTTGAAGTCACCCGCAAGGGGCAGGACAAGCTCGGCGAGCTCATGACCGCGCTCCACAAGCACGAGGTCATGGTCAAAGAGCACGATTTCGGTCGCTTTCAGGGCGCATGGATCATGCCCAAGGATGAGCGGCGCAACGGCGTTGTTCTGTACCTGCACGGCGGCGGCTACACCTGCGGCAGTCTCGAATACGCCAAGGGCTTCGGCGCGACGCTCGCATCTGAGGCCGGAGTGCGCGTATTCTGCGCGGCTTACCGGCTTGCGCCCGAAAACCGCTACCCCGCGGCGCTGGACGATGCGCTTGAAAGCTACAACTACCTCCTGCGGAAAGGCTATTCCACAAAGCAGATCATGCTCTGCGGCGAGAGCGCGGGCGGCGGACTCATCTTCGCGCTGTGCCTGAAGCTCAAGCAGCTGGGGCAGGCGCTGCCCTGCGGGCTTATCGGCATCTCGCCGTGGACGGATCTCACCGGCTCCGGCGACTCCTACGAGACGAACAAGGACGTCGACCCCTCGATGACGCAGGAGCTGCTGCAATTCTACGCCCAGTGCTACACCGACGACTCCGCGGATCCGCTCTGTTCCCCGCTCTTCGGCGACCTCACCGGTCTGCCTCCGTCGCTGCTGTTCGTCGGCGGTGACGAGATAATGCTGGACGACACGCGGCTGCTTTACGAAAAGCTGACCGCCGCCGGCTGCAAGAGCCGCATGATCGTTGCGCCGGAGCGCTGGCACGCCTACGTGCTCTACTGTCTGAGCGAGAACATGCCCTCGGACTTCGAGGCGATAAACAAGTTCATGGATCGCGTTCTGTCTCCGGCGCGCAGCCTTCGCTGGATGCGTCTTGACAACGCAGCAAAAATATACCCCGCAGCGAAGCGCCGCAACTGGGTCAACTTCTTCCGTCTCTCGGCAGAGCTTTCGGAGCCGGTCGATATTCCGGTGCTGCGCGCCGCGCTGGACGTGACGGTGCGCCGCTTCCCGTCGATAGCCGTGCGCCTGCAGCCCGGCGTATTCTGGTACTACCTTGAGCAGCTGCCCAAAGCGCCGGAGATTCAGGCCGAGCGCAGCTGCCCGCTGGCGCATGCGCCCTTCGGCAAGGTGCGCGAATGCGCGCTGCGTGTGCTGGTATACAACGAGCGCAACCGCGTCGCGGTCGAATTCTTCCACGCAGTGACAGACGGCAACGGCGGCATGACATTCTTCAAGACCCTGCTCGCCGAATATATCAGCCAGAAATACGGCGTCGCCGTGCCCACGGAGCATGGCGTGCTCGGCAGGCTGGAGGAGCCGGACGAGGAGGAGCTGGAGGACAGCTTCCTCCGCTACGCCGGAGACGTGAAGGCCAGCCGCAAGGAAGCCACGGCCTACCACCTCACCGGAACGCCCGAACCGGACGGCTTTAAGAACCTCATCACCATGATTGCACCCTCGGACGATGTGCGCGCCGCCGCGAAGCGGCACGGCGTGACCGTGACGGAGCTGCTCTGCGCGGCGATGATGCAGGCCATAAACGAGCTTCAGGCCGAGCGCGTACCACAGCGCCGCCTGCGCAAGCCCGTCAAAGTACTGCTCCCCGTTAACCTGCGCCGCATGTTCCCCAGCAAGACCCTGCGCAACTTCGTCTCGTACATCACGCCGGAGATCGACCCCTGCATGGGTGATTACAGCTTCGACGAGATATGCTCCATCGTGCACCACCGCATGGGGCTTGAAAATAACCCCCAGTCGATGCGCGCGAAATTCGCCGCGAACGTCGCCAGCGAGAAATCCCCTTTCCTGAAGGTCGTGCCGCTGTTCGTCAAGAACATCGTGATGAAAGCCGTGTTCGACAGGGTGGGAGAGTGCAAATCCTGCCTCTGCCTCTCGAACCTCGGCAACGTCCAGCTTCCGGAGGTCATGGCGCAGTATGTCTCGCGGCTGGATTTCATAATCGGCGTACAGGCCAAGGCGCCGCACAACTGCGGCGTGGTCTCGTGGAACGGGACGATGTATATCAACTGCATCCGCAACATCCGCGAAGCGGAGCTTGAGATGCGGTTTTATCAGGTGCTGAAGTCGCTGGGTATCCACATCAAGGTGGAGAGCAACATGCGTTAATAACCGTCTGCGGTAATTTGGAGGATTCTTATGTATTGTATAAAATGTGGCGTTGAGCTTGCGGACAGCGAAAAGGTCTGTCCTCTATGCGGCACGCGGGTGTTTCACCCCGACCTGCCGCGCAGCGAGAGCGAAGCTCCCTTTCCGGCCGACAACCGCGTGCTGCCGGAGGACGTGAACCGCTCCGGTGTGCTGTTCATTCTCACGGCGCTGACACTGCTCCCCGCCGTGCTGTGCATCGTGTGCGACTGGCGCATCAACGGCTCCATCGTGTGGTCGGGCTATGCCGCGGGCGGCGTCGCCCTGCTGTATATCACCGTTGTGCTGCCGCTGTGGTTCCGGCACCCGAACCCCGCGATCTTCGTTCCGGTCGATTTCGCCGCGATAGCGCTGTTCCTGCTGTACATCAACTTCGCTGTCGGCGGGCACTGGTTCTTGTCCTTCGCCTTCCCCGTCACCGGGGCGATTGCGCTGCTCGTCACCGCGGTCGTCACGCTCATGCGCTACGTCCCCGGCGGTGCGCTGTACATCTTCGGCGGCGCGCTCATCCTCACCGGCGGGCTGAACGTACTTATAGAGTTCCTGCTGCACATCACTTTCGGCATCGAGGGCATGTTCGTCTGGTCGATCTACCCGCTGACGGCCTGCGTTCTGCTCGGCGTGATGCTGCTGGTCGTCGCGGTATGCAAGCCGCTGCGCCGCTCGCTGCACAGGAAATTCTTCCTGTAATTTATCAGATAACGACAAAAGCGCTGTCAAAAAGTCCTGTCCGGACTTTTTGACAGCGCTGAAATTATTCTGCCGTTAACGCTTAAAGCCGATTACCACTCAAGGTTCTTCTCGTTTTCCTTGCTGAAAACGTGCGCGACGTTGCCGTCGAAGCTGAAGTGCACGGTGTCGCCCATGGCGTAGTGACCCTTCATGTCGATGGTCGGGACGATGATGATAACGTCCTTGCCCTCGGCGGAAACGTGCAGATGCACGGAGGAGCCCATCATCTCGGACACGTCTACCTTCGCGGCTATGCCGGTCTCGCCGATGGTCGTATGCTCGGGACGAACACCGAGAGTGACCTCCTGAGACTGAACGTCCTTTGCGAGCAGGCGCGCTTCCTTCTCAGCGTCAAGCTCAACTCTGTATCCGCCAAGCTCGACGAAGAACTTCTCGCCTTCGCGGACAAGCTTTGCATCGAAGAAGTTCATCTGAGGGGTGCCGATGAAGCCCGCAACGAAAAGGTTGATGGGATAATCGTACAGGTTCTGCGGCGTATCTACCTGCTGCATGAAACCGTCCTTCATAACAACGATACGCGTACCCATCGTCATAGCTTCGATCTGATCGTGCGTAACGTAAATGAACGTGGTGGCAAGACGTGCGTGCAGTTTGGAAATTTCCGTTCTCATGGAAGCGCGCAGCTTAGCGTCGAGGTTGGACAAAGGTTCGTCGAGAAGGAACACTTTGGGTTCGCGCACGATGGTACGTCCGAGGGCGACACGCTGACGCTGACCGCCGGAAAGCGCCTTGGGTTTACGGGAAAGATAATCGGTGATGCCGAGGATTTCCGCCGCGGCCTTTACCTTCTGATCGATGATTTCCTTAGGGACCTTTCTCAGCTTCAAGCCGAACGCCATATTGTCGTATACGGACATGTGGGGATAAAGCGCGTAGTTCTGGAAAACCATGGCGATATCTCTGTCCTTGGGAACGACGTCGTTCACAAGCTTGCCGTCGATGTACAGTTCGCCCGAAGAAATTTCTTCGAGACCTGCAATCATACGAAGCGTGGTGGATTTACCGCAGCCGGAAGGACCGACGAGTACGATAAATTCTTTATCGCGGATATCGAGGCAGAAATTGAATACTGCCTGAACGCCGGACGGATAGACTTTGTTAATTCCTTTTAATAAAAGACCTGACATCAAATTTTCCTCCGAAAATAATTTCTGGATTTTATATTTCTATTTTACCACCTTTTTTAAAAAAACACAATAGAAAAAAACCACAAAATTCTACACCTTGTTTATACAGATTGCACAAGATTGACGGATTTTCGGCATTTTTCCTTTTTCGTCGGCGTTTTTATGTAACGTTTTGCCCGCTTTTTGCGCCGCTTTTTAGAGGTTTATATGCGGGGCGACGCGCCGCGCTATGCGTTGCACTCGCACCAACACCTGCTGTCGGCGACTCTGTTGCATATATTCTTGAGGAAAT
>OKSC01002472.1_pt1 | contig 15573 bp, 10 predicted proteins | sample 1601161 | NCBI WGS metagenome assembly OKSC01 (sample SAMEA3541552, study PRJEB24748) | human gut metagenome | biome: human gut; feature: human-associated habitat; material: faeces | place: China | collected 2012
GCGGCGGAGGTGATGGTGATACCACGCTCCTGCTCCTGCTCCATCCAGTCCATGGTGGCGCTGCCGTCATGGGTCTCACCCAGCTTGTAGTTTACGCCTGTGTAGTACAGGATACGCTCGGTGGTGGTGGTTTTGCCGGCGTCGATGTGCGCCATGATGCCTATATTACGCGTTTTCTCTAAGGATACATCTCTTGGCATAATGCCCTCCTAATAAGTTTGCGAATTCCATGCCCACAGGGGCAAAGAACAGTAAAAATGCAGTAGTCGCCGGAATTACCATCTGAAATGGGCAAAAGCCTTGTTGGCCTCGGCCATCTTGTGGGTATCCTCGCGCTTCTTGCAGGCGCCGCCCTGGCCGTTCATAGCGTCCATGATCTCGCCAGCCAGTCTCTGAGCCATCAGCTTTTCGCTGCGGTTGCGGCTATAGGTGGTCAGCCAACGCAGACCCAGGGTCTGACGGCGCTCAGGGCGTACCTCCATGGGTACCTGATAAGTGGCGCCGCCGACACGGCGAGCCTTGATCTCCAGAACGGGCATGATGTTCTCCATCGCCTGCTCAAAAGCCTCCAGCGGGTCCTTGCCGGTCTTTTCCTTTACGATGTCAAATGCACCGTAGACGATCTTCTGTGCAACGCCCTTTTTGCCATCCAGCATGATGTTATTGATCAGACGGGTGACCAGCTTGGAATTATAAAGCGGATCCGGCAGAACGTCGCGTCTTGCGATATTACCTCTTCTTGGCACTTCGCTTCCCTCCTTCATAATAAAATGAGATCTTCGGTACTCGAAAGTAAGTCCCCACTCCCGTCGGCCAGTCCAGAGGCTATGTTAAAAAGCCATCTTTCTTGGCACTTATTACGGGTGTGATTACTTCTTCGCGGCACCAGCCTTCTTAGGCCGCTTGGCACCGTACTTACTACGGGCCTGGTTGCGGTTCTGGACGCCCTGGGTATCCAAAGTACCACGGATAATGTGGTAACGAACACCGGGAAGGTCCTTTACACGACCGCCACGGATCAGCACTACGCTGTGCTCCTGCAGGTTGTGGCCGATACCAGGAATGTAAGCGGTAGCCTCGATGCCGTTGGAAAGCCGTACTCTTGCTACTTTACGCAGCGCGGAGTTGGGCTTCTTGGGGGTAGAGGTACGGATCGCGGTGCAAACACCACGCTTTTGGGGAGAATTTTGATCGGTCATTACACGCTTCTTGGCATTCCAGCCCTTCAGCAGTGCAGGCGCGGTCGCCTTCTTCTCTACGGTTTCTCTGCCCTTGCGAACCAGTTGGTTAAAGGTTGGCATGGTTGTCCTCCTTTCATCAAAAAGTATTTATTCATGGGCACAAACCCGGAGGGTTTCCGGGTTGTGCTTGCATGACGGATTCAGCTTGCGGAACAATGCCCGCCCAGTTAAATATTTTACCAAATCCCCCCCGGGATTGTCAAGCGGTGATTTGGATATTTTTCACCAACTTTACAGTCCCGTTTTGGGGAATTTGACATTGCGTTTTACGGATCACATCACTATGGCGTTGCTGCTTGCCATCAGCGCCTCCAGGTTGGCCTCATCGGCTTCTTCCTCGGCCTTTTCCTCCTCGGTGTAGGTCACCAGGCCCGTACCGGCGGGGATCAGCTTACCAATGATGACATTCTCCTTCAGGCCCTGCAGCGGGTCTACCTTGCCCTTGATGGCCGCCTCGGTCAGTACACGAGTGGTCTCCTGGAAGGACGCTGCGGACATAAAGCTGTCGGTGGCAAGGGAGGCCTTCGTGATACCCTGCAGAATGGCTGTATAGGTCGCTTTCTGGCGGCTGCCGCCGTCCTCGGCGTTCTCGCGGTCGATCTGCTCGTTGAGGTGCAGTACCTCAGCGCGGTCGGCCATCATGCCGCGGATATAGTCGGTATCGCCCGGCTCCTCAATGCGCACCTTCTTCATCATCTGACGGACGATGACCTCGATGTGCTTATCATTGATATCTACGCCCTGCGTCCGGTAAACCATCTGCACCTCGCGGATCAGGTATTCCTGCACCGCCAGCTCGCCGTTCACCAGCAGTACCTCGCTGGGGTCGGCGCTGCCTTCGGTGATCATAGTGCCCTTTTCGATCAAGTCGCCCTCATGCACACGCACCTTGCTGCCGAATACGATCTGATGCTCAAAGTGGTCGCCGGTCTGGGGATCGTCCACCTTCACCACATCCACGCCCTTGTTGTCCTTATCAAAGCTGACCAGACCGCCGTTATGGGCGATAACAGCCACGCTCTTGGGCTTGCGGGCCTCAAACAGCTCCTCTACACGGGGCAGACCCTGTGTAATATCGCTGGCGGAGGCGATGCCGCCGGTGTGGAAGGTTCTCATGGTCAGCTGGGTACCCGGCTCACCGATGGACTGTGCGGCGATGATACCCACCGCCTCACCGATGGCAACAGGGGTGTTATTGGAAAGGTTGGCGCCGTAGCAGCGGCTGCAGGCGCCGTTCTTGGCACGGCAGTTGATGACGCTGCGGATCTTCAGGCTGGTGATACCGGCCGCCACGATCTCCTCAGCGGTCTTGTAGGTGATCATCTCCTCCCGGCTGGCCAGCAGCTCGCCGGTCTTGGGGTCAATCACATCCTCACAGGGATACCGGCCAGTTAGGCGCTCGGCCAGCTCCTCAATGACGCGGTTGCCGTCAGTGATGGCCTCCACATCAATACCCTCGTGGGTGCCGCAGTCCTCCTCTCGGATGATCACTTCCTGGGATACATCGACCAAGCGGCGGGTCAGATAGCCGGAGTCCGCGGTACGCAGAGCGGTATCGGCCAGACCCTTACGGGCGCCGCGGCTGGACTGGAAATATTCCAAGATGTTCAGGCCTTCACGGTAGTTGGCACGGATCGGGATCTCGATGGTCTGACCGGAGGTATTGGCGATGTTGCCGCGCATACCGGCCAGCTGGTTGATCTGGTCCATCGAACCACGGGCGCCGGAGTCCGCCATCATGTAGATGGGGTTCAGCTTACCGAAGTTCTCCTTCAGCGAGGCCTTTACCTCGTTGGTGGCGTCACGCCAGATAGCAATGGTCTGCTGGTAACGGTCATCCTCGGAAATATAACCGCGGTCGTACTTCTTGCGGACCTTGGCTACCTTTTCTTCGGCAGCGGCCAGCACCTCTTTCTTGTTGGGGGGAATGGTGGCATCGCAGACGGCAACGGTAAGGGCCGCCCGGGTGGAATACTTATAGCCCTGGCTCTTGATGGCGTCCAATACCTCGCTGGTATCGGTGGTGCCATGCTTCTTTATGCTCTTGTCAATGATCTTGGAGAGCTGCTTCTTACCCACCTGGAAGCCGACCTCAGGGATCAGCTCATTGCCGGGGATGCTGCGGTCCACAAAGCCCAGATCCTGCGGGATGGGATTATTGAAGATATTGATACCGATGGTGGTATGGATGCTGCCGGTAAAGGTCTTGCCGTTCAGCGTCTTGGTGGTACGCACCAGAATCGGCTCGTGCAGATCCAGCACCCCGGTCTGATAGGCCATCAGCGCCTCATCGGGGCTGCGGTAGATCTTCAGCTCGTGGGGATTTTCCTTATAGACCTTCTCCCAGTCCGCAATGGAGGTAAACACGCCGGGATTGCGGATCTCATCGGTGGCGTACACCTTATCGATGATGGTGGTTAGGTAATAGGAACCCAGCACCATGTCCTGAGAAGGCACAGCCACGGGCCGACCGTCAGAGAGCTTCAGCAGGTTATTGGCCGCCAGCATCAGGAAGCGGGCCTCGGCCTGCGCCTCGGCGGAAAGCGGCACATGGACCGCCATCTGGTCGCCGTCGAAGTCGGCATTGAATGCGGTACAAACCAGCGGATGCAGCTTCAGGGCGCGGCCCTCCACCAGAATGGGCTCGAATGCCTGGATACCCAGACGGTGCAGGGTAGGCGCTCGGTTCATCAGCACGGGGTGGCCCTTGATGACCACCTCCAGCGCGTCCCAAACCTCCTTGGGGGAGCCGCGGTCCACCATTTTGCGGGCCTTGCGGATATTCTCAGCGACCTTCAGATCTACCAGACGCTTCATTACAAAGGGCTTAAAGAGCTCCAGCGCCATCTCCTTGGGCAGGCCGCACTGGTACATCTTCAGCTCGGGGCCTACCACGATAACGGAACGGCCGGAGTAGTCTACACGCTTACCCAGCAGGTTCTGGCGGAAGCGTCCCTGCTTACCCTTCAGCATATCGCTTAGGGATTTCAGAGCACGGTTGTTGGGGCCGGTCACCGGGCGGCCGCGGCGGCCGTTATCGATGAGGGCGTCCACCGCCTCCTGCAGCATCCGCTTCTCGTTACGGACGATGATATCGGGGGCGTCCAGCTCCAGCAGCTTCTTCAAGCGGTTGTTGCGGTTGATGACCCGGCGATACAGGTCATTGAGGTCGCTGGTGGCAAAGCGGCCGCCATCCAGCTGTACCATGGGGCGGATATCGGGCGGGATGACAGGCAGTACATCCAGGATCATCCACTCGGGCTTGTTGCCGCTGGTGCGGAACGCTTCCACCACATCCAGACGCTTGAGCAGCTTCGCCTTCTTCTGGCCGGTGGCCTTCTCCAGCTCCTCCTTGATCTCCACCGAAAGCGCCTCGATATCCAGCTGCTGCAGCAGCTTCTTTACCGCCTCGGCGCCCATACCGGCATCAAATTCATCCTCATAGGCTTCCCGGTACTCGTTATACTCCCGCTCGCTCAAAAGGGCGTACTTTTTCAGCTTGGTGTTGCCGGGATCGATGACGATATAGGATGCGAAATACAGCACCTTTTCCAGCACACGGGGGCTCAGGTTCAGCAGAAGGCCCATGCGGCTGCTGGTGCCCTTAAAGTACCAGATGTGGGAAACGGGCGCAGCCAGCTCAATGTGGCCCATCCGTTCGCGGCGCACCTTGGCGCGGGTCACTTCCACGCCGCAGCGCTCGCAGATCTTGCCCTTAAAGCGGATACGCTTATACTTGCCGCAGTAGCATTCCCAGTCCTTAGTGGGTCCAAAAATGCGCTCGCAGAACAGGCCGTCGCGCTCCGGCTTTAGGGTGCGGTAGTTGATGGTCTCAGGCTTTTTTACTTCGCCGTAGCTCCAGGAGCGAATGGCATCGGGGGAAGCCAGCCCGATCTTGATCGATTCAAAAGATTTATTATCCAAAGTTCTTCCCCTCCATCATTAAAAATCAAATCCGTCGTCGTCCTCATCTTCGCTGCCGTCAAAGTCGGCATCGTCATAGGAATCGCTGTCCTCATCGGGGTTTTCCATGGTGTAGTTGTCCTCGATCTCGGAATCCACGGCTACATCGCTTTCATCGTAGTAGTCGCTGGCCATGGGCATGTTCTCGTCCTCATCGTAGGTCTGCTTGATGTCGATCTCCTCGTTGTCCTTATCCAGGATCTTGACATCCAGGCCCAGGGACTGCAGCTCCTTCACCATTACGCGGAACGCCTCGGGGATGCCGGGCGCCGGAATGTTCTGGCCCTTCACAATGGACTCAAACGCCTTCACACGGCCCACCACATCATCGGATTTCACGGTTAGGATCTCCTGCAGGGTGTAGGCAGCGCCGTAAGCCTCCAGCGCCCAAACCTCCATCTCACCAAAGCGCTGGCCGCCGAACTGCGCCTTACCACCCAGGGGCTGCTGGGTGACCAGGCTGTACGGGCCAACGGAACGGGCATGGATCTTATCATCAACCAGGTGATGCAGCTTGAGGTAGTACATATAGCCGACGGTAACACGGTTATCAAATTTCTCACCGGTACGGCCATCATAGACGACGCTCTTGCCGTCCTCAGGCAGCCCGGCCATCCGGAAACACTCCCGGATATCCTCTTCGTGGGCGCCGTCGAAGACTGGGGTCATCACATGCCAGCCCAGGCGGCTGGCGGCCATGCCCAGGTGCACCTCCAGCACCTGGCCGATGTTCATACGGGAAGGAACGCCCAGGGGGTTTAGCACGATATCCAGCGGGGTGCCGTCCTCCAGGAAGGGCATATCCTCCGGCGGCAGAATGCGGGAAACTACGCCCTTATTGCCGTGGCGGCCGGCCATCTTATCGCCGACGGAGATCTTTCTCTTCTGGGCGATGTAAACTCTTACCACCTCATTGACGCCGGGGGAAAGCTCGTCGCTGTTTTCTGGGGTGAACACCTTGATGTCCACCACGATGCCGTACTCGCCGTGCGGCACCTTCAGGGAGGTATCGCGCACCTCTCTCGCCTTCTCGCCAAAGATGGCGCGCAGCAGGCGTTCCTCGGCGTTCAGCTCGGTCTCGCCCTTGGGGGTCACCTTACCGACGAGAATATCGCCGGAGTGTACCTCGGCGCCGACATGGATGATGCCTCGCTCATCCAGAGCGCCCAGCATATCATCGCCGACATTGGGGATCTCACGGGTGATCTCCTCCGGGCCCAGCTTGGTATCACGGGCTTCGGTCTCATATTCCTCGATGTGGATGGAGGTGAACAGGTCATCCCGTACCAGCTTTTCGTTGATGAGAACGGCGTCCTCGTAGTTGTAGCCCTCCCAGGTCATAAAGCCGATGAGCATATTCCTGCCCAGCGAAACCTCGCCGTTGGCGGTGGCGGGGCCGTCGGCCAGCACATCGCCCTTCTTCACTTCCTCGCCCTTTACCACAATGGGCCGCTGGTTGATGCAGGTGCCCTGGTTGGAACGCAGCATCTTTACCAGCTCATATTCATGCTCCAGGTTGTCGCTGTCGGTCACAATGATGCGATCAGCATCGACATAGCTTACATGGCCGTCTTCCTTGGCAACCACTACTACGCCGCAGTCGTGGGCCGCCTTGTACTCCATACCGGTGCCGACATAGGGGGACTCGGTCTTGATGAGCGGGACGGCCTGACGCTGCATGTTGGCGCCCATCAGGGCACGGTTGGCATCGTCGTTCTCTAGGAAGGGGATCATAGCGGTGGCAACGGAAACCACCATCTTGGGGGAAACATCCATGTAGTCCACCTTGTCGCGGGGGACCTCCTGGACGCTGTCGCGGTACCGGACGGAAACCTTTTCGTTGACAAAATGGCCGTTTTCATCCAGCGGCTCATTGGCCTGCGCCACGATGTATTCATCTTCCACATCGGCGGTCATATACTGGACGGTATCCAGCACCTTGCCGGTGGCCTTATCTACCGGGCGGTAGGGGGCCTCCACAAAGCCGTACTCATTGATGCGGGCAAAGGTGGCAAGGTACGAGATCAGACCAATGTTGGGACCTTCAGGGGTCTCGATGGGGCACATGCGGCCGTAGTGGCTGTAATGCACATCGCGGACCTCAAATCCGGCACGGTCACGACTGAGGCCGCCGGGGCCCAGGGCAGAAAGACGGCGCTTGTGGGTCAGCTCGGCCAGGGGGTTGGTCTGGTCCATGAACTGGCTCAAGGGGGAGGAACCAAAGAATTCCTTGACTGCTGCCATAACGGGACGGCTATTGATGATGGCCTGCAGGGTGATGGATTCAATATCCTGGGCCTGTGTGGTCATTCTCTCCCGGATGACGCGCTCCATGCGGGCAAAACCGATGCGGAACTGGTTCTGCAGCAGCTCGCCCACGCTGCGGATGCGGCGGTTGCCCAGGTGGTCGATATCATCGGTGGTGCCGAGATCGTACCGGAGGCCGCACATGTAGTTGATGGAGGCGTAAATATCAAATTTGCGGATGTTCTTGGGGACCAGCTCATCGGCGCGGCGGGTCAGCTCTTCGGCCATTTCCTCGCGGTTAAGGCCCATATCCAGGATCTCGGAAAGGACGGCAAAGCGCACTCTTTCCCGGATGCCCATGGCCTTCAGCTCTTCGGCGGTGTAGTCGGTAAAGTCGGCCATATCCACCATACCGTTGGAGAAGATCTTCAGCTCCTCCACCCCATCGTCCTCGGCCATCTGCAGGCCGGCGGGGGTCAGGCCCTGGGTGGTGATCCAGACGGTATCAACGCCGTGGGACTCCAGCAGGCGGGCGTCGTCGCGGCTCAGCAGGGCGCCGGCCTCAAAGAGGATCTCGCCGGTGCGGGGATCGGCCACAGGGCGGGAAAGCACCTGGCCGGTGATGCGGGGCACCAGGGAGAGCTTTTTGTTGTACTTGTAGCGGCCCACCCGGGAAAGATCATAGCGGCGGGGATCAAACAGCAGCTGAGCGAGGTGCTTCACGGCCGATTCGATGGTGGGGGGCTCGCCGGGACGCAGCTTGCGGTAAACCTCCAGCAGGGCCTCATCGCCCAGCATTTCGGCATCCTTGCTTTCGGCGGTCTTTACCAGGTAGGCATAGCGGCCAAACACCTCGTAAATCTCCTCATCGGTGCCGCGCAGGTCGGTCAGGGCGTTGTTCACATCGGCATTGATCTGCTCGACGGTGACATCATCCCGCAGGCGCAGCAGCGACCGGATAAAGGTGGTGATGGGCAGCTTGCGGTTTTTATCGATGCGGACGCTGAACACATCGGCGGAGTCGGTATCATACTCCAGCCAGGCGCCGCGGTTGGGGATCACGGTGGAATCAAACAGTTTTTTGCCGGCAGGATCGTGGTGCATGCCGTAGTACACACCGGGAGAACGCACTAGCTGGGAGACGATGACACGCTCGGCACCATTGATGATGAAGGTGCCGGCATCGGTCATCAGGGGGAAATCTCCCATGTAGATGTCGGATTCCTTGATCTCGCCGGTGACCTTGTTGATGAGCCTGGCGCGCACGCGCAGGGGGGCGGCATAGTTTACATCCCGCTCCTTGCACTCCAGCAGGGGGTACTTGGGTTTGTCATCCAGCGTAAAATCAATGAAATCCAGCTGCAGATTGCCCTGATAGTCGGTGATCGAGGAGATGTCCTTGAATACGGCCCGGAGACCCTCATCCAGGAACCACTGATAGGAATTTTTCTGTACTTCGATGAGGTTCGGCATCTCGGCCACTTCATCGATGTGGGCAAAACTCTGGCGGATATTTTTGCCCAGTTTTACGGGTTTGGTGTTTACCATCCGATGTTCCACTCCATTCCATCATTTTTTCGCCATCACTTGGACATCAATGACTGCATAAATATTTGTTGATTATGCACAGTATCACGAGAGTATTATCGTGACTTATGCACACTTGACAATACCGTTTAGTCATAAAAAGCCATTATGATACAGTATATTATTGTAGTCCCGAAACGGGGCCTTGTCAAGCAGAAATTCCAAAAAAAATGGTGAAATTTTAGTGACGGAAATTTTGACCAGAAACGCCCCGAAAGACGGCGAAACGCCCCGGACGCTATCCCATAAATGGGACAGGCCCGGAGCGTGATGACGCAGAGGGGAAATTACTTGTAGAAGGCACGCATGGCACGATAGGTCATGTAGACATCGGCCTTGGCGACGACCTCGAACGGGGCGTGCATGGAAAGCACCGGAACGCCCAGATCGACGGTATCGATATTGTGCTGGGAGACATACATGGCAACGGTGCCGCCGCCGCCCTGATCTACCTTGCCCAACTCGCCGGTCTGCCAGCCAACATGCTCGGCATCCAGAATACGGCGGGCGAAGCCCATCATCTCAGCGGTGGCGTCATTGGTGCCGGCCTTGCCGCGGGCACCGGTGTACTTGGTCACCACGACGCCGTAATTGATGTAGCTGGCGTTGCGGCGCTCATGCACCTCGCCGTAGATGGGATCGAAGGCGGCGTTAACATCGGCGCTGAAGCAGTGGCTGTTAGCGGCCACATGGCGCACCTTGCAGCCGGCCATATCGGCCAGATCCTCAATGAAATCCTTGAGAAAGTAGGAGTTCATGCCGGTGGGGCCGTTGCTGCCGGTTTCCTCTTTATCCGCCAGAATGGTAACGGAGGTATACTCGGGGGATTTCTCATCGATCTCCGCCATGAGGATGGGATAGGCGCAGACGCGGTCATCGTGGCCGTAGGCGCCGATCATGGAGCGATCGAGGCCGAGATCCCGGGCCTTGAAGGCGGGAACGGCGCACAGCTCGGCGGAGAGGAAGTCCTCTTCCACGATGCCGTATTTTTCGAACAGCAGCTTGGCAATGGCGACCTTGACCTTCTCGGAGCCGGTGTCGTCCCGCAGGGCAGCGCTGCCGATGAGAATATTGAGTCTTTCGCCCTCGATGCCTTCGGCAAGGGATTTCTTCATCTGATCGGCGGCCAGGTGGGGCAGCAGATCGGTGACGCAGAAAACGGGATCGCCCTCTTCTTCGCCGATGGCTACGGACAGGCTGGAACCGTCCTTGCGGATGATGGTGCCGTGCAGAGCCAGCGGGATGGCGGTCCACTGGTACTTCTTGATGCCGCCGTAGTAGTGGGTCTTGAGGAAGCACTGCTCGCCCTCCTCATACAGGGGCCGGGGCTTGAGGTCCAGACGGGGGCTGTCGATATGAGCCACACCGATGCGGACGCCTTCGGCGACGCTGCGGCGGCCGAGGGTAGCGGCGATGAGGGCCTTGCCGCGGTTATTGAGGTAGACCTTATCCCCTGCCTTGTACTGCTTGGCGTGGTCAAAGGGGACATAGCCGGCCTTTTCCAGCATGGCTACGGCAGTGGTAACAGCCTCGCGCTCGGTCTTGGCGGCATCCAGGAAGGCCTTGTAGCCCTCGCAAAAATCGTAAGCAGCCTTCAGCTCTTCCTCGGACATGGTCTCGGTGAGATTCTTGGGGTTCATCAGCAGCTCCTCGCGCAGCTGCTCGCCCTTGGTTTTTTCACTCATGGGTATTTTACTCCTTTCGGTTTTTTGATAATTTTATGGATTTATAGGCACAAAAACCGGCGGCAGCGCTCCACCTCTTTTTCCAGGTGGGCAAGATCCGACGAATTTGTGATGACAAAGTGGGAGCGGCGGGTGTAATACTCGTCCTCGTGTTGGTTGCTCATACGGGCTTCGGCGGCTTCCCTGGTGATGCCGTCCCGTTCCAGCACCCGGCGCAGGCGCTCCTCCCGCGGGGTCACCACGCTGACAATAACATCGCAGAGTTTATCGCCGCCGCTTTCAAACAGGGTGGGGGCGTCCAGCACGCAGGCGCGGCAGCCGGCCGCTTCAGCGGCATCCATGCGGGATTCGCACTCCGCCAGGATAAGCGGAAAAGTGATGCCGACCAGCCGGCTCAGTTCCTCCGGCCGGAAGAAAACAATGGCGCCCAGTGCCTTGCGGTCGATGGTGCCATCCGGCAGGCGGGTACCGGGGAACGCCCCGGCGATGGCATCGGCTGCGGCGGGACTGTTATTGACCTCATGGGCGATGGCGTCAGCGTCCAGCACCTCCACCCCGCCCCAGCGGCGCATGAGGGCGGTAACGGTGGATTTACCGCTGCCGGTGGGGCCGGTCAGGCCGATGCGGAGCATGGGATCACCTCGGTTCTGGTTGGGGTAGGAAGAAGCCGGTGGCCGCCAAGACGGGCGCCGACGCAGCGGGGCAAAGCAAATAATCAGAGGTGGACCACCCGGAAAGCGGCGGCGCGCAGCAGGCGGTTGTAGACGGCAAGGCCCATCTCTTCCGGTTCCGGGGCGTGGACATACACCTCGGTGGCCTGCAATTTATCCAGCTGCCGCAGCACATCAAAGAGGTTCTGTGCCTGGGAGGGATAATCGTAGGCCACGCCGTAGCTGATGGTGGGAGCCTCCAGCAGGGAAACATCCTCATCGAAGCACATGGCGTAGAAGCCGTCCTCCTCCCCTGCCCGCTGCAGGGTCTCGTAGTATTCGTTCACCCGGGCGGCATAATCCTCCCGGCTGCCGCACAGCAGCGTAAGGGTGGCGGCAGGGGCGTAGTGTTTATATTTCATGCCGGGGCTGGGGGCCGCGGCATCCTGCGGGAGCATATGTAGGACGGCCTCGGCGACCGAGACGCATCCGCACCGCCGCTGGATCTCCTCCGGGGTGACAGCGCCAGGGCGCAGCACCTGCGGGGTACCATCCGGCAGGAAGGAAACGACGGTGGATTCCACGCCAACGGTGCAGTCGTCACTTTCCACTATGGCATCCACCAGGCCCCACAGGTCATCCACACAGTGGCGGAAGGTGGTGGGGCTGGGACTGCCGCTGCGGTTGGCGCTGGGGGCGGCCAGCGGCACGCCTGCCGCCCGGATAACGGCACGGGCCACCGGGTGGCTGGGCATCCGGATAGCAACGGTTTCCAGGCCGCCGGTGGTGGTCAGGGGGATCTTGGCCGAGCGGGGCAGCACCATGGTAAGGGGACCGGGCCAAAAGGCCTCCGCCAGAATTTTGGCGTTTTCCGGGATGGCGGTCACCAGCTCCGGCAGGGCGGAAAGCTCCGCGATGTGGACGATCATAGGGTTATCGCTGGGGCGGCCCTTGGCGGCGTATACCGCCTTGACAGCCGCTTCATCGTAGGCATTGGCGGCCAGGCCGTACACCGTTTCGGTGGGAATGGCGACCAGTCCGCCGTGCGCGAGGATATCCCCGGCGCGCAGCACGCCCTCGGCGTCCTCAGCGGGGTCATATATTCGGATGAGTTCGGTTTTCATCATAATTCGGGATACTCCCTGTTCTGCAGTTTTTCGGCCTGCTCGTGCGCCAGCAGCGGCTCGATGAGCAGGTCCAGTTCGCCGTTCATCACGGCATCCAGCCGGTACACCGTCAGCTCGATGCGGTGATCGCTGACCCGGTTCTGGGGAAAATTGTAGGTGCGGATGCGCCCGCTGCGGTCGCCGGAACCCACCTGGCGGCGGCGGTCGGCGGCGATGGAATCGTTCTGAGCCTGCTCGGCCTGCTCCAGCAGGCGGCTGCGCAGGATCTTCATGGCGCGGTCTTTATTTTTATACTGGCTTCGCTCGTCCTGGCATTCCACCACCAGCCCGGTGGGCAGGTGGGTGATGCGGATGGCGGACTCGGTTTTATTGATGTGCTGGCCGCCCGCCCCGCTGGAACGGAAGGTATCTATCTTCAGGTCCTTTGGGTCAATACGGATCTCGACCTCATCGGCCTCCGGCAGCACCGCTACGGTCACGGCGGAGGTCTGTATCTTGCCCTGGCTATCGGTAACAGGCACACGCTGCACCCGGTGAATGCCGCTTTCAAATTTCAGGCGGGAGAAAACCTTTTCCCCCTCGATGGAGAAAACGATCTCCCGGTAGCCACCCAGTTCCGTTTCACCCGCGTTCATCAGCTCCACCTGCCAGCCGCGGGCCGCCGCATACAGATTGTACATGCGGTACAGGTCTGCCGCGAAAAGAGCGGCCTCCTCCCCGCCGGTGCCGGCACGCAGCTCCATAATGACGCTGCGGTCATCCCGCGGGTCATGGGGCAGCAGCATCAGCCGGGCTTCCTCGGTCAGCCGGGCGATCTGCTCCTCGGCCTCGGTTTTCTGCTCCGCCGCCATCGCCGAAAGCTCGGCATCGTGGGAATAGAGCAGCTCCTTGGCTTCGGCCAGCGCTTCCTCGGCAGCGGCCAGCGCCAGGTACTGGCGGGAGAGCGGCTCCAGCTCCTTATATTCCTTCATCAAGGCCCGGTAGCGGCCGATATCCGACGCGGCATCGGGCTGGGAAAGCTGGGCGGAAAGTTCATCGTAGCGGCGGTGCGCCGCCAAAAGTCCTTCGAGCATGGCAAAAACTCCTTATGCGAATTTAGTGGCATAAGGCACCGCTACTGCTCCTCCGGGTGGGTGATTTTTTTGATATGGCGTTCGGCCTTGGCACGGGGGATCATGATCTCCCGGCCGCAGGTGCGGCATACCAGCTTAAAATCCATGCCGCTGCGGGTGACGGTGAATTCCTCCCCGCCGCAGGGGTGCTTTTTCTTCATCAGCAGAATATCGCCGACGCGGACATCCATGGGAGTCCCTCCTTTGCCATTAAGTCGATTTTATATTATACCACGGGGGAAAAGTTTTTGCAATGAGGGGGCAGGGGCTTACTTTTCCTTGAGGAGAAGTAAGCAAAAAGTGTTCAAGCTAAGATTGTGGTCGCCTATCGGCGGCGAAAGCCTTTTACAAAGGTCTAAACTGTTCGCCTGCCCCCCTAAAGCCTCCCCTGTGTAAGGGGAGGTGGCACGGCGCAGCCGTGACGGAGGGATTGTCGACACAAATTATGCCAAAGTTTCCTTTCGCCTTCGGCGTCGCTGAGTCACCAAAAGGTGACAGCCCGTACGGCGCCGCAGATACGCTTTCAAGGGGCCTGCGGCGCATTTTATGTGGGGGTACCTGCAAACCGATAGCAGGAAATCACGCTGCCGAGCCTATGGGTTGGATAAGCAGCTATTTGGATAGACGGCCCCTCCCCCGCCACGGGGGAGGGGTAGGGGGAAGGGGCAGATGCGCCTGCGGCTACTTTTGGAGCGTATCTGTGCGCAGTACGGATTTGGATTTTTCGTTCAAGAAAAATCTAAATTCGTATCCAGCACTGCAAGCGACAGAAAGGGGGTTGTCAAGGGGGAATCTGTCCCCCTTGACCGTGTTTTGCCTACTTTTGCACGAACAAAAGTAGGCCCACGCCGGGTAGGCGTACAAATGAATACCTTTTGTAAAACTCCGCGGCGCCGAAGGCGACTACAAACTTTCCCCCGCCGAGCAGGCGTACAGTTTATGCCTTTGCAAAAGGCTCCGCGACGCCGTTAGGCGAAATAAAGCTGGGCATAGTTTGTGTCGGCAATCCCTCCGGTTCGCTCCGCTCACCACCTCCCTTTACACAAGGAAGGCTATGGGATGGTGCGGCGCCGGCAGGCGCTAATGAAGCCTTAACCACAATTTACTTTTTCTTCATAATTTCGGAATCTCCGGGACAAAATATCCCGATAGAATAGAAGCTGAGATATTCTGTGCCTTTGGGCGCGGACGAAAACATAAGGAGGACTTTCACCATGCCGATGGGCTACTACTATGGCTACGATTACACCTGGTACCTGCTGGTGCTGCCGGCATTCCTGCTGGCGCTATGGGCGCAGTTCCGGGTAAAGGCCACCTATTCCAAATATTCCAAGGTGCGCAGCGTGCGAGGCCGCACGGCGGCGGAGGTCGCACGGCAGATCCTGAACGACCACGGGCTGAGCTATGTGCAGGTGGACCAGATAGGCGGGGAGCTGACCGATAACTACGACCCCCGCACCAATATCGTGCACCTTTCGCAAGGGGTGTATAGCAGCACCTCCATCGCGGCCATAGGGGTGGCGGCGCACGAGTGCGGTCATGCCGTGCAGCACGCCGAGGAATACGGCCCGCTGAAGCTGCGCAGCGCCATTATCCCCATTACCAATATCGGGTCTTCCCTTTCCATTCCTATCTTTTTCATCGGGCTGCTGTTTAACTACACCCTGCTGATGAACATCGGCATTCTGCTGTTTGGGCTGGTGGCGCTGTTCCAGCTTATCACCCTGCCGGTGGAATTTAACGCAAGCCACCGGGCGCTGGCCACCATAGAGGAGCGCGCCCTGCTGACCGAGGACGAGGCCCGGGGCGCCAAAAAGGTGCTTTCCGCTGCGGCGCTGACCTATGTGGCGGCGCTGGCTTCCACCCTGGCCCAATTGCTGCGGCTTATTATCATCAGCCGGGGCAACCGCCGGAACTGACGCCATGGCAGACGCAAGACTGACCGCCCTGCGGGGCCTCAA
>OKSC01002475.1_pt1 | contig 15564 bp, 7 predicted proteins | sample 1601161 | NCBI WGS metagenome assembly OKSC01 (sample SAMEA3541552, study PRJEB24748) | human gut metagenome | biome: human gut; feature: human-associated habitat; material: faeces | place: China | collected 2012
CTGCAATATCGCGGCTCTGGTCAAAATGATAAATAAATCCCTCATACGGCGACCAGTCAATCGCATCCATAATCAGATAATGGTATTTGACAATCATAATGTACTCATCGCCCAGTTCTTTTTGCAGTTTTTCAAAAGAAATCTGTGGACGGAACTCGTATTTTTCATCTTCCGAAAATTCGTCATCTCGCCAGGTTGGCGCATACAAAATAATCTTTTTATCCTCCGGAAGTCCCAGTTTTCTCTTAAAACTTCGGATTCCCTCTGTCGTATTCTCCCGGAACAATATATCATTTCTCGGATATCCGTATTCTAACATTTCTCGGTGGAAATCAAATGCCCGTCGAAATGTCTCCGAGGAAAACGGATTTTGGGATATCAAAAAATCCCATGTATGAACGTTTTTCGTAAAATGCTCTTTGTAGGAATCAATGTCGCTCTCACCCACCATAAATACATCTTCCATATCCAGTGCCAGTTTTTTGAGCGGTGTTCCGTGCCATGTCTGAATATAATAGGTCCCCTTGCGGCGCAGCAAAAACTCCGGCTGTCTCGTATCAAACACCCAAACTTTCGCCGTCGCCATGTAGTACAGATAGCGCATACGCCCATAGCGGACCTGTCTGCTCATCCCCGGAATATTATACTTTTCATTCTCGTAAAACCAAATACAATCCCAATTCAAATCATATCCGTTTGCCATGAGATATTCGTAAATGTGTTTCGGATTTCCGGAATAACTTTTTCCAAGGCTGCTGTCAAAAACAATGCGATTTTGTTTTACCGGGCACAGATTACACATTAAGTAATAAAACAAAACGACAATCTGTTTTACCAAATGATAAATTCCTTTACGCACGTTGTTCCTCCTTGTAGCTTACTTACTGCTCCGTATCCAATGTACCGTTTTCACGCTCGCCAAACACTTTTTCAATCACGCGCTCAGAAGCATGTCCATCATCCACGCTGCAAAATCTCTCATAAAATTCTTCGTAGCGCTCTTTGTAAGTTTCCTCAATTGCATCCATATGATGTAAAGCATCGACAACGGCATCGTTGGTGCGGAGAATCGGACCCGGAAGTTCTTTCTCCATATCCATATACATGCCTCGGATTTCATCTGCATACTCATCAAAATCATATGCGTAGAACAAAATCGGACGCTTTAAGTTTGCAAAGTCAAAGAATACAGAAGAATAATCGGTAATACAAATATCCGATGCCAGATACAGACGAGACACATCTTCATACTGGCTTCCGTTATAAACAAATCCTTCGTACTCGGTCAAGTCCAAACTATCGGCAATGTAGTAATGTGTACGCAAAAGTACAACACTGTCCTCACCAAATTCTTTTTGCAGTCTGCCTAAATCAAGAGCCAGCGTAAACTTATATTTACCACGGTCATAGAACTGGTTATCACGCCAGGTTGGCGCATACAAAATTACTCGTTTTCCTTCCGGAATACCAAGTTCTTTCTTCACTTCGGCAGCAATTTCTTCTTTGTTATCCGCATATAGAATATCATTTCTCGGATAACCATATTCCAAAATCTTATCTCTGTCATAAACAAATGCACGCTCAAACACATCCGTTGAAAAACGGTTGGCAGAAATCAAATAATTCCACTCGCGGCCGTGCTTATAAAACAGTGTCTTATGATTCTGGCTTGCAGATGTAATATCATCCATATCAAATGCCAGTTTCTTAAGCGGTGTACCATGCCATGTTTCCAGGAAAACAACACCCGGACGCTTTTTATTCCAAGCAGGCTGACGCACGTTAAAAATACGATATCCACAACGGGATGCGTAATACACATAACGAAGACTATTCATCTTTACTCTCGTATGTTTTCCGGTTTTTGCAAGTGCTTCGGATTTGTTATTTAATACCCAAATATAACGGTACTTGTCCCCTCTGGTCTTTTGCAGATATTCATACAGGTATTTCGGGCTGTCGGAGTAACTCTTTCCGAAGAAACTCTCGATAAATACCCAGTCATGACGCAATGGCATTTTCTTGAAAATGTGGCGTTCCAGCACACGATACCACTGAATACGGCTTCCAATCAAACCTTTTTTCTTTTTGCGCCACTTATTGAATTTCATAACCGGTTTTGCCATACGAAATTTCCCCTTGCGGGTAATTGACAACTGCAAACGCTGGAATATACCATACTCTTTAATTACGTTTTTCCATTCCGGCATATTTGCCATTGCTTTCGCAAACTTCGGCGCATTTTCTCTCAAAATTCGTGCCGGATATTTACGCCAGAAGAAATTCATCAAATAATGATCCAGTGCAAAACGAAGGTCCTTATCTTCCGGTTTAATAATATGCAGACATTTATCATAGGCATCCAAAAATTCACCGCTGCGGTGTCCACGCTTTTTCTGGCAGAGTGCCGGCAGATGAATCTGGTCGTTGCGGTGACGCCAGATATACAGACTGTCACCATCAACCCACATTTTACCCGATGCCAGTTTCAACAATTTCACGCAAAACGTCATATCACTGTAAAAACGTGTCGTTGTATCAAACGAAAGCTCATGCTCCATCACAAAATCCCTGCGGATTAAAAAGTGCTGCACCGAATACATTTCCACAAAACGGTCGCGGAGCGTCTGTCCTTCCAACGGTTTTACGCCCTCAATAAAAGTTTCCTGTTTTGCTTTTTCAAAATCAAAATTCACCGGTTTAAACCAAGAACTGTATTTATTACCGGTTGTCATAACTGCCTGTTTCTCTTCTGCCAAATCAAGCAGTCGTTTCAGTGCCCCATCCATCAGGTAATCGTCACAGTCAATGAAATAAACGTACTCTCCTGTCGCTTTCTCTAAACCGATGTTACGGCAGAAAGAAACACCAAATGGATATACCTGTCCGATTTTTTCTTCATACTCATCGAGTAAATCTTCCTCACTCGGATGCAGTTCTTTATCTGTGTAGAGGCTGATGGAATCTCCTTTTTTCTCCATTTCCCTGGCCTGCTCGCGGCGGCGTTCTGCGCTATCTAAGCGTTTCTCCACTCTCTCGTGGATTTTCTGCTCGCGCCACGCTGCTGCCGTCTCCTCATTAGCCCGAATGACGTCTTCCGGCAATTCATCCATTGCCAAAAATACTTTGACGTGCGGATTCTCTTTTACGGAATCCGGCACTTCATGACCGTCTTTATCATTGACAACAATAATTTCTAAGTCTTCTATCTTTTGTTCTTCGATACTCTGAACACATTCTTCCAAATATGCCTGTCCTTTGAAATAAGGAATTATGACACTTACCTTAGGCATTTTTTTGCACCTCCAAATTATTTGCAATTACTTATTTTACAACGAAATTCAAAATACGTCCCGGTACATAAATTTCTTTTACAATCTGTTTACCGGCAAGTTTATCAGCAATCGCTTCCCGTCCGGCAGCCAACGCATCTTCTTTCGCTGCATCAATGGCAATTTTAACGGTCGCACGTACTTTACCGTTGACCTGTACACCAATTTCCTGTACAGCCTCTACCGTTTTTGCCTCATCAAATTCCGGCCAGCTTGTCTGGAACAAATAACCACCGTAATTTTTCTCATTCCACAATTCCTCTGTAATATGTGGTGCAACCGGATTCAAAAGTACAAGAAGTGTCTTAAACTCGTCTCTTGTAACGGAACCTTTTTTGTAGAAGTCATTAATCAATGCCATCATGGCAGCAATTGCTGTATTGTACTTCAAGGTTTCAAAATCGTTACTTACTTTCTTAATGGTCTGATGCATTTTTGTCTCCAAGTCAGCGGAATAGCCTTCTTCATCTGTCACCATATCTTTTAACTTCCATACACGCTCTAAGAAACGGCGGCAGCCTTTTACTCCATCTTCTGACCATGCAGCAGCGGCATCAAACGCACCAATAAACATTTCGTAGGTGCGGAGTGTATCAGCACCGTATACATTTACAATATCATCCGGGTTTACAACATTACCACGGGATTTGCTCATCTTCTCGCCATTTTCACCAAGAATCATACCATGGGATGTTCTCCTCTGATATGGCTCTTTGGTCGGTACTACGCCCTGGTCATATAAGAACTTATGCCAGAAACGGGAATACAAAAGGTGAAGGGTCGTATGCTCCATACCACCATTGTACCAGTCAACCGGCAGCCAGTATTTGAGAGCCTCTTTGCTGGCAAGTGCTTCATCATTTGTTGGGTCAATATAACGCAGGAAGTACCACGAAGAACCAGCCCACTGAGGCATTGTATCTGTCTCACGCTCTGCTTTTCCGCCACAGCATGGACAAGTTGTCTCAACCCAGGAACGGATTTTGGAGATTGGAGATTCCCCGTTATCCGTTGGTTCATAGTTGTCTACCTCCGGCAGACGAAGCGGAAGTTCTTCTTCAGGAATCGGTACATAACCACATTTTTCACATTTTACAATCGGAATCGGCTCACCCCAGTAACGCTGTCTGGAAAATACCCAGTCACGCAGTTTGAAGTTTTTCTTTGCCGTTCCCACTTTCTTATCCTCTAACCAGGCAATAATTTCTTTCTTTGCCTCCTCTACTGATTTACCGGTTAAAAATCCGGAATTCACAAGAGTTCCCGTAGCAACATCCGTGAAGGCCTCTTTTTCCACGTCACCGCCTTCAATTACTTCATGAATCGGCAAATTGAATTTCTTGGCAAATTCCCAGTCACGGGTATCATGTGCCGGTACCGCCATAATCGCTCCTGTTCCGTAGCTCATCAGTACATAATCGGATACCCAGATTGGAATTTCCTCACCATTTACCGGATTAATTGCCAAAAGTCCGTCAATTGCTACACCTGTTTTATCTTTTGCTAACTCGGTTCTCTCAAAATCGGATTTTCTTGCTGCCATCTCACGGTAGGCTACAATCTCATCCCAGTTTTTAATCTCATCTTTGTACTTATCCAGATATGGATGTTCCGGAGATACTACCATGTAAGTTACACCAAACAAAGTATCCGGACGTGTCGTGTAAATGCGGAGCTTTTCTTCTTTGTCTTTAATCTGGAAGTCTACTTCTGCACCATGAGAACGTCCAATCCAGTTTTTCTGTGAAACTTTGACTCTCTCAATATAGTCAAGTCCATCCAAATCATCAATCAATTTATCTGCATATGCCGTGATTTTAAGCATCCACTGGCTCTTTACCTTACGGATAACCGGACTTCCACAGCGCTCACACACACCGTTTACAACTTCCTCATTGGCAAGACCGCATTTACAGGAAGTACACCAGTTAATCGGCATCTCTGTCTTGTAAGCAAGTCCTGCTTTGAACAATTTCAGGAAAATCCACTGGGTCCATTTGTAGTAATTTGGATCTGTTGTGTTAATTTCGCGATCCCAGTCAAAGGAATAGCCAAGTGCCTGAAGCTGTGCTTTAAATCTTGCAACATTCTTCTTCGTTACTTCCTTTGGATGTACTTTATTTTTAATTGCATAGTTTTCTGTCGGAAGACCAAACGCGTCCCATCCCATCGGATAAAGTACGTTGTAGCCCTGCATTCTTCTTTTACGTGCTACGATATCAAGTGCCGTATACGGACGCGGATGTCCTACATGAAGTCCCTGTCCGGATGGATATGGAAATTCAACAAGGGCATAATATTTGGGCTTGCTGAAATCATTAGTTGCCTGAAAAGCTTTTTCGTCTTCCCAGACTTTCTGCCATTTTTTTTCAATTTCTTTTGGATTGTAACTCTGACTCATTTTTTTACCTCTTTTCTTATTGTCACTCATTTAATGCCGATTCCGGCGTTGATGTCGGTGTTGGTTCTGCCGTTTGTGACGGCGTTGGTGTAAGGGTCGGTGTTGGCGTCGGTGTAACTGCCGGTGTCGGTGTTGGCACAACAACCGGTTTCTTTTCTACCTGCTTCACTGTAATCTTACATACCTTTTTTATTTTACTGCCATCAGTTGTCTCCACAAAAATTTTGCAAGTTCCCTTTTTCTTTGCTTTTACGACACCTTTTTGATTGACAGTTGCAATCTTTTTATTGGAAGAAGTGTATTTCACCTTCTTGATCATCGCTTTTTTCGGTAAAATCTTTTTTACCCGAATCGTAAATTTAGCATCCTTCTTTTTACCACCAATTTCCAATGTCTTTTTCGTAGCACTTAGCTTGATACTCTTTACCTTAATCAAATATGGATTATGAATATCCGGATCAGTCGGATCCCATCCCATATGCCCGGATAACTTCTGTGCCTTCGGCTTTCCAAGCGGTCCTGCCTTTGGCGAATTGTAAATTATTACTTTTGTGCCGGATGGGCAATTGTCATAAATCCATTTGCTGTCTGCCACCGTCAATCGGATACATCCATGAGATGCCATCGTTCCCAACCGATTAAACTGAGCATAGGACTGTGTATTTTTCTTTGGCTGATAATACCATACCGAATGAAACAAAAAGCTTCCATAAATTCTTGTACAGTACTGACCGTAAGACGGTCCCAGCAGTGCATGCCACCGATATTTTTCTCTCAAAGAAAAAGTGCCGACCGGTGTCGCTTTGCCCGATGAACAGACAAATGCTTTATATGGTTTGTACTTTCCTTTTTTCGTATGACGGTATACCGTCACCGTATTCTTTAATTTGTTTACTTTTATCTTATATATGTTTTTCTTTGCTGCCGCATTTGTTGTCTGAAAATTCGCTGTCAATACTAAGAGAAACAACAAAACGAATAAGCTGATTTTCTTCTTCAAAATTACCTCCTATTTGTGTCAAAATGTACGCAAGCATACTATTTTATAATACCAACACTAAAATCCTTTGTCAAGGACTGTGATAGGAGAGTTTGCGGCAGTTTTTTAGGTTCCGTAATTCCGTAGAAAAGCTTTGCGTCTCGTGGGCACTCCCGTTTAACAAACGCGTAAGGGTATGGGCATGCAAAATACGCAAGCCTCATACCCACGTGTTTGTACCCACGAGTCACAAAGTTTTTCTACGGAATTACTGGAATCCAAAGGAACTGGCAGCAAACATTTGCCACAAGCTCGTCATTCAAATATCTCCCCCTCAATGCTTTGGTTCATTTATCCGCGAGGTCTAGAGAATAATTCCGACTATCACCTCATACACTGTAACAATCATACTGAGGTCATGATGAATGGATTGGATTGAGTCGTTTTTACAGAACTATGGCATTTGGGCTATGTTTGTGCTGATTATGTTGGAATATGCCTGTTTTCCTGTTTCGAGTGAGATTATTCTGCCATTGGCGGGTGTTATGGCTGCCGGGCAGGGGTTGTTTTTTCCATATCTTGTCCTTTTGGCAACGGGAGCAGGACTGATTGGGGCACTGATTCCGTATGGCATTGGCAGGTTTGGCGGTTCTCCACTGTTGGAACGCATTATGAAACGTTTTTCTTCCATGGAGAAACCAATCCTAACCTCCTACCGTGTCTTTGGCAATCACGAAAAAAGTGCCGTTCTAATCAGCCGTGTGATTCCTCTGTGCCGCACCTATATCGGCTTTGTCGCGGGTGCCATGGGGCAGAATATCAGCCGTTATCTTTTGTATTCTGCCATCGGCATTGTTACATGGAACACGGTATTAACCGGTCTTGGTTATTATTTTTATCAATACAAAGATTTGTTCTTTCATTATTTTGATAAATACAAGCATGTTATTTTTTATACAGGTATTGTCCTATTAGTAATTTTCGCCCTCAATGCTATTAGAAAAAAACGGGCAGCACGCGAAACAAACCAAGAAGAATAAGAAGTATGCCACTGATTCCGTTTAGACGGCGCACGTGGTATATCCTCTGCCCGCCAATCCACAAAAAGGCTCCACATAAAAAAGCGGTACATACAGGAAATAACCAGATTATGGTTCCCTGACCGACCAGACTAAGTGCTGCACTCACCGAATCAAGCGCAAGGGCACTTCCCAACGCACTGCCTTCTTTTATATCAATGCTTCGGGAATTATCTTTGTCATACTGTACTTCCCCTTTGTTTTGCAACACACGGATGCACGTTTTTGCGCCAAGCAAAATCAAAATCCCACCGCCAATAAGGCGAAAACAAGGTTCCGGCAGCCCTGCAAGGCATGTCGAACCCGCAAAAAGTGCAACCGCTGTCAGCACGCCATTTAATAACGCAATAAATAACCGAATTCGTTTGGGTATGCAAATGCCCGACATTGCATATGCCATACCAATCCCCAGCGTGTCAAGGCTCACCGACAACGCCAATAAGCAAACAACAAACACAAGCTCCTCCTGCCACTTCCTTATTCTATTTTATGCAAATAAGGGAAAAGAGGAGAGTCCTTTCGACAAAAACAGTCAAATATTTTGGAGGTAAGTATGAACTGGTATCAAATGGAATCACAGGAAGTAATGGATAAACTCAACCGTTTCAAAGACCGGGGCTTATCCCAAAAAGAAGTTATCAAACGCCAGAGACATTATGGAAAAAATGAATTGCAAAGCGAAAAAGGTCCCGGATTTTTCCGTCAGTTTGCCGCGCAGTTTAAAGATTTTATGATTCTTACTTTACTGGCAGCTGCCGGCATTTCTTTTTTTGCTTCTTATGCACAGGGAGAAATGAATCTGACCGACCCTTTAATCATTCTGGCAATCGTTATCCTAAATGCTCTGCTTGGCATTTATCAGGAGAAAAAGGCAGAACATTCGCTGGCTCACCTTCGTTCTCTGCAAACACCACAATGTCAGGTACTAAGGGATGGAAAACGCCAGACCATATCTTCTCCGGAACTTGTGCCGGGGGATTTAGTCTATCTTGACACCGGCTGTCTTGTTCCCGCCGACGGCAGGCTTCTTCTTACGCACAATCTGTCTGCAAATGAATCTGCCCTTACCGGCGAAACAGGAAGCATCGAAAAAACTTCTGACTCACTGCATATGGAAAATCTCTCGCTTGGTGACCAGCTCAATATGGTATTTTCAGGTACAATGATTACGACCGGAAATGGACTGTTCTGCGTTACGGAAACCGGTATGAATACGCAAATTGGAAAAATTGCCGGTATGCTTTCCCATGAACAGGCACCGCAGACACCTCTTACCAAACGCCTCAATCACACAGGAAAAGTGCTTGGCATCCTGGCGCTGATTATCTGTGCGATTCTTTTTTTCCTGGGATTGCAGAAAAATCAGCCAGTTTTTGATATGTTTATGACTTCCGTCAGTCTTGGCGTCGCAGCCATTCCGGAAAGTCTGCCAGCCCTCGTTACCATTATGCTGAGTCTTGGCGTTGAGCGCATGGCAAAACAATGTGCCGTTATCCGCCATCTTCCTGCCGTGGAAACACTCGGCAGTGCCTCCGTTATCTGCTCGGATAAGACCGGCACGCTTACCCAGAATCGCATGACGGTTCGAAATGTATACAGTACCGAAAACGAAGAAACCTTGCTTCGTTATTTTCTGCTCTGCAACAACCAATCCGGTCCACTCGAACACGCACTGATTCATTACGGTGCATCAAGCGGACTTATTTATACGGAAGTACGAAAAGAATTTCCGGTTATTGAAGAAATCCCTTTTGACTCAATCCGCAAGCGGATGACAACGCTGCACCGGACACCCAATGGATATTTAGCAATAACTAAGGGAGCTCCTGAATTTATCCTTGCCAACTGTCACTCGTATCTCGATAAAGATGGCAGCACACGGCCACTGACACATACGATGCGGCATAGATTAAATGAACAAATTGAAAATTACACCGCCAATGCACTTCGCGTCATTGCTCTCGGTTTTTGTCTGCACAAAAGCCGCCCGGACAACAATTCCTTAGAATCCCATTTGGTTTTCCTTGGGATGGCAGGTCTGATTGACCCACCCCGCCCGGAAGCTTACGCCGCTGTTAAAAGCTGCCAGCACGCCGGAATCCGTCCGATTATGATTACCGGCGACCATAAAAACACCGCTGCGGCGATTGGCAAGGAACTTGGCATCTGCCAGACAAAAGATGAGGTCATTACGGGAGCCGACTTAGATGCCATCAGCGACCGTTCACTTCCGGCGGCGCTCAAAAAATATCATGTCTTTGCCCGTGTATCTCCAGCCCACAAAGTACGTCTCGTAAAAGGGTATCAGGCGATGGGAAATGTTGTTGCCATGACCGGCGACGGTGTCAATGATGCCCCTGCCCTAAAAGCAGCGGATATCGGCTGTGCCATGGGACGCACCGGAACCGATGTTGCCAAAAATGCATCTGACATTATCTTAATGGATGATAATTTTTCCACTATTGTAAGTGCCGTCCGAGAAGGGCGCGGTATTTACGATAACATAAAAAAAGCCATACATTTCCTCTTGTCTTGTAACATCGGGGAAATCATGACGATTTTTGTTGCTATCTTTTTCGGACTGTCTGCACCACTTTTACCGGTACAACTGCTGTTTATTAATCTCGTGACGGATTCTTTTCCGGCGCTATGCCTCGGTGTCGAGCCACCGGATCCTGACAGCATGAACCGTCCGCCATTATCGAAAAATGAAAGTATCTTTCACTTTGATACCGTCTTTCAGATGGTTTTAGAAGGTATGTTCATCGGCTCCTTAGCACTTTTTGCCTATACAAGTGGCAATTCCACCATGTGCTTTGCCGTACTTTCTTTATCGCAGTTAGTTCACTCGTTTAATATGAGAAGCGAGCACTCGCTGTTAGAGACGGGGATTCTTGGGAACAAAAAACTTTTATTTAGTGTATTGTTCTGCATTGTCCTGCAATGTCTGGTCATCTGTATGCCCGTTCTCCAGCCTATTTTCCATACGCAGTCACTTAATCTGCGCGAATGGGTTGTCGTAGGTATTTTATCTCTGATGCCGATTCCCCTCATGGAAATCAGCAAGCGGCTTCACGGATAAACTCACGGATTCGCTGAATGAGAATTTCTTTTACATCTTCCCCCGGATACTGTGTGGCGAGCATGTGTTTCATCAACATGCCGCCCGCTTTATTCGCGTGTCCGCCGCCAGCACCAATTCCACAGCTGACTTTTTCCGCTAAATCACTCGCCGGCAGATTTTTTTTCGCACTTCGTACCGACATTTTATATCCAATCGGCGTTTCATTATATACCACACAGCAGTCAACAGTTGCCACACAATTTACCATATCACTAATAACGCCAAGCAGATTTGGATCACATGGTTTTGTATGCAGCAGCGCAAAACGCTTTTCCTCATCATAGTAATAGTGAGACAACGCTTCTCCTGCTATTTCCAAATCCTGACGCTGTAAATTCGCATGAATCATTTCATCGAGACACTCTCTGTTAATCTGCAGAGAATCACGCATCTGTCTGTCTGCCGGATAATAAATTTCAGACAAACTGCTGGTATCACTATACAAACCATAATACAACGCCGTTGCCACCTGCCAGTTCGCATTCACCGGATACCCCGCCTCCAAAAGCAGTTCCCAGACCACGGTACAACAACTTCCGAATTCCGGGAAAATAAAACACCATTCATCCGTTTCTACACAAATCGGATGATGGTCAACCATCGCCACTTTTTCCACCGGCATCGATGTAATATTACCACCCTCATACTGGCAATCCACGGTAATCAAAATGTCATGTTCCGGCATTTCATTCACATATCGAATCGGAATACCAAGGTGCTCCACCATCAATTTCAGCGATGGCTTTGTAATTTGATGTTCCCCTGCATAAATCAAATTTACCTTTTTACCCAGATTCATAAAATACGCATACAAACCAAACGCAGCCCCCATCGCATCTGCATCCGGACTGTCATGGCACTGTATGCAAATCGAGTTGAACTCTGCAAACTGTTTGAGAAACATAAAACGCCTCGCCTCCCTCTCCTTTGTGGATTAAACTGTTTTTAGAATAGCAAAAAAAGGGGGAAGATTCAAGATTTTTATTATCTATATTTTTAGGAAACATCATCTGTCAATAGAGCCCCAAAAAAAGTTCATTCGTAAGAGACTATAAAGCAAAGCATTATCTTGTCTCAAACGAATGAACTCCTTTTTTAATTATAGATTAAGCGTCAACCATATACTCATGTGCCTCACCGTTTGTATCCGTTACTACAATCGTATGAGATACACCTTTCTTCACATACAGATTCAGTTTCCACTTATAGTTCGTAGTACCAGACTGTGCATTGATGTAAAAACTGCTGATTCCCTGGTCTACCCCATCAATCGTCACTGACTGAATACCGGAAAGTTTTGTTGTGTCAATCTCTGTACCAACATAAGTATCTTGGGTTTCCCATGTTGAGCCAAACATCGTCTTTCCACTGTTCGTACTATAGCAGGCACCACCGGTTACTGTCACTTTACAAATACTCTGGCTCTTTCCATCTCCAATTGCATAGGTACTGCCACCTGCGGAAATGATACCGCCATAGATTCCAATCTTCATCGTTTCAGCTGAGGCATCTGCAGTACCACCGCCACCAACTCCGGCTCCGTTACCGGAAGATGTGGCATAAATATTACCACCGTAGATGTAAATTTCTCCGCCACCTTTAGCGTACCTTGATTCACCGATTCCTGCAGCATTTCTTCCTGTATTGCAGGCTATAATCGTACCGCTCCTGATAATAATACGTCCTAATGTGCTAGATGTCTTACCATCTGATGCAGCACCAATTCCTGCCGATTCGTTACCGCCTAATGCCGTCAATTGGCCATCACCGGATATCGTCAGTTCACAACCGGACGGAACCTCGATTCCTGCATGATAGCCGGAACCGGTCAATGCGGATGTTCCAGCTAAGATAAGATTTACCTTAGCATCACCACTTAATTTAATTGGACTTGACTCACTCGATGTACAAACAAGATTATCTAACGTAATCGTATGAGTACCGCCCGTTACTAAAATATAATATGCTGTTGCCGATTGTGCTGTACTGGAAATCGTGTAATTTCCGGTAAATGCAGTTTCTTCTGCACTACCAATTGTATATCCGGTTGCACTGATTACAATACTTCCTTGCGCCAAATCCAATTCTTTTGTCTCTGCCGGTTCCGGTTCAGCCGTCGGCTCCGGAGTCGGTGTGGTAACCGGCGTAGGTGTTGGCGTAGCATCCGGATCAACGGTTGGAGTTGCCGTTGGAGTTGCCGTCGGAGTTGCCGTCGGAGTCGCCGTCGGAGTCGCAGTTGGTGCCACAGTCGGCGTTGCGGTCGGCTCTACAACTCCATTTGCCAGATTAATCAATGCCGTAAACGCTTTTTTCGGCAGATAATTTTCATCAAACAGTGATGGATAATAGGTACTTCCATTACTGTAAAAACTATTCAGCCAAGTATCCAAATCTGTCAGATTCCAGAATGTAACATTACTTACATTTACCGGAGCAGACGTATCATCCATTCGCTGTAATATAATATTCATGAACTTCTGGTATGCTGCTGCCAGTGTCTCATTACCCGCCTCTGAATTATCCTTACTTGCAAAATCAAGCTCAGTAATCTGCACCTCATAGCCATTTTGCTGGAATAATTTCAGTGCATTTTTAATATTATCACCATCTGCCACACCAAGATTAGTCTGATGTGCCTGCATGCCAAGACCATCAATATTTCCGGCATCTTTTGCATCTGCAAGATATTTCACAACTGCCTTCATCTGTCCCGGCGATGCCAGTCCGACAAAATCATTGTAGAACAATTTTGCCGATGAATTTGCTGCTTTTTCAGCTTCTCTCGCATATTCAAAAGACTTTGTAATATAAGTATTGTCGTCGTCTGTAAAAATAGCACCATACAAACTTGAACTTACTGTCCGTAATTTACAGCCATTGCTGTCAATCACCTCATTTACTACATCGTAAGCATATACAACGCCCGGATAATTAGTCTCTGCATAGGTAATAACCTGCTTAACATAACTTTCAATTCGAGCAAGCATCGTCTCTTTGTCAACAAGATTTGTAATGTTTTTCTTAGCTGTTCCCATACCATCATACTCCGGTGTGTAATTCTTACAGAAATACCAATCCGGTGTCTGCGAATACCAGACAAGCGTATGGAAACGCACACTTAAATCATTTTCCTGAGCAAGAGATAAACATTTATCAATCACATCTGTATTAATAACCGGCATGCCATCTTCCGATGCTTTTGTTGCCTCTTCGTTCAAAAGATTCTCCGGTTTCAGCTCATCTGCAAATGTAACCGTACTGTAATGATGTTTAATAAATGATAAAATCTCCGGATTCTGCAAATTATAGCTATAAACTGCACATCCCATCGGGAAGCGGTTTGCATATGCCTCTTTCAGACTCGGTGCAGCAAGAACTGCATCCATATCCAAATGCTTCTCCGTAATAGAAATATTGTCTACATAAAAATCATTTGAATAATTTGCCATTTCAAAATAAAGTGACAATTTACTTACATCACCCGGTGCCACAACCGTTGCGTCCACTTTTGTCCATGTGCCATTCGGCGCAACTACATTCTGCACGGTTGTATAAGCCATCGCTCCCGCATAGTCCATCGACTCCCACATGCAGTTTATCGTCTTGTTGCTGCCCGTTGTCTGCTTTACATAAGCCTCAATCTTGTACGTTGTAAAATCAGTCACATTGTGAGTGATATCAATCGTCGGTCCGGCCCAGTTTTTCACACGGTTGGAAACTTTCAAACAATAGTTGTCATTATAACCGCCCTCTACAACAGTCAGCTCTTCTTCGCCCTGACGTCCGGTCACATATTGATTGGTACCATCTTCAAAATCCAAAAGCAACGCCTTCGTCGGATCCGTTACCGGAATCGGGGTGCCCGGAACCCTCGTCGGTTCTGCTGTTGGGGTTGCAGTTGGCTCATCCGGGTCTGCCGTCGGTGTAACCGTAGGTCCTGCCGGCTCATTTGTTGCAGTCGCAGTAGGCTCCGCCGGCTCTGTCGTTGGTGTTACAGTTGGTATCACCGGCTTCTGCGTCGGTGTTACAGTCGGTGTGCCCGGTTTCTGCGTTGGGGTTGCAGTCGGTGTCACTGCCGGTTTCTGCGTCGGTGCTTTGGTTGGTACTTTTGTCGGTGCATTAGTCACAACTACTGTCTTTTTCTTTTTCACCGTAACCTTGCAGGTTTTTACATACTTCTTGCCCTGATAACGGAAACGTGCTGTAATCTTCGTTGTCCCCGCCTTTTTCGCTTTCACTTTTCCTTTCTTGGAAACTGTCGCAATTTTCTTGTTTTTGCTCTTCCATGTTACTTTTGTCTTCTTGCTTATATTTTTAACCTTAAGCGTTAAGATTTTCCCCACAGTTATTACCGCTTTTTTCTTTGATAAAGCAGGCTTTTTCTTTGCTGCCTGAGTTGACATAGAAAAAGAAAATACCATGCTTGCTGCTAACATCCATGCTAACAGCTTTTTACCATTCTTTTGCATACACAAACCTCCAATTCTATCCTTGAATTGTCTCATTTTTAGGATATGTTAATTATAACATATTTCCTCTGCAACACCATAAATCAATTCTTATTTTTTCATAAACTCAACGTAATACCCTAAAAAATCATGACCACCAGCTCAGCTGGTGGTTTCCTCTGCGGCTATAAGCCTGTGGTA
>OKSC01002487.1_pt1 | contig 15502 bp, 15 predicted proteins | sample 1601161 | NCBI WGS metagenome assembly OKSC01 (sample SAMEA3541552, study PRJEB24748) | human gut metagenome | biome: human gut; feature: human-associated habitat; material: faeces | place: China | collected 2012
GCGATCACCGCTTCATCGTCAGACAGCTCCCGGACGATGACAGGCATCGTCTCGATGCCCAGCACCTGACACACCGCCAGCCGCCGGTGGCCGGAGATCAGTTCGTAACCGCCGTCCGGCAGCGGCCTTGCCAGCGCCGGGGTGATGGCCCCCACCTTGCGGATACTCTCGATCATCCGCTGCATCTCCTCGTTGTTCTGCACCTTGAAGGGGTGACCCTTGAACGGGTGCAGCTCGGCCAGCGGAATGTTCCGCACCCGCTCCAGCTTGGCATCGTCCCGCTCCGCCTGCGTGGAAAACAGATCGTCCAGCGTGGGTAAAGTAAAATCCAATTTTCTCATTGTGTTGTCCTCACTTTCATAGTTTTTTCTTTCAGGGTTTTAGGGCACGCCCTAACGAGTGTTTTTGCGCTCCGGCTCTGCCGGGAGTAAAAACGCACTGCTCGCTCAGATGACGCAGGCATCGCAAGCGGATACACTGTTTGGCTCCGACAGGAGTAAAAACAGTCTGCTCGCTTAGACTGCGCAGGCGTGATACCTGCTTACTTTAATTCATTCAAAATTGCTTCCAGCCTGCTCAGAATTTCCTCTTTCTGAAGCTGTGGGAGTTCCTTTTCCAGGCTGTTCAGCATCCGAAACAGGCGGTAATCCCGCTCCCTGATCGCCGCTCTGACCTCTTTTCCAAGCCCCAGCCGCCGCAGATATTCCGACAGCGTCAGAGAGCAGAACCGGGCATTTTCCAGCAGCTTCTGCTTCTCCTGCTCGGTCACACGGACATTGATCCCGTAGTTTTTGCTGCGCATTTGTTCATCCCCTTTCTTCGGTTTGTGACGGCAATGACGGTTGTGACGGGGATTTTTCTATATACCGATTTTGGCGTCATTTGCGTCATCGCCGTCACGGCGCAGGAATTTGATGAGTCGGCTTTTTCCCGTTCGCTTGGTGCGATACTCGATGCCCAGCGGCTCCAGCACCTCGAAAGCGAACTGACCGAGATACTTCGTGACCATATTGGGCGTGACCTCCTGCTCCCTCATTTCGGTCAGCAGCTCCGTGGCCGTACCTACCCATTCAGTGCGGCACTCCATAAAGTCCACCACCCGAAACAGAAATTTCGGCAGCTCTGCCTTGTGAATATCCTCGCTGTTCTTGCGCTCCACCAGTTCCCAGACAAGGTCGTTAAACTGCAAGGTCAGTTCCTGATATTCCACATCCCGCCCGCTGACCAGCAGCGTAGCGGCGTTTCCGCTGCGCTTACGGCGCAGGATGAAGTTGGTGTCCGCAGCGCCGATGATGCCGGTGGAACCGCTGACATCGTTAAAGGGATCGTCGCTGTCTTGCAGCTTTCGCAGGTGATGCACCAGCAAAACGGCGATGTTGAAGCCGTCGGCAATGCGCTTGATGGAGGAAATGTCATCGTAATCGTTGCCGTACATTCCTGCTTTTCCGGCGCTGCCTTTGGAGTCCCGCACCTTTTGCAGCGTGTCAATGATGACCAGCTTGGTGGCGGGATGCTCGGTCAGGAAATCCGTGATCTGCTCCTCCAGCCCGCCGCCGATCAGCCCGGAGGTCACGGCAAAATACAGGTTGTCCGGGGCACTGTCGGTGAGGTTGTAGAGCCGATCCTTGATGCGTCGCTGGGTGTCCTCAAGGCTCAGATAAAGCACATCGCATTGCAGCGTGGGCAGCCCCCAAATAGAGTTTCCCTGCGCACTTGCAGCCCCAGCCACAGCATCAGCCAGCTTTTGCCGATCTTGCTGGCACCGCTGATGACATTGACACCCTGCGAAATAAGGCCGTCTACGATGAACATCGTCTTGCTCATCGGCGTGGACAGCAAGGTCTCTGCGTCCACGGTTTTCAGTTTGTTACCCATAGAAATTTCTCCTTTGTAGAATGTTAGAAGTAGATTTTGGCGGGGGCGGATGGAAACGGCCACCCACCCCCGCTTTACCCGCAAAAAGCCTTGGGAATCAAGGCTTTCTCGGCGCTTAATGTTCGACGCTGCGCCGCCGCCTGGCCGAGTCTGCCTTCTGCTTGCGCCGGATGGAGCGGCCGCATTCCGGGCAGTACTTCTGCCGGTTGCTGCCGGGAGCAAAGGGCTTTCCACACCGTTCGCAGGTCCGTGTACGTTGCCGGTAAATATCGGCGCAGAGTACCTTGTCGGCGGGCAGAACCGCCCGCCGGAAGTACTTGCACAGCAGCGAATAGGAAATCGTCTGCACGCACACGCAGCCCTCGCCATCGTCCAACGGCAGACAGTTGCCGCCATCATAGTTGGCGCACAGCCGCCGGATCAGCCGGTTACAGCGGGCCCTTTGGGCGGGTGTCAGGCGTTTGATCTCATCCAACCTTCTTCACCTCTTTCTCCATCAACATAGTTGATGACGCTGATTTTTGGAATTTTCAGCGTCGTGCCGATCTTCACGGCGTGGATGTACCCATAGTCGATAAGCTTGTACGCCAGCTTGCGGCTGATGCCCAGCATCTCCCGAAGCTCTTTGACGGTCACAATGTCCGGGTATTCCGGGAACATCATTTGATAAAGCTCTCTGAGCTCTCCTTTCTTCACAGGCTTGAACCTCCTTTATCTGTTCTTAGCCCGCATTTCTGCGGTGGTCTTTTGCTTACTGCCGCTCATCCGCATCGTTCCTGCCCCGGAGTCTCACCACGGCGTATGGCTTCTTTAATGCGCTCTCGTCGCAGCAAGTTCCATATCATTCGCTTCCGCACTCATGCGAAAGCTCATTCGTTTCACTGCTGCTCCTCTTCCCACAAAATCTTCGATTTTGCGGGAGCCCTGAATTATCGGGAAGTCGTGGCGGCACTTGCCGGAAGCATATCCTTTGGAGGCGGCGATTCAATTTTCAAGGTACACAGGGAGACAGTCCCCTCAATAGGTAGCCAGCGAGAAAGGCATTTTATAGACCCCCTCACTAATCAACTGGGAAAAATTTTTCGATTTGTACGAAGGAATTTTGAAAAATTTCTTTGAAATCCTCTCCACTAACCAACTGGGAACTTTTTTCGGATTTGAACGAAAAAACTTTTGAGAATTTTTCTGCGAACCTCCCCACTAATCAATTGGGAAATTTTTTGAGATTTTGGCAAAGTAATTTGAAAAATCCTCTCAGCTTTTCAAAAGATCCCTTCACTTACTCTGAATAAGGGGTGCCATTTGACAGGGTGTTTCGAGAAATTTCTCAATTTTTCTATCAAGACGCAAAAAAGCCGCCCTCCCGATGATGGGAGGACGGCTGATAATCACTATTGACTTATAGATGGCTCCTATAGGAATAGGGCACCGGCCAAGCGGTCGGTGCCCTATTCCTACATACATTACTGAACAATATGCTGTTTAGAATTTCCATTGTTCCATTTCACACAAAGAAGTAATGTTTACGGATGTAATCCCATACTTCTTACTAATCTGCGGAATCTTCATTTGTTTGTCTTTGTTTTCTTCGGTGATAATTATTAACCCGTATTTCATAGCCGTTGCAATTAGAAATGCGTCGCCAGAAGATGTACCGCTTTTCCCTGTAAATTCAATCATCTTCGGATTTTCAGTGACGATTTTTCTAACATTGTTTTGGATGTCGTCGTCAATTTCAAGGACAGTACATTGTTGGGAAGAAATCCACTCTTTAATTTCTTTATCCTTTATTTCTTCGAAAATCTCAGAGCAAGTTACTATCGAATGGGAACGCATATATTCTTCGATTCGTTCCCACTGACTTTCATAAACAAGCCGTGTATGAGTTTCCCCTGGTTTCTGAGACAGTATAGACGATGTGTCCATTATGTACTTATAAGGCCTTTCGCTATCGAATAGTGTCATCTGTTCCACTTGGATACCTCCCGCAAAAACTTGTCTATATGGTTTTGGCCTACATTCAAATGGCGGGCAATATCAAGTTTGCTATACACATCGTTCACATATCCCTGATATAAAATCTTGCTTACAGAAGGACTTGTACGGTCGATTGCTTCTCTACTCATATTCCGCGGAATAGAGGATTTTATTCCATTTTCCCTCTGAATTTTTCTCTTTTCCCGATCTTCTTCGATTTCTCTCCTAAACAAATCTGCATAAGTTTCATATTCACTTTGGTCAATCTTACGAAGTTCAAGTAATCTGCGCACTATTACTTCTCGACTTACAGAAAAGCGATCCGCAACTCGCTTAATATCATCAATTGAATATGGTGCAAAATAGTGACCGTGTTCAAGTACAATTCTAAGAGCTCTCTTGGGAACAAGTAATTCGCCCGCTACAGCATTGCAAAACACTTCTTCTGACAAAGTCGATGCGGAACTGCTCATATCATTGCACAAGGAGGATTCCCTTTTGAATAGGTGAACTAGCTCGTGAATAATTGTAAATGTCTTTGCCGGTGGACGATCTTCATCATTAATGCCGATAATAGGCAATAGCGTATTATAAATTGAAAAGCCTCGAGCTGTATCAATCGTTACATCCGTGAAGCAATGCACAAAAACGCCTTTTGTCTCGATTTTATCACGAACATATAGGTAAAACTGGCGTGTAGAACTACACTTATACTGTTCACCAAGATCGATAGCGAATTGTTTACGGATCGCATTTGCCCATTCATCAACAGAATCGCTGTCAGGAATAAGCGGCTCAAAATCTGGTGGAGTTATTCCAAATTCATCGTCGGCACTTAACAGAAAATCGCGTTCAAGAAGAACATCTATCATAGCGATATTTAATGAGCTGTCATCAATACTAACTGTCCCAGACATCGTTCGCATATTCCGAATATTTGGAATACGCTTCAATGGTATATCGCAAGGATTCATATAGAGACCTGCAAAGGGCATATGCAAACAGGCTGCAATTTTCTTCGCTTGGTTGATGGTTGGCAAGTTTATATCAGTAGGAGTAAGCCACTGATTTAGCCTAGACATATTTAATTTTGTCTTACTGGCGAGGAATTCACTAGATACGCCCTTTTCTTTGCAGATATGAGCCAAAGTATCTTTATTAATAGTCGCATATACATAGCCCACCATATTTCACCTCCACATAAGCAATCAATTTTATCCCATCCTCATCTCCCGATACACTACATCGGCCAATGCGCTCATAATGGCATTGTACTTGTGCTGATCCTCAAAAAGCGAGGTATAGGTATCCTGCGATTCCAGATAGCTGTCCTGGGCCGCTGCACCGAAGGCCTTAGGGAAAATGCTTTCCACAAAAATCTGCGGATCTGAGGTCTGCGCCATCTTGGTCAGCTTCTTATCGGCCATCAGACGGCTGCGCAGAGCCGTCAGCAGCACTTTATCTCCCTCGGTGAATTCGCCCTTGTACTTTTCGTTGATCTTGGCGATGATCTCATCCAGCGGCGACTTTGTGTCCAGACCCATTGCGCCCTTTTGCCTGGTCGGTTCGTACACGCCCTTCACCTGTTCCAGCTCAATGCTTCCGGCGAAGGTCTTTTGCAGCTTGTAGTATTCCAGCTTCAGCTTACCCTCAAGGTCCACCATATCCGTGGTTTCCGCAGGCAGCAAATTGATCAGATAACAACAGAATACATATTCCTTGTGCAGTTCCTTATCGAACATCCGCAGGATCTGGGAAATATAGCCGTACCACTTAATGAGATTGCGCACCTGACGGCGGAACTGATACCGCTCGTTGGGCGTTTTTTGATTATAACGGTCTGCCACCGGCTTCAACACACTGGTCATTCGCCCCATCGCCCGGGCATCCTGCCGCCCAGTGCTGAAATACTCCTTGGCAAAAGCATCAATATCTGCATCGTTATAGACCGCAAATCCCCGCAGCTCCTTCTGTGTCTGATAGATCAGGTCAGCATTGACCTCCTGCGAAAGCGAGGTTTCTTGATAGAACGGCTGAAACGCCTCCAAAATGTCCTCTTTCTTGTTGGCGAAATCGAGAACAAAGGTGTCCACCTTGCCGGTGCAGGTGCGATTCAATCTGGACAGCGTCTGCACAGCTTTGACGCCCTTCAGCTTCTTGTCCACAATCATCGTATGCAGCAGCGGCTCGTCAAAGCCGGTCTGATACTTCTCAGCAACGATCAGCACATTGAAATGGTCGTGGAACTCTGCCTTGGTCTGCGTTTCGGCGATGTGTGTCCCATCCGCACGAACATTCAGCTTCGGCTCGGTATACTCCTCATCACCGTCCTGCACAGCGTCCGAAAAGGCCACCAGCACCTGAACATCGTTGTACTTCTGCTCCTCTATGTAGCGTTTGACCTCGTGGTAGTAACGCACTGCCGCAAGGCGGGACGAGGTGATGACCATCATTTTACCCCTGCCGCCGATCTTGTTTCGGGTGGTTTCCCGGAAGGTCTCCACGATGATCTGTGCCTTCTGCGAGATGTTATACGGATGCAGCTCCTGATATTTGCGGATCACCTTGGCTGCACGGCTGGCGGGCACATCCGGGTTATCTTCGGAGGTTTTGACGATTTTGAAGCAGGTGTCATAGGTCATATAGTTCTGGAGCACATCCAGAATAAAGCCTTCCTCAATGGCCTGCCGCATACTGTAAATGTGGAACGGATGAAAACTGCCGTCCTCATATTCCGTGCCGAACAGCTCCAGAGTCTTGTCCTTGGGCGTTGCGGTAAAGGCAAAGAAGGACAGGTTCTTATGCCGCCCCTGAACGGTCATTTCCCGCATCAGGCGGTCGTCCGGGTCCAGTTCTTCTTCGGCCATGCCCTCGATCTCGGCGTATTCCCGCAGAGCGTCCTCGGTATCCGCAAGGGCGGCTTTCAGCTTCAGGGCCGAGCTGCCGGTCTGGGAGGAATGGGCCTCGTCTACGATAATCGCAAAGTTCCGCCCTGCCACCTTATCCACTTCCTGATAGATGACCGGGAACTTCTGCAAAGTAGTGACGATAATGCGCACGCCGCCGTTGATGGCGTCCCGCAGATCCTTGGAGGTCTTATCTTCCCCGATGGTCTCAATGGCGCCGAGGGTGTGGTCAAAACCGGAGATGGTCTCTTGCAGCTGCGCATCCAGCACGGTGCGGTCGGTGACGACGACCACACTGGAGAACACCGGCTTGTTCTCCTCATTGAACAGCGAGGCCAGCCGGTAAGCCGTCCACGCAATCGAGTTGGACTTGCCGCTTCCGGCGCTGTGCTGGATCAGGTAATTATGCCCCGCTCCGTTCTGCCTGACATCGGCCAGCAGCTTGCGCACCACATCCAGCTGATGATAGCGCGGAAAAATCAGCGTTTTGCCGTCCTTCAGGTTCATAAACTTCTGGACAATGTCCATCATACTGTCCTTCTGAAAGACATTCTCCCACAGATACGCTGTCGGGTAACCGTTTGGGTTTGCCGGATTGCCCTTGCCGCCGTCGTTTCCGGCTCCGTTGGAGCCCTGGTTAAAGGGCAGGAAATAGGTGTTCTTTCCGGCGAGCTTTGTGGTCATCCACACCTCGGTGTGATCCACACAGAAATAGGCCAGAATACGCTTGTTGAACTGGAAGCAAAGCTCTCGCGGGTCGCGGTCATACATCCACTGCCGCATGGCGTCATCCACCGTTTGGCCGGTGTACTGATTTTTTAATTCAAAAGCGAATACCGGGATACCGTTGAGCACCAGCACCATATCCACGCTCTTTTTTGTATCGGCGGAGAAGTACCACTGGCGATAGCACTCGATGGTGTTTGCCGCCCACTGGGCAGCCGCCGCCTGATTCAGGGCAGACTCTGGCTTAAAATAGCACACCCGAAAACGCAGTCCACGGTGCTTGAAGCCGTGGCGCAGGACAGAGAGCAGCCCCTCCGTCTCGCAGGCGGTGTTGAGCGCCGTGCAGAATTTCCGCACCGGGTCCACCTGATTGGCGTTTTCAAATCGCGCCCATTCCTTGGGCTGGGTACGCTGGACAAAGTCGATCAGGGTGTTCACATAGAGCCCCTGTTTGGCGTCATAGGTGTCTGCGCCCTTGGTATATCCGCCCGCCGGGGAGAGAAAGAAAGATTCTATATCCGCTTCAAAACGCTTTTCGGTGGTGATCATAATTCGTTCCCCTTATGTAAAGTTATCCTCTGTTGTGCTTATTAAAATACACAGCGATAACTGCACAAAACTCTGCCATTGCCTGCTGCTGATAAGCAGGATCGATTTTGTCGCAGCCGTCCAGAAAATCAGACAGTGCCTTCGCTGTGTCCTGTACCTGCTTGACCTGCGAAAAATGGTGCTGCATTTGCGCCTGCTGCTGAATATAGTCATAGTTCCAAATGTTGTAGAATGGATTCATTTATACAACCTCCTTCTTGCCCGTCACATACTCGTAAATCAGGGATTTCTTGTAGTTCTCGATTTCGGTGAGGTATTGCTGTTTATTGCGGATAAGCGTATCAAGTTGCTTGCATTTCTCATTCAAGTAACTCACTATTTCTTTCTGTTCATCTACAGGTGGAACAACAACAGGAAAATTCATAAACTTATCTGCTTGAAGTCGCCATCTTCCCATTCCGCTGACGCCTTGACCAAGGCCATAGAAAATGCGGTTAAAGTAGCACATCTGCATTAAATAGAGATAGTAAGAACTGTCATTTTTCTCGGTATCATCAAGAACAAATACCCGATAATCAGGACTTGTAACACCGGAATATTTTGAAATATCAACCCAACCTGTCAGCAAATCCATATGGTTCATTGCAAAATCACCGGGAGCAAGCAACTGGTATTGGCTGTAGTTAGCAGCAATCTGCCCTTCGTTCTTTGATAAATCTTTTGGCTGAATTCCTCTCTGTGTAATAGAAAGAACCGTGTAGCCTTCTTTTCCTGCAATATCTTTTTTGATATGAAACAGATATTTAATTCGCTTCATTACCCAGTTGCAGGGGATTTCTTCAAACCAAACACTCCCGCTGTCCTTCATCGGCCTGTCGCCACGGATGCCCTTGGTAACTGCCTGCGTAATGACCGCCTGTTTCAGCTTTTTGTATTCTTCAATGGACGCACGGGTCTTTTCCAATACAGCGTCAATTTCGGCGCACTCTGCATCCAAAAACGCCGCAATGCGCTCCTGCTCGGCATATTCCGGGACAGGACCAGTAATAGATTTCATTTCCTGCCAGCGGGTCGTCCAAAGATCGGCTACAATTCCGTGTCCCCACTTATAAAACTCATCCGCAAACAATGTGGTGTGGAAAAGCCAATTGTAATAGCCGGGATGCATAGCCGTCCTCGGTGTCAAAATGATATTGATTAGGGAAACAGACCCATCTAACGGAGAAATACCACAAGAACCACGACGGTCAGAGCGGCTGTTGATTGCAAAGTCTCCAACCCGCACCAGTTTTCTGTTGCCTCCGTCATTCGTCTTTGCAGCGGTAGCAAGCTGCGGCAGAATGCCTTGCATTGTCACCGATAACGGCTGATAATCTTTGTCGGAAACCTTTTCATTTCGCTGCGTATATAGGCTTCCAATTTTCGAAAGCTGCCAATCCTGCGGTATGGTTCCAATCCAATCAATCCCGCTATCTTTCATTTCACGCATAACATCACCTTAGACATACCTTTGCAAAATCTCTAGCAAAATCATTAAGCTCCAGTAGCCCCTTAGTACCTACTTTTGCTATACAAGACTCTCCTGTTATTTGATTCGCCCATGCTTTGAGAGATTCGATATAACTATTATCGATCAGCTTATTATAAACTTCATCGTCACTTCTCCACTTTAGGAAATCAATAGTCAGCAGGCCTAACCTCTCTAAGTTTTGAAGTGATTTCGATACATCATTCGGGTTTAGCCTATCAACTTCTATGCCTACTAAATACAGTGGCAGATATTCTTTTCTTATTTTGCGCTTCTCATCATCAATTTTGCACAAATCCACTTTACAAATAGGGATCGTTTCTGCTTTAGCACATTCATTGAAAACTGCTTTGAAAACCCTAGCATCTACCGGTGACAACTGCTCAATAACTTTTACGAATGCAGGTGTACACAAATTTTGCGTTCTCATATCCATATCGCTCACAAGTAAGTTTGAGAACAGTTCCGCCAGATCATCGTCCATTATGTTGTATTTGAGTGACTCCATTGTGGGTCCAACGATATGCAATTGCGGTTCAACCCGCTCTTTTTCAGGAATGCTATTATATTTGTGCTCCATTTCTTTTTCAAACGCGATTGCCTTTTGCTCATATCTAATGTTGAGTTTTTTCAGAGGGTACATGACCACATGATTGAAAAAGCCGGACAATGTCCCGAAAAATCCACCCACATTCTTTGCTGTTGGTTGTACTGTGTCCGCATAGACATCTTTAGCTGTTTCTTTTGCGACAGACAATGCGGTTTCTTTTACAATATTCTCATTTTCCATCTTTACCCCTCCTTATGGAACAGTGTGTTCAGGCTGTCGGCAATTTCACGCTCCAGCTTTTGAATCCGCTCCACAATGTCGTCCACCGGCTCCGGCGGCTGATACTCATAGAAATAGCGGGTCATCGGAATTTCATATCCCACCTTGGTCTTGCTCTTGTCGATCCACGCATCCGGGGCGTAGGGCAGGACTTCCCGGGCAAAATAAGCGTCAATATCCTGCACCAGCGGCACATTTTCGGTATCCCGCAGGGCAGTGTCCGCCACCGGCTTGCCCCGCTTCATCACGATCTCGCCGTTTTCGTCCCGCTGCGGACGCTCCACCACGATTTTGTTGTAGCCGAACTCCTCACTGCCGACAATTTTGCTCTCGCAGTACACACCGGGTTTGTCCCCATACACGGCGTTGTTCCGATATTCGCCGTAGGCCTGCACGATCAGCTCCCGGCAACGGTCGCTGATGTCGTTGCGCTTGGTGCCGATGGCTTTGCGGCGCTGTTCATAGCAGTGGGACGCATCGATGAGCTGCACCTTGCCGCAGCGGTAGGCGGGCTTGTCCTTGCACAGCACCCAGATATAGGTGGAAATGCCGGTGTTCATAAACTGGTCGGTGGAAAGCTGGACAATGGCGTCCAGCCAATCGTTTTCCAGGATATACTGGCGGATATTGCTCGGTCCGCTCCCGGCATCACCGGCAAACAGCGGCGAGCCATTCTGAATGATCGCCATTTTTCCGCCCGGTGCCAGCTTGGACAGGCCGTTGAGCACAAAAAGCTGCTGGCCGTCGCTGATTTTCGGCAGACCGGGCGCAAAGCGCCCCAGCTCGCCCTTGGCAGCTTCGGTCTCCACCGCCTTTTGTTCCCGCTTCCAGTCGATGCCGAAGGGCGGATTGGAAATGCAGTACCGGAAGGTGAAGCCCGGAAACTGGTCGTCGGAGAGCGTATCACCGAACCGCATATTATTGGGGTCGCCGCCCCGGATCATCATATCCGCCTTTGCAATGGCGAAAGTGGAAGGGTTAAACTCCTGCCCGAAGCAGGTCACCTCCACATCGCTGTTCAGCTCGTGGATGCGCTCCTCCATACAGGAAAGCATCTGGGAAGTTCCCATCGTCATATCGTATACGGTCACATTGCCGTCATCCAGCTTGGCGTCGCACAGCAGCAGGTCGGTCATCAGATAGATGATGTCCCGGCTGGTGAAGTGCGCTCCGGCCTCCTCGCCGAAGGACTCGGAAAAGCGCTTGACGAGATCCTCAAAGATATAGCCACAGTCCACGGCGCTGATCTTGTCCGGGCCGAGGTAGCCCTTGGGAGAGTTGAACTCCTTGATGACCAGATACAGGCTGTTGCACTCCACCATGCGGCGGATGATGTTATCAAAATCGAACTTAGCCAGCACATCCTGCACATTGCCGGAGAATCCGGCCAGATAGTCCCGGAAATTCGCTTCAATGTTGTCCGGGTCAGCCAGCAGACTCTCAAAGGTGAAACGGCTGGTGTTATAGAACTGATAGCCGGAGGCACGGGTCAGAAAGCCATCGATAACCGCCAGCTTCTTAACCTTTTCATATTGCTCGATCACCGCATCGTGGGTGGGCAGCAGGCAGTCGTGAAACCGCTTGACCACCGTCATCGGCAGAATCACAAGGCCATATTCGTGGGGCTTGAACGGCCCACGAAGTACATCCGCCACATTCCAGATTATCGTGGCCTTTTCCTGTATATTTACGCCCACGGCGCTGCTTTTTTCATTAACCATTGCTTTCTCTCCTCACCCTACCGCCACTTCGACCTTTTTACCGCTGAAGGCCACGCCGTATTTATAAATCGTCCTGACCCCGGCGGTCGTCAGTTCGGTTTCGTATTTCTTGTCGTTGATCTGCTGCAAGGCCGTCTCGGACAGCTTTTTCAGCTGCTCATCGTTGCAATTCTTCTCCGCTTTCAGCTCGATCAGGATGCCCGGAAGCTCCTTTTGCGTGGGCTTCAGCTGAATGTCATAGCGCCCGTCGCCCGATTCCCGGTTGGAGGTCACGAAAGCGCCGCCCAGCAGGGCGCACAGCCCCAGCATAAAGCCGTGGTAGAAATTCTCCCCGGCAGTATCGAAGGAACTGACCGACTGGGTCAGCAGCGTCTGTATCTGCGCTTTCAGCCGTGCGTTATCGCCGGAGAAGATGGCCTCCTGAACGGAAATCGCCGTGGACAGTGGGATCAGGTTCTCCAACCTCTGCAAGATCTCCTTGTTATACACCAGAGAAATCTCCCGGTTGGGCAGGGAGACCTCGCACATAAAATCGCCACTGAAGGAAGGCGTGGTTTTCAGCGCCTTCAGATAGCCGGTCACCAGCAGGAAGCTGTAAATGGTGGAGGGATTGCTCTTGATCTGCGGATAGATCACACCGGTGTCGATGAAGGTGGTGAAGGTCTCGCCGTTGACCAGGGAGGTCAGACGGTTATAAATCTCCTCATCTGCATGGGCAAGCACTTCCCCGATAATATCGTTACTGCCGGTGGAGACCCAGAAGGGTCTCGGTTCACACTCGTTGCTGAAATAGTTGACCACCGACCACGGGTTGAAAATCTCCGTCTTGCCGAAGCGGTAGCCGTCGTACCATTGGCAAATTTCGTCATACTTATCGGCAGCGCCGTAGTATTCCGCCATCTCCATCACCTCGTCGGCGGTGAAGCCGAAGTAGGCGCTGTATTTGTTGTCCAGCACGGAGTTGATGGACAGGTTATTCATCCCGCTGAAGATGCTCTCCTTGGCCACCCGCAGAATGCCGGTAAGGAAACCGAAGGACAGGTGCTGATTATCCTTGAACCCGCCGGAAAACAGGTTTCGCATAAACCGGATGACCTTGTCGTAATAGTCCTTCTGATAGCCCTGCTGGATGGGTGTGTCGTACTCATCGATGATGATAATGGGCGCAACGGCATAGTGCTTGTGCAGCATAGCGGACAGGTCCAGCAGTGCAGAAGCCAGCTCTACCTCGTTGACCTTGCCGTCTGCCAGCTTTTCATAGGTCTTTTTGCTGTACTCGTCGCACTTATCGCTGGCCAGCAACTCCTTGTGCCGCCGGGTCTCCTTTGCGAAAATATCCCGGATGGCCGCAAAGGTCTCCTCCCAAGTATCAAACTTCACATCCTTGAAGGTCAGGAAGATTACGGGGTACTTGCCCTGATAATCCCGGTACTTCTGGCCGCAGGCCCAGATCTTCTTGTCCCGGAAATAAACAGAGGTATCCTTGTCGCTCTTTTCAAAATAAGTGCGCAGCATATCCATATTCAGCGTCTTGCCGAAGCGCCGGGGGCGGGTGAACAGCGTCACCATCGGACGCTCGTCGATAAAGTCCTTGATCATCATCGTCTTGTCGATGTAGTAGTATTCCGACGAGGCAAGGCAGTAGTTGGACACGCCGATGGGCAGGGGCAGCTTCGGCGCGCGCTCCGTCTTGCGGAACGCGCCCGTCTTGAGCCGCTGATCCGCCGGCTTCTGCGTATCAGCGGGGATCAGCCAACGATTGCCCTGCTTTTTCGCACCGGCGATTCTCCCATTCTTGCAGAGCGTCGCAACTCTCCGCTCCGTTATATTCCAGCGCACTGCTGCCTCTCTTACCGAGATCATTTCAGCCATAGGGGATACCTCCACGCATAAAATCACAAGTACATTATACCCGAGCAAAAGAACAATGTCAATAAAGTTCGGAACAATGTCGCTTTAATACAGCATTGTTCTTTTCTGCGCGCAAAACAAGCGGAGGCCATCGACCCCCGCTTGCTCGTTACCCATATACAATTTCCTGCATCACGATCTCGTTCGCTCGGTTTCGGATGCCGTTCATCTTCCGCACCCACGCCATCGGGTCATCGGCTTTCAAGGCCTCCGTCACGCCCTCGGTGTCTGCGTATTGTTCTACCAGCCGAAGAAAGAGTTCCTGTGCCTGCTCCTCGATGTCTGCAAGGTGGCCGTCCAGCGTCCCGGCAGTCAGCAGGTTATAATACAGCACCCGGTGGTGCGCCTTCAGAAAAGCTCGCCGCCGCTGGCCGTAAATGCCAATAGGGCGTTCTTCTTCGGGCGGTAAGCAAACATCCGGTAGGTAATAGTCGCCCTGCCCTGTGTAAGTACCGCCCAGCTGCTCAAATAACGATTTCATATGTGATCCTCCCATTCAAATGTCTTTCGGTTACAGTCTACCAAAGCCGAAAGGCAGGTGCGAGTGTGCGAATTTCAGAATCGCACATTCTTTCTTCATATTCCTGCTGAACTCGTTCAGCGTCTGGATATGCCAGAGGCTTTTGCGGGTGATGGAGCGAAAGGTCAGGGAGCAGAAGAAATCCACAAGAAAGATTTTCGGGATACAGAACTTCAGTCCCTTTTGAAAGGCTTTCAGCGACCCGCGGCTGCACCAATTGTGGACGGTGGTCAGGGTGTAGCCGGTCAGGGTTACCACATCCTTTACCGTGACCACATCCGGGTATTTGCGCAGCAGCTTTTCATAGTAGCCGTGCATCTGCCGGAGGGTGTCCTCCGGCAGCTCCTTGGAGAGCCTCGCCACATAGTGGGTGCCGTACCAGCCCTTCTGCGCAGAATAGAGTTCGGGGAAAATCGCCCGTTCCTCCAGATAGGCCTTCACATCATCTTTTCGGATTTTATAGCACCGGGTTTTCTTGCCCGACCACTCGCAGGGCACCTTACCGCTTTTGAGCAAATGCAGTGCCGTAGACTTGCTGATGTGGCAAAGCCGATAAAACTGATCCTTGTTCATCACATCGGGAACGCTGTCCCAGTCAATCGGTAGATTCTTCATCTGATACACCTCAAAAATAGATTTCGTCGGTTTGAAGTCCTTTCTGCGGTGTATGGATTTTTGTATTGCCTTCTCTCGTGATTTCTCTCCTATCTTCCCGCATTTCTCTCCAAAATCGAGAAAAACGCCGATTTGAACCCACTTTCAAAAAAGTCCGTCCCGCAAGGCTTTCCGGGCGAAAAATCCTGATTTCAAGCGGTTTTCAGCGGGGACAGGGCTTACAGAAACGGCCCCAAAACGGACACCCCCGTCACAGTTGCATAAAAGACTCGAAATTTTTGGAAGCTTCGGCCGTTTCGTCCGCTGAAAATTTCCGCCGCACAGGGCTTTGCGCGGGTTCGGATT
>OKSC01002488.1_pt1 | contig 15498 bp, 14 predicted proteins | sample 1601161 | NCBI WGS metagenome assembly OKSC01 (sample SAMEA3541552, study PRJEB24748) | human gut metagenome | biome: human gut; feature: human-associated habitat; material: faeces | place: China | collected 2012
CAAGAGGAAAAGCTAAACTGTGTGTCAGAAAGGAAAGTTTGAACGATTTATATACTGAAATCGAAACTGAGCTGAAAGAGTGCGCCGATTCCAGCAGAGAGTGGGATGGTAAAATGGAACATCTACTGCACATCTTAACATAATGCGTCAGATATAAAAGGACAAGCATATGTCATCGGACGATTTTCCACGTTTTATGAAAAGCACTGGGCGTTCTGCGACCGCTTCCCGTGGCGGAAACACTTCACGCAGGACGCTGCGGCGCGAAGTGAAACGCCCTGTATCTCTCTGCGCCGGTGCGCAGATAAAAAAGCTGCCCGGCTTGTGCGCAGGGCAGCTTAAATATTATTGGTAATGTTGCAGCAGGCGATTTTCGCAACTGCGTACCGCCGGTTTCTCTACGCCATTTTTGTACCATTGCCGCGTGGAAAGTGCAAGCGCGATTCGCAAAAAGGACAAAAAGCGGGGAATTTCCGCCGCGCGCCGTGATTTTTTGGAAAAACTTTGCCCGCCGTATCCCCCACCCGGCTTGTGGCAGGCGGGAATTTCCCCTATACTACAAGCTGTCATATTTTTCGCTGCATCCGGCGATGCGGCGTTTCCCAATTTTTCCCCGAAAAGGAGTTTTTCCATGAAAAAAGCGCTGACTCTTCTGCTGTCCCTCGCGATGCTCTTCTCCCTCGCCGCCTGCGGGCAGAGCGGCGGCGATTCGACCGACGACGCGCCGTCCACGCTCGTCTACGGCTCTGCCGACTACACGCGCATCGATCCCGCGATGGACGAGCACTGCGAGATCAACCTGCTGCTCTTCAACGGCCTGACCGCGCACGACGGCAATGACCAGATCGTTCCCGCCCTCGCCGAGCGCTGGGACTATGACGAGGCGAATTGCACCTATACTTTCTACCTGCGCGAGGGGGTGAAGTGGCACGACGGCGAGCCGTTCACGGCGCGGGACGTCAAATTCACGATCGAAGCCATCATGGACCCCGACAACGGCTCGGAAAACGCGCCGAATTACGAGGACGTGCAGGAGATCACCGTGCTCGACGACCACACCGTCTCGTTCCGCCTCGCTGAGCCGAACGCCGCATTTCTGGAGTACATGACGATGGCGATCCTGCCGCAGCATCTGCTCGAGGGCGAGGACATGCAGGAATCCGCTTTCTTCCGTGCCCCCGTCGGCACGGGGCCCTACAAGCTCGAAAGCTGGGACGCCGGGCAGTCCATCGTGCTCGTGCGCAACGAGGACTACTTCCTGGGCGCGCCGAACATCGAGCGCGTCATCTTCAAGATCGTACCCGACGACAACGCGCAGGCGATGCAGCTCGAGTCCGGTGAGATCAACCTTGCGCTGCTCGACCCGAAAAACGCGCAGAACTTCGCGGGCAAGGACGGCTACACCTGCTACGACATGACCACCGCGGACTACCGCGGCATCCTCTTCAACTTCAACAACCCCTACTGGACGGAAAACCGCGACATCATCCCCGCCGTCTGCTACGCCATCGACCGTCAGGCCATTGTCGATTCGGTGCTGCTCGGGCAGGGCATGGCGGCGCACAGCCCGCTCCAGCGCAACGTCTACAATGACGAGACCGTGAACCACTACGACTACGATCCCGCAAAAGCAAAAGAAATTCTCGAATCCGTCGGCTGCACGATGGGCGATAGCGGCTACTACGAGCGAAACGGCGAGGAGATCGGTTTTGTCATCAGCGTGATGTCCGGCGAGCAGGACCGCATCGACATCGCGCAGGCCGCGGCGCAGCAGCTCCGTGAGGTCGGCATCCACTGCACGGTGGACATCCCCGCGCAGATGGACTGGAGCGGCCAGATGGCATGTCTCATCGGCTGGGGCAGCCCGTTTGACGCCGACGACCACACCTACAAGGTCTTCGGCACGGACAAGGGCGCGAACTACTCGGGCTACTCGAACGCGCTGGTGGACGAATATCTGACGCTCGCGCGCCAGAGCAGCGACGACGCCGTCCGCAAAGAGTATTACGGCAAATTCCTGCACGCGCTCGCGGACGACCCTGCCTACGCCTTCATCTGCTACATCGACGCGAACTATGTCGCCAAATCCACCATCCACGACATCGATGCGGACACGGTGCTCGGCCACCACGGCGTCGGCATTTTCTGGAACATTCAGGACTGGACGATTGGCGAGTAAACGCCGTTGACATCTTTGACGAGGGGCTGGCTTCAGCCCCTTTGTCTTGCATAAAGAGGACATTTTTCATGGCAGATCTATTGAACGTCGAGCACCTTTCCGTCAGCTTTTTCACCCCCGCGGGCGAGGTGCAGGCGGTGCGCGACGTGAGCTTTTCGCTGAAAGCGGGCGAGGTGCTCGCCATCGTCGGCGAATCTGGCTGCGGCAAGAGCGTGCTGTGCAAGAGCATCCTGCATCTTCTGCCGCAGACGGCGAAAATCAAATCCGGTAAGATCATTGTGGACGGCACGGATGTCACAGCTTACCGCGAGCGCGAAATGACGGCGCTGCGCGGTTCGCTCTTTTCCATGGTGTTCCAGAACCCGATGACCGCGCTTGATCCGACGATGACGATCGGCGCACAAATCGCCGAGGCGGTGCTTGCGCACAGGCCAAAGCTCGAAAAGAGCGCCGTAAGAGCGCGCGTGATCGAACTGCTCGAGCTTGTCGGCATCGACCGCGCGCAAGAGCGCATGGCACTCTATCCCCACAACTTTTCCGGTGGGATGCGCCAGCGCGTGGTGCTGGCCATCGCGCTTGCGGGGAATCCGCACATTTTATTTGCCGACGAGCCGACGACCGCGCTGGATGTGACCATTCAAGCGCAGATCTTAGATCTGCTGCGCGACGTGCAGCGAAAGCTCGGCACGGCGACGGTGTTTGTCACGCACGACCTCGGCGTCGTCGCGCGCGTCGCCGACCGCGTGGCCGTGATGTACGCGGGCAAAATCGTCGAAATCGGCACGGCGGAGGAGATCTTCTGCGACCCGCGCCACCCCTACACGTGGAGCCTGCTGCGCTCGCTGCCCGCGCTCTCGCGCGGCAAGGAGACGCTGCCGAGCATCCCCGGCATGCCGCCGACGCTCATTGACCCGCCGCAAGGCGACGCCTTCGCCAGCCGCAATGAATACACCCTCGCCATCGACTACGAGGAAGCGCCGCCGATGTTCCGCGTCAGCGACACGCACTATGCCGCAACGTGGCTGCTCGACGAACGCGCGCCGAAGATCACGCCGCCGGTGGGAGGTGCGCGATGACAAAACATGACATTCTGCTCGATGTGCAGCACCTGAGCCACGTCTTCCCGCTGACGAAGCGGGTCTCCGTCAAGGCGCTGGACGACATCTCGTTTCAGATTCACCGCGGGGAGATTTTCGGCCTCGTCGGTGAGTCCGGCTCCGGCAAGTCGACCGCCGCGCGCTGCGCGATGGGCATCTTGCAGCCGAGCGGCGGGCATATCTTTTACAATGGCGTCGACCTCTGCGACAAGGCCGCCTGCCGCGCGAACAAAAAAATGCTGCAAACCACACGCCAGATGATCTTTCAGGACTCTGCCTCGAGCCTCGACCCGCGCATGACAGTCTGCGATAGTATCACCGAGCCCATGCGCATCCACCACATCGTCCCGCCGCGCGGCACATACCGCAAGGAGGCCGAGTTCCAGATGTATTATGTCGGCCTTGACAAAACCTATCTCGACAAGTACCCGTCCGAGCTCTCCGGTGGGCAGCGCCAGCGCGTCGCCATCGCGCGGGCGCTGTGCATGGAGCCGGAGCTTTTGGTGGCGGACGAGCCGGTCGCGTCGCTGGATGTCTCGATTCAGGCACAGATCGTCAACCTGTTTCGCCATTTGCAGCGCGAGCACGGCTTTTCGTTTCTCTTCATCGCGCATGACCTTGCGATGGTGGAATTCCTCTGTGACCGCGTGGGCGTGCTGTACCACGGCAAACTTGTCGAGGTCGCGCCCGTGCGCGCGCTTTACGACCATCCGCTCCACCCCTACACCAAGGCGCTGCTCGCGGCTATGCCGGTTCCTGACCCGCGTATCGAGAGAAAACGCGTATTGCCGGACTTCTCGCCCGGGCAGTTTCCGCTGACCGGCGAGCTTGTCGAGGCCGAGCCGGAGCATTTCGTCTTGCGGGAAGGGGGCGCGCAATGAAAAAGCCATCGAAAATCCTGTATTTCGGCAAAAAGGTGCTGGCGTTTCTTCTGAGCGTCTTCGTCCTGTCGCTCGCGGTGTTCTATGTCTCGCGCCTGGCCCCTGGCGACCCGCTCGTCTCCTACTACGGTGACCGCGCGGAGAAGCTGACGCCGCAGGAGCGCGCGCAGGCGGAGGAAAAACTCGGCCTCGACGAGCCGATCTTCCCGCAGTATGTCCGCTGGACGCAGAATGCCCTGCGCGGGGATTTCGGCATTTCGTATAAGTACAAAATGCCCGCGGGCGAGGTCATCGCGAGCCGCGCGGGCAACACACTCCTTCTCGGCGGCGTCGGCTTTGTGCTCATTTTCACGCTCTCGCTGCTGCTCGGGATGCTCTGCGCGCAGCGGGAGGGAACGCTTTTCGACCGCGCGGTCTGCAAGCTCGGCACGATCACGAGCTGCATTCCGGAATTCTGGCTGTCGCTGCTGCTCATTCTGATCTTCGCCATCGAGCTGCGCGTGCTGCCGAGCTCAGGGGCCTACTCCATCGGGCAGCAAAATAACATCGCCGACCGCGCCGCGCACCTCATCCTGCCGCTTGCGGTCGTGGTGCTCGGGCACCTGTGGTATTATGCCTACATGATCCGAAACAGGCTTCTTGACGAAATGCGCGCGGACTATGTGCTGCTTGCCAAGGCCAAGGGGCTAACGCGCCGCACCGTGATGCTGCGCCACTGTCTTCGAAACACGATGCCGACGTACTTAAGCATCATGGCCATCTCCGTTCCCCATGTGCTGGGTGGGACGTACATCGTCGAGACTGTTTTTTCCTACCCCGGCCTCGGCACGCTGGCCTATGAAAGCGCGCGCTACAAGGACTACAACCTGCTGATGCTGCTGAGCCTGCTCTCCGGCGCGCTCGTCATTCTGTGCAGCATCATCGCTCAGACGGTCAACGAGCAGATCGACCCGCGCATCCGCGCCGAGCAGACCGTGCGGGAAGCGGAGGCGCAGCCATGAACGACCGCTTCCAAATCGTCGGCGCGCGACCGCTGCCGGAGGCCGCACCCACGAAAAACAGACATTCCCTGCGCGGCGAGCCTGTCGCCTCCGCCATGATTTTATCGCTCATCGTGCTCGGGTGTCTTTTCTGCGAGCTTATCATGACGAAGGACCCGACGTATCTCGACCTTGCTCACTGCTCGGCCGTGCCGTGCCGCGAGTTCCTGTTCGGCACGGACACGATGGGGCGCGACATCTTCTCGATGATCTGGTACGGCGGGCGGCTGTCGCTGTTCATCGGCGTCGGCTCGACCGTCATTTCGACGCTGCTCGCGATCCTCTTCGGCGCGGTCAGCGGACTTGCGCCCAAATGGCTCGACGCGCTGCTGATGCGCCTGACCGAAATTCTTCTCAGCGTGCCGAACCTGCTGCTTGTCATCTTTCTGCAGGCAGTCATCGGCACGCCGAGCGCGTGGAGCATCGCGCTCGTCATCGGACTCACAAGCTGGACGAGTATCGCCAAGGTCGTGCGTACCGAGGTCAGGCAGCTGCGCGCGAGCGAGTACGTCATCGCGTCGAAGTGCATGGGCGGCAGCTTTTTCCACATTCTGCGGTGTCACCTTGCGCCGAATTTCTTCTCTTCCATCCTCTTCATGGTGGTGATGAATGTGCGCAGCGCCATCATCGCCGAATCGACGCTCAGCTTCATGGGCCTCGGCCTGCCCATCGAGGTCGTGACCTGGGGCAGCATGCTCTCGCTCGCGGAAAAGGCGCTGATGACCGACGCGTGGTGGATCCTGCTCATCCCGGGCGCATTTTTAGTCGTGACACTCCTTTGCATCACAAACCTTGGCGACTACCTGCGCAGCCGCACGAGCAGAAAAGAAAGCAACCTGTAAATAGCAAAAAGAAGGCACAGCCGCTCGGCTGTGCCTTCCTTTCTATTTATGGAGTTTACTGCGCATTCAGGATGTGCATGAACTCTTCGCCCGTGATGGTCTCCTTCTCGTAGAGGTACTGCGCCAGCTCATCGAGCTTCGCGCGGTTCTCGGTGAGGATGTTCACAGCCTTTTCGTGCTGCGCTTTCACCAGCTCCACAACGCGCTGGTCGATCTTCGTCTGCGTCTCGCCAGAGCACGCAAGCGACGCGTCGCCGCCGAGGTACTGATTGTTGACCGTCTCAAGCGCGACCATGTCGAAATCGTCGCTCATGCCATAGCGCGTGATCATCGCGCGGGCGAGCTTCGTCGCCTGCTCGATATCGTTCGACGCGCCGGTCGTGACGGAGTGGAACACGACCTCCTCGGCGGCGCGGCCGCCGGTCAGCGTGGCGATCTTGTTCTCCATCTCGGTCTTGCTCATGAGGTAATGGTTGCCCTCTTCGACCTGCATCGTGTAGCCCAGCGCGCCCGAGGTGCGCGGCACAATGGTGATCTTCTGCACGGGGGCGGAGTGCGTCTGCATCGCCGCCACGAGCGCATGGCCGATCTCGTGGTAGGAGACGATCTTCTTCTCCTCGTCGGTCATGATGGCGTTCTTCTTCTGGTAGCCCGCGATGACGACCTCGATGCTTTCCTCTAAGTCCGCCTGCGTGGCAAAGCGGCGGCCGTCGCGCACGGCGCGCAGCGCCGCTTCGTTCACAATGTTGGCAAGCTCCGCGCCGGAAGCGCCGGAGGCCATGCGCGCGATCTTGTTGAAGTCGACGTCCTCGGCGACCTTGATCTTCTTGGCGTGGACCTGCAAAATGGCCTCACGGCCCTTGAGGTCGGGGAGCTCGACCGGCACGCGGCGGTCGAAGCGGCCGGGGCGCGTGAGCGCGGGGTCGAGGGATTCGGGGCGGTTCGTGGCGGCGAGAATGATGACGCCGTTGTTGCCCTCAAAGCCGTCCATTTCGGTGAGCAGTTGGTTCAAGGTCTGCTCGCGCTCGTCGTTGCCGCCGTACTGGCCGCCGCTGCGCTTCTGGCCGATGGCGTCGATCTCGTCGATGAAGACGATGCAGGGGGCCTTTTCCTTGGCCTGCTTGAAGAGGTCGCGCACCTTGCTTGCGCCCATACCGACGAACATTTCGACAAATTCAGAGCCGGACATCGAGAAGAACGGCACATTCGCCTCGCCGGCGACCGCCTTGGCGAGCATCGTTTTACCGGTTCCCGGAGGGCCGACGAGCAGGATGCCCTTGGGCATCGACGCGCCGATCTCCTGATACTTGCTGGGGTCGTGCAGGTAGTTGACGACCTCGGTGAGGTTCTCCTTGGCCTCGTCCTCGCCCGCGACATCATCAAACTTGATGCCCTCGGCGGACTTGACATACACCTTGGCGTTGGACTTGCCCATGTTGAACATCATGGAGTTGCCTCCGCCGCCCATCTTCTCCATCATCTTGCGCGACATATACTGTCCCAGCGCGACAAAGATGATGATGGGCAGCACCCAGGCGAGAATGCTGACGAGCGTGGATGTCTGCTCGATCTCCTCACCCGTGGTGGAGACGCCCGCGTCCAGCAGGCGCTGCACCAAACCGTCGTCCGGCACCATCGCCGTCTTGTAGACGGTCTTTTCATCGCTGCTGGTGAAGAGAATGCGGTTGGACTGCTCCTGGATCTCGACCCGGCCGACCTCGCCCTCTTCTGTCATGGTGACGAAAGTGTTGTAGTCGACGTCCTTGATCTGGTGCTCAGAGATCCACGGCATGGCGATGAAGTTGAAGAGCATCACAAGCAGCATCGCCACAAAGTAGTAGTACAGCAGCGGCTTTTTCGGGGACTTGACTTCGTTCATGAAAATGCGTTCCTCCGATCATTGAAATTTCCGGCAGGAAGTGCATACAAACGGGAAAAACTGAACGTAGCAAAAAGCCGGAGTTTTTGCTACGCTGAAAGAAGAGACGGGCGGTCGAAACCGCCCGGAACTTAGATTAGTCTGGAGTATAACACGGGAAAATATCCCTGTCCAGTACCCAAGATAAGAGTTTACAGTTTGGCTACAAGGAGGTCACAGTTATGAAAAAAGCGACAAAGGCGGCTATATTCGTCACGGCTGCGGCGGCACTCTACGGCGCGGCGGCCTACGGCGTGACGAGAACGCTGATGGACGTCGCGATGAAGCGCGAAGCGCCCAAGGCGCTCAAAAATAAGGGCAGCGCCCAGCTCACGGGCGAAAAGCGCGACGAGCCCTACCGTGAGGCGCAGCGCGCCGCCGCGAAAAAGCTTGCGTCTTCGGAAACGGAGACAGTGCTGCTCGAAAACCGCGAGGGCTTGACGCTCGTGGGCCATCTTCGTGAATGCGAAAAGGCCAAGCGCCTTGTGATCGCGTTTCACGGCTGGCGCTCAGCGTGGTACCGCGATTTCGGCCTGCTCGCGGACTTTTTAAGCCGCGAGCAGTGCAGCGTGCTCTATGTGGAGCAGCGCGCGCAGAACGAGAGCGAGGGCGACTACATCGGCTTCGGCCTGACCGAGCGCTACGACTGCGTCGACTGGGCAAACTGGGCAGCCGAACGCTTCCCCGGCCTGCCCGTTTACCTTATGGGCGTGTCGCTCGGCGGGGCGACGGTGCTCATGGCCGCAGGCGATATTCTCCCCGCCGCGGTGCACGGCGTGATCGCCGACTCGGCCTACACCTCGCCGCGTGCGATCTGGCAGCACGTGATGGGGAAGAACCTGCATCTTCCTGTCCGCGCAGCAACCGTCATCGCCGATCTTCTGTGCCAGAAGAGACTGAACGCCTCGTCCGGCAGCTACTCCACCGTCGAGGCGCCCAAAAATACCGATGTTCCGATTTTACTGATCCACGGCGAGGACGACCACTTCGTCCCGCTCAAAATGGCGTTTGGAAACCGCGACGCCTGCGCCGCGCCCTGCAAACTGCTCGTCGTGCCCGGCGCGGACCACGCGATGAGCTACTATATGGGGCGCGGAGCATACGAGGCCGCCGTGCGCGCCTTCTGGGAGCATTTTGACAAGTGAGGGTTCCCCCCTCACTTGTCCTCTTCTTCCGTTTCAAGGCCCGCAAAGCGTCTGGACGGGCGGTAGATCAGCACCGCGCCGCAGATCAGGATCGCCGTCGCGCAAAGGCTGATGGGATAGACCCACATGACGGTCTGGAACGTCATGCTCGTCGGGAAGACGAACTTGACCCACGCGATGCGGATACCGCACACGCCGAGCATCGTCAAAAGTGCGGGCGCGAGCGAAATGCCGAAGCCGCGCAGATACCCGGAGAGTATTTCGTAGATCAGGCAGAAAACATACGCCGGCAGGATCGTCGCAAGGCGAATATAGCCGATGGCAATGACCTCGGGATCGCTGTTGAAAATGGCGAGCAGCGACCTTGCGCTCAGCAGCAGGACAACGACCGAGACAAATGTCGCGATGGCTCCCTCCAAAAAGCTGAGCTGCATCGTCTTCTTGCAGCGCTTGATCTGCCCTGCGCCGTAGTTCTGGCCGACAAAGGTCGTGCAGGCCTGCGAAAACGAGTTGAGCACGTCGTAGGCGAGAATTTCCACATTGAACGCCGCGCTCGACGCCGCGATCGCCACCGTGCCGAGGGTGTTGATGGCCGACTGGATGACGATGTTGGCGAACGAGAACACCGCGCTCTGCACGCCCGCGGGAAGGCCGATGCTCAAAATGCGCTTCAAGCTCGCGCCGTCGATGCGCAGCGCTTTGCGCTCCACGCGCACGCATTTATCCGTGCGCGTCAGGCGGACATAGAGCAGTGCCGCGCTCACGGCGTTGGCCGCCACCGTGGCGATGGCGACGCCGTTGACCGTCATATGCAGCACAATGACGAAAAAGAGGTTCAGCAGCACGTTCAGCACACCGGAGACCGCGAGCGCCGCGAGCGGCACTTTCGTGTCGCCGATGCTGCGGAAGATTGCGGCCTCAAAGTTGTAGAGCAATATCACCGGCATGCCGAGAAGGTAAATGCGCAGATACAAAAGCGCATACGGGAACACGTCCTCCGGCACATTGAGAATACTCAAAAGCGGCGAGGCGATGAGCTGACCAAGCAGCGCGACCGCTGCGCCGCCGCACACGGCAAACACGATGGCCGTGTGCACCGCGCGCTTGACGGCATTGTCGTCGCGGCAGCCGATGGCGTTCGCGATGACGACGTTCGCGCCGAGCGCGATGCCGATGAAAAGGTTGACGATCAGACCGATGATCGGGCCGTTTGCGCCCACCGCCGCGACGGCGACTGTGCGCGCATCGCCCGTGAAGTTGCCGACGATGGCGACGTCCGAGGCGTGGAAGAGCTGCTCCAAGATCGCCGTGGCCGCGACCGGCAGGGCAAAGAGCGGCAGCTTATTCCAGATGGAGCCGTGCAGCATGTCGATCTCATGCTTTTTGACTGTAGTTCCCATGATCTCTCTCATTTCTTTCTGTTTTCCGCTTGACCGAGCACCAGTATAGTGCCGCCGCGGCGAAATGGCAAATGTTTTTTGCGTGACCGCCCTGTCAGCATTGACAGGACGGTCGTTTCGCTGTAATATAAGGCCCGCTGACGGCAAATTTCCCAAAAATATGAGGATTTTTTATGGATTATTACCTTTTGACCGATCTGGCCGCGCGCGTCGGCTATCATCTGGCGCTCAGCGGGGCGGAGACGTTCCGCGTCGAAGAGACGATACGCCGCATCATCGGCGCCTACGGCATTGAATGTGAGGCCTTTTCCATCCCCAACTGCGTGATGGTCAGCCTCGAGGCGGCCAACGGCAAGCCTTTGATGGTGATGAAGCGCGTCGGCTTTCACGGCAATGACCTCGAGTCGGTGGAAAAGCTCAACGCGCTCTCGCGCCGCATCTGCGCCGAAACGCCTGACCCGAGCGTCGCCGCGCAGTGGCTCGACGAAACGCTCAAGGGGCGGCGGCACTACTCGGTGCCCGTTTATTACTTGGGCAATTTCTGCGCCGCGGCGGGCTTTTGCCCGGTGTTTGGCGGCACGCTGCGCGACAGCCTGTTCGCGGGCCTTCTGGGCCTCATCATCGGCTTTGTCTCGCGCCAGATGGACAGGCGCGAGACGAACCCGTTTTTCAGCACCATCGTCGAGGCGTTCGCCATGGCGGTGCCGGCGTATCTCGCCGCGGGCTTCCATCTGGTCGACTATATCGACTTTGTCATCATCGGCACCTTAATGATCTTGGTCCCCGGCCTTCTCATCACGACCTCCATGCGCGACATCATTTACGGCGATACGAACTCCGGCATCAACCGCATCGTGCAGGTGCTTCTCTCGGCGTTCGCCATCGCGCTCGGCACGGCGGCGGCATGGCGCGTCACGTCTGGCGTATACGGGCTGACGGTCGCGTCCGGCTCAGCGAGCTATCCCGCCTGGGCACAGGCCGTGATGATCTTCGTCGCCTGTACGGGCTTTTTCATCCTCTTCAATGTGCACGACTGGGGCAGCATTCTCTGCGCGCTCGGCGGCGTGTTCACATGGATGACGTACCTGCTCTGCCGTGATCTGGGCATGAGCATTTACAGCATGAATTTCTTCGCCGCCGTCGTTTCGGCGCTGTATTCTGAGCTTATGGCGCGCTCGCGCAAATGCCCCGTCACGTCGTACCTCGTCATCTCGCTCCTGCCGCTGGTGCCGGGCGCGGGCATTTACTACACGATGAGCCTCGGCCTGGGCGGCGATGTGCAGGCCGCGGTGCACAAAGGACTTGAGACCGCGGGCGTCGCGGGCAGCATCGCCGTGGCGATCCTGCTGGTGTCCACGATCTTCCGCCTCGTCACCGCGCAGAACGGGAAAAGCAGAAAGTAGTGTTTGAAAAGTAAAAACTGCCGCCCGTTTGGGCGGCAGTTTTTTATTGCAGTGCGTCAATGTAAGCGTTCAGTGCGGCAAAATCGCCGCGGGGATAGGCGTTCAGGTCGCGGTTTTTCGCGTTGATGAGACAGTCGGTCAAAAGAAAGACATCCATCCCGACCTCGCGTGCAGCCATGTCCTCGGTCGCGTCGTTGCCGACCATCAGGCACTCCTCCGGCTTGACGCCGAGCGTGCGCGCGACCTCGAGGTAGTAAGCAGGATTCGGCTTGCAGAAGGTCGAGGCCTCGTAGGTCGTGTAAATTTCAAAATCCTCCGGCACAAGGCCCGCCCAGCGGATGCGGTTCTCCGTCGCCATGTGGGGAAAGATCGGATTCGTCGCCAGCGCAACGCGGTAGCCGCACTCTTTGAGCTTATGGACCGTCTCCACCGACGCGGGATTAAAGCCGCAGATGTCGCGCGCGGCGTTGAACTCATTGGCGTAGAAATCATCGAAAAGTCCCTGGTCGCTTTGGCACTTTTCCTCGCCGTAGATCGCCGCGAACTTCTTCCAGAAGGCCTGCTCGTTCGTGCAGCTGCCGTCGTTTTTGACCATGGCCGCCGTGCCCGCCCAAATGGCGTCGACGAGGGATTTGGGCTCGTAGCCGTAGGGCGCGAGCTTTTTGGCGAGGAACTTGAAGTATCCGGTCGTGAACGCCTCCTGATCCATCGGCAGCAGCGTCCCGTCCAGGTCGAATAAAATGGTCGTGATGTTCAATGCGCTTCTCCTGTTCATGTAAAGTAAGTCCATCATAGCCGTTTTTGAGGAGAATGGCAAGATCCTGGGCAAAGAATGCCCGTTCACTCGCCGCGCTCTTTCAAAAGGTCGATGATCTTCTGAAGGCCGAGAAACGCCATGCCGGTCAAAAATGCGGGAGCCCAGTATCGCAGCGCGTCGGAAAACACGAAATGCCACGAGATGGTGTTCGGCCCCGACGCATAGCCTTGACTGCCGACGGGCAGGCCGAGCAGGAACCCCACGATCCAAATGACGACCGTGAGCTTGCCGAAAAAGTCGTCGTCCACAAGGCGGCTCACGCCGCCGCTCCTGCGTTTTTGATTCGGGTAAAGCAGCTCGTTCGGATCGGTCGCGAGTGCGTCGCTGATGCGCACCAGCATGTCAAGGTCCGGGTAGGAATTGCCGCGCTCCCAGCTTGAAACGGTCTGGCGGGCGACGGAGAGCTTTTCCGCGAGCGCGTCCTGCGAAAGACCTGCCCTTTTCCGCAGCCGCCGCAGGTTGGAACTGAAATCAGACATAGATCGACCTCCCTTGCTGCTCACATCATAGCAAAAAAGCCACGAGCAGACAAGCAAAGGTTCTTTGCGGGCGGCGTAGAATGAAAAGCCTCGTAGAGTTTCGTGCCGCGCACGGCACGAAATAAATTCAAATTCGTTTTCTGCCGCGACAGAAGGTGAATTGCCGCAGAGCGGCAAGAAAAGCTGCCCTGAGGTGTTTATTTGCCCCGAGTATTTTAATTTCTAACGGAATCCAAAAAAAGAGACAGCTTAAAGCCATCTCTTTTTTGGTGCCTCGTCGGGGATTCGAACCCCGGACACCCTGCTTAAAAGGCAGGTGCTCTGCCAACGGTGCTCGCCGCACGGGCAGAAATCCTTGCTACGCAAGGCTTTCTATGGCTTTTCCTGCTCCTTGAAATCTGCGTTTTCGGTCGTTAGACCTCCTGCGTTCTTTATTTATATATTAGCACGCCTATCTATGGAAGTCAATTTTACTGAACAATACTGAACACATTCCACTTTCAGCATCTTTGAAGATCGGAGAACATCTTTTCTTATCTCTCAGCATCTATGAACAAGGTTAAAGAAGATCGAACATCTTTCCTACAGGTGAATTAAAAAAACGAGTTTGAATTTATGCTTAGGGTATCCAGTACTATTGGATACCCCTTTTGTTATAATAAGCCCAGAAAGTGAGAGATGAAACAAAACAAACCTCACTTCAAAATTAACGGTGGCGACCTAAAAATACGCACGGTGCCAAGAGTACCAGAAAGGTTTTACCATGAAGAATTTGTTCGCTTATGATTTCACCAACCGCACTATCGTTGCTACCAAGGCCACGCTGAAAAAGGCAAGCAATCCCACTACGGACGAGTACAAGACGCTGATTAAGATGATCGAAGCGCAGCCCACTTTCCGCGTGGTCGAGAAGGTCATTAAGAATAGTGGAAACAAAAAGACCTACAGCGGTCTGACGCTTGAAATGATGGCGGAATACATTATGAGCCAGCAGAACAGTGATAAGTTGATGGCGGAGTTCAACGAGGCGCAGAGCATGGGCAAGAGTAAGTACCCTCTGGCTAAGAAGTGGTTCCTGAATGAGTTCCCTGACTTCACGATGAAGAACGGCAAGAAGGCCGCGAGCAATGCAAAGATCGTTAAGATTAAGCGCAGCGCAATCGCGAAAACGGTAAAGTTCCCCCCTGAGCAGACGGGCAATCTTGCCTTACAGCCCGCCGTTAATCAGTAAGTGGCAAACCTGTTAAATATAATGAAAAAGGAGATTATTGAAATGGAAAAAGATTTTGTGCGCGCTGATGGTGTCAGTTATCGTGAGGCCGTTGAGAAATGTATCCGCCACTATGTTATGCGTGGATATAGCATCAACGACGAGACAAAGCGGTTTACCAACGATCCTATTGACGAGGTATTCCGAGTCTATGATATTATCATTCGAGAAGAAAGCGAGGGCCGTTATCCCGTCTGTTGACGGGATAACGCACCCCTACAAAATTATAGATAAGATATGATATTGATATGGAGAATGTAGCGTTTTATCGAGAGTGGCTACCGCTCAATAAGAAAGAGTTCCGCATTTTAGCCATGATTGCGGACTTCGGTGGAGAGTATCACGGCAATCTGACTGATATGTGTAGATACTTTTCCGTATCCCCACAGCACAAAAACAGAGAGGCGTTGCGGGAGGCTATTCGACGTCTAACAGACAGGCACTATATAGAAAGTTTCGTTAATGGACGAACATATAGCCTGCGTATCATTCCAAAAGAAAAAGAAATTGCCTTGCCGAGGGAATGGCTTGAGCGTGTACGGACGCATGAGTATTCTTCTGAAAGCGTAAGTTGGGAGGCCGTTATTAAATTGCTTCTCTGGTTGATCGCTCATAATCCCGAGGTGATGATTACGAATCAGCAAATTGCGGATGATTTGGACGTATCGGTCAGCGTGGTTGTGTCCGCAAAAAATGTGTTGGAAAAAGACTTCGAGGCAATTGTAAAGCAGATGATCTCTGATAAGCTCGGTGAAGATTTTTTTATACGTCGCGGTCAGAAGATCGAGTTAAGTGCGTTGTGGAAAGCAAAATAAAAACGGATACTTTTTGCCTAATAATAAAAGAAAAGATAATTATTATTGGGGAAAAAGTATCTGTTTTTAATATGTCATTTCCTATTTATCCATCACGCCTATTTTTCAAATAACTACGAAGAGAATAAGAGAAATGAAACCCCGCCACCCGCGCGCAAGCGCACGGGATAGGCGGGCTTTTCATTTCTCCTGCATAGACGAGGCGTTGCCTC
>OKSC01002494.1_pt1 | contig 15476 bp, 12 predicted proteins | sample 1601161 | NCBI WGS metagenome assembly OKSC01 (sample SAMEA3541552, study PRJEB24748) | human gut metagenome | biome: human gut; feature: human-associated habitat; material: faeces | place: China | collected 2012
TAACTCGATTTTATATAATTGCATTTGCTAATGCAATTATTCAGTAGACATTAAAATAATCCAAACACCCCTTCGCAAAGACGACGAAGGGGTGTTTGGATTATTTTATTCTAATGTGAAGCTGCTGTCGATTACTTCGGTTTTGTTCACGCATTTGCCTACATTTACAATACTGATCGTATTTCCTGCGGATATGACCTTATTCATATCATAGTCCGCTTCATTCCAGCAGAGGTAGGCTGCGGATATAATGTTGTTCTTTATTGTAATGCTTTTGGCGGGGCAGCCGTTATAAATATGCAGTGCGTTTACGGCAACATCCGAAATAACATTGTCGGTAACAGTGAAGCTCTCGGCACTTGTCATTTGAATTGCAGCGCCGTAGGTGAAGCCGTTTTCGGTTTTACCGGTTATATTCTTAATGGTATTGCCGCTTATGGTAACAACGGCATTATTGCCGGCTTGAATATTGATGCCGCGCCGACAGTTTGAAATCTCATTGCCGGCGATTTTAAAGCTCGCCATATTGCCCTGTGCAAAAACAGCATAGCCGCCGGATTCATTTCCGGTAAATGTGCAGTTTTCAATCGTTACATTGCCGTCAGCGGCTGAGTGCGGCATTCTGAAGCCTGCCTCAAACTTGCAGTTTTTAAAGGTCAGATTTGAGGAATTGCTGTCAATCCTAACGGTATCGGTGAATGTAATGTTTTCGTAAACCACATTCTTACCGGCTGCGGAAACGAGATAGCTGTCGCCGGTCTTGGTAATTTTCGCACCGTTAACACCGCTGATTGTAATGTTGTTGACCGTAACTCCGGGGGTGTAATAGCCGCCGCCGAAAATGCTGTTGCCGGCACCGTTGCTGCCGATAACGCCTTCGCCGTCTCCGATTTCAACTTCGCCGCTGATAATCCATGCAATGGAATCAACGGTATCATTCAGCGTATTATAACCGAACTGACTGCCGCTCGTTACAATTCCCTTGCTTTCACGCCATGCCTTTGCGGCGGCGGCAAGAGTGTCGTAGGTTTTGCCCAAGCCTATTATGTTGACGCCGGAAGCATATTCGGCGTCCTTATCATAGGTATTGTCTTTACTGTCGTTTTCGTAGGCATACTGTGCGGCGTAAACCGTGATACCTATACCGTCGATAGAAAGCCCTTGATACTCATTGCCTGCAGCTTCCTTCATATGGCCCTTTACGGTGATGGCAGCGCTCTTTTCGCCTGCGAGCAGATGCTCCTCTGTAAGGTTGATATCGCTGTCATTAATCGTCCATTCAATAACCTCGTTCAGCTTTGCGTCACCCTTTATACCGATAATTGCAAGCTTGTACTTAAGAGCTAAATTGCCGTTGTTTACAACGCGAAGCGCGGGAAGCTCGTATCTGCAGCCCGGCTCCCAAAGAATGTTTTCCGCCGCTCTGTTATCGGCGGTTTTAAAGGTGAGAGTTTTTCCCTCGGCGGATTCCCATGTTCCGTCGGCCTTTTGCATTTCTAAAGCCACATCCAAGTTTCCCGCCTGAATTTTGTTTACCGCAGTAGATGCGGTGTCGGTAAACCACGCAAAGGTGGTTCCTATGAGCATTGCGACGCAGATTATAAGTGAAAATGCGCTTGAAAGCAACGCCCGTTTAAGAGATTTGCCGTTTGTCATTGTTTCTTTTCCTCCTTTATAAAATTTTTTTCAATGACAATATGTAAACGCGTTTTTTCGCGGTTTACAACACTTCCGTCTCAAAATGTATAGGTTTTGAGACGGAAGTATTTACGGTGAAACCATATAAAAATTTTTTAACATTTTTATAAAAAGGGATTGCAATACGGAAATAATTGTGTTAAAATAGGAAAGAAATATAATCGTCTCAAAATCTATACCTTATGAGACTTAAATTTAATGCGGAGCAACTAAAGAAAAAGCCTATTGTTATCGTTTTCCCCGACAGCAACAGGCTGATTTTAAATAATTATTATGTTGATAGTAAATGATTGCCCGATTTTTTTGAATTGACAGATTTGTCTCATGCCGAAAAGCGGCGAAGGGACGGGGAGGAATCATTTTTTCATCTGCTGCAGGAAAACCGCTGCGGAAAGCCAAGCCCGAACAAAGCCACGAGCGGATCACGCAGCATTTCCCGCGTTAATTTCACTGCCGCCGAAATAATTTCTTCTTTTGTGAACATAAATGCCCTCGGCATTTTTTCATGCTCCTTAACTGCGCTTTGTTAAAGCAACATGCATTGCGCTACATCCGTTTCTTTATTATGGCGCCTATCTCCGCGCGAGTCAATATCCGATTCCGAATTCGGCACGGCCTTACGGGAAGAATGAATTGTATTTGCAATAATTGTTATTAAATCTAAAAAATGTTGAATAACTGCGATAAATAAGTTATAATTAAATCGGACAAAACAAAAAACAAAGGCTCCGCCTTACGGCAGAGCCTCGCTCACACACTGTGAATTCGTCGAAACGATGTTTTCGCTGAAAGCTTATTTGAACTTGTAGTGTAAATTCGGATGGTCCGAACATCTTTATTATACACCGGAAAAGAGAAATGTCAATAATTTAAAAATAAATATTTTAATATTTTTCAGGGGGAGATTATATGAAAATCAGCGGCAATCATGAAAAGGTATCCGATTATTATATCGGACTCGATGTGGGGACAAATTCTGTCGGCTGGGCAGTAACCGATACCGAGTACAATATTTTAAAGTTTCGGGGCAACGCCATGTGGGGAGCGCGCCTTTTTGAGAAGGCGAATCCCGCGGCGGAAAGGCGGCAGTACAGAATCGCGCGGCGGCTTAACAAACGCCGAAAGCAGAGGCTTGAATGGCTGGAGCTTTTGTTCGATGAGGAAATAAGCAAAACAGATCCTTCGTTTTTCATCCGTTTAAAGGAAAGCTCGCTTTTAAACGAAGATAAAACGCACCGTGCGGATTTTCCGATCTTCAACGACAGCGATTATACCGATAAGGACTATTACAGGGATTACCCGACAGCGTATCATTTGCGGAATGAGCTTATCGAATCCGATAAGCCGCATGATATACGCTTGGTATTCCTTGCGCTTCATCATATAATAAAAAGCCGCGGGCATTTCCTTTTTGATATGGAGCTGTCGGACGAATACAAGACTGTCGATATTATGCTGGATGAGTTTACCGACCGTGTTTTTGAAGCTTACGGTGTGAAGCTCGGCTTTGCCGACAAGGAAAAATTTGTTTCAGTCCTAAGCAGCGGCAATTTGGGAATCAACGCAAAGAAAAAACTGTTGAGAGACGGTGTTACGATTGAGGGCGAATCGGACGATATTGATTTTGCGCTTGCGATCGATTCGCTGTCGGGTGCTGCAATAAACCTCTCCAAACTGTTTTTCGACGAAGAGCTTAAGGACTCCGGGAAATTTTCGTTAAACGAAGACCTTGACGAAGCATTGGGCGAAACCGCGGCATTGCTCGGCGAAGAAAGCACAGAGCTTTTGCGAATGCTGAAGGAAATATTCGATTCGGGCAAGCTGGCTCAAATGCTCGGCGGGCATCAATATATTTGCGAAGCTAAGGTTGAGCGGTATGAAACGAATAAGCGCGATTTAAAAAGGCTTAAAGAATATGTCCGTAAAAATGCGCCCGATAAATACAGGGAGATCTTCTGCGATAAAAAAGATAAGCTCAACAATTTTGCCGCCTACAGCGGAAAAACACTTGAATCGGGCGATTATTCCTGCAAACAGGAGGATTTTTGCAAGTATATTAAAAAAACGCTGCCGGAGCTGAAAAACGATTCCGAATTTGCCGATATATACGCAAAGTTAGATAACAATACGCTGCTTTCAAAGCTTAAGGGCGCCGATAACGGCGTGATTCCGTATCAGCTACACTTAAAGGAGCTTAAAAAGATACTGGATAACGCGGAAAATTATTTGGAGCTTCTTAAGCAGACCGATGAAAACGGGGTATCGGTAAAGGAGAAGATCATATCGGTTTTCTCGTTCAGAATACCATATTATGTCGGACCGCTGAATAAAAATGCTGCGCATTCGTGGGTCGTAAGGACGGACGAAAAAATATACCCGTGGAATTTTAACCGTGTTGTGGATACCGAAAAAAGCTCCGAGGGCTTTATAATAAACCTTATAAGCAAGTGCGGCTACACCGGAGAGGAGGTGCTTCCGAAGGAATCGCTTCTGTTCAGCGAGTATTGCGTATGGAACGAAATAAATCCCCTGAAGGTCAACGGCGAAAAAATATCCCCCGAAATTAAAAAAGAAATTTTCGATGAGCTGTTCCTCAAATCGAATTCAAAGGTCACGGCTAAATTAATTAAGGGCTTTTTGCTTAAAAAATGCTATATTAAGCCGGAGGACGAGATATCCGGAGTCGCCGATATTTTAAAATCACGGCTTAAATCGTATCACAGCCTTTCAAAAATAATGAGCGTTGAGGAAAATTACGAAACGGCTGAAAATATCATCCGTGCCGTCACGATATTCGGGGACGATAAAAAGCTTTTGAAGGAATGGCTTAAAAGGAATTGTCCGAGCCTTGACGAGCGGCAGACAGCCGCCGTATGCCGATTAAGCTTCAGCGGCTGGGGCAGTCTTTCAAAAACCCTGCTTACAGAGATATACTCACCCGATGAAAACGGCGAGGCGCGCAGTATTATGGATATGCTGAGAAGCACCGACAACAATTTGATGCAGCTTTTGAGCAACAGCTTCAAATTTGCCGAAAACGCCGAGGCTCACCTAAAGGAAAAATGCGGGGAGCGGGAATCCTTGAGGGAAATGATTGAGGATATGTACATTTCGCCCGCGGTAAAGCGCAGCCTGCTGCAGACCGTGAAAATAGTCGATGAAATAACCGATATCAAAAAATTCGCACCGAAAAAAATAATGATCGAGGTTGCGAGAGACCGCGAAGGCGATAATGCCAAAAAAGCAACGGTTTCGCGCAGGGAAAGGCTTTTGGGGCTTTATAAGGCATGCAGGGATGAATATCCCGAGCTGTATAAGGCTATCGAGGCGGCGGACGAAGGCGATTTGCGGCGGGACGCTTTGTATCTTTACTATACGCAGTTCGGTAAATGTATGTATTCGGGCGAGAAAATAAGTCTTGAAAGGCTCGACAGCGATTACGATATCGATCATATTCTCCCGCAATCGCGAATCAAGGACGACAGCATCGATAACCGCGTGCTCGTGAAAAAAATCTGTAACAGGGAAAAGAGCAACGAATACCCGATAAAGTCCGATTGGCAGAAAAATATGCAGCCGTTCTGGCGAATGCTGAAGGACAAGGGATATATAAGCCAAAAGAAATACGACCGTCTTACCCGCCGAACACCGCTGACAGAGGAGGAACTTTCCGCCTTTGTAGCGCGGCAGCTTGTGGAAACCAGGCAATCCACCAAGGCGCTTGCCGAAATATTTAAGACTATGTACGGTGCCGCGGGGACAAAAGTCGTTTATTCAAAGGCGGGCAATGTATCGGAGTTCAGGCAGGAATTCAAGCTGATAAAATGCAGGGATGCAAACGATTTGCACCATGCGAAGGACGCGTATTTGAACATTGTTGTCGGGAATGTTTACGATACAAAATTCACCGACGCCTTCTTTAAAAACATTCGGAACGAGAATTACAGCCTGAACAAGGTGTTTAATTACAGCGTTCCCGGCGCGTGGGATAAGGATAAATCTATTGCCGCCGTGAAATCCGTAATGCGGAAGAACAATATCCTTACCACAAGAATGCCGTATGAAACAAGGGGAGCGCTTTACGATTTGCAGCTGATGCCCGCAGGCAAGGGTCAACTGCCGGCAAAGAGCGGAAAGCCGATTGAAAAATACGGCGGCTACAACAAGGTAAAGGGTGCTTACTTCTTCGTTGCGGAGCATACCGAAAAGAAGGTGCGGGTAAGGTCGATTCTGCCGGTTTATATTTATAAAAAGGCACTTTATGAAAAAGACCCGATTGCCTACTGCACCGAGATTTTGGGGCTGTGCGACCCGAAAATAATATATCCGCGCTTACTTACCGACGCGCCCATTGAAATTGACGGAAAAAAACTCAGCATTTGCGGCAGAAGCGGCAGGCAGCTTCTTTGCAGGCATGAATATCAGCTTGCGGCTTCTCCGGCAAATGAAAGGTACATAAAAGAAATTTCAAAATATGTTGCCCGCAGCGCTGCCGAAAGGGCTGAGAACGGAATCAGGCTCGCGCCCGACAGCGAAATATGCAGTGAGAAAAATACGGAATTATACCGGCTTTTCCTGCAAAAATTAAAGGCTCCTGTTTATAACCGTCTGTTTGATGCTCAGCTGAAAAAACTAACGGAAAAGGAAAAGGCTTTTGCGGAGCTTCCGCTTATTGCGCAGTGCAGAATGCTGCTTGAAATATTAAAGCTCTTTAAATGCGACCGTCAGGCTTCTGATTTTTCGGCAATAGGGGAAGCCGCAAATTGCGGTATTATATGCTTAAATGCTTCGCTGAAAAAAGTCAAATCCGCCTTTGCGATCTGCTCATCCGTTACCGGGCTTTACAGCCGCCGCACGGATCTGCTTAAGTAGTATGGGCTGGAGAACGGTGGTAATATCAAGCAACTCAAAGCTTGATTACAAAATGAACTATCTGGTTGTGCGAAACGCGGAAAGCGCCAAAAGAATTCACATAGAGGAAATTTCGGTCCTGCTTATAGAGTCCACCGCGGTATCCCTTACGGCGTATCTGCTCTGCGAGCTTTCAAAAAGGAAAATAGATGTTATTTTCTGCGATGAAAAGCGCTGCCCCGCAGGGCTGTATCTGCCGCTTTACGGCAGTCACGATACCGTGCTTAAGCTCCGGAATCAGGTGAAATGGAATGAATACACAAAGCAGCTTGTATGGGCGGAGGTCGTTCGCGCAAAAATATCGGGGCAGGCGGCGGTGCTTAAAAAATGCGGGCGGGGGAATGCCTCGCTTTTGGAGCAATACATAAGCGGGATCGAGCCGGGAGATCCCACAAACCGCGAGGGGCATGCGGCAAAGGTATATTTCAATTCGCTTTTCGGCATGGAATTTTCCCGCAGTCTCGATAACAACATAAACGCCGCCTTAAATTACGGCTACGGCATTCTGCTTTCGGCTTTTGTAAGAGAGATCGTTGCGAACGGATACTCCACCCAGCTCGGAATATTCCACGATAACATGTTCAATCACTACAATCTCGCCTGCGATCTTATGGAGCCGTTCAGACCCTTTATCGACTATGCCGTAACAAGGGCGGAGCTTTCGGAATTCGGGCATTCCGAAAAAATGAAGCTGGTTCAGGCCCTGAACCGGCAAATTATCATTGACGGAAAAACACAGTATATGACGAACGCAATAAAAATATTCGTTAAGAGTATTTTTGACGCACTCGGAGAAAACGATATTTCAAAAATAAGGCTGCCTGATTATGAGCTACAGATTTATGAGAATGCTGATATTTTTTGACCTTCCCGTGGAAACGCCGCAGCAGAAAAGGGAATATACTAAATTCCGAAAATATCTTATAAAAAGCGGATTTATGATGATGCAGGAATCGGTATATTGCAAAATAGTGCTGAATCAGACCGTTTTAAGCTCTGTCGGCAACGGTCTTCGCAAAAACAAGCCCGAGCAGGGCCTGATTCAGATGCTTACCGTCACCGAAAAGCAGTTTGAAAAAATGGAGTTTCTTTTGGGAGACAGCCGCGGCGATATTATAAATACAGACGAAAGGTTTATAGAGCTATGACTTTATCCTGCTATGAGCTGCAAGCGCCGCTCGAAATAACCGAAAACAGCGTTGCGACGCTTGTGATCGAAAACCCCGTTTTTTATCGGAGCTTTATTGAGGATCTGCTGCTGCAGTCGCAGTCATGCTCGTCAAGATTTACGCTGGCTGAAGGCAATACCGTGCTTAATCTTTCAAAGGAGGCCGAAATAATTACGGATATATTTCGGCTGCCCTTTGAATCGCGGACTGTTCAAAGCAGGGTCAATCAGGCGGCTGCCGATGAATTGGGACTTTTGTCTGAAAGCTCCGCCGAGCTGCTCGGAAGAATAAATGCCGTCGGCGCGGATATAGCTTCGTCCTTAAGCTTTGAAGCGGGATATACGCCTCTTGCGGACTTCGGCGGCATAATAAAGCTGCTTGGGTTCTACATAGAGACCGAAGGACTTTCCCTTCCTGAAAAAGCGGCGGAATATTTAAGCTTTTTAAGTCTGTACTGCGGAAAAAAGCTTTTTGTGATATTGAATCTTAAGGCGTCTCTTAACGGCGGGGAATTTTCCGAGCTTGCCAAATTGCTGCGCTATAAAAAAATTAGGGTGCTGCTTATAGAAAACCGTAAAAGCGAATTTTTCGCCGAAAATGAGACCGTAAGAATAATCGATAACGATCTTTGCGAAATATAGTTGATTTTTTTATTGCCGTATGCTATAATTCATTTGCTGCACAGACAAAGCCGGGAATAATTTTCTTTGACCGAAAAATGTTCCGAACGCTTGTCTGACCGTTTGAATTTTCCGCCGTATTGTAGTGCGGTGAGCTTTCCCCTTAAAATTTGAGGTTTGAGAGTAGTGTAAATTCAGATGGTACTCAAACTGAAAACAAAACTATTGATTATACCTATGCGTTTGAGAGTAGTGTAAATTCAGATGGTACTCAAACATCCATAACAATATTAGATACAGCAGGAGTGTTTGAGAGTAGTGTAAATTCAGATGGTACTCAAACAAACGCCGCTCTTGCGTTTATTAGAAGATAGTTTGAGAGTAGTGTAAATTCAGATGGTACTCAAACCTGAATATTCTGATCTCTGAACCACTCATTGTTTGAGAGTAGTGTAAATTCAGATGGTACTCAAACTGCGAAGAAGATTTTTACTTTCCGTTGCACGTTTGAGAGTAGTGTAAATTCAGATGGTACTCAAACCAAGATTATGAGCGACAGATGTATTTGCTTGTTTGAGAGTAGTGTAAATTCAGATGGTACTCAAACGAGACCAAACAAGGCGATTAGGAACGAAGAGTTTGAGAGTAGTGTAAATTCAGATGGTACTCAAACGGACGGAGCGAATAAGAAGTATGTCGATGAGTTTGAGAGTAGTGTAAATTCAGATGGTACTCAAACGAAAAGTTCCATACGCCCGAAATGTGAGCCGTTTGAGAGTAGTGTAAATTCAGATGGTACTCAAACATGGTAATTGATAAACGCCTCAACCGTTGTGTTTGAGAGTAGTGTAAATTCAGATGGTACTCAAACGTAAAATGCATTTCCCTTTTTGTGTTAATGGTTTGAGAGTAGTGTAAATTCAGATGGTACTCAAACAAATCAGACTGTGCTTGCTTATGTTCAGCTGTTTGAGAGTAGTGTAAATTCAGATGGTACTCAAACTCTCCTTCCGGAGATGAATATTCCCCAGTTGTTTGAGAGTAGTGTAAATTCAGATGGTACTCAAACGGCGCTGGATATAAATAATTTTAATGGTGGGTTTGAGAGTAGTGTAAATTCAGATGGTACTCAAACTGAAAATCTCACGGCGGCATTCCTCGCTGCGTTTGAGAGTAGTGTAAATTTTAACAGTTATCAAACAAATTTATTTTTAGGCAATCGAAAATAAAACCGCCCGCACTCCCTGCATTGCAAGGGGTACGGGCGGTTCACTTAATTTTCGGTAATTCGGCGCAGCGCGCCCTTTTCCAGCCGTGACACCTGCGCCTGTGAAATTCCGATTTCCTCGGACACCTCCATTTGGGTCTTTCCCTGCATAAACCGCAGGGATAAAATATGCTTTTCCCGTTCATTAAGATTTTTAATGGATTCCTTAAGCGCAATTTCGTCAAGCCAGTTTCGGTCATCGTTATTGTCCCCGACCTGATCGAGCACATAGATCGTGTCGCCGCCGTCGGAATAAACCGGGTCATAGAGCGATATGGGACTCACTATGCTTTCAAGCGCCATAACAACCTCCTCCTGCGGCAGCTGAAGCTCCGCCGCTATTTCACCGACGGTAGGCTCGGTTTGATTTTTGCTTGCAAGGCGCTCCTTGACCTGCATTGCCTTGTAGGCGGTATCCTTTATCGAGCGGCTCACGCGTATGGAATTATTGTCGCGCAGATACCGCCTGATCTCCCCGATTATCATAGGCACGGCATAGGTTGAAAAGCGAACCTTCTGCGTTACATCGAAATTATCTATCGATTTTATAAGCCCGATGCAGCCGACCTGAAACAGATCGTCGGGATTTTCCCCGCGTCCGGCAAAGCGCTGTATGACGCTTAAAACCAGCCTCAAATTCCCGTTTATCAGCTCCTCGCGGGCAGATCTGTCTCCTGCCGCGCTCTTTTTCAGCAGAGCCTCCTTTTCTGACTCCTTCATTACCGGAAGCCTTGAGGTATCGACTCCGCATATAATAACCTTATTTTTATACATAAACGGCACCTCCGAAATTCTCATTAAAAATTATTACCAGCAGGCACCGTTAATAAACTTTATTTATTTTTTTTGTTTCGACAAAATTCACTTGCATTTGCAAAAACACAGCCGCCGGACGACGTCGGCGGAAAGGTCTTGACAAATTCGCTCTAATGTGTTAGACTGAAATTGAACTCTAATGCATTAGAGCCGGAAAGGAGCATTTATTATGAGCACACCAAAGATTTTTGAAAGCGAATACCGTTTTTGTCTTATTTTGTGGGAATATGAGCCGATAAAAAGCAGCGAGCTTGTAAAGCTTTGCAGGGATAAGCTCGGCTGGAAGCCCACCACAACCTACACCGTTATAAAGCGCTTATCCGAGCGGGGCATTGTGAAAAATGAAAATACGGTGGTTTCGTCCCTTGTAAGCCGCGAGCAGGCACAGGCGGCGGAAATAGACGAAATGGTGGAAAAAACCTTCGGCGGCTCTTTGCCGGCGTTTATAGCGGCATTTACAAAGCACCGCAGGCTTTCAGAGCGGGAAATCGATGAGGTTCAGCAGATGATAGACCGTTTCAGGGAGGGTGAAAGCAATGGGTGATTTATTTGTATCCGTTCTTAATATGAGCATATCCGCCGCGTGGGTATTGCTTGCGGTGCTGATTCTCCGTTTGATCTTTAAAAAAGCGCCAAAGCGCATAACCGTGCTGCTTTGGTGCATTGTGGGGCTGCGGCTTATAATGCCCTTTTCGGTTGAGAGTATTTTCAGCCTTATACCGAGTAATGAGACGGTGAGCAAAGCGTGGGACTCTCCCAGACCTAACCTTAACTCGGGTATCACCGTGATTGATAACGGGGTAAACAATTATTTGGAGGGTCATTATTTTGAGGGTGTTACAAGACCTGCCGGGCATTTTACCGATATTACAACAATAGCCGCCGCAGCTTGGCTTATAGGTACAGCGGCGCTGCTTATATACACCGCAGTAAGCTTTTTCAGGCTTAAAAAAGGGTTGCGCACGGCCGTGCTTTTGCGCGATAACATTTTCCAAAGCGAAAAAATTTCATCGCCTTTTGTTTTCGGAATTATAAAGCCTAAAATTTATCTGCCTTTCGGCATAACGGAGCGCAACGCAGAAAGTGTAATTCTGCATGAGCAGGCGCATATTTACCGCAGGGATTATTTATGGAAGCCGCTGGGTTTTCTGCTTTTAAGCGTTCATTGGTTTAACCCGCTTATGTGGCTTGCGTATATACTGTTTTGCAGGGATATTGAGTTCGCCTGCGATGAAAGGGCAATAGGCCTGTTGAACACCGATAAACGGGCGGATTATTCCGAGGCACTGCTCAATTGCAGCGCGGGGAGGCATATGCTTTTCGCCTATCCCCCCGCGTTCGGCGAGGTGGGCGTTAAAAGTCGGGTAAAAAGCGTGCTTAATTACAAAAAGCCCGCCTTTTGGTTAGCCGCCGCGGCGGTTATTGCGGGCATAGCTGCGTCCGTTTGCCTGCTTACAAGCCCCAAAACCGGCTCGAGCAGATCAGACAGTCTTGTGGTTAGGGATTGCATTGTAGAAGACGGGTGCGAGGGCATTGGCTATAAGCTTGTTTTAAGCACATACGAAAAAAATAATATATCTATCCGCGTTAAGTGGACTAATAAACGAAAAGAGGAGCTTTATTTCGGTGAAGAATTCAAGCTTTTTAAAACCGACGGCGACACCGCCTGCACGCAGAAAAAAGCTGCCGGCTTTGACGCCGCGGCGAATATAATAAGTCCAGGCGGCAGCAAAACCGAAATTTATAATTTATCGGATCATTACGATATTGAGCCCGGAGTACAATACAGGCTTGAAAAAACCTTTTATTTAAAGAGCGCGAATGACAAAAAATACAAAGCCTATATTGTTTTCAAAGCGGGCGAGGCATTGGCTGAATATATGCCCGAAAAGACAGCATATACTGAGCCTTCGTCCGACTATACGAATGATAATATCCCCCAATTCAAAGTGGATAATTTCAGTTTTTCATTGCTTAAAAAAGAGCCTGCCTCGTCCGAATGGGAAAAAATCGACGAACTTCAATCAGTAAGACTTAAAAAATCAGAATTTGATAAATCGTTTTCAGGCGGAGTGTGGACCGGTGATTTATCGGCGCAGAAGCTCCGTCGGGATAATTTACACGCTTTTACGGCGTTTAATACAGACGGCAGCTTTTATTATCTGCTTGAGCAGAAAAACGGAGACGTTTATATTGCAAAGGGCAGCCAGCTGTCAGAGGATTTTCCAGTCAACTGGCTGTTTAAAATGAAGCGTACGGATGAAAACGGCAATATGAGCCTCGGTGAACTGCAGAATGCGGTGTATCCGAGCGGCGGAAGCAATCGGCAGGAGCAATAATGATGAGGAAATTTTCGGCGAATTACAGCAATTCACTGTTGTAATGCGCTCTTTCTCCACCGATAAATTTCGGTCTGACCCTTGCAGCCAACACCTTTGCGCTGCCGATAAAATCGTTTTTGAGTCTTACGGGCACCGCGACCTTTTTCAGATGCATTCCGATAAGCGTAAAGCCTATGTCAAGCCCTGCGTCAGCTTTGATCTCCTCAAGCGCCGCAGGGTTTTTAAATGCCGCATATGCCGCCGTTGCAAACGAGCCGCCCGCTTTTGGGAAGGGCACAACATTGACCGGCTCGGCATTCGGCACGGCGGCGCGCTCGCAAATCACGGCGCGGTTTAAGTGCTCGCAGCATTGTGCGGCTACAAATACGCCCTTCTCGTTTGCCGCGGCATAAATTCCGTCGAAAACCTCCCTTGCAATTTCGGGGGACGAATCGGTTCCGATTTTTTCGCCCGAAATTTCACTTGTTGAGCAGCCTACTATGAGTATCTGACCCGATTTTAGACCCGCAATTTCAATTATTTCCTTTGCGGCGTTATACGCCTGATATTTATATTCCATATTAATCACCGTAAATATAATACCACATTTTTTTATAAAAGTAAATCGGACGACGCACAACGTTCGTGTCAAGTTTTTGTAGGAAAGTTTTTGAGAATGCCAATAGTGAATTAACGGTAAAGTTTGAGAACTTTTTGTAAAGATGTGACCTTCCCGTTTGTTTGTAATGTGCCGATAGCATTGGGACTCGGCAGCCCTTCTGTCTTCGCGTCTTTCAACGCTATAGCCCTCTGCTTTTCTCTTTTTCTTATCCCGTAATATTTCATTATCTATCTGCTCAATAAAGAGCTCCATAAGGCTTGTTGCTGAATTTTGCGTTTGCAATTTGATTTTTTTCTTCTGTCTCGTAAAGTTTTTCACTTTCTTTGAATATTTCTCCGATTTTTTTGATGAAATCTCCCGTTATCTGTGTTATACTCTTGTACTATTTTTTCCTACATTTTTTTACACTAAGAAAAAATTCCCCCCCAAAATTCGTCGTTAACACTCTTATACTTGAAATTTCGGTCAAATTAGTGTATAATGCGTATACTGCGGCAACAACGAATAATTTGAAAAGAGATTATTTTATATGTTGAGAAAATTTGAATCCACATTTCTTTTTTTAATGAAGCTTATTTTGTTCTGCGCCTGCGCGGGGATTTTCTTCCTGATTTTCGGAAGCGAATATCCCTTTATGCTTATTCCCACGCGCACATCGTTTGTAACGCTCGGCGTTTTCACACTGGTTTATATGATGATGAATATAATATACGGCGGGTTTGACATAGGCAAGCGCAAAAGCAAACCTATTATATATTCCTTCATCCTTTCGCTGCTGTTCACCGATATAACTGCGCATTTTTTCATGTGCATAATGAATATAACGGTAATTCATCACGGCAGGTTCGTTTACGATTATCCGCTGCTGCTGATTCTCGCGTATTTGCTCCAGATAGCCGTTATTATCACCTTTACCTACGGCGGAAACTACCTGTATTTTTCGATATTCAAGCCACACGATTCCCTGATAGTTACAAGGCGCGGCGAGCAGGCGGATAATATCGTTTCAAAAATCGGGAGATATAAAAAGCAGTATAATATTACCGGTGTAGTATTTACCGACGACCCGGATATACTGAAAAAAATAGACAGGGCAGATTCGGTTTTCTTTTACAACCTGTCGGTTCCGGAAAGAAATTCCTTTGTGGAATACTGCTATCACTGCAAAAAGGATATCTATTACAGCGTTGAGCTTTCGGATATTGTGTCGGTTAGCAGCCATCGCGTCTTTTTTGACGATAAATCAATGGTTTATGCGCCCGTAAAGGGGCTCACATTCGAGCAGCGCGTGATAAAGCGTCTTATGGATCTGTTGATTGCGGGCCTCGGGCTTATAATCACATCCCCCATATTCCTTATAACTGCGATCTGCATTAAGCTTGAGGACGGCGGCCCGGTGTTTTACAAGCAGGAGCGCGCCACCTACGCCGGCAGAGTGTTCAGCGTTATTAAATTCCGCTCTATGCGTGCGGAGGACGGCTCGGTTCATAAGTCAGTAACCAAAAATGATGACAGAATAACCCGCACCGGCAGGATAATCCGTAAATTCAGAATTGACGAGCTGCCGCAGCTTATAAATGTTATAAAGAGCGATATGAGCATTGTCGGCCCGAGACCCGAAATGCTTGAGAATGTTGAGAAGTACACAAAGGAGCTGCCTGAATTCTCATACCGCCAGCGCGCGAAGGCAGGTCTTACCGGAATGGCGCAGATCTACGGAAAATACAACACCTCACCGAAGGACAAGCTAATATTCGACCTGACCTATATAAACGAATACAGCGTGTGGCTTGATATAAAGCTGATCTTCAGAACTCTGCTCGTTTTGCTGACTCCCGATAAAAGCACGGAAGCCTTTGAAGAGGATAAAAAAGAAAATTAATTCACCAATAAAATGCGGCGATATCACCGCATTTTTCGTTTTTCCGCTGACATGTGCGGCGGAAAAACACATTATAAGCGAAAAACCGCTTATTCAGCGGTTTTTCAAGGGCACAGGGGTGGTATTGGCGGAGCATAACAACCGACTGCCGCCTGTGGCGGATAAAAGGA
>OKSC01002497.1_pt1 | contig 15462 bp, 7 predicted proteins | sample 1601161 | NCBI WGS metagenome assembly OKSC01 (sample SAMEA3541552, study PRJEB24748) | human gut metagenome | biome: human gut; feature: human-associated habitat; material: faeces | place: China | collected 2012
ACGGCGACGGCAAGATCACCTACATCATGTGCAAGGGCGACCCCGAGAACATCGACGCTCAGTACCGCACCGAGTTCTCCATCAAGGCTCTGACCGATGCCGGCAAGGAAGTTGAGTGCCTGTACGAGTACTTGGACAACTGGGATCAGACCACCGCTCAGCAGGACGTTGCAAACGCTCTGTCTCAGTACGGCGACAAGATCGAAGTCGTCTTCTGCAACAACGACGCAATGGCACTGGGCGCTCTGCAGTCCATCCAGCAGGCTGGCCGCACCGTTGGCAAGGACGTCTACCTGGTGGGCGTCGATGCTCTGGTAGAGGCTGTGCAGAACGTTGTCGATGGCAACATGACCGGTACCGTTCTGAACGACGACGTGGGTCAGGCTACCAAGGCTGCCGAGGCTACCAAGCTGTTCGTCGAGGGCAAGGATGTTGAGAAGTACTACTGGGTCGACTACGTCAAGGTCACCAAGGACAACGCTTCTCAGTACCTGAAGGAAGACTAAAGTTTCCCGGAACCAATGCAAGGTGCGCAGCAGGCCTTAACGGCTTGAACGAAAGCTAAAAAGCGCGTGCGTGCGAGAAATCTTCTCCGCGCACGCGCCTTATTTTAGAAAAAACCTGCCCGCCTGTAAACAACCATAAAGGAGGCTTTTGCGGAATGTCAGAATACCGTCTGGTAATGAAAGGCGTGGTCAAGACCTTCCCCGGTGTCAAAGCCCTGGATCATGCTCAGCTGGAGCTCCGTCCCGGCAAAGTCATGGCTCTGATGGGTGAAAATGGCGCCGGTAAGTCCACTCTGATGAAATGCATGTTCGGCATTTACAAGATGGACGAGGGCGAGATCGAATACGAGGGGCAGAAGGTAAACATCCCCACCCCGCTGGATGCACTGGATCGTGGCATCGCCATGGTGCATCAGGAGCTGCAGCCCATTCCGGCCCGTACCGTGGCTGAGAATATCTGGCTGGGGCGCTACCCCACCAAGAAATACGGCATCGTCACCGTTGTGGACCATGCCAAAATGTACAAAGATACCGATGAACTGCTGAAGAAACTGAAGCTGGACATCGACCCCCATGCAAAGCTGGGCTCTTTGAGCATCGCCCAGATGCAGATGGTGGAAATCGCCAAGGCCGTTTCCGCCAACTGCAAGGTGCTGATTCTGGACGAGCCCACCTCCTCTCTGACCGCAAACGAGGTCGAGAGCCTGTTCCGCATCATGCGGGAGCTGAAGGAGCAGGGCGTTGCGCTGGTCTACATCAGCCATAAGATGGACGAGATCAAGGTCATCGCGGACGAAGTCACCATCATGCGCGATGGCCAGTACATCGGTAAGTGGGACGTTGCCAACATGACCAAGGAAGAGATCATTGCAAAGATGGTCGGCCGTGAGCTGTCTAACCTCTTCCCCCCGCTGGAGAACGTGCCCTCGGACGAGGTCATGATGAAGGTGGAGGACTTTACCTCCATCCATCCCCGTTCCTTCCGTCACTGCAGCTTTGAGCTGAAAAAGGGTGAGATCCTGGGCGTTGCCGGTCTGGTGGGCGCTCAGCGTACCGAGCTGATGGAAGGCATCTTCGGCCTGCGTGCCCATACCTCCGGTAAGGTGTGGATCAAGGGTGAAGAGGTCAACATCAAGCAGCCCCGCGATGCCATTCAGAAGAGCGTTGCTCTGCTGACCGAGGACCGCCGTGCCACCGGCATTCTGGGCGTGCTGAGCGTTGCCGATAATATCTCCATCGCTTCTCTGGATGCCCTGCGGAAGGGTCCCATCATGCTGGACAACAAAAAGATCCTCGATCTGGTGGCTACCAACAAGGAAAAGATGGCCATCAAGGTACCCAGCCCCAAGACCCAGATCAAGAGCCTTTCCGGCGGCAACCAGCAGAAGGTGCTGATCGCCCGCTGGCTTGCCAACAATCCCGATGTGCTCATTCTGGACGAGCCTACCCGCGGCATCGACGTCGGTGCAAAGTACGAAATTTACTGCATCATCGCCGATCTGGCCAAGCAGGGCAAGAGCATTATCATGATCTCCTCTGAAATGAGCGAGATCATCGGTATGTCCAACCGTGTCATGGTCATGTGCGATGGCCGTATCACCGGCTTTATCAACGGTAAGGATGCCACGCAGGAGAACATCATGGCGCTGGCTACCCAGTTCGAGACCGCACCTGACACAGCTGCGGCAAATCAGTAATTAAGGAGGCTGTCTATCGTGGAAGCTACCAAAAAATTGAATGGCAAGGCTGTGGGCAAGTGGCTCAGCAACAACGCCATTATCATAATGATGCTGGCCGTCACTCTGATCGTTGGCATCATTCACCCCAACTTCTTCTCCGGCACCAACATGATCAACCTGTTCAAGAACGTGTCCATCCGCTACATCATTGCGCTGGGCATTTCCGGCTGCTTGATCACCACCGGTAACGACCTGTCTGCTGGCCGTCTGGCCGGTTTTGCCGCCTGTCTGGCCTGCATTTTTGCGCAGACCGAAGGCGCTTCCGGCAAGTTCTACCCCAATATGCCCACCCTGTCCACCCCCGTGGTGTTCATTCTGGTCATTGCCATCTGCGCCGTCATCGGCCTGTGCAATGGTCTGGTGGTCAGCTACCTGAAGGTGCAGCCCTTCATTGCTACTCTGGGTATGCAGCAGGTGGTCTACGGTATCTGTCTGGTGTACACCGGCGGTACCCCCATCGGCTCCCTGAACTCCAACTTCACCGCACTGGCAAAGGACACCTTCCTCGCCATCCCCGTGCTGATCTGGATTGCCCTGATCGTGGCTGTCTGCTTCTGGTTCCTGTACAATAAGACCCGCCACGGCAAGTATATGTACGCCATCGGCGGCAACGAAGCTGCTGCCGAGGTGGCCGGTGTCAACGTCAACGCCACCAAGATCCGCATCTACATTCTGGCCTCCTGCATGTTCGGTCTGGCAGGTTGCCTGCTGGCTGCAAAGTCCGGCGGCGCATCCGTCAACACTGCAATGGGCTATGAGCTGGACGCCATCGCAGCCTGCACCATCGGCGGTGTTTCCACCACCGGCGGCGTTGGTACTGTTCCCGGCGTTCTGGTCGGCGTTCTGGTCTTTGAGCTGATGAAGGTCGCTCTGCAGTTCATGAACGTCAACTCCTCCTACACCTACATCGTTCAGGGCCTTGTCATTATCGTGGCTGTCGCCATTGATATCCGCAAGTATCTGGCTAAGAAGTAATCTCCTCATCATCCCCCTTTGCACCCGCAGTCTTTGCACTGCGGGTGCTTTTTTTGTCCACATTTTTGTGGTATCATAAGGAAAAACATCTTATTCTTACAGGAGGGACTTTCCATGGCACAGCCCACCCCGGATACCCAAACCGAACTTGAACGCCGCGAGGCCGCACTGGCCGCCCGCGAGGCAGAACTTGCCCGCCAGCAGGCTGAATTGCAGGCGCAGAAGGCCGATTTTGAGCAGGGCAAAAAGCGCCTGCTGGACAACGGCAACAAGGACTTTGTAAACCCCAAGGAAAAGCTTTACGATAAATTCCCGCTCACGGTGCACCAGATGGACATCATCATCGGCGTGCTGTTCGCCCTGATTGCCCTTTTCCTTGTGCTGGGCGTGACCCACACCAGCTTCTTCGGCCTGTTCGGCGGCTGAGCCGCAGGCGCATCCTCTGTGAAAAACATTCCGTAAAGGAGAATAAAAATGGCACACTATCCCGGTTATACCGTCCTGCGCACCGAGGACTGCCCCGAGCAGCACGGTACTTTGACCCTGCTCACCCATGACGTCAGCGGCGCAGCCGTGCTGCTGGTGGAGAACGAGGACGTCAACAAGGCCTTCGGCATCGGCTTCGGCACCTTCCCCTCCGATGACACCGGCGTGTTCCACATTCTGGAGCACTCCGTACTGGCGGGCAGCGAAAAATACCCGGTCAGTTCCCCCTTTGTGCAGCTGCTCAAAAGCAGCATGGCTTCCTTCCTCAATGCAATGACCTTCCCGGACAAGACGGTCTACCCCTTTGCCACCCCCAACGAGACCGATTTCTGCAACCTGATGGATGTCTACCTGAACGCGGTGTTCTGCCCGCTGGCTATGGTGGACTCTGCGGTGTTTGAGCAGGAGGGCTGGCACCGGGATACAGACGGTACGGTCAGCGGTGTGGTCTACAATGAGATGCAGGGTGCACTGGCCTCCCCGGATGCTCAGCTGCAAAACGCCCTGCAGCGAGCGATGTTCCCGGATACCGCTTACGGCTTTGTGTCCGGCGGCGACCCGGCGTCCATCCCCGCCCTGACCTATGAGAAATACCAACGGGTGTACCGCCGCCATTACAGCGCCGACAACTGCTGCATCACCCTGTACGGCAAAATGGACATGGCCGACAAGCTGGCGCGGCTGGATCAGGATTACCTGTCCAAGATGCCCAAAGTCGCTGCCCGTCCCCGCCTGACCATGCAGGACGAGCAGCCCGGCGCATTCGTGGAGCTGCCCTACTACACCGACCAACCCAAGCCGGACGAGGTGCAGTGCGCACTGGCATGGTACACCGGCGCATTTGCCGACCGGGAGCGGCAGCTGGGTGTGGAGATTTTGCTGGGTGCGCTGCTGAGCACCAACAGCTCTCCCCTCAAGGCCGCGCTGCTGGCCGAGCAGCTGGGCGCAGATATCGACATCGGCTTTGACGACAGCACCCTGCAGCCCACCTTGGAGCTGCTGCTGCGCGGTACTACGGTGGATTCTGCCCGCAAATTTGCCCCCGCCGTGCGCAAGGCCGTGGACGAGCTGCTAAAGACCGGCATTCCCCACGACCTGCTGCTAGCCGCTTTGAACGAGGCCGAGTTTGCCTCGCTGGAGCGCCCGGGCAGCCTGCCGGACGGCGTACTGGACGCCATCAACGCCGCTACCGGCTGGCTGCATACCGGCGATGCCGCCCTGCTGCTGCACACCGACAAGCTCTTCGCCGCCCTGCGCAGCAAGCTGGAGGAGGGCTGGTTCGACACCCTGCTGCGGGAGCTGTTTGCCCCCGCCCCGGTGCAGGTGCTGCAGATTCCCACCGCACCCAAGACTGAGGACATCGCCGCCCCGGCACGCACCGATGGCAAGCTGGTGCTGGAGCACCCCCTCACCGCGTCCGACCTTGGCGCAGGCGATGCCGCCCCGCAGGGCAGCACCGAGCAGCTGGCCGGTGCCACCTTGCTGCGCCACCCCTCTGCCGGCAGCCTGTACCTGAATTTCTACTATGATCTTGGCACTGTCACCCCGGAGGAGCTGCAATACCTGAACCTGCTCACCGATGTGCTGGACGAACTGGACACCCCCGCCCACACCGCCCAGCAGCTGAATACCCTGCGCAGCACATGGCTGGGCGACAGCCGCGCCCAGCTGGATCTCTGGACCGGGCGGCAGGAGGGCGCTCCCTGCCACGCAAAACTCACCCTCTGCCTGAGCCTGCTGGAGCGCAGCCTGGAAAAGGCGGTGGAGATCGGCGGCGAGTGGCTGTACGATACCGTCCTTACCGGCGCTGCCGCCGAAGCCGCCTATGCCCGGGTGATCAGCCAGCTGAAATTGCGCATGGAGCAGCTGTTCATCCAGCAGGGCAACGAGTTTGCCTCCACCCGCGCCCGCGCCCATTATTATGTAGAAGGCGCTGCGGACGAAGCCTGCACCGGCGTGAGTTATTACCACTTCCTGTGCAGTCTGCTGGAAAAGGCCGACTGGGCGGCACTGGGCGCAAAACTGGATGCTGTACGCAGCCGGGTGCTGCAAACTGCCGCCCTGACCGTCAGCCTGCACGGCACCGAGGACGCACTGGAAAAACTGCGCACCCTGCTGCCGGAAAGCTGCTTTGCCGCCGCGCAGCGCGTCCCGGCGCAGCCCTACACCCAGCCCCTGACGCCCCCGGTGAACGAAGCCTTTATCATTGACGGCGGCGTGAACTACGATGTGCTGGCATGGCCCATGCCCCAGGACAGCCGCCGCCGGGTGCTGGCGCGGGTGATGAGCTACGAATACCTGTGGCACGCCATCCGGGAGGTGGGCGGTGCCTACGGCACCGGAATGCTCTGTGCCGACGGCATCGAGTTTTTGTACACCTACCGGGACCCCCACCTGCGGGAAAGCTACGAGACCTTTGCAGCCGCCCCTGCTGCCCTTGCTGCCCGGGACTACACCGCCCGGGATCTGGACGAGTTCATCGTGGGCACTGCCGCCAAGCTGGACACGCCCCGCAAGGCACGCGCCGCCGCCCGGGAGCTGGACCGCCGGTACTTCTGCGGCATCACGGACGAGATGCGCGCCGCCGACCGCAGGGCGCTGTGCAGCGTGGACACCGCCCTGCTCAAAGCACAGGCCGCCGCCCTGTCTGATGTGCTGTCCGGCGGCGTGCGGGTGGCCTTTGGCAGCAAAGATGCCGTGGAAGCCGCAAAGGATCTGTTCGACCGGGTAGAGACGCTGTAAGCGTTTGCGCTGCGGGCGGGACGATTTTAAATGGCCGCCGCGTGCGCTTTGGCCATAATCAGCGGAAAAATTATTTTTAATAGAGCAATGCCGGAGCATCTGCGGACGCTCCGGCATTGCATTTTCACAGGAAGGAGTCGTAAAGGCAAACGGTAACTGCCGCGCCTGCTTCCTGCGGAAGCGGCGGCGCGGGGGGAAAGCTTTTGCTGTACTTGACACCTTAGCACTAAGGGCAACGGCGTACGCCCTCTCAGTCAAAGCCTCTGGCTTTGACAGCTCTCCCACAGGGAGAGCCAAGAGCACTGCCGGAATCTTTCTCATTGCACTCAATCCTTTAGCATCGAGGTTAATGGCTTGGCTCCCCCTTTGAGGAAAGACTTCCCCCGCTCCGGGGGAAGATGTCACCGCAGGTGACAAAAGGGGGAATCTGGCGCGGGAGCGCCTGAGAGGGCGAGCTTTTTCCGCACACATTTTTTCTGCACAAGGTGCCTGCATTCCGTCCAAACCACCAAAAAAAGCCAGATTTTTTGTGAGATAAGTCATACTTATTTAAGAAAATTTGAACAAATTGCGAAATTTGTGTGTTTCTGGTGTGGACAAAAACGTTTTCAGCTGATAGAATGGGAGCTGTTCTTTCTCCGCCGTCCGCAACCGGCGGAGTGTTTTATTGGAAGCAGGAGGTTTCTCATGTTAGAAAAGTTCTTTCACCTGAAAGAAAACCACACCGATGTAAAGACCGAGATCATGGCCGGTATCACTACCTTCATGACCATGGCTTACATCCTTGCCGTCAACCCCAATATCCTGTCCGCAGCGGGCATGGATTCCAAGGCTGTGCTGATCGCCACCGCGCTGGCATCCTTTATTGCCACCGCACTGATGGCTGTGCTGGCCAACTACCCCTTTGCACTGGCTCCCGGCATGGGCCTGAACGCCTACTTTGCCTACACGGTCGTGCTGACCATGGGTTACAGCTGGCAGCTGGCTCTGATGGCCGTCTTTGTTGAGGGTGTCATCTTCATTGCACTGTCCCTGACCAATGTACGCGAGGGCATCTTCAACGCCATTCCCATGACTCTGAAGAGCGCCGTCAGCGTGGGCATCGGCCTGTTCGTGGCCTTTGTCGGCCTGCAGAACGCCAAGCTGATCGTCAACAGCGATTCCACGCTGGTCACCTACCAGCACTTCAAGGGCGCAGCATTCCACAGCGTTGGCGTGGGCGCCATCCTTGCTCTGCTGGGCGTGGTCATCACCGCCATTCTGCTGGTCAAAAAGGTCAAGGGCGGCATCCTGTACGGCATCCTGATTACCTGGCTGCTGGGCATCGTGTGCGAGCTGACCGGTATCTACGTCCCCGATGTGGATGCCGGCATGTACTCCGTCATCCCCACCGCCTTTGTCAGCTTCGACTTCTCCGCACTGGGTGAGACCTTTGGTCAGGTGTTCAAGACCGACTTCTCCGGTGTCGGCCTGTTGAACTTCTTCGCCGTGATGTTCTCCTTCCTCTTCGTGGACCTGTTCGACACGCTGGGCACCCTGATCGGCGTGGCCTCTAAGGCTGATATGCTGGACGAGGACGGCCGTCTGCCCAACATCAAGGGCGCACTGATGGCAGACTCCATCGGCACCTGCGTGGGCGCTGTGCTGGGTACTTCCACCACCACCACCTTCGTGGAGAGTGCCTCCGGCGTTACCGAGGGCGGCCGCACCGGTCTGACCGCTATGACCACCGGCGTGCTGTTCCTGCTGGCTACCATCTTCAGCCCGCTGTTCCTGACCATTCCCAGCTTTGCTACCGCTCCGGCTCTGATCATCGTGGGCTTCTACATGATGGGTTCTGCCATCAAGATCGACTTCAATGATCCCAGCGAGGGCATCCCCGCCTTCCTGACCATTCTGGCTATGCCCACCGCTTACAGCATCTCCGAGGGTATCGCCATCGGCATCATCTCCTGGACCATCATCAATGTGATCACCGGCAAGGCCAAGGAGAAGAAGATCAGCCCGCTGATGTATGTGCTCACCGTGCTGTTCATCCTCAAGTATGTGTTCCTCTAATTTCCTGAGTATCTGAAAAGCCAAGCACCCCCTGCGGTCTGCCCGTACAGACCGCAGGGGGTGCTTTTTTGTGCAGTTGAAAAGAGGCCGCAGCCTTTACAAAAACAGCCGCGCCCCATCTGCTGGTTCAGATGAGGCGCGGCCTTTTTGCGGTATTTGGTTTGGGGTATAGGAGGAATCATGTCCCTGAGAGGGAGCTTGCGGCTCTCCCCCTCCCGGTAATTTTATGATACCCGAAAAATCCTACGAAATTATGCTTATTTTGTGAATGCACTGTAAACATTACTCCGGGGCCTTCATGCTTTCCACCATGCTGATGCGCCGGACGTGCCGCCGCATCACAAAGCAGACCACCACGGTAAACACCATGGTCAGCGCCACCGCCAGCAGGTAGCTGCGGGGGGCGATGGTGCGGATGAACATCAGCTGATCCATCTCCACAGTCAACACAATGAACTTGTGCAGCGGCACCCCCAGTGCCAGACCCACGCCGGAGCCGATAAGCGCCAACAGCTCAATCTCGCGGAAGATGTAGCGGTACACCTCCTGATCGTAGAAGCCCAGCACCTTGATGGTCGCCAGCTCCTTTTTGCGCTCTCCAAGGTTGACGCTGATCAGGTTATACAACACCACAGCCGCCAGCGCCGCCGCGCAGATGATGATCAGCACCACCACATAGCCCAGACTGACGATGAGGTTATCGAACAGTTCGGTGGTGTCCTCGGTAAAGCTGATGCTGCTGACATAGTTGCAGTCCAGCAGGTCGGTGCGCAGGGCGTTGTACCCGGCAGCATCGGTGCAGGTGGTCTGCCCATAGACCGAGTTCCACGGGATCTCTGCCGTGCCCAGCAGGCTTTCCAGCTGTGCGCGGGGGAGATACAGCCGGGTGAACATATAGTTTTCCGTGATGCCGGTCAGGGTCAGCTCCACCCGGGTGCCCTCGGCGTTTTCCACCCAAAAGGTATCGCCGGTGTGCAGGCCCAAGTTCTCGGCGGTCTTTTCGGTCAGGATGACGCTGCCGCTGTCAAAGCTGATGACCTTGTGCCCCTTGCGGGTGCGGAAGGTGACGTACCGGGTCAGGTCGCTGTCCTTGGCGGCAGCCACAATGCTCACGCTGGCGCTCTGGCCTTCGGCATTGTAGATGGTGGTGGATTTGGTATACACCGCGCCCCAGTTCTGCACGGCGCTGTTGCTGTCCAGCTCCTCTGCCAGCCCCTGCTCCATGGTCAGGGCTTTGGGGTCGCTGAGGGTGATGGACATATCGTTGTGGGTCAGCTCCGTGGCCTGCTTCGTGACGATGGGCAGCAGGGAATCCTGTATGCCAAAGCCGATGAGCAGCAGCGCGGTACAGCCCGCCACGCCCAGCACGGTCATGAAGAACCGCTTTTTATACCGGAACAGGTTGCGGGCGGTGGTCTTTTGGGAGAAGGACATCCGGGACCACAGCGGGGTGATGCGCTCCATCAGGATGCGCTTGCCCGCCACGGGAGCCCGGGGCAGCAGCAAAGCTGCGGTCTTTTCGGCCAGACTGGAACGGCAGGCGTACCATGTGGCAAAGCCGATGACAGCGGCGCTGATGCCCACACTGGCAGCTGCCATACCCGGGTAGAAGTGCAGGGTGAAGGTGGGCAGGCTGAACACCAGCTGATAAGCGTTCCAGATAATGATGGGGAATACCACAAAGCCCACCACCATGCCGACGATGCTGCCCAGAATGGTGGCCAGCATCGCGTAAAACAAATACTTGCCCGCGATGCTGAAATTGGAGTAGCCCAGCGCCTTTAAGGTGCCCATTTGCAGGCGGTTCTCGTCCACCATGCGGGTCATGGTGGTGGTAGCCACCAGCGCCGCCACAAGGAAGAAGAACACCGGGAACACCCGGGCAATGGCGTCCATGCGGTCGGCGTACTGGGCAAAGGTGACGCAGCAGACGGTGGAGGTGCGGTCCAGCACATACCACTCGCCCTTTTTGATCTGGCTCACCTGCTCCTCGGCATCGTTCAGCTGGGCAAGGCCGTCCGCCAGTTTCTGCTCTGCCTCGGCCTTCTGGCTCTCGTACTCGGTGCGGGATTCTTCCAGCTGGGTCTGCCCGGCGTTGTACTCTGCCCAGCCCTCTTCCAGCTGCTTTTGTGCGGCATCGAACTGGGTGTAGGCGCTGGCGGTGCCGGTGGTCAGCTGCAACTGCCCCTGCAAAAGCTGCAATTTCATCTTGCGCAGCGCAGCCTTGGCTTCGGTCACCAGCTGGTCGTTGGAGAGGTTCGGCGAGGAGATAAGCCCCTGCTTGTACATCTTCCGCTTGCCCGCGTCCAGCTGCTGCTGATAGCCTTGCAGCTGGTTATAGATGTTGTCGTAAGCGGTCTGCGCCTTGGCCAGCGCATCCCGCAGTTCAATGTAATCCTCGTCCTCCGGCTCGGCTTCGTCCAGCGCCTTTTCGGCGTTGCGCAGGGCGGCTTCCGCGTAGGTCAGCAGGGGGTCTGCCACCTTTTTCAGGTTGACCAGCAGCTCAATTTGCTGTAACTGTTCCTCAAATTCCAGCACCTGCGCTTCGCTGCTCACCAGCTTGTCGGCACCGCTCTGCATGGTGTCCGGCAAGGCAGCCTTCTGGGCGGCAAGCTCCTTTTCCCCGGCTTCCAGCTGCGCCTTGGCGGCATCCAGCTGCTGCTGTGCGTCCGCAAGCTTTGCCTCGGCCTCGGCGAACTGGCGCTCGGCTTCGGCCTTCTGGCTGTCGTACTCCGTGCGTGCCTCGGTCAGCTTGTCGTTGGCGGTGTCCATCAGCTCTTCCCGCCGGGCGGTGCACTGCACGCTCTGGATGGCCTTGAGCTTTTCCGCTACGGCATCCACCGCGGCCTGATATTCATCGGAATAATTATCATACAATCCGGCGTTTTCTGCCTTGATATAGCATACCGTATAATAATCTGCGGTCAAAGTGCCCTCCGGCACAAACAGGATGCAGTCCAGCTGGCCATCGCCCACGGTGCTGCTCTCGGAATCGGAGGAAAAATGCAGCGGGTCCTGCACCGTGCCCACCACCGTGAACACCTGCCCGCTGACCCCCTCGGTCTCTTCCGGCAGGGTCAGCTGGGTGCCCAGCTCCACCGGGCTGCCGTGGCCCATCACGTGCACCACGCACTCCCCGGCAGCTTCCGGCATCCGGCCAGACAGCAGCACCGGGCGGTTCATGTTCTCCGGCGTATCGGCCTGCGGGTCGGCAGGCAGCTGATACAGCCGCGCCACCGTGGTCTGCTCGTCCCCTGTCCAGTGGCCTTCCACGTCCTGATACTTCACCGCCTGCACGGCGTCTACCCCGTCCACAGCAGCAATCGCGCTGATATCGCTCTGACTCAGGCCAAGGGTGGACAGCACCCGCAAGTCGAACACATTCTGCTGCACATAATACTTCTGGGCAGCGGTGCGCATATCGGGGGCAATGCACATCAGGCCGGTGAGCATCATCACCCCCAGCGCCACGATGCCAAACAGGGACACCACCCGGCTGATGCTGCTTTTCATCTCGCGCAGGATATTTTTGCGGTAACTTTTCTGCACAGTACTCACCACTCGATCTGTTCCACCGGCACCGGGTGCTCGTTGACCTGATTGGACACGATGCGGCCGCTGCGCACCTGAATGATGCGGTCAGCCATACCGGTCAGTGCCGTGTTGTGGGTAATAACAATGACGGTGCGTCCGGTCTTGCGGCAGGTATCCTGCAAAAGGCCCAGCACCTGTTTGCCGGTGCGGTAGTCCAGCGCACCGGTGGGCTCGTCGCAGAGCAGCAGCTTGGGGTTTTTGGCCAGTGCGCGGGCAATGGACACCCGCTGCTGCTCGCCGCCGGAAAGCTGCGCCGGGAAGTTGTTCAGCCGCTCGCCCAGCCCCACGCTGCGCAAGGTCTCGGCGGGGTCCAGCGGGTCGCGGCAGATCTCACTGGCAAGCTCCACGTTTTCCAGCGCGGTCAGGTTCTGCACCAGATTGTAGAACTGGAATACAAAGCCCACATCATACCGGCGGTAGGTGGTCAGCTCCCGGGCGGAAAAGCGGCTCACGTTGCGGCCGTCCAGCCAGACGTTGCCCTCGTCGCAGTTGTCCATGCCGCCCAGAATGTTCAGCAGGGTGGTCTTGCCCGCACCGGAGGGCCCCACGATGATGCAAAACTCGCCCTTGTCTACATAGAAATTCAGGTGGTCTGCGGCAGCGATCTTCACACTGCCGGTCTGGTAATATTTACAGACATCTTCAAACTCCACAAAATGCTCCATGGCGTTTTCCCTTTCTGTCAGAATGCAAAGTATTTCAACTTAAATATAGCATAAACCCACCGGGATTTGCAAAGCCCCCGGCACGAATTTTCAAAAACTTAACAGACAACGCCATAAAATGCAAAAAGGGACACCGGAGCGTCCGCAGACGTTCCGGTGTCCCGAGATATAAAGCTCCTGTACCGCCGCGCGGCGGGCATTGTCAGCTTATTTTGCAGCATACCAGTCTGCGCTGGGCTGGTACTGACCGACGGTCACGGCATTGCCCTGATAGTACAGGGTGCCGTCTGCACCGCGGCTGTAACGGGAGAAGAACTCGTTCCAAACTGCAACGCTCTCCTCCTGCAGGTAAACGTGGGGGGTATCCTTGACCACGGTGTACTGCACCAGCGGCGCGTTGCCGCCCATGAAGCTCTTGGTCACAAAAGCGCCATCGTAGGAGGTGCTCTGCACAACAGCCGCCTCGTTGGTGGCGTTGTGGGCGTTCCAGCCCTGCAGCGCCTTCACCGTGCCGTTATCCTCCACCAGCTCTGCCACACCTGCCGAGTCGTACTCGCCAAGGAACGCCCATGCCGGAAGCAGAACTGCGGGGTCAAGGTCCTGCAGCGGGGTGGACATATAGCCGATGGGCGCAATGGCGGCAAAGCGGCTTGCGTAGCGGCAGGCGGTAGCCCAAGTCATCAGGCTGCCGTTGGAGTGACCGGTAGCATACACGCGAGTGGTATCGATGCTGTAATCCTGCTCCATGCGGTCCAGCAGGCTGTTGATGAACTCCAGATCCACACTGGGGTCGGTATCCTTACCAGCCAGTGCGGCAAAGGGACCAGCCAGCCACATGGCGGTGGGAATATTGCCCATCAGGTCTGCAGGACGCACCAGACCCTGTGCGAACACCACGATAAAGCCATTCTGCTCTGCCACCTCGTACCAACGAGATTCCTCTGCAATGGCATACATGGAAGCGGTGTAGCCGTGCATCACCAGCACCAGCGGCACCTTTTTGCTGCCAGTGTAGGTAGACGGAACATAGACCATCCAGCGGCGCAACTCGCCGTTGACCCACTCCTCGTGAATATCAAAACCACGCCGGGTAAAGTCCTCTGCCTTTGCCACGCGGCCCGGCAGCTGCAGCGCCATGAAGCGCTTGAACTGACCAGAGAACTTTTCCCAAATGTTGGCCGGCCACTGTGCCTTTTCCGTGACCCACACCTCAGCTGCAGAGCCTACGCGGCTGCTGACATACACGCCGTTCCCCTTTGCTACAGCCTGATTGGCCTTCAGATAGAAATCCAGCGCTGCCTTATTAGCAGAATCGGCCTTGGAGCGGATAAACCAGACGGGGGTATCCACCGTCTTTGCCGCAATGGCTTCCTCCTGCACGCCACGGGTGGAGTCGCCGGGGAAGGGCAGCACATACTGACCACCCACTGCCTCTAACGAAGCTGCCGGAACCTCAGTGGCGTCCACAGCGCAGATGGAACTGAAATCGCTTGCCCAACGGGCACCAAACAGCAAGGCGGCTGCGCCACCCTCCTTATAGCCCACCAGTGCAGTGTGGGACTTATCCATGGAGAAGGCACCAGACAGCTTAACGCTCTTTTTGCGCATCAGCTGATACAGTGCGTCCAGCGCTGCTGCGTCATCGCGCCCGGTAGTGCTCAGGGACAAGTTCCAGCTACCGCCGTTCTCAGGGCCAAAGAATGCAACGCCGATTTTATTTTTGCTGGCCACTGTGCGCCACATACGGCCGGTGACCGTACCGGAAAAATCTTTTGCAGTGGTTTTATCTGGGGTCAGCACAATGATTGCCGGTGCCCAAGGATCCATGCCGTCCGGCAAATAGTAGGTAGCAGCACCAACATTCTGTCCGCCTGCTGTTACCTGCACGTCATGGAACAGACCCACATTCACGTTCAGGTACGGGTTTTCCGGGTCATAAGCAAAGGTCTTGCCATCGCCCAGACCCATAGCTGCGGTCTTGCGGTCCAAAGTGGTGTGCAGATCTCCGTTGGTCTGGTCCAGCTCTGTCGCAGCCAGAGCCGAGGGTGCCATAGCGGCCACGGTAGCGCCCAGCGCGGTAGCGGCGGAAAGCTTCATAAAATCGCGGCGTTTCATAGTGTTTTCTCCTTCTTGTACGTGTCTGCGTACTTTGTTATGCCCAGCTTTGAAGGCCGGACTCGCTTGCTTTTTCTCCGACTTTTTTCTTCACAGCAGGTACCTTCCTGCTTCAATCTTGTACAAAGAATACCATTTATATCATGATTTGTAAATAGTATTTAGTGCTTTTAGTTATAATTAATATATTAGTATATCATTTTTTGTGAAAAGAGCTGATTAGCGAAAGCACCCTATAACGCTGCTGTTTCTCATGATACACTTTCTTTTCTCTATGAAAGCGCAAAAAGCCCCTGCACGCAGGGTGCAGGGGCTTTGGAACAGCTTTTTACTTGCGGTTTGCCAGCAGGTTCTCGATCTTCTTCAGGGGGTCGATGATGCTGGAAACGGACATATCGTGGTTCAGTGCCACCACAAAGTAGGCAGCATACTTGGAAACATCCACGTCCACATACCAGTCGCGGGTCAGCAGCTCGGGCATACGGTAGGTCAGGTTGGTGCCCACAACGTAGGTCAGGGTGCCGTCTGCCACAGCCTTGTCGAACTTCTCCAGACCGCTGGTGAACAGGGGGAAGGTGGCGT
>OKSC01002499.1_pt1 | contig 15456 bp, 13 predicted proteins | sample 1601161 | NCBI WGS metagenome assembly OKSC01 (sample SAMEA3541552, study PRJEB24748) | human gut metagenome | biome: human gut; feature: human-associated habitat; material: faeces | place: China | collected 2012
GTGGCGCTCTGGCCCAGTGTTACATAACCAAGACCCACGTCCAACAGGGTCTGCAGTTTGCGGGCGATCTTGGGCTGGTTGGAAAAGAATACCACTGCTTCCTCCACGGTCATGTTCAGCACATCGGAGATGGTCTTTTCCTTATACTTCACTTCCAGCGTTTCGCGGTTGTAACGCGCCCCCTTGCCGGCAGGCCGATGCCGATGGCCTCGCACAGGCAGTTCATGGAGTTGGCGGTGTACATGCCGGAGCAGGAGCCGCAGGTGGGGCAGGCGTTGTTCTCGAATTCTTCCACGTCCTCCAGAGTGAACTTGCCGGCAGCGTAAGAGCCGACAGCTTCAAACATGCTGGACAGACTGGTTTTCTTGCCCTTGACGTGACCGGCAAGCATCGGACCGCCGCTGACAAAGACAGTGGGCACGTTCACTCTTGCGGCAGCCATCAGCAGACCGGGGACATTCTTGTCACAGTTCGGGATCATGACCAGTGCATCAAAGTGATGTGCCAGAGCCATGCACTCGGTGGAGTCGGCGATCAGGTCACGGGTCACCAGAGAATATTTCATGCCCTTGTGTCCCATGGCGATACCGTCACAGACTGCAATTGCCGGAAATACTACCGGTGTACCGCCAGCCATGGCAACGCCCATCTTGACAGCTTCCACGATTTTGTCGATGTTCATGTGTCCCGGTACGATCTCATTATAAGAAGAAACGATGCCGACCAGCGGACGTTCCATTTCTTCCTTGGTCATTCCCAGTGCGTGGAACAGGGAACGCTGGGGTGCCTTATCGACACCCTCACAGTAAAAATTACCGTTCATTTTTTTCACCTCATATAATTTCGGAAAAATACTTTTCCGTGTGTCACAATGGATTTGCTGTGTATCCAAAAACTGCTTTCCTGATATTGCGTCAGGAAAGCAGTTTCTGCGTTATGGTTTTATCCCTGCGTATCCCATCGATTCAGAAATGGGGGATTGCTGTAGCAAATGTACTGATTAGTTGTTGATCAGCTTGTCTTCGCCGTTCCAGCTGTACAGCTTACGGATCTCTTCGCCGACCTTTTCAGACGGATGCTCAGCAGCCAGCTTACGCATAGCACGGAAGTGTGCCTGACCGCCTGCTTCGCTCATATCCAGCAGGAATTCCTTTGCGAAGGAACCGTCCTGAATGTTCTTCAGGATCTGCTTCATGGTCTTCTTGGTTTCCTCGGTAATCAGCTTCGGACCGGTGATGTAGTCGCCGTATTCCGCAGTGTTGGAGATGGAGTAACGCATGCCTGCGAAACCGCTCTGGTAGATCAGGTCTACGATCAGCTTCATCTCGTGAATGCACTCGAAGTAAGCGTTTCTCGGGTCATAACCAGCTTCGCACAGAGTTTCGAAACCAGCCTGCATCAGGGCACAAACGCCGCCGCACAGAACAGCCTGTTCACCGAACAGGTCGGTTTCCGTTTCGGTACGGAATGTGGTTTCCAGAACGCCGGCTCTTGCACCGCCGATAGCCAGACCATAAGCCAGTGCCAGATCCTGAGCCTTGCCGGTTGCGTCCTGTTGTACAGCTACGAGGCACGGAACGCCCTTGCCAGCCTGATATTCCGAACGAACGGTGTGACCCGGTCCCTTCGGAGCGATCATGGTAACGTCAACGTCTGCCGGCGGAATGATCTGACCGAAGTGGATTGCAAAGCCGTGAGCGAACATCAGCATATTGCCCGGTTCCAGATTCGGTGCAATGTCCTTCTTGTACATTGCTGCCTGCTTTTCATCATTGATCAGAATCATGATGATGTCAGCCTGCTTTGCAGCTTCTGCTGCGGTGAATACTTCGAAGCCCTGTGCCTCAGCCTTTGCCCAGGACTTGCTGCCCTTGTACAGACCGATGATTACTCTGGCCTTATCGCCCAGAGATTCCTTGGCATTCAGTGCGTGTGCGTGACCCTGACTGCCGTAGCCGATAACAGCGATAGTCTTGCCATACAGCAGCGACAGGTCGCAGTCTTCCTGATAAAATACCTTTGCAACATGATCCATTGTGAAAGACTCCTTTGAATAAATTTGGGTTTTGGAAACGAATTTTCATTTCCAACGCAGTACCGCCGGAGCATCCGTGCAGTCTGCTGATCCATTTATATACGACTGCTCACGCATCTTTCAGGCATGAGCCGCCTCTTTCAAGAGCGACCAGACCGGTGCGACACATTTCCATGATGCCGTAGGGTTCCAGCAGCTCAATAAAAGCGTTGATCTTAGAGGACTCGCCGCGAATTTCGATGACCAGTGCCTCCGGAGAATAGTCGGTGATCTTCGCACGGAAGACATCGACCACAGACATAATATCCTGACGCTTGTCTGCCACATTGTTGATCTTGATGAGCAGCAGCTCGCGGACCACTGTCTGATCCTGTTCCATGACCTTGACGGTCTTGACATCATACATCTTTTCCAGCTGCTTGACGATCTGATTACAGATGCCGCGGTCGCAGTGGGTGGAGATGGTGATGCGGGAGAATTCCGGTGATTCAGTTTCTCCGACTGTCAGGGTATCAATATTAAAGCCTCGTCTGGTGAACATGCCCGAAACGCGGGACAGCACACCGGAATGGTTTGCAACGAGGACGGAAATAACAAAGCGTTCGATTCGATCCATGATGACACACCCCTTTACATTGCAGAAATATCGACGATAATATCATCGATGCAGCCGCCCGGCGGCAGCATGGGAAGAACGAATGCGTCACAGTCGATCGCACAATCTACCAGAACCGGTCCCTTTTCGGCAAACGCCTTGGGCAGGACTTCTTTCAGTTCTGCCATATTCATGGCACGATAGCCCGGCATGCCGAATGCTTCTGCCAGCTTGACGAAGTCGGTCTTGCGTTCCAGCGTGGTGTTGGAATAGTGCTTGTCGAAGAACAGGGTCTGCCACTGCCGAACCATGCCCAGCACACCGTTGTTCATGATGAATACAACGACCGGTGTCTGGTTGGTGACTGCGGTAGCCAGTTCGTTCAGGTTCATGCCGAAGCTGCCGTCGCCGGTGACCAGAATGGTCTTTTTGCCGGTTGCAGTTGCGGCACCGATTGCAGCACCCAGACCAAAGCCCATGGTGCCCAGACCGCCGCTGGAAATAAAGGTGCGGGGTGTTTCAAACGGATAGTGCTGAGCCACCCACATCTGATGCTGTCCAACGTCTGTGGCAACGATCGTTTCCTTGTCTGCCGCTTCTGCCAGTGCATCGATGGCAGTGAACGGTGTCAGTTCGTCCGGATTCTGTGCTTCCAGTTCTCTGGTCTTTTCCTGTAATTCAGCCACACGTGCCATCCAGTCGGCGTGAGTCTGCTGCGGCAGTTTTTCTGCCAGCTTTTGCAGGATCTCCTTCATGGAACCGGTCATGCCCAGTTCTACCGGAATGTTCTTGCAGAGCTCAGAAGCATCGATGTCCATGTGAATGATCTTGGCATTTCTGGCATACTTTGCAGTGTTGCCGGTGCCTCTGTCGCTGAAGCGGCAGCCTGCTGTGATGATTAGGTCTGCTTCATTCTGTGCAATGGAGGAGGCATAGTGTCCATGCATACCCTCCATGCCCAGCCAGCGGGGATTGGAGGACGGCACTGCGGAAATGCCCATCATGGTGCAGCCGATCGGTGCGTCGATCTTTTCTGCCAGAGCCAGAACTTCCGCACCGGCATCGTCGGTAATTGCACCGCCGCCGATGTAGATGTACGGCTTTTCGGCAGCCAGAATCATTTCGATTGCTTTTTCGATCTCGCTGTCGTTGACTGCCGGAACCGGATCTTTTTCCACCGGCTTCTGTGCAGTGTACTCATACAGGGCGTTCTGTACGTCCTTGGGAACGTCCACCAGAATCGGTCCCGGTCTGCCGGACTTGGCAATGCGGAATGCCTCCCGAATGGTATCTGCCAGATCTTCCACACGCTTTACCAGGAAGTTGTGCTTGGTGATCGGCATGGTCACGCCGGTGATGTCCACTTCCTGAAAGCTGTCCCGTCCGATCAGAGAGTTTGGCACGTTGCCGGTGATCGCTACCAGCGGCACAGAGTCCAGATATGCAGTGGCGATACCGGTGACCAGATTGGTAGCACCCGGACCGGAGGTGGCGATGACAACGCCGACCTTGCCGGTGGCACGTGCATAACCGTCTGCTGCATGTGCGGCACCCTGTTCATGGGCTGTGATGATGTGATGGATCCGGTCCTGTGCCAGATAGAGGGCATCGTAGATGTCGATGACCTGTCCGCCCGGATAGCCGAATACCGTAGAAGCACCCTGTTCGATCAGGGTTTCTACGATGATTTGTGCACCTTTCAATTTCATTTGTTTTTCACCTTTTTACTGGGAAACTTTTCCGTTTGGGCAAAAGCTCCGATATTTGAGAAGAATTGCTGATTCTGTTAGCAAAAATACGATTGGTATAGACCCGAAGCGATATGCCGGCAGATGCGGCACGCTTTCCATGAAAGAAGTACAGGCACGCAGGCGGCTGTACAGCAAGACATTTTGCGGTGTCCTATAAAAAAAGCCTTCGGCTGTCATACCGAAAGCTTCCAATCTTCATGCAAGCGTTGCGGCAGAAAAACAGCCGTTCGCATTTGTCTTTGGAACCACGGTCTGTACAGCACAAATTCCGCTTCGGGTCAAAATGACTCGAGCGTCTAGTTCCACGATCATCACTCGTGCTGCCAGCCGGCACATCATGTCACTGTACATATGAGGATACTCCCTTTCCGAAAGACTTTACGACTCCGCCGCCGGACGGCGATATTCGCCGCCATTGCTGTTCGTATGTGTCTAGTATAGCACTATGTTTTCGCAAATGCAAGTGTCTGTCTTTTGTTTTTACATTTTGGATACAATTTGTTCAATATACAGCACTGTAAAACAGAAATATTCAGCGCCTTTCGTGAAATCCAAAGAACTTTCGCAAAAATGCTTGACAAACAAGGCGAAAACTGCTATACTGAAGATATTCACAGCAATGGGATTGCTGGTGTATCATGAAAAAGGCTTTGACGGGAAGAAAAGAGAACGCATTCTGCATCGCAGAGAGTCGGAGGCTGGTGTGAGACGACAGCAGGGCGTTCAGGATAACTGGTCCCCGAGCCGCAGGCGGAACAGACGGGCATTGTCCCGTATCAGTAGGCTGTGCCGGATACTCTCCGTTAGCAGAGTACACATTGTCAGATGTGATGAGTGGACGCACACGCTGCGTCAAAAAGAGTGGTACCACGGAGAAAAATGGATCTTCGTCTCTTTTGTACAGATGAAAATTCTGTATGGAAGGGGCTTTTTTTGTTGACAGAGCAGATCGCTGCAGATCACATGACAGGGTAGATCACCTACACACAACAGGAAAGGAATGTATCTTATGAAAAACGTAGAACAGTATGCACCGCAGTTTTTTCCGGTAAAGAACCCGCCTATGCGTTGGGCACAAAAGACAATGATCGAAAAGGCACCGATCTGGTGCAGCGTCGATCTGCGTGACGGCAATCAGGCTTTGATCACGCCTATGAGTCTGGACGAAAAGCTGGAATTCTTCCGCTATCTGGTAAAGATCGGCTTCAAGGAGATCGAGATCGGCTTTCCGGCTGCTTCTGAAACCGAATACGAATTCTGCCGTACTCTGATCGAAAACAATATGATTCCGGACGATGTCACCATTCAGGTACTGACACAGGCACGGGAACACATCATTGCCAAGACATTTGAAGCCCTGAAGGGTCGTCCGCTTGTTCAGATTGTTTTCTGCATGGGTAACAAACCTGAGATTTTCCGGAGCATAGTTTCCATTGTCGTCGATCCTGTCGATTTCCATTGTCCGTTCTGGTACGCCAAACTTGTTTATCAGATACAAACCTGCTGCTGTCACAGAAGGAAAGTCGAACCGAATTCCTCTTGCACCGTAATTGGAATATCCTGCATCTTTTGGGTTTTCGCAGCGTTGCTTTGCTGCAGTTAGTCTTTTTTCGAGCCAGAGCGGAATTTTTCTGGGCTGAGAACATCTCTGACAACCATTTGATTTTCCACATGAAAGGCTGGAAAGCAATGTCCACTGCTTCGAGTTGCATCCGGTGCATTCGGTCAACACATAGCAATGATTCCATGTTTTGCTCCAGCGTTTTTCCGCACTGATAATTTTCACCCAGCCGTATTGCTTTCCCACCATCTCCGGTTTGTACGAGATGTGAGCCGCAGGAGGCGGCGATTCCAAACTGTATCGGCTGCGATTGCCCTTCGATCCATACGAGATGATCTGGGGTTGCTGTAAGTCCTTCATAAGTAATCACCTCACGTTTGCCTTTGTAGATGACACCTTCGTGGTGTACCCATTGTTCTCCATCCCACAAATGGTCATCTGTAGTCACTTTCTCAATCGGAATCAGCCCATGATTGGTAAGTACCAATTGTCCTTCTGCGATGCAAGCCAATTCTGCGACCTTACCTTTCTGCCGAAGATGTCCGTTGATGCCATGCTTGACTACTGGCACACCGAAAATCTTAGAAGCCGAGGCACAGTAGATGTCCTTGCCGTCTGCGAACGCCTGCATTCGCCACGTTTCGCCGGCAAGCCATGCAATCACTCTGGCTTCAATGGCAGAGAAATCGGCAACGAGGAACTGATAACCGGATTTTGGAATAAAAGCAGTACGAATCAGCTGTGAGAGTGTGTCCGGAACGTCTTCATACAGCAGTTCTACTGCTTCTAAATCACCAAACTTCACAAGCTCCCGTGCATCTTCCAAATCGGGAAGATGATTCTGCGGCAGGTTTTGCAGCTGAATGATACGACCAGCCTCTCGACCTGTTCGATTTGCACCATAGAACTGAAACATTCCTCTTGCACGACCATCCGAGCAGACGGCGTTCTGCATGGCTTGATACTTTTTGACCGAGGATTTTGATACTTGTTGTCGAAGTAGCAATACGGCTCGCAAGTCCGACGGAGCGGTTTTCAGCTGTTCCTGTACTTCTTTTTTGCCCAATGATTCTAACTCCAGTCCGTGTTCCGTCAGCCACTGTTTCATCTGCTGAACAGAATTCGGATTGTCCAAGTTGGTCAGATCTTTCAGTTGATGCAGCAGCTTATCTTTCGTGAGCGTGTCCATACGAATTGCTTGCTGCACCAACTGCAAATCCAGTTGTATTCCACGATCGTTGATGGACTGGTCAAGGACATACTCCTGCCAGACAAATTCCGGCACAGGAAACCGAGCGATTTTTTGTTCAATCGCTTGTTCTGTTTCCACATCCCGTTTGTTGTATGCCAGAAAGACGTTCCATTTCTCTGGAGCATCGGTCGGGGCATGAAACACCGGAATGCCATTTACATGGTCATACGGTACGCAGAAATAGCGAATCAGGGCTTTCCCCTCAGATAGTTTTTGTTGCTGTAACTGTAGCACTGCCCCCACGCCGGCAAGGCTCAGCGGCAAGCCCAGATAGGCAGCCGCCACCATCGTACACCGCCATGCTTTCGGGCTGAGGTAGTTGCCGCAGGCATCCTCCGGCAATCCATAGGAAATGAAGCATTCCGGATAGTTTCGCCGCAGCCAGACCGACAGGCAGACCCGTTCAAAGCTGGCGTTGAAGGCATGTTTCTGGATGCGGTCATCCGTCAGAGCGTTGAGGATTTCTTCCGGCAGCTGTTCACCGCAGGCAAGGTCAACCACCTGCACCGGGGCATCGTCCACGGAGTACGCAAAAAGCAGAATATCAAAATATGGGGAATCTGCATAACGATACACACCTGATTTGGCAATGTCGATGTCGCTTTTGGTTTCTAAATCAATCATCAATTTTTGCATATCTCAATCACCCACCCAAGCATAACGCCTAGCTGTCCGCCCAGCTATCTTAGTTCAGAAAATCTTCGTCTTCTGCAGTTGCGAAGTCGTCCTCTGCACGGCTGTGACCGCCCAACGGTTCGCCATCTCGAATCTTCTGGATGTTCTGCAGTCCGCAGGCAATACCACGGGATGTCTTGGTGTTGAACGCATAGAAGGTGATGCTGGCTCTGCCGTAGACACCGCTGTAAATCTCGCTGTGGTCTAAAATCTGCTGGCAGGCTGCATCCACGATGCCAGGGGCAGTGATGGAATTGGCATTGACGAAATAGCTGTTGGCATACGCTTCATCGTCTGGTCGCTCCAAATCCCCATCCCGAAGCGGAGTCTTGATCGATGTCAGTGGCGGAACGGACTTGCTGTTGCCCTTCAACTTGCCCTGACCCTCCTCGTAGGCAGCCTGAATGGCGGCACGAATCTTTTCGATGGTTTTCGTGTCCGACTTCGGAATGATGAGGGAAACGCTGTACTTCGGCTTGCTGTTCTCGTCCATTGCCTTTGCTTCCCAGAGGTTGACGTAGCTAAATCTGCATACACCGGTTACTACTTTTGCAGGATTGATATACTTTGCCATGATAAAAACTCCTTTATTCTTTGAAATCTACCTGTGCAGTATTCCACACAGGTCGTTTGTCTGATAGCGGAACAAGTGTTGGCTTTCCCTGTGGTTTCACAAGCAAATCTCCCAACAATTCTTCAAATTTTTTCTTGCCCAGCATTCTGGTCATTGCGGTAATGCCCAATACCTTATGTTCGTATGGGTCGAACCCAGCAGCTTGTACCGCCTCCGCTGCTGCAGTTTCACTGCAATATGCTCGTCTGGCTCTGCCTTCAACCAGCTTCCAATTCTTCCACGTTTTCCCCTGTAAGGACTGCTGCAAGGCGTATTCCTTGATATCAGAAGCCCATGCAACCAGCTGGTCAGCAGTTTCCAAAATTGCTTCAATTTCGGTATCGGTCAGCTTGTCCGGCATCGCAAAATCATACTTCGCCAATTGCAGATTATATTCCGCCCGTTTCCGGCAAGTTGCCTTCACTTTACAAAACCGACAGTGTTCACCAGCACAGAAATCTCCCTCGCCTTTGGCAGCAAGTTCGGCTTTTGGTTTCAGTTCGGTTTCCGCCCAGTGCAGCAGCTCCGACAGCGGCAGAGTGCATCCGCTGAGGTTTTGGATTCTTGGCTGAAAAATCACCATCCGGATTTCTGCAATGTCATAGAGGGCATCGAATAGTTCCAACGCCCCAAGAGCATACAGCATCATCTGCGAGTTGTGGTCGGCAGATACCGCCACACCCTTACCATACTTAAAGTCAATGACAGTCAGGACATCATCTGCAACAATCACACAGTCGCCCGTACCAAAACCGCTAGGAACATATCGGCTGAAATCCAGACGCTGTTCCACTAAGACTATGGGTTCTTGCAGGGTTGCCAGCAGTTCGGCGATGTACTGGACGTAGCTGCCCGTGCAGTCTTCCATTTCCGTGTCGTAGAAATCCAAGTTTTCCGTGGGATTAGATGTCGGATTCCCAAGCAGTTTTTGCACCTTATATTCTGCCAACTTATGAGCACACGTGCCTTCCAGGGCGTAGTCCGTCACGGTATCCGGCAGGACAGCACAAAGCTGTGCAGAGGGCGGACACGCCAGCCATCGGGCACTGGAGGAAGCCGAGAGCATAGCGTGTTTATTCGGCATGGGCTGCCTCCTGTGCATCTGCGAACAGTGCAGCGTACCGCTCTGGCGGAACTTCAGACAATCGACTGCCGCCGTGCTTTTGCAGCAGTTTCAGCACCGTTTCCTTTTGTCCGCTGCGGGACAGATTTGCCAGAACACTGCGGACTTCTTCCAACGTAATTGCCTTTTCCACTGCTTTTTTGACCACTTCTTCTTTTTGTGGATAAATCTGTGTAAACGTCTCCACTTCTGCTTTGGAAGCACTTTCTGCCCACTCTGATGCGACCTTTACGAAATCGCTGAGTGCAGCAAGGACATCTATGAGGGTTTTCATTTGGTTTCACTCCTTCGTTTTCCAAACTGAACAATATGTATTCGTTCCATAGGCAGAAATGATCTGTTGTACAATCTTCTTTTGCTGTTCATCCGCATAAGAACTTAATTCCCGCAGCGTTCGAATTTGCTCTTGTGACAGAATATTTCGATGTGGATGATACCAATCTGCAAGACGAATTCCGCCGCCGTTTCCATGAATACTTTCAAGAGGGTATTGCAATACAAGTGTCTGAACGTCTCTCTGAATAGTCCTTTTTGAAACACCAAGTTCCTGTGCTAAATCAGACAGATAGCACTTCCGTCTTCCAACCAAAATCCGCATAATTTCAGCACGGCGTTCAGATGCACTCATATTCTCCCCCCTTTCTTAATTGTTCGACTGTATTCTACTGCTCAAACACGACACCTTTTGTCGTGTTTGAAAAGAGTTCACAAAACATTTTCAATTTGTACAGGCATAAAAACACCGACAAGGTACAGAAAAAATTCTGCACCTCATCGGATGTTCTCACTTTTTTACCAAACTGGTCAGCCACGGAGCAATGGGTCTTGCAATCATTCTCGCATTCAGATATGCCATTTCCAGTGTCAGACAAGTGCTGCCCAGATAATATCCGTTTCGTTCTGCCAATGTCATGGCAAGGTTCGGTTTTTCCATATCTGTTAAACAGATCGGCAGCAAAAACTGCAATTGATTCTGGTATCCCTGCGGTACTACCAGTCCCGGCTCAATTACTGTTTTTCGTCTGCCCAGTTCCACTGCCGTTTCCAGCAGCAATGGCAGATTCTTGAACCGAAGCAGCTTCTTTGGCAACCGTTCCCGATTTTCCGGATCGCTGAGAATGTGTTCTGCATTTACCCGAATTGGCCATTCCGGATTGAAGTTTACACCATTTTGCATCATTGGAAAATATGGCTTTTGGGGCAGTGGTTCTACATACCGCAGCTTGGAAGAAACAGCATCACAGAAGCCAGTAAAATACCATTTCAATGTGGTGTCTTTCTTTTTATTTCGTTCAAAGCAGGCGTAGATTGCCTGATATTGTCTTGTGTACAGTCCTGTATGAAAGCAGGCACAGTTGTTTTCCACATGGAAATACGCCGTTTCTCCGGTGTTGTAATCGATGCTCAGCTTCCGGAACATCATATGGAGATACCGTTCCAAAATCGGCGTATCTGTATTTTTACATTCGGTCTGCGGCTTTCGGAATCGCCATGCTTCCGGCAACGCCATTTCTGCCAATTGTTCCAACTGCCCGTACCAATCCGGCACATAGGCAAATTCAAATAAATCTGTTTCTATCATTTTATCACCTTACACTTAGAAAGTGCCTCCAGATACTTTGTTTGTATCTCTGCTTTCTGATCTTCACACACATACTGGTGTTCTGTGCCGTCTGAACAAATCTCAACCACAGTTGACAATGCACTGATATATGCATCGTAATACTGCAGCAGCTTTTCCTGTGCATCATGGTCACCTTTGACAGCACGATACACCGTTTCATAATCCAGTTTCATGCTTTTGTGTCCTTTCGTAATAACTGCGAATATTTGCAAATGCGTTTTTCTTCCGTTCTGACACGGAGCGTCTGGAGATTTGCAATGTTTCGGAAATCTCGGAAATAGACATTCCATACCAGAATTCTAAAATAACCACTTCCTTTTGTTTGGGCGGCAACAGCAGCATTGCCTGATACAGCCATTCTGTTGCAACGACACAGCAGTATCCGTTTCCGGCATCAATGAAATGTTCGGATGGATAGACTGCATTTTCACCATGTGTTTTCAAAATGTACTGTACGATATCTGTGTTGACTGACTCATTTTTCCTTCTTGTTTTTGCAGCAGCGGCGAAATTTCTGCTTGCATTTCTCATCACTGTTTTGCTGAAACTATCGAAAATCTCAAGTTTCAGCTGATCATCATCATGTGAGGGAGCAGACATTATTTTCCCTCCCTCCATATTCAGTTTTGAGAAGCCCTTTTTTGCCCTCCTGAAATTACTAAGACAATTGAGAGAAGCAAAATGGGAAGGTTTCAGATGTAAATTTTATATGAACAGGCAGGAGAAAGAAAAAGCAGCATACAAAACCGGTCATTTCGCCGGATTGTATGCTGCTTGGGGACAAAAAAAGAGGCAAGTCCAACAGTGTTAATGTTGAACTTGCCCCGAAAAATGAAAGGAATGGAGAATCATTAGAACGGACAATTTTCATGAAAAGATGCAAGCATACAGATGTGAAAGGGAAGTGCTGGAATCGATTTTGCGTGGAAAAGTTTATTTTAATGATTGGTTCCATCTGATGCTGCATCCTTCCGGCGTAAAAATACACCATAAGCGGATTTTAGGATGATTGGAACAGTTTCATCCAAATTGGAACAGCTATTTTGAGAAGCATAAATTCGCCTAGATGCTGCATCATTTCAAACCGGAAGGATACAGCATCTACATTTTGTAGATGCCGTATGCTTGATTGTATTGTTTTGAAATTTCCGGCTTTTACCGTTTGGAGTCCTCTTCCTGTTTCAACAAATTATAACGCATCTGGCAAAGGTCAAATACATTCAAAGTTTGATCTCCATTGAAATCTGCTGCTTTCCAATCCGCAAGCTGTGTGTCTGGAACAGACAACAGCCATTTTTGCAGCAGTACAACATCAGAAACTGTAAATGCACCGTCTGCATTAACATCCCCAATGATTCGCTCTTGATACTGAATAGTGGCTCCTGTTAGCTTTTCATTCAGCAAGCCAATGGTAATCTGATTCCACTCTTCTTCCGTTCCGTTATAGGAAACTGCACGCAGATTTTTGCAGTTATAAAATGCGGAATCTCCCACCTTAATCAGGGAATTCGGAATTGTAAGGGTCTCCAGATAAGGATTCTCGGAAAAAGCATACATTGCAACAGATGTAACACAGCTTGGAATGATATATGCAGCATCTGTCTTTGCTGCCGGATAGATTATCAGTGTATCTTGCTTCTTGGAATACAGAACTCCATTTAGACTAGAAAAATTGGGGTTATCTTTCGCAACCTGAATCTCTTGCAATGCACTGCAAGAGCCAAACGCATTTTTATCAATTTTTGCAACTCCAGTTGAAAGTTTCACAGATTTCAAAGAAGTACAGCCCAAAAATGCCATTTCGCCAATGGAAGTTACCGAATCCGGGACTTCGATGGAGGTAATTGTAGAGAGATAAAATGCTCCGACAGAAATTGCAGTAACTGGAAGTCCTTCGATTTCAGAGGGAATTACAACATCAGAAACGGAATTGTCAAAGCCGGTGATCTCAATTGAATCTCCATGGTTGACATAGGTGAATGCCGATGTAGCTGTTGCAATACCAGTAGATACTTGATCAGGGTCTTTGACCGCAATGTCCAGATAACACGTCACATCAGAAAATCCACCGACGCCTTCACACTGATAGGCATACCAATGCTTTTCCGCATCATAGTTCACAGAGTTTTCTTTTACATATCCCTCTGCAATCAGCTGATCAAACAGTGCGTCCGCCATTTGCTTTCGGGTTTCCTGATCTGCATTCTGAAATGCTGTATCGCTGGACAGTACACCTACCTTTTGTGCGATTTCTGCCATTCTTTCAGCGTCAGCATCTGATACCACATCATAAATTACAACAGAAAAGGTTTTTGTGGTAGAAACTGTTCCATCAGCATCTGTCAGGCGAGCATAATAAGAATAAGAACCAACTGCCGCATTCTCAAACGACAGCACAGCAGACCAGGTTCTGTCATTTTCCAGGTCATCTCCGCTAACGTCGAAGTTGCCGTCATCCAGCATTTTTGCGACTACTTCGTTTGTTTTGGCATCAACCAGTTCTACATCGCTTCCGGAATACTTTAAGCAAGTAGCCGTAAAGATCACCTTTTTATCGGTTTCATCCTCCATAAACTCTGCGTTTCCAGTATGCTGATTTAACCGCAATGTAAAAGAAGGATACTCCGCTGCACAAATTTGCTCCGCACCGACAAAAAAGCAGGTGCTGCTCATCATTGCAGCAGTGAGCAGACTCAGAACTCTTTTTTTCATATAAGAAGCCCCTTTCTTATGCAACTAAAACATTATCAATAAGGACAGCGGAATTATATGTGTTATCACCGACATTATTTACATTGAACTCTAATTTAATTGCTTTTCCAGCATACTGTTCCACATCAATTGTTACTGTTTTCCACTGAGTTTCATACATAGTATTATCACCACCATAAAAATTAGTGATATTTGTCCGATACCATGTTGAAGTATTTGTGGATTCTCTCAAAACAGTACTTGTTGATGTTCCAGCATAAATATTTGTTAAAAATTCATCGTCATATTCATCGCCAACCCATTCCATCGGTTCTTCAGAAATAAAGTTATAACTAAAGGTGAGAGTGGTAGCATTTTCGGGGATATGAAAAACTTGACTCACCTGACTAGAATTATAGTCACTTTTAGAGCCAATTCCAGTTGACATGAACAACAAATTGTTATCATGCACATAGTTTCCTAAAGAGTCTAGGATACGAACATCGCCAGAATAGTTCCAATATCTAGGAGAAGAATCATTCGACTCAAAATCGCCATTTTTTACAGTAGCATTTGCCCAACTCTTATTAATATTTCCTGCTATTACTGGAATTTCTGTATATTTTGATTTGTTTTTAGTATTCGCATAATTAAATGCTTCTCCAGAAGTATGTCCATATATCATCTGCTGTGTAAAGTCTGTAAGCATATCATTTCCGTATCCTGCGTGCAATTCATTACAAAAACCAACTACAGTTTCAGCACCTACAGAATGAAGTGAATCATACATGTTGTATCCTATGATATCATTCTCGCCAAATATATCGCAGCTATAGAAGAAAAACAGTGTGTCATTCAATTCGTTTTCTTCATAGTATCTTTCAAAAAAGCTGTGTACAACACAAAAACTTTCTCCATATGGCACGATTCTTCCGCTTCTCAAATCTTTTTTATATCTCTTATAATTTTCATTATTGCCTGGATCACTTACAGCAATAAGAGGATTATTATTATTGTCAGCACCATGTGCAGCAATTACAACATAATCATAACTTGAAAGATTTTTTAATTCTTCAATACTAGTCGTATCACTGCCATCAGAATGATCAGCAGTTATGGTCGTATTCAAGCCTTCTTTAGACCACTTTTCTGCATAACTTTTAAAAAGGGAATATGAAAAATTATTATTTTTTCTGTCATATACATTAAGATCATATATAATTTTTGCTGTACCCAGATATGAGTTATTTTCATTATTTGTAGCCTCATCTAATTCAGTAGACTTACCATTCTCATTACTCAAAGATGAAGCCATTCCAACCGTCTCTGAATATTCTTCATTTATTACTTCAAAAAATCCAGTTATTTTGCAATTGTACATAAAAGAATACAAATTGGAATTCTTATCAAAAGTTATGCTAGAAGACACAATCAAAGAATGCGGATATTCCTCAGTTCCTGTTTCTGAAAGTTGCTTCAAAAGGTTTTTAATAGCATCCACTCTTTCTTCGAAAGTTAAATTTTTATAATTATCAC